>Ga0080013_1006225_pt1 | contig 10721 bp, 22 predicted proteins | sample ETNvirenome_6_85_FD_69236 | JGI IMG/M metagenome (GOLD analysis project Ga0080013, IMG submission 69236) | Marine viral communities from the Pacific Ocean - ETNP_6_85 (SPADES assembly) (version 2) | ecosystem: Environmental > Aquatic > Marine > Oceanic | place: Pacific Ocean | collected 2013-06-19
CTGGATAACTAGGTATGGATAATGGATAATGGGATAAGACTTAGCGGGAGTATTCCTTAAAGCACTGATTATCATTATGACTGCCGACGGGTAAAGAGGTTCGATTCCTCTTCTAGTTACTAAAAATATGACAAAATGACAACATTATTAGAACAATTAAGACCAGAAATAGCGAAAGCTTTAGAAAAAAATAGAGATAAATATGATTATCCTGTAACTAAATTATATAATAGTTTAGATAATAAACATTTATATAGTGAATTGAGTGTAGGAGAAATGAGAGATTTAACCCTATGGGCTGATGTAGACGAAAGAACATGGGATTATGTTGACTGGAAATATGGCATTAAACTATTTGTAGATACAATAGATGCTAAAAGATAAATTAAATTAAATTAAATTAAATTAAAATGAGTAAAAAACTATTAACAGAAGAATTAATCTTAAAAAGATTAAAAGACAAAGGCGTGACTGTGCCTAACGAAACCGGTCAAACAGATCAATTAGCACAAATAATGCTTGAATACGGGTGTTCAATTGTAAATGATTGGCAAGCTGGATGCGATGCTTTCTTTTATACTGAAACAACCGCAGATGATTACGAAGTATTTGTAGCAACTGAAGATGAAAGAAGAGCTAATATAAATGAAGATGTATATTATTATACTGAAAATTGGTTTGAAAAATTAGCTGATTACCTAAGAGATGGATATACAGTTTATATAGACTCATATCAACAAGATGAATATGGTTTTGAAGAAGTTATAGAGGCTTTATATGAAGAATGGTATATTGAACAATATCATGAAGTTGAAGATGAATTATTAGAGGAAGGATATAAATATTCTAAACCTGAATAAATAAAAGGGGGGTGACTTGGAAAGACAAGAAATAGGAGACAAAATAGAGTTTGAAGCTAGTCATGAAAAATAGGCTATTTGATGTATTCTCTTGGAAGTCACACTAACTTGAACGGTGGTTCGAATCCACCCACCTCCACAATTGCGGGATAGAGCAGTAGGTAGCTCGCGAGCCTCATAAGCTCGAGGTCGTAGGTTCGAATCCTACTCCCGCACCAAATAATAAACAATGAAATTTATAAAATTTACATTAGTATGGATAAGTCAAAACTTAGCTATTCCTTTTTGGGTAGTAGGACATATTCATTTATCAATACATAGTTTTCATGACCTATATGAAATTTTAAGTAGTATAGGCATGAATATTATCGTAGCAATAGGATTTTTTATAGATTATAAACAACAAAAATAATATGGGAACAAGAAGTTTAACTAGGATAATACCTAGACAAGAAGGTCTTAGCTTTAATGAAGGCCATGAACATGGTGAATTATCTCATGTAAATATGTACCGTCAATTTGATGGGTACCCAACAGGACATGGATTAGAATTAGCAGAATTTTTAAAAGATATAAAAATAATAAATGGAATTGGAGGAAGTGATGGGCTAGGCACTCATGCTAATGGAAGTGGTTGCCTTGCGGCACAAATGGTAAAACATTTTAAAGAAGAAGTGGGATATATATATTTATATCCTTCTGATGATGATAGAGGATGGGAAGACTATATTTATACAGTATATCCTAAAGAAAATGAACCTTGCTATATAGCTATATGGAGTGTATTTGAAGAAAGGTGTATATTTGTAGGACACCCTGAAGATCTAATCAAAAAATATAAAGAAGAAGAAGTACCTCACTAACACATAATAAATATGTTATATTTATAATATAATTATATAATTACATGTTTAAAGAGAGTCTTACAGTAGATAGGTAATACGTAAATTAATAGATAATAAGAATGACACACGAAGAACTAAAGACATTAGCCAGATTAGTGGCAGAAGAAATATTTAAGCTTATAGAACTCAAACAGTTAGATGAGATGTTTATAGATTCATTAGATGACCCATATGAATTATTGATAGCCGAATTGGCGAGATTAATGACATTGCTAGCATCGTATGAAAACTCAGAACAATATGAGAAAGCGGCAATAATAAAGAATAAAATAGATAAATTACAAAAACAAATAGAGAAATTATGATTAAACCAATGCTAGCTCACAAGCTAAATGAGTCCAGAATAGATTGGGCTAAACCAGTATATATGCAACCAAAATTAGATGGCGTCCGCTGTCTGTTTACTAAAGATGGTGCGTTTTCTCGCACAGGTAAACAATTCATGAATGTAAAACACATAGAGAAAATGTTAAAACCTTTCTTTAAAGCTTGTCCTTGGGCAATATTAGATGGTGAATTATATAATCACGATCTAAAGAATGATTTTGAAAAGATCATATCATTGGTCAGAAAACAAAAACCAACTGAACAGGATAGGTTTGAAGCATCTCAAATGATGCAATATCATGTGTATGACTATATACATGAGGGAGGAGAAGGTGGATTATCTTATACTAATAGATTAGACAACTTAACTTGTAGCGATATATATAATGAAAGCATAAAATATGTAGAAACTAAAAGAGTGGCAACACCAGCTATGTCTAAAGTAATTCATCAAACAAACTTGGATAACGGATATGAAGGCTCTATACTAAGAACGGATACACCATATAAACATGGAAGATCTTTCGGGCTAATGAAATTTAAAGACTTTCATGATGCCGAAGCAAATATTGTAAACTATGAAGAAGGTAAAGGTAAAAGAGCCGGAACTCTTGGTAAGTTTATAATGCAAGATGATTATGGAAATATATTTGGGTGCCCACCCGGCAAAGGATATAATTATGCTGACATGAAATGTATATTAGAAAATATACATAAATATATGGGGCAAAGAGCGACTTTCACGTATTTTGAAAGAACTAAAGCGGGTAGTTATAGACACCCACTATTTAAAACACTAAGAAATTATGAGTAAATTAATATGGCAATTATACCACGATAATATGATTTCAGAAGAGGTGGCTGGAATATTATTAGACAAACTTTATGACCGCCTTAATAATAAAAGATACAAATGATAGATTTTACAACACAACAATGGGAAATGATAATAATGTTAGTTCTAGTGGTAGGTATTTGTTATTTACTATTAGAAAAATATAATATAAATGAGTAGAAACAAAAAATTATACGAGCATTTTATAAGAACAGATTGGCATGGAATTGCCACTAAAATAAAGAACTTAAAGAAAAAGACACAAAGAAAGAAAAGAGATGAAAAAATATAATATATTTAATTATATTCGACATAAAGAGGATATAAAAGAGTCAATGCCTGAGGATAAAGATTTTCAAGATTATGAGAGAAACGAATTAATAATTAGATTTATGCCATTAGTAGAAGCAATGGCTAGAAAGTTTTCAACCTCACAACAAGCATCAGGTATATTAACTATAAATGATTTATTACAAATTGGATATGAAGGATTAACTAAAGCAGTAGATAAACTGGATTGGTTAAGAATGAAAGATGAAGAAGGTAATTGGAAACCTCAAAATGAAATAGAACAAACATTAAAATCATTTTTTAGTAAAAGAATTAAAGGTAGAATTAGAAGAAGAATAGATATATTACGAGGTAATATAAGAATACCAGAGCATCGATTAAATGAAATGAGGAACACCAAAGATAAGAAAATGGTGGCAATGTTTTTTAATAGTATATTTTTAAGTATTGATGCAAAGATAAATGATGAAGATATATTTAATCAGATACCTGATAAGTCAGAACCTTATAATATTCCATTAATGAATATTTATTTAAAAGGTTTAATGAAAAAACATTTATCTGAGACTGAATATGAAGTATTAAGATTATCATATGGATTAGATTGTGATAAACACTCAGCTAAAGAAATAGCTAAAGAATTAAAGATAATAGGGACTAGTGATTATGTAAGAGTATCAGAGCTTAAGAAACAAGCCGTAGAGAGACTAATAGACAATGTAGACCACTCTCAAGTCCTTGATTATCTATAGATTAGAAATGTAAAACAAATTAGTAACACGTAATTATAATAGTATGACCATTTACGAAAAATTATCGACAATTCAACAACGATTTAAATCGAAGAAGAGTAGATTTAATTCATTCGGCAAATATTACTTCCGGTCAGCCGAAGACATCCTAGAAGCTACTAAACCCTTTTTAAAGGAGTTAAATGTAACAGTAACAATTAATGAAGAATTAATTTCTACTGAGCCTATACCTGTTATTCAAACAACTGCAACATTGCATGATGAAAAAGGTATGGCTTTAGAAGCTGTAGCATTGGTAGGTGTAGACCTTAAACAAAAAGGTATGCAGACACCACAACAGTTTGGTAGTGCATCTAGTTACGGGAAGAAATATGCATTAGGAAATTTATTCCTAATTGACGATACACAAGATAGTGACGCTACAAACACACATGGCAAAACAATGAGCCCTGTAGAAGTACAGAAAGCAAAAGCTTATGTTAAGTCAGGTGGAAAAATAGAAGCCATTAAAAAGAAGTATCAACTGTCTCCTGCGTTAGAACAGGAGCTTAAAACTCTCTAATGAAAAAAGCAGATGTAATTGAGAGGTTACGAAATGATGAGGATTACTACGGGGACTTTGGTAAAAAGTATTTAAGTAATTCTGATATTTCAACCTTGCTTACAAACCCTTTAGCTTTAGGGAAGGCATCAGAAATGAGGCCTGCATTCCTAGTTGGTGGATACTTTCATACCGCTATACTAGAACCAGATAAACTGAAGAAGTACCGAGTGATACCTTCAACGACTAGGAATACTAAAGCATATAAAGAGATGTCCGGTGGTGAACTATGTTTACTCCAGCATGAAGTAGATCAATTAGAACTAATGATAGATAAAATGTTATCTAACAATGTTTGTAAAGATTTAATTCGTGGTGATTGGGTAGAATATGAACAGCCCGGCATAAAGAGAATCGAAGGAGAAATGTGGAAAGGAAAAGCAGATATAATAAATCATGGAGAAAAATTAGTGGTAGATTTAAAAACTACTAATGATTTGAAAAAATTTAGATGGTCTGCTTCTAAGTATAATTACGACTCTCAAGCCTATATTTATAGGAAGCTATTTGGATATGAAATGATATTTGTTGTTATAGACAAAAATAACCACCAAATAGGATTATTTGACTGCTCAACTGAATTTTACGAAAGGGGTCAATGTAAAGTAGAAGAAGCAGTACAGGCTTATAAGTTATTTTATAAGCAAGAAGGATTTGACCCTAAACAATATTTTATTAATGAAACACTTTAATTAAATGAAAAGAAATAGAAAAAACCAATTAAAAGTATGTACAGTTACAGGACTGGAAACTAGTGTAAATAATTTTTATGCTCACCAAAATCATGTAAAAGCTGTAGATAATTTAAGAAGAAATACTGGGGCAACAAAATCTCAGTTACAAAGAATGTTTAACCAATTAAATAATTATTAACATGGCAGGAATAGTAAAAGGAAGCATTGATCTTACTAAAATACCTAAAGATAGAATTATTGTAGGTAAGAAAGGTAAGTATATTAATGTGGCAATCACCGTTAATGATGAAGAAGACCAATTTGGAAATTTTGGACCTATCATTGTTGACCAAACTAAAGAAGAAAGGGAAGCTAAAACCCCTAAAACTTATTTAGGAAATGTAAGAGTTGTGTGGAGTAATGGGACATTCCCATCACCAACGCCTTTTGAAGGTGGAGGACAAAAACCACAACCAAAAACACAGACAGCAGCAAAAGAAGAAGAAGATTTACCATTTTAAATTAAATTAAATAAATGCAGACAACAGAGATTAATGGATTTTTGATTGATGAATTTAATCAGCATAAACTTGACGTTGGTAAAAAACAAGGGATTTGTCCTTTGTGTTCCCACGACAGGAAGCCCGAACATAAGAAAGGCAAATGCGCCTCTTACGATTGGGAACGTGGTCTCGGTACTTGTCACAATTGCAATTCTAGTTTTCAGCTTCATACGTATCAACGTAAAGGAGCTAGTGATAAAGAATATGTAAGGCCTGAACCATATGTAGAGAAAACTTTAAAAAGTAATGCTACAAAATGGTTTGAGTCTAGAGGTATAAGTCAGGGAACCTTAACCGCACTTGGTGTTGGCGAAGGCCCTGAATATATGCCACAAACTGGCAAGCAAGAGAATACTATACAATTTAACTATATAATAGGCGACCAACTTATTAATGTTAAATACAGAGATGGTAGAAAGAATTTTAAATTATACAAAGGAGCAGAGAAAGTATTTTATAATATAAATAGTATTATAGGATATGACAGTTGCGTTATAACTGAAGGCGAAATGGATGTATTAGCATTACATGAAGCTGGTGTTAAGAATGCTATATCTGTTCCAAATGGGGCAACTTTACATCATAATAATCTAGACTATTTAGATAATTGTATAGATTATTTTGAAGATAAACAAAAAATTATATTAGCAGTAGATACTGATGAGCCGGGTCTTGCATTAAGACGAGAGCTGGTTAGAAGGTTAGGAGCTGAGGTATGTTTTTTAGTAGACTTTGAAGGGTGTAAAGATGCTAATGAATATTTAACTACATATGGCAAAGAAAAACTTAAACAAACAATCGATAAAGCGCGTGCGTACCCACTCGAAAATGTTACAACGTTCAAAGACATCGAAAAAGATGTCACGGATTTCGTTACTAATGGATTCAAACCCGGTTACCAAATTGGTTTATCGAACTTTGACAGGATATTTTCAACATACACCGGCCAGTTTATTACTGTTACTGGTATACCTAGTAGTGGTAAGTCTGATTTTGTGGATCAAATGGTCGTAGGTTATAATGCAAATTATAACTGGAAGACAGCATTTGCTTCACCAGAAAATGCACCAAATTATTTACATGCTCATAAGTTAATGAGAAAAGTTTGGGGTGACATGCCTAGACGAGAAGATATAAAAGGTGCAAAGTGGAATGAAGTAGCCGATCATATAAATGATAACTTTTTCTTCATTGATATGGAGAAATATACATTAGAATCAGTACTTAGAAAAGGAGCAGAACTTGTAAAACGTAAAGGAATTAAATGTTTAGTCATTGATCCTTTTAATAAGGTAAGAGATAAAAATGCTTCATCAATAGATGTTAATATCTATACAATGGAATATCTTACCAAAATAGAAAGCTTTGCTAAGAAATATGATGTGCTTGTATTTATAGTAGCACACCCAACTAAAATGTATAAAAATAGTGAAGGTAAGATTGAAGAACCTAATATGTATAATATAAAAGGTGGTGGCGAATGGTACGATGCAAGTTATCATGGCCTATTAGTACATAGAGATTATGAAAGAAAGAATACTAAAATAAAAGTACTTAAAGTTAAGTTCCAGAATCTTGGAGATAACGGAGCTGAATGCTTTTTTACATGGGAACCAAAATCTGGTTCTTATATACCACAAGAAACAATGGAGATGGCAAATGAAAAAATGCCATGGGAATAAATGAGAAGTATATATGGCCGAAGGAAAAATTATAAGATGCCGGAATATCTTCCGACTAAGGAAGAAATAGAAGCGAGAAATTATTGTATTAGAAATGATATAAGAATATCACCGATAGGCATAAAAGATGATAATCAAAAATGGAAAATATCCATTTGCCTTGGACCATATAAAAAGTGGGAAAGATCAAATATAGCACCAAGTATTTATGATAAACATACTATTTGGCCAGAATATTATAAAATGTGTAAATATTATTATGACAAACGAATACGAAAATAAATATAAAAATTTATTAAGAGATATATTTAATGGTTCTACCACTCCTCATGTAATGAGAGATGATAGAACTGGTATTGGATGCGTATCTAAATTTGCATTAGGATTAACAATAGATATAGATAAATACTTTCCATTGTTAACAGGGAAAAAGATGTATCCACATATTTATGAAACTGAGTTTAAATGGTTTATATCTGGTCATACAAATATTAAAGAATTGCAAGAAAAAGGCAATACAATATGGAATGAATGGGCAGATAAGGCTGGAAATTTAGGTCCTGTATATGGGCATCAATTAAGGAACTTTAATAGTGATGGTCATGACCAGCTAGAAAGCGTCTTAAATAGTATCCAAAACAACCCAGATAGCAGACGACACATCATTAGTCTGTGGAATCCAAGTCAATTATCCAAAATGGCCTTGCCTCCTTGTTATTTATATTTTCAATTTTTTGTTGAAAAAGATAACCTACATATGTTTGCTCTTCAAAGAAGTGCAGATATGTTTTTAGGCGTACCATATGATATAGCTTTATTCGCACAATTATTATTATATGTAGCAGAGAAAACTGGGCTTAATGCAAAGACAATAGATGTTAAATTTATTGATGCACATATATATCATAATCAGCATACAGCTGTATTTGAATATCTTAAACAAGATATAAAAGAACTACCAACTTATGAATATGAAAACGAAATATTAACTTTAAAAAACTATATACCAGGCAAAGTAATAACAGCGCCGGTAGCAATTTAATGGAATATCATATATACCACATACCAGGAAAGAAAATAGGTGTAACCCAAAACCTTGAAGCAAGAGTACATACACAACAAGGATATTTACCTGGAGAATATGAAATACTAGAATCTTCAGATGATATAGATTATATATCAGATAGGGAATTAGTATTACAAAAAGAATACGGTTACAAAATAGATAGAGAATTATATAAATTATTAAAAACCAAAAGTATGAAAATAAACGTAACAGAACAGACCACTACGTTCCCATACCCAGTAAGTAAGCTTAAAGGTAACTTAATGGATAATATAGGATTTCAGTGGGAAAGCAGTCACGGTCTTTTCGTTCTTAATTTAAAATCAATTAATTGGATAATGAGCCATGTACAAACATCTATGTATAACGATGGAAGATGTTATGTATACAATAAAGCTTTTGCTAATTGGTTTTCTAGTCCAGAATTATTTGAGGATAAAATTGAGAAAGAATTACCTACTGTTAAATGTGTTAAGAAACCTCTAAAAATGTTTGAGGATATACGTAATTGGGCATCTACTAGAGGACTTTATGAAAGAGGCGATAGTAAAACCCAATATATTAAACTACAAGAAGAAGCTGGTGAACTAGCTAAAGCATTATTACAAAATGATAAAGCTGAGGTTATAGATGCCATTGGCGATATGATTGTAGTATTAACTAATCTAGCACATTTAGAAGGAGTACATGTCGAAACATGTATCAACACAGCTTATAAAGAAATTAGTAAGCGCAAAGGAAGAATGATTAACGGAACATTTGTGAAAGATGAGGGATAAAATAATAGAACGAGTAATTAATAAGATTAAGTCTCGTTCAGACGTAGGTTATAGAAAGTATGGTGTCACATTAAAAGATGATGAACAAAGCCTGGATACATGGCTAAATCACATACAAGAAGAATTAATGGATGCTGTAAACTATATTGAAAAAGCTAGAGAAGTATTGACTGATGAAATTGAAGAAGCTATGCTTAAAAGAATAGAAATACACGATGAGAAGGAAATATAAAAAGAAAAGAGGACCTGTCAATAGTAAAAAGATTACTGTTGATGGGATAACCTTCGCATCAGGTCTTGAAAAGTATATGTATCAAGCTTTAAAAGACGCAAAGATTAAAACTCAATATGAAGGTAAAACATTTGTTGTTTCTGAAGGATTTGATTTTCCAAATATATCTATAGAAAGATGTGCTAATGGAAGAGGTGATTTTAAAGACAGAGGAAATAAGAAAATATTACCTATAAAATATACTCCAGATTTTATTGGAGATGGTTTTATAATTGAATGTAAAGGTAGAGCTAATGAAAGTTTCCCTTTACGATGGAAATTATTTAAAAAAGTAGTAAGTAATACCGATCCTCACGTAATTATATATAAACCACAGAATCAGAAAGAATGCGACGAAACAATAAAATCCATCCAGCATTATCTAAAATAGTAGCTAGAAGAAATTATAGAGACAGGCAAGTAGATAAATGGTGGAAATGGAGTTGGAATATAAGAAATAAAATAAAATTCAAAGAGCTTATTGCTCAACAAGATAAATATAATTTAAAAGTTTATGGCAAAGAAGAAAAAACAACCAGAAGTAATTAAAGATAATTGGTCATTATCTGTAGGTTTTTATCCAGGTATATTATTTGGAATGAGAACTTATGAAGAACCAAAACAAACAGTATATGTAATTTATCTACCTTTTGTAGATATAGCATTAACAATTTATAACAAATAAAATGGGATTATTTGACAAACGTATACCGTATAAACCTTTTGAGTACCCAGTATATTATAATGAAGGTTGGCTACCAATACAACAGGCACATTGGCTACATACAGAAATACCGATGTCAGGTGATGTCAAAGATTGGAATGAAAAATTAACTCCAGCAGAGAAAAATCTAGTAGGAAATATCTTACTAGGTTTTGCTCAGACTGAATGCGCTGTATCAGATTATTGGACGTTAAATGTAGTAGAATGGTTCCCTAAGCATGAAATACAACAGATGGCTATGGCTTTTGGATCCAATGAAACAGTGCATGCCGTCGCTTATTCTTATTTAAATGAAACACTTGGACTTGAAGATTTCGAAGCTTTCTTACATGAACCAGCTACTGCTGCTCGCTTTGACAATCTCGTTGCATATGACGGCTCCGAACCCGTG
>Ga0080013_1006226_pt1 | contig 10720 bp, 11 predicted proteins | sample ETNvirenome_6_85_FD_69236 | JGI IMG/M metagenome (GOLD analysis project Ga0080013, IMG submission 69236) | Marine viral communities from the Pacific Ocean - ETNP_6_85 (SPADES assembly) (version 2) | ecosystem: Environmental > Aquatic > Marine > Oceanic | place: Pacific Ocean | collected 2013-06-19
CGAAACGCCAAATCGCTCAGGAGCTTCAATGCAACTTCAACACTTCGGGAGAGACTGTCATCGATCCCGCATGTATGGAGTGGATGTTAGGTGTGATTAAGGAGCCCAAATATCGCACCGGCTTTGATCGTAATTTTTGGATTTGGGAAGAATTTGATCCTACCTGCAATTATCTAATGGTTGCTGATGTGGCGCGGGGCGATGGTGCTGATAATTCTGCATTTCATATTATTAAACTTGAAACGCTGGAGGTGGTGGGAGAATACCAAGGCAAGCCAACTTTGGATATGTATGCAGGAATGCTTAATCAGACAGGGCGCGAGTTTGGAAATGCCATGCTCGTGGTGGAAAACAACAATATTGGATATTCAGTATTAGATAAATTGAGCGATTATGGATATCCCAATTTATATTATTCTATTAAGGCCACTCACGAATATATTGAACAACACCAAGCCGAATATAAAAATAGTGCTGTCCCAGGGTTTACCACATCTATGAAAACACGGCCCCTTATAGTGGCCAAATTAGAGGAGTTTATCAGAAATAAACTAATTAAGATATATTCTTCTCGTACTATTAACGAGATGAAGACTTTTATTTGGAGGAATGGAAAGCCACAGGCGATGAAAGGCTACCATGATGATTTAATTATGGCGCTAGCTATAGCATGTTGGGTGAGAGACACAGCCCTTCAAACATGTGCCCGCGATTTAAATTACCAAAAAGCCTTCGCTGATGCCATCATTACTAGCACGACAACCATGAACACTCAAATAAAAGGACAACAGGGGTATAAAAAGAACAGTATCTTTGATAAAATAAGTGATGCCCAGGATATGTATGATGAATTTAACTGGATCATAAAGTGAGAAAATAAATGCCAAAAGAAAATAACCCTAAAAACAAACAAACTACTTTATTTAAAGCTCTGACGCGCCTTTTTTCGGGCCCGATTATCAATTATCGTTCCCAATCAGGCCGCCGCATTCGGCGCCAACATCTTGACAAGTTTTCCTCTCGATTCAAATCGGCCTCGGGTCAACAATTTAAAAAAGCTCTTTATAATCCCCTTGATAATATTACGGCCAACGCCATCTCTAATCAAAAAAGAGCAGAGCGTTATGTAGACTTTGATCAAATGGAATATACGCCCGAGATAGCATCGACGATGGATATCTATGCCGATGAAATGACAACATATTCTCAACTGCGGCCCATGTTGAATATCAATTGTCCCAACGAAGAGATTAAAGCAGTCTTGGGCGTGCTGTATTCGAACATATTGAACGTAGAATATAATTTGTTTGGCTGGGCCCGAACGATGTGTAAGTATGGTGACTTCTTTCTTTATTTAGATGTTGACGACAAGTACGGTGTTCAATCAGTTATCGCATTGCCGAGCCAAGAGTTAGAGAGACTCGAAGGAGGAGACTCCACGAACCCTAACTATATCCAATATCAGTGGAACTCAGCAGGAATGACGTTTGAGAACTGGCAAGTGGCACATTTCCGTATTCTGGGCAACGACAAGTATGCCCCCTATGGAACATCCATTCTAGAGGCCGCCCGTCGCATCTGGCGCCAGCTAGTTCTGATGGAAGATGCCATGATGGCCTATCGTGTTGTGCGTTCTTCCGAGCGCCGCGTCTTTAAGATTGATGTGGGCTCTATTCCGCCCCAAGATGTAGAACAATATATGCAAAAGGTTGTCACTCAACTCAAGAGACATTCTGTGGTGGAAGAGAAGACAGGCCGAATTGATCTTCGCTATAACCCGATGAGCATCGAGGAAGATTATTTCATTCCTGTTCGCGCTGGTTCCGTTACCGACATTCAAAGCTTAGCCGGCGGCCAAAACATTACCGCTATTGACGATGTTAAGTACTTGCGCGACAAGCTCTTCTCGGCTCTTAAGATTCCGCAGTCATATCTCACAATGGGCGAAGGCGGCGAAGAAGATAAGACGACGCTGGCTCAAAAAGACATTCGTTTCGCCCGAACAATTCAAAGATTGCAACGCGTTATTGTTTCGGAGCTTGAAAAGATTGGTATTATTCACATGTATACCCTAGGCTTCCGCGGCGACGATCTCCTAAGCTTCAATCTCTCCCTTAACAATCCTTCTAAAATTGCAGAACTGCAGGAAATTGAACATTGGAAGCAAAAGTTCGATATCGCCGCCTCTGCTACCGAAGGATTCTTTTCGCGCCGTTGGGTAACTGAGCATATCTTTGGGATGTCTCATGAAGAATTCATTCGTAATCAACGCGAGATGTATTATGATCGGACACATGACGCAAACCTCCAACAGGTCGCAGAAGGCGCGGCCGCAGCAGAAACCGCTGGCGCTCTGGGAAGCGAGCTTGGAGGCGACCTTGGCGCCGACCTAGGGGGCGCCATGGAAGAACCAGGCCTCGGCGCTCCTGAAGAAATGCCCGCCGGCGCAGCAGGCGCTGAACCACCACCACCTCCCGAAGAAGAGTCTCCCCTCTTGGCCGTACCGCCAGGTTCTAGAGATTCTCCCCGTCTGACCCCTGGTGCAAGAGGAAAGGTGTATCACCCCGTTAAGACCGATAAGCGCCAGGCAGGAGCCCGCTCTCGCTCTTATGCAGCCAAGCATTCTAAAGAAAAAAGCAGCAGCGGCATCCGAAATGTGATGCCTGGCTACAGCGATTTACGCTCCATGGTGAAAATGGATGGCCTCACTGCAGGTATTTATGAGCAAGATGCATCTATTTATAATTTGAGAGAGCACACTGAAGAAGAAAGGCTTTTTAAAGTTAACGATTCTCTTGGTAATCTTATAACTGAATTGGAAAAGAAGGAAAGTTTATTGATGGAGAAAAAAGATGAAACTTAAACACAACAAAAAACGAAACACAGCATTCGTTTATGAAGTCTTGATTAAAGAAGCCACTTCTGCATTATTAAAAAACAATGCTGAGACACGCAATAAAATTGTGAAGATAATCAAACAGCACTTTAATCCCGCAAGTACGCTTTATAAAGATTTGGGATGTTATCGTTCTCTTTATGAAAATCAAAATCTCGAAAGATCCGTTTGCGAAAAAATAATAAAGGAAGCCAAAATAGCTCAAAGACTAATCGATCCTCAAGGGTTGTTTAGAGAGCAGTCGGCACTTATTGCTGATATCAACAAGGAAGTATCATCAGGCGTGTTTGCTAATTTTGTCCCCAATTATAAAACCCTAGCGAGCATAGCGCAATTATTTTCGCACAAACTTAATCCTAAAGATACAATCATCTTAGAAAACCATATCATTGATGACATGATGGCTATTTCTGCTCAAGCAGATAAAGTGGAAACAATCGATGAAATCGTGGTTCGGAAATTTATTCAAAAATTCAATGACAAATATGATGATGAATTATTGATGGAACAAAAAGAACTTCTGTCGTATTACATCACTTCGTTTACGGACAACGGTTTGGAACTCAAAATGTTTCTCAATGAAGAAATTGCTCGCCTAAAGAAAGAACTGGCCACCGCCAAAGAGCGTGAAGAATTTCAAGCAGATTCTGTAATGAGCGAGAAAGCCGATCACATTATAGAGAAATTAAATTCTTTTAATGCAGCAGAGATTAGCGAAGATGTTCTAAACACCATAATCAAGACTCAACAATTAGTAAAGGAAATCTATACCGATGCCGATAGTAATTAAAGTTGGCGAAGAAGCCAACGAAAAAAAGGTTACTCTTGAATTAAACATGCGCAAAAGCCTTAATGGTGATCTTATGATTTTTGATCATGGGGATATTGATATTGTTCTTTCGCCCACCAAAAAGAAAATTGTGGCTTTCCCAAAGGAAACGATGAATGATTTAGTATATGGCGCCCAAAATAGGTTGTTTTCCTTTCTGCGTAAAAGGGGGATTGTGATGGCGGAATCTATCCAAGGAGGCTCTTTTTTCGGATCCTTCGAAGCCACCATGGAAACCTCAGTGAATGAAAATATTAGCACCCCTAAACTAGCGCTCATTAATATTTCTAATTTCATCACCGAAGAGCGCCCCTACTTCGAGCACACGGAGGCTATTGTCTCTATGACGGATGACGAACTGATTCACCCGGACAAGGAAGACTCCACAGAACTCGGAGAGGTTCCACAAGCAGCTGAACAGGGCTCGATTCGCAAGGGCGGCGGCTTCGTCAGGGATCCTTATGCTCTTAACTACTTATATACAATTTAAATTAGCGGAGATTTAATGGACGTTTTAATATTCGTGCTATGTGCCTATGGGCTCACACAAATACTTGTTTATGGCAAGATATTTAATCGCTTTAGGCCGAAAAGCGGAATGCTTCGACAACTGCTTGAGTGCCCGATGTGTATTGGATTCCATGTTGGGTGGTTTTTAATGCTACTTTCTCCGTTCACAGAACTATTTAGTTTTGACGTAACTGTTGCGAACTTCTTCCTTTTAGGGTGGCTCTCGTCGGGCACGTCATACATATTAAATATGATTTTTGGAGACAACGGAGTTAAACATGAACACAAACATTTGGACACAGAAGTGGATGCTGCAGCCGGTACGACATTGCTGTAAAGGTTCTTAGCTATGAGTAAGGTACTTTTACGTGAATATTATGAATTATGCGAAGGCGGCGTCTGTCAAGATCTGCTTACTGAAGCAGAGAAGCGCTTTGTTGCAGAAGGAGGGATGATTCTATCAGGAGTGATGCAGAGATCCGATACCCGTAATGGCAATGGCCGCGTTTATCCACACCAAGTTTTAATGCGCGAAGTTGAAAACTACAGAAAGCTAGTCAAAGAAAAGCGCGCCCTGGGCGAACTCGATCATCCTGACGATTCAGTTATTAATTTAAGAAACGCTTCCCACATGGTGACAGATGTTTGGTGGCAGGATAAAAATGTAATGGGGAAAGTTCAAGTTTTGAACACTCCCGCGGGAGGGATTTTGCGATCACTCGTTGAATCAGGTGTGACTTTGGGTATTTCCTCGCGAGGAATGGGTTCCGTCTCTGAATCTGCAGGCAACACTGTGGTAGAAGATGATTTTCAATTGATTTGTTTTGATTTTGTATCGGAGCCCTCGACCCCAGGTGCCTTCATGATGAAAGAAGCGAAAGACTTAAGTGAACCCAACATTCTCACCAAAGCGGACAAGATAAATCGATTGCTTAATGAGGTTTTAAATGAAGAAGAATGATTTAAAACAGCTTATCAAGCCGATAGTGAAAGATTGTATACATGAAATTCTCATTGAAGAAGGTCTTTTATCAAATGTAGTAGCGGAAGTGGCCAAGGGCATGCAAGGAAACCTTGTAGTAGAAGGCCGCCCCACACCGTCGGCTCCCGTAACAGAAAAAAAAGCACTCCCTGCACCCAACTTGAATGCACATCGTCAAGGTTTGATGGAGGCTGTTGGAACACAAGCCTATAATGGGGTAAATTTATTTGAGGGTACAACCCCCACAACAACAGCCCCACCCAAAGGGCATGCCGATCTGGGAGATCCTCGCGATGCGGGAGTAGACATCAGTTCGCTCGTAGGTAATGCGTCTCATATTTGGCGCTCAATGAAATAAAAAAAAGGGGTAGAAGTGGGAAAATCAACAGTTAACGTAAGCGTGTCGGCAAAAGAATGCCGCGGCAACCACGAAAGAATGATTCGAAGATTTATTAAAAAAACTAAAAAATACAAGGTTTTAGAGATTGTTCGGGAGAGACGATATTATAAAAAACCCTCCATCAAGAAGAAAGAAAAACGAATTCGCGCCCATCGGGCGCGCCAGAGAGAAGAACGAAAAAGAGTAAGAGCACAAGAAAGACGCAATAGAAACAAGTAGAGACTATTTATTGTGAATATTATTAAAATAGGAGTTTTATAATGGGAAGTTGGAATTTAACACCCGGCTTAAATCATGTAGGTGCTTATCAAGTAAGTGGGCAGCCGTTTACTAGCGGGAGTATTGACTGTGGGGATGATGATCGCCCATTACCGGACTGCGAAATTAGGTTCCCTTATGTAACTAGATGGTTCAAGGTGATCAACAAAGACGCATCCAATGATTGTAGAGTGGGTTTTTCCTTATCTGGGTTGACCGGTTCAAATAATTATTTTACTGTACCAAAGGCAGATGTAGATGCCAACGGGGCAGTGGGAGATAGCGGAGTTTTAGAGTTAAAAGTATCTGCGATATGGATTTCAGGCTCAACAAACGTCGACGTGGTTGCGGGGCTGACAAAGATCGGCGTCGGCTCAACCAACACACCTACTGGTGCTAATTGGTCAGGTTCATCAGGGGTAGGTTAAGCCCATGGCGAATTTTGGGTGGGCATATGTAGATTGTGATGACGCCGGCTCCGCCGCCGGCCCAGCACACTCTCTCCAGTTTGTAACTGGCTCCGGTACTAACACAACTGGTTCGTATAACCTCCTGTTCTACTCAGCATCGCATGCGGAGGTGCAGCCCGCGATGTCGGCGCACCTAATTCTATCTGGGAACCTAACGGTAACCGGCGCTATTAGTGCGAGTGCAATTCATTACCAAGATGTTAGCCATATTGATGCTACCGGCTCAACTTTCTTTGGGGATAGTGTAGGGGATATTCATCTTAGGACAGGGAGCCTAACTGTCTACGGGCTCGCTGACGCGGGCAGCGCATCTGAGTATACTCTTAGTGCCTCCTCACACCTCGGAAGTACCTATGTGCGCGGGTTCGGTGGCAACTACCGACAGGCAATTTCAGCCAGCAACACTACCGGGTCTGTCGCTTATGATGATTATGTGATAGGAATTAGTAGCTCTGCCAACCCCCTCACCCTTCAGTTGCGTTCTGGATCTTTGCATCCAGCCGGCCAAACATTGATTATTAAGAACGAGAGCCAACATGCTTCGGCGGCCCAAACAGTTTTCATCACAACTCAAACAGGCGGTTGGAGCGGAGATCCAGGCTATCTTATTGAAGGGGATCCAACTTACTCTATGAATGGTACAATGGCTGCAATTAGTTTGTACAATGATGGGACCAATTGGTTTATCTTCTAGGGATAGAAAAATTTCATAGCTTATTGACTGAAAGCACACCTAATAAAAGGTATTTGCGCAGGAAGAACACTATTTATTTTGGAAATGGTATCATTTTAGGAGTTAATTTATGTCCAGTTTGCTTAAAGAAGCTATTGTAGACGCACAAGCGTTAAGAGAGGCAGCATTGAAGAGTGCTGAAAATGTAGTAATGGAAAAATATTCTGATGAAGTTAGAAAAACATTAGACAAGATTCTTGAGCAAGACGAGATGGATATGGAACTTGGTGGAGAACTCTCTCCCGAAGAGGAAGGTGCTGCCCCTCCAATGCCCGCTGAAGACCCCCTGAGCATGGCCACAGACACAGAGCCTGCAGAAGAGGTAGTAGAAGAGGACGAAGTACCTCTGGGCGCCACCGACGGCCTCTCAGACATGACCGGCACAAACCTATCACAGTTTCCCCCCGAAGGCGAAAACGTTGAGATCACAGTGGATCTTGGCGCGCTTCAAGAAGCAGTTAAGGAATTGCAAAGAGAAGTAGATGAGGAAATTGAATTTACCGTTAAGGATTTAGCTGAGATTCTTTCGAATGACGAGGAGGCATTGAAAGAAGATGGAGATCCTGGTTCTTTTGCTGGTGAAGAAGCAGAGGAAGATGAGGACGAAGAGGGCGCTAGCGACAGTGGCCCAGCCCTAGCCGGCTCAGCAGCTGCCTTAAGCGCGGATGAAGAGGCCATCAAGGGGATTTCCGAAGACAGCAATGTTGACTTTCTTGTCGACGCTATCATAGAGAAGCTCACCGTAGACACAGGTTTTGAATTGTCTGGGTGGGGAGGACGTCCCTCGTCACAACTTAAGCACGGGCAAGAATTAGAACTTGCCCATCTGCAAAGTGACGAAGTAAAAGAAGATTTAGAAGATTTGAATAAGGCTCAAGAAGAGTTGTTTAAAGAAAATAAGCAACTTAAAGAGCAAAACAATCAATACAAGCAAGCTATTAATGAGTTGCGAGAAGGATTACAAGATGTAAACCTTTCCAATGCTCGCTTGCTTTACACGAACCGTGTATTGAGAAATACCTCCTTAAATGAGCGACAAAAGTCAAAAATTGTCGAAGCTATTTCAAGCGCCGGTTCTGTAACAGAAGCGAGAACCATTTTCGAGACACTTCAAAGCACAATGGAGGCTGCTCCCAAGAGAAGCCCACAATCATTGGGCGAAGCCATCGGTCGTGGTCGCGCATCTGTTATCCGTGCATCTCGCCACGAGAGCACGGCATCTGACCCACTTTCGGATCGGATGAAAAAACTAGCTGGAATAAAATAATCATAAAAATAAAAGGAGGTGATTTTAAAAATGTCTAGTATTATAGAAAGATTGACTGAAGGAGTAGTCAATCGCGATATGCGTGCCGAAGGTCACGCTCTGTTATCCAAGTGGGAGAAGACTGGTCTTCTCGAAGGCATGGGTACAGAGGGTAGCCGTCAAAACATGGCGCGCCTGCTTGAGAATCAAGCAAAAGAACTTCTCCGCGAAACCAGCACAATGGCTGGTGGTGATGTCGAAGGCTTTGCGGCCGTCGCATTCCCCATCGTCCGACGTGTTTTCGCTGGTCTAATTGCTAACGAACTTGTTAGCGTACAACCGATGAGCCTACCGAGTGGTCTTATCTTCTTCCTTGACTTCACTGTTTCTTCAAACGGTGCTGGTCTACCGCGTTTGGGTTATGGTAACCCGCGTGGCGCAGAAGATTCCCTATACGGTGGTGGCGTAGTCGGTGCGCAGTTGACGGGTGGTGTGAACCTTGGCACAACCAATGCCGATGTTGGCCCCTATGCTCTCAACAACGCATATGCATCCCCGACAGGGTCTGCAACGAGCACTACGTGGCTCACAGCGGTTACATCAAGTACATATAGCTCTTCGGCTGGCGACATTCCGAAGCTTTGTGAGTACGATGCAGAACTTGAGTCTGCGTCTGGCACCGCTACAGTTGCTGTCTGTTCTTTCCTATTGAGCGATCTTACGGATTTCGACGCTGGTACTGGAAACAGAAACCTCGTTGCCGTTACGGTTTCGTCTTCTGCAGGGGCAGCTGGTGCTTCGCGCTTCTACCTCACCGGTGCAGACGTTGGTGGTGCACAGGCTCGTCGTTTGACGCGCATCACTTCATCCGACACTCCGGTCACTCACGGCATTATGGTTGGTGTTTCCTATGATGGTAGCGCTACCGCCGCGCAGTTGCTGGCTGCTATGACCGGAAGCACCGACGGCGCCACGTTGGGTACTGGCTTGTATGTCTCATGGCCCATTGTCGATGACTTCATCGCTGGTGGTGCTATAGGTTCCGTAATCGGTGATTCACCGTGGGGCTTGGAGAACAACGAGAAGATCCCCGAGATCGACATCAAGGTCGATTCCGTGGCTGTGACCGCTGTTACCAAGAAGCTCAAGGCTAAGTGGACACCGGAGTTGGGTCAAGACCTCAACGCCTACCACAACCTTGATGCAGAGGTTGAGCTTACCAGCATTCTCTCTGAGCAGATTGCTCTTGAGATTGACCGTGAGATCCTTGCGGACCTCGTTAACGGTGCAACCGCTGGTACTTACTACTGGTCACGCTCCCCAGGAATGTTCCTGAACCGCACGACCGGTGCTGAAGTTGGAGCCAGCTCAGCTGCACCCGACTTCACAGGTACAGTCAGTGAATGGTATGAGACTCTTGTCGAAACCGTTAATGACGTATCTGCTCAAATCCACCGTAAGACTCTACGTGGTGGCGCTAATTTCGTCGTCTGCGGACCTGAAATTGCCAACATTCTTGAGTTTACCGCTGGATTCCGTGCTTCCGTCACTGGTGATGACGAGAAGGGCTCTATTGGTGCTCTCAAGACCGGTAGTCTTTCCAAGAAGTTCGATGTGATTGTAGATCCCTACTTCCTTCGTAACGTTGTCTTGGTTGGTCGCCGTGGAGGCTCCTTCCTTGAGTCTGGATATGTGTACGCTCCATACGTACCACTACAGACTACACCCACAATCTTCGGACCCGAAGACTTCGTGCCCCGCAAGGGCGTGATGACTCGGTACGCCAAGAAGATGGTTCGTCCCGATATGTACGGACTTGTGGTTGTACGAGGTATTGAAGGTGAGGCTGGTGCCACTAGCTAATCTTTAGTTAGAACAACTTCGATATAAATGTTAAGCCCCTCTTCTTCGGAAGGGGGGCTTTCATTTTTATGAGACTATTTATAGGTGAACTTAAAAGTTCAAACCAAAGTTATCGGGTAGACCTTGAGCTACCCCCTAGTATCGTTGAAATAGACCGATACAGGGACATGATTATAAAAGGAGGGTTTTTAACTATGGGAACGAAAAGAATAGGTCTCGCAAGAATCGAGGCATTAGTAGAGAATTTGAAGAGGGAGGTTGCTTTTGGAGCAGGCACAACCCTCAAGGGCTTTAGAAAGCAAGTAGTACTGAGTGGTGGTGGAACTACCACATTAACAGCAGCGGATTCAGGCGCTTATTGTATATTTAACGTAGCAGCAGCATCTAATTTTACATTACCAGCCCCAAAGTTGGGAATGCATTTTACTTTTATTCAAACAATTATAAACACCGCAGATCATGTCATTCAAGCGGCTACAAATGATCACGGGTTTTTAGGTGGTGTGATGCTTATGAACACAACCGCAGACCAA
>Ga0080013_1006227_pt1 | contig 10719 bp, 20 predicted proteins | sample ETNvirenome_6_85_FD_69236 | JGI IMG/M metagenome (GOLD analysis project Ga0080013, IMG submission 69236) | Marine viral communities from the Pacific Ocean - ETNP_6_85 (SPADES assembly) (version 2) | ecosystem: Environmental > Aquatic > Marine > Oceanic | place: Pacific Ocean | collected 2013-06-19
TTTTGATATTTGTCTTGAAGATAATGTGCAAGTTTAACATCTTCTTCGGGATATGCTCGTCTAACTATTTTATGTGCCAAGTTCCACGCATTATCGTTTATGTCAATTTGATCTGCTTTCAAATTGTCATACTCTTTTTTTTCAACAGTATCCTCTTGCTCTAAATGAACTCTCATTCTGTTAGCAATCTTATTCCGATACTCTTGATTTAGTCTTATTCTAGTCATGTTTTTTTCTCCTTTATTAATTTTGTATTTTTATCACTTGACATTTATTCTGTCAAGCATTATGTTGGATAAATAGGCACCTAAGATAAGTGCCTTTATAATAACTGTCTTGGGACATATTCTGGTTGTAGAGACTAATACTTGTTTACACTTATTAGCTGACAACCAGAACTGATCCCTGATCCAATTGCATAAACTTGCGAGAGACGAAACTCGTAGTAATTGGATCTGGGATCAGTAATGACATAGGAAACGATGTGTTCCTGGTAAGTAGCAGAAGATCCAACCCACGAAAGTGGCGGAGCCAAAGTTACTGATCCCTGATCTCTGGCACATTAGCGTGTGTTAGGCCCTGGCTAGCCGGTAAACAATTGCCGCTGGGCCTCAATCCAGAGATCTGGGATCAGTATAGCGTATCTGGATGAGCATAAAGTAGGATTTATTATTATTCATAACCTATACTGGTCACAAGAAAGGATAAAATATGAAAAAAGTAGATATAGTAGATTGTGTAAAACAAATCATTGCGATCAATAAAGAGCTGGAAGAGCATGACCAGAGACAGGACTATCACGTCACCTGGATGGCGCAGCTGAGAGATCGTATTGAAAAGTTAGAAAAGCTACAAGCTTCAAGCCGCAAGCGCCAAGCTTGACAGTGCCTGAAGGATATTATAGGATGTATTTAGAAAGGATATATTATGGACACAACACAATTAAAAAGAATAGCAGACGCTCTGGAAGAGATCCTGAAGTTAGTAAAACAGGATATGGCGAAGTATGAAAAAAAGAAACATTAAACACAACGACTTGACGCATTATTTCTTGCGGGAGCATTCAACGCTCCCGCGGGCTTACCTGGCCAGCTGCAGGAAGTTCTTGAATTCTATTCAGGACCGGTTGATCACAAAAAAAGATGCCGCTTATTTATTCAAGCACCAAGCAACAAGCGCCAAGCTTGACAAGCTACAAGCCTCAAGCTACAATAGGATTATAAAGGAGAATAAAAAATGAAAACAAGTGAAGCATGGACCATCGTTGGTGGTCTTAGTAAACCAAGTAAGATGCCGGGCTGGTCAATAGGCCTGCCGGCCAAGGAATGCAAAACAGGCGCCAAGCTGCGGAAGGTCAAAGACTCAGTCTGTTATGACTGTTACGCCCTGAAGGGCTGCTACGTGTTTAAGGTGGTCCAGGATGCACAGTACAAAAGACTGGCAGCAATACGATCCACCAAGTGGGTCCAGGCTCTGGCTCACCTGATCAACAGCAAGAAGTCGAACGTGTTCCGCTGGCACGATTCAGGAGATGTACAGGACTTAGATCATTTAAATAAAATTTATGAAGTCTGTAGGTTAACGCCCACAAGGCGGCACTGGATGCCGACCCGTGAAGCATGGGTCAAGGACCATCTCGACCGCAAGCCCGCTAATCTGGTAATTAGATTTAGCGCGCCAATGATGGACCAGCTGGCGCCTGAATCATGGCCCAACTCTTCAAGCGTCATTACAAAGGACCAACCCTGGTTTGGTGCCACATCAATGGTTTGTCCAAGTGAAGCACAGGGAAATAAATGTTTAGACTGTAGACAATGTTGGAATCCTGATATAAAAAATATATCTTACAAAGCGCATTAACATGGTTTTTAGGTCCCCGAAATATTACGAAGCATTAAGGAAGTATAGAAGAGAGAAGGAGCTTCAAGCTTCAAGCTCCAAGCAGCAAGCTCCAAGCAACACTAAACCAGAACCTAGTTCAGGTTCTGAAGCCTCAAGCAACAAGCATCAAGCTCCAAGCGACAAGCGTCAAGCTTAGGGCTCAAGCCACAAGCGACAAGCTCATCGATCCTTGATCCAGGGATCAAGAAGTATTGAACAAGTTTCGAGGATCTCGGACCGAGGGCCTCGACCAAGATAAATGTATTGTTAGGATGTGTCTTATGGAACGCAATTTGGTGTGGTGAAAATCGAACTTTATTTCCTTTTGTAACTTTTAACTCTACAGTAAAAAAGTGGCCAGAATTATTATAGCCCAATAGATCGGGAGTACCAAGAGAGCTAAGGTTTTCAACCCTAATCCACGAAATATCTTTAGAAACTTTTCTAAGTTTTTTATATAATTTAGCTTCCGGGCCCATGCGGATTTTGGGGTGACATCGTCATCCATTTAATAATCTTTCTGTAACTTTTCAGGTAAGATTATTGATGATGGTTTTTTAGTTTTAAGAACTAATCTATGTGCTGAATGACCTTTGAAGCCAACAATGGGAGCAGAGTTCTCATGAACTTCCATTCTTCTTACATCATACAGCGTGCCATTAACTTCAACAAAGATAACAGCATTCTTTACTGCGTCTGATCCTGCTGTAAAAGAATTAAGAAACTGTTGCATGTCTTGTACTCTCATAGACCAGCTTTTCTTAATTGTTCTCGATAGGTCTCAACTTTTTCTACTAAGTATTGATTATCTTTTTTTAAATCTACTATTTTTGAAGATAGTTCTGCTATAATTCTTTTAGAGCCATCTAATAAATTCTTAGTTTGAATATACTCAGATTCTTTCTGTTTCCATTCCCATATTTCTTTTTGATGTAGTTCTGCCATTAAAGTTAAATCGCTAGGACCTCTGTCTTCATTATCTGCCATTCTGATAAATTGATCCATACTTATCTTAGATTCATTCTCATGACTCATATCTTCTCCGTGTTCTTTTAATTTATTGTAAGTACGTTTATCTTTCATACCTTGACAATATAGGAGAGTTACCCTAAATTGTCAACATGGGAGTTCCAAAAAGATTAACAGAAATGCAGAAAAGATTCGCTGAGTTTATGGTATTCGGTGGACCTGATGGACCAGTCTCACAAGGTGAGGCAGCAAAGCTAGCTGGCTATTCAGAAAAGAGAGCAAGACAAGAAGGATCAGAACTAATGAATCCTAGACTATCACCATTGGTGGCAGCGTATGTTGGTAAGCTCAAAGAAGAAAGACTTAAGAAGTTTGAAGTTAACTACGAAACACATGTAGCTGAACTAGCAAGAATTAAAGAATTAGCTTTGAAGAAGGGATCATTCTCTTCTGCTGTGAATGCTGAGACAAATAGAGGAAAAGCTGCAGGATTATACATAGACCGAAAAATAATAAAAACAGGGAAACTAGAGGATATGACAGAAGAACAACTAGAAGCAAAGATGAAACAAATTTTATCCGACTACGAGCCTCTGTTAAATGCGAAGACTGTTGAGGGTGAGGCAGTTGAGAGCGATACAAAAGAGATTTCATCTACCTAAATTAAAAGAAATAGAAATCCTATATTCCTTACTTAAATTTGGTTCAACTCTGTGTCGTAACCATCCTGGAAACATTAACAATTGATTTGCCGTTGGATTTATAGTCCATGCACCACTATTGTACCTATTATACTCAGTTAAAAAACAAGGAGCCCAATCGTACTCCATGATAGATAAACAAGGATTTTCAAAAACTATCGCGCTGTTAGTAGGTTTTAAGTAAAAAGATCCTGCGATAACAGTGCTCGGATGAATGTGTGATATGTTGTGATCTCTATGCCCATTTATATTTACCCATAAACTAAGTATTTTTAATGGGTCTTTATAAGCAATTATTTTTTGGTAGTCTCCTCCCACTCTTAAAATTTCTTTAAACAAATCATTTAGAGGAGGGTGTTTACCAGTAAGACGTGGTGATTGCCAACCACCTCTATTACTTACGTTATAACTCTTAACTTTTTTCTTCATAGCTAAACAATATTTAGCCATTGCTTTTACATTCAGGTTTAATTCCTCAGTATGAAGAGGAATAGGGAATAGTTCCATAATTTTTTTTATCTTCTTTTTTATTAATTTTACTATATAATATGTATTATCTTTTAAATATGAATCAAATTTGTGTTTGCTTAAATCTAGAAGATGATTTTTCATTTCTTCATTTTTAATATTTTTATTAAAATGTTTTATATTGTGTTTACATGCAAAAGCTACATTATGTGTTATGTCAATAATATCTATAACTTCAAAATAATCTTTAAAACTATCCCCTAAAGTGTAATTTAAGTTTATATCGGTCATCAATAAATGTCCATTAGTTTTTAAAACTCTTGATGCTTCTTTAAAAAATTTTTCTTTATTTTCATAAAGATGAAATGATTCTACATTTGTAATTAAATCAAAATATTCATTTTCGTAAGTTAATTTTTCAGAACTACAAATTTTAAAATCAATATCTTTGTAATTTTCCTCACAATAATCTATTGCCATACTATTAATATCACATCCATTGGCTTCTTTTAGTTTTAAATATTTTTTTAATACATTTATTCCCCCTCCTCTTCCGCAACCTATGTCTAATAAATTTAAATTTTCTGTTTTTATATCTTTTAATAGTTCTAAATACATGGTGGCTTCATATTTAAATAATAAATCTTCTTGTTTAAGAAAATTAGACTTAGGATAAAAACCGTGATTCTGAAATTTAACTACATTAAATTTATTATAAAACATGTTTAAGTTGTTATACTCCTGCATCACTGTAAGGCCGTGAGATGATTTTTTGCCTTCAGTTTTAATTGTTTTTACAACTCTTTTCATTAATTTGTTATATCTTCTGTATCTTCTTTTTTATTAATTTTACTATATCTTTTGTATTCTTCTTATCCACTGTCTTGGTATCATAGTTCTGTCACCAAAACTAAAACTACCATCATCTTCTTTATCATAAGATGCAAATAATTTCACTGACTTTTTGTCCTTAGAGTATAACCATCCCTCATTAATAGGTCTTGCTAAAGACATCTTGTCAAACTCCTTGTCGTTCGCCCAGCCCGAATCACTCACACAATCGATCCACTCCACTCGGACTTTCGGAAAAGGTATTTCGGGAGTTGTTGAGTTGACGACTATTTTTCTTCTTTTCTTAGGCATAAGATCTTATAATACAAGTCTGCGATACTTAACAGTCTATTTTGTATTCAGTTTCAGAAAAAAACTTTTTTTCCAGATTTACCCCTCGCAGGTTTCGCAGCCTATATAAATCAACACTTCTAGCCTTCGCGCTACCCCTCGCGGACCCCTCGCAGAAATCATTTACCCCTCGCAGATTTTGGGTTTTGGATAGATTTTGAAGTTTTCGGATGCATTTTCTCTTATTTACCCCTCGCGCTGCGAGGGGTAAATTGATTTTGCGAGCCCTAGAATTAAATCCCGAGCCCTAATTTGTGCCATAATATTGCCTCAAAGTTGCCATATTCTCCTTAGCTTCCGCAACTTTATGTAACAATTTGTCAATTTCACCTGTGATGTCTGTGTGTTCCACAATAATAGACTGTGGAGAAGTCATAAGATAGTCTATTTTTAATAGTGAATCCTCCATCTCATACTGATACTTCAACATCAAGGTTTTATATATTTGCTCTCTCATTTGTCCTCCTTCTTAATCAGTGAATCTCCAAACTTGCCTCTAAAGCCCCATGATCCATGATGCGTGGTCCATGAGTCTAGGTTCGCGTATATCTTCATACTACAACGTCTAGCAAGCTCACAGAAGGCTAAGTCTTCACCCTTCCAGGTATGGTCCTTAAAATCAGTATCCCAAAAATTATACATATACTTCTCAATAGCTCCTCTACGACCTATCTCTTGATCCATCTTATCCTGATGTTCCTTATCAAATTTAATTTTCTTCTGAGGATATTTCGCCATTAACGTTCTAAATACAGATCTATTAATTAACATCAATCCAGCAGGAGCTGATTTCAATTCCACTAAATCAAATGGTAAAACTTTTATATTATCAGGATCAACATGATCTACCGGATAACTGGTCTTTAAGGGATTTTCTTTTAACCTATAAGGAGTAACGACAATATCTTTTTCAGGTACTAACATTCTAAGCACCGCTTCCGGTGGAAATTCTATATCAGCATCTACACATAACATATAATCATAATCAGATGCCAGGAATCCAGCAGTCAATAAGTTCCTCGCATGAGTAACTAAAGAAGACTTTACTGATTTAAATATACATTCAACTCCAGACCTTGCAAGGACCGCGTAAGTATTTAATAAACTAACGCAGGTCTCAACCTTCATCGTATCATAACACGGCATCGCAATATAAACTTTAGGCTTTTTCATTTTCTTTTCCTTCCTTTTTTTCAAAAATATTATCATCAGCTATTTTAAAATTAGCAGCCAACGTAACCCTTGTAACTTCAGACTTAAACGAAGATACAGAATGAGTTAGGTTCCATGGAAAAATAAAAAAGTCTCCAGGTTCCGGATGGAAGCCAAACGTATTAGCGTGAAAGTTCTGGGGATTACCCGTAAAAAAAGTCAACGCCGCAGGACCATCACCCGTGCCCTTCCAAGTCTTCTGTTCCTCCTTAAGCTGTTCAGGTAAGTCCAATACCAATACACTAGACAGATGACAATTATGATGGATATGAGGTGGGTTAGACTCACCGTTCTTCATATAATTTACCCAAGCAGCAGTAGTTTCAACGGCCCTTAAGTTTATTCCATACCATTTCTTATAGGCATGACCAAATAGTTTTAAATAAGGTGTAATGAGCTTAGTATATTCACCCGAGTTAATTTTAATTTCATCCTTAATAATACCAGCTAAGTTCTCACTCCAGTTTTCATCTCCCTTGTCACATAACTTTGTTAAAGCTTTGAGATGATTTGGTTTTACCTTCGTTCTAAATAATAAAGGTCCCCAGTTAAAGGTAGTATAATAAGCTGTTTCTTCTTTAATTGTATCAGTTGTTATTCCTGTCATTTAATTACTTGCTCCCTAAAATAAAAGTTTGCCGCTAATGATACCCTAGTGCACTCAGATTTAAAAGGTGCTACGTAATGGTATAACTCTTTTGGAAATATGAAGAAGTCTCCATTTTCCGGCTTAAAAGCATGTAAATTAACAAACCCATTAATGTGTCCTCCGGTTAAAAAGGCTATTCCACCAGGTCCACATCCCGTTCCTTCAAATTTATCTTGCTCTTTTTTTAACTTAGTTGGAATGTCAATGTATAAGACGCTAGACCAATCACAATTCTGGTGAATGTGTACTGGATTGGCGTCACCCGGTCTCATGAAATTAGACCAAACGTCTATCATGTCGATGTAAAAGTTTTTTGCATTGTAATGATTAAAGTAAAATTTATGCACTTCAATGAATTCTTTTAAGTAAGGATTTATAATGTTAGTAAACTTAATCTTTTCTTTGTCCTTGAATATGAACTGGCCAGTATTAATGCCTGCCAGTTTCTTATGATGAGACTTTTCCTTTAAGATAATTTTTTTTAATTTTTTTAACTCATCTTTTGTTAGTTTTGCACGAAATAACAAAGGTCCCCAGTGATAAAATTGAGCTTGCATATTAAAAATAATTTATATTAATGTTCCATCTTGCTTGTTGATCAGTACAATTGGTACTGTGATGCTTAGTGCTTGGATCAAAGAATAATGCTTGATTTTCAATGCTTTGCACGAATTTCTTATCTATCGTAGTTCCCCCATTACACGTGTTTAGAGAAAGTATCATTCCCTTATGTTTAAAGTTATCATCAACGTGGGAATAATGTTTTAATAATTCATCCGTTCTTGAATATAGATTTACTTTAATTCTTATTAAAGCTTTAACATCCATCTTTTCAAGTAATGGTAATAATAAATGAAATGTTTCACTGTTTACTTGATGATTGTCGTATACGACGTGAGCAAAATAAAATTGTTTTAAAGTTTTTTTATCAGATTCACCAGCAACTGCCGGTTTAAAATAAAATGGGAAGGTTTCGTTGTTAACAACAGCAGATTTAATTCTATTAAAATAATCTTTTTCTAAAAAATTTTTTTTTACTTTCATATCTTCTCCCTTTCAAATGCCTCAAGTAATTCTTTATGATTTATGTCAACCTTCTCTTTATCATCAAACTTTAATTCATGATACATATCTAATCTTTTAAGAAACTTGTGTTTCCATGATCTTAAGTCTGCGTCTTGAAACTTAAACTCTTGATAATACAGATCAGGTGTACAGACCATAATAATACCTTGTTTAATTTCTGATTGATAAACGTGGTCGTGTGCCATACAATACGCCGCGATTTGTATAAAATAATCCTCAATCCACTCAATTCTTTTAGGTCTGTTTGCTTGCTTAAAGTCTACAATGGTGTCCATGCCGTTGTGATTACAAACGAGATCAGTGCTCCCAGCATAAAGGCCAGGATAATGTAGTGTAACTTCTGAGCCGTAATATTCTTCCACAGGGAGTAAACCTTCTTCAATAATTTTTTGGGCCATGGGCTTCGCCTCTTGTCCGATCCCTGTAAGATCATCGTAGCCAACTCCTGTGATATGAGACTCCAGGAATTTGTGCATAGATGTCCCTCGCTTAGAAGATAGATTCTTGATTCGCTCTGCTTCGGTTTCCCCAACTTTGGCCTTCCAGTCTTTTAAAAATTGTTGATTTTTTGTACGGCCTAATATCGTAGTAACACTCGGAAGTCTATAACCATTTATATCATAGATCCGTGATCCTTGGTCCGTGTGCGCTGTACCAGTAATATATTTATATTTATCGTTCTTCTTCATTATTCTTCTTCCACTTATTATACCCCTTCGCCCAATTTGGGTCAGATTCATCAGGGTGTCTTTTTTTAAAGATTTCATCCCAACGTTTTCTATACAAATTATTGGAAACCCTTGATTTTCCATCCCATTTTCGACCTTTGTTTTTGTCTCTACTCATAGATATTTCTCCTTATAGTATTTATAAAAATTCTTGTCTGAAAAAAATTCGGCTATATGATTGGCTGGAACTTGGTCTGATTTTATACATTCAGCTAAAGATTCATACTCATAAGTATCTACTTTAACTTTAGGTTTTGCATACATCTTAGACAAAGTTATTAAAAATCTTTTTCTTTTATCTTTCATAAACCAAACACTAACATATACATACTTAACACAACTATTGCACCCAGTGTGCTAAATATTATTATAAAAATTTTATTTCTGGGGTCCTGCATATTCTTTTTTAGCTTTATTATATTTTGCCATGTCTTTTAATTCCACTGAGTTAGCCACATTACCAGACACAGATATTCTAGTCACATCAGAATAGAAGGGTGCTACGTAATGTTTGACCCATGCCGGAAAGATAAACATATCTCTCGTTTTAGGTTTAATAGATTGATAAGTAATAGCCTGTCTATTACCTTCACCATAAATAAATCCTAGAGATCCAGGTCCACCTGAGTTTCCTTTATAATCGTCTTGTTCTTTGGTAATTTCTTCAGGTACATCTAAAAAAATTACAAACGATAAAAAATCACTATGATCATGTGGTGGATTAAATTCATTCTTCTTCATGAAGTTTACCCATAAAGATGAAAGTAAATAATTAGGTTTATCTTCTGGTTTATAATAAACGTTTTTATGTTTTTGAAATGCTTCATCATAGATGCCTAAACATTGAGATACCCATGGAAGAAATGTTTCTTTTTTACGAAACATATACTCTTCCTTAATAACTCCAGCTAGTTTTTTGGTGTAATCTAACTCTTTCACTCTACTAGCATTAGCTTCTTCTAATAATAGTTTATGAAAATCTTCTGAAATCTTTAAGTGTACTATGCACGGTCCCCACGTTAATACTCCATAACTTACTTCTTGTGTTTTTTCTGTCATTCTAAACTCATTGCCTCCTTGTATCGCTGTAAACTTACTACTTTTTCATCAAATACGTAATCATCTGAATAGTGATCTATTAGTTGTTCTACTTTATGTAATTTTACTTGTGTATATGGCCATATTAAACGACATACCTGGTAGGCTTCTCGAAAAGTAGATCGCCATCTCCATTGAGGTTTATAGTGTGGTTTACCACCCGCTCCTTTGGTCTTATCAATTTTTCTAACTGTCCCTACTTTAAAAATTTCATGGATCCAACGAATAACGGATTCATCCGTCATTGAAACTTCCATGCTAATGCGCCAAGTCTTGTAACGTTTGTATCCCGTCTTTTTCTTCTTTCGTTCCCATCTTTGTTTGTAATCAATACTACCTTCGCCGTCAAACAAACCAGCAAAATAAGCTATGTCACTTTCGTTTATCATGTGTAATTATCCACCTTAAAGTTGATGTTGTCGGGTCGAAGCTGTCAAAATGCTTGCAACTACTTAGCAGGAGTATAATTCCAATAAGAATCACTGTTTTCATGTTTTATTTCTCCTGTAGATTTGCATTCCCAACACTGATGGACTGTCACTTCTCCATCTTCTTCTTGTATTGTTTTAAGGTAGCCATTGCCCTTACAATTGTGACAGATGGCTATCACTTTTTGTCCTTTATCTTGCCGTTAAGTTTTTTTGCTTTCTCGTTTGCTAAACATTCCACAGTCTTGCTGATAGAAAGTTTTGCATCGGGCAATAAAACTTTGGACAATGAGATTAAAGTCTTATATGTTTCGTGC
>Ga0080013_1006228_pt1 | contig 10718 bp, 4 predicted proteins | sample ETNvirenome_6_85_FD_69236 | JGI IMG/M metagenome (GOLD analysis project Ga0080013, IMG submission 69236) | Marine viral communities from the Pacific Ocean - ETNP_6_85 (SPADES assembly) (version 2) | ecosystem: Environmental > Aquatic > Marine > Oceanic | place: Pacific Ocean | collected 2013-06-19
CTACATTTACTGCTAACGAGCCTATGATTGGTTATATTCCAAAGAAAAGACAGATAATTGTTGCTGATGATATTACTACAGATGGAACTGGAGCTGCTTATTTATATGATATTGTAACACAATCTTGGGTTACAGGAGCTGCTGCTACTTTTGATGACCAGAAAAAAACAAACTTTATTACAGATTGGAATAGTGATTTAGTATATGCTCATACGACTGGTAATGTAGTGAAGTGGGATGATGCAGGAGATGATTCAACAGCTTTTTCAATACAGACTAAGGATATAGACTTTGGACAACCAGCACAGAAGAAAAAGGTATATAAGGTATATGTAACATATACTGGTGCATCAAGTCTTAGTGTTAATGTGGATTATCAGATAAATGGAGATAATGGTTGGAATGAATTTTCTTCTGGTGAACCTTTAACTGCTTCATCAGGACAGAATGAAGCTACTCTAACGCTATCTTCTCCGGTAGAATGTTATAGTTTTCAGTTGAAATTTAGCGGTACAGGTAAGGCTGCTTTTGAAATTAACGATGCTACAATAGTGTTTAGACTAAAGGGAATGAGATAATGGGAATGACAAGACAGGAGAGGGTAGCTTTACATAAGAAACAGGAGAGATTGCAAGTCAAATCTGGAGTGCCTAGAGCTGCTGATTTAAATGAAGGTGTTCCAGTATTGAGATCTACAGATGAGGGTGTGGTAGAGTATGTGCGACATAATGGTGTGTTGTATAAGAATGTATTAGAAAAAGGATAGGATTATGGCAAATGGAATAGATTCAATATATGATCCAAGCGATGTATCAAGAATGCTTGCTGAATTGAGAGAGCAACGCCTTCAGATGGAAGAAGCTAGGGCAAAAAAAGTTAAGGGTACAACTACAGTTGGTACTAAAGCATGGGAAATGTGGAGTGGTGAACAGGTTGCGAAAGAAAGAGAACTTCTTGCTACAAAGAAATATATAACAGATCCTAAATATACGGAAAAGAATTGGCTTTCTAGATCATTTACTCCTGCAAGTAAAAGAGTAATACCTGCTCCTAGTAAAGCTCTTACATCAAAAGATATATTAGAAGGTAGGGCTAATATTCTTGATTTTGATCCTGAATATTTTGGTGGAACTGAGGTTGCAAAAGGTGGTGCAAAAGATGTTGCAGCAAAATTTGGACTTAAAGAGGTAGGTTCTGGTATTGGTGCTGGGGTGAGTCTTTATGACACAATAAGTAGTTGGAATGAACATACAAAGAATAAAAATCTTAAAAGAGGTGTAGATGTTGCTAAGACAATAGCATTAACAGGTTCCGCAATTCCTGGCCCTCATCAAGTTGTTGCAGCTCCAGTTGCATTAGGATTAACATTAGCAGATTTATTTATTTAGGGAGATATTATGGCAACATCAAATAAAATTGTAGATACACGTAGATTAGCTGCTCAAGGTCGTTTTGGTGATACAGAGATGCGTAATGTAAGAGGAAAGCCTTCTCATGTTACTGCATTAGAAGCTTATCATATGGATACAGTTGGAGTTCAGCCTTCTGCTAGTAAGAAATCAATCAATCCTATGACAGGGTTGCCTGAGTATCATGGGAGTAAATTTGGTGGATTTAAAAAGAGCTCTTGGCCAGCAGGACATCCAGCTCATCATAAGACAGGATTAGAACTTCTTGTGGGGGAAAAAGCTTATGATGTCTTTGAAACATACGCTGAGAAAGTAGAAGATTGGGCTACAGATCCTAAAAGATACACACCGCCAGAAGAGTATAAACTAGAAAGGCAAGCTGAAGATATACTCACTGGTGGTATGGAAAATCTACAAACTCAATATGGGCAATATATGGGTAATGCTGGGCCAGATGGTATAGTAGGTACTCAAGATGATGTCCAAGGATTTATAGAGCAAGAACAAGATATTCGTGAGAAAGGACTTAAAAGTACATATGATATTGCTATGGGAGGATATGATATATCTGGTAAAAAATTATCTGAAAGTACTGGAGCAAGTTATAAACAATTAAGAGACGTAGGTAATGTACAGAGATCAAGATCTAATCTTGCATATTCAGGTACTATAGAAGGAAAAGTTAGAGAAGGTGAAAAAACTATTGGTAAGCAATATGCTTTAGGTACAGAAGAGATTAATCTTGGTAGAACTGGAACTCAAAGTGCATATGATATTGGTATGGAAGGTTCAGCTTTAACAGCTGAAAAGAGTGAAGCAGATTTTATGGCAGGACTTAGAAAACAAATGAATCAAATGATGACTGATTATATTTCAGCTACTGGTAAAGCTTATGATGATACTGCTGTGGATCCAATATTTGAAGAATTAGATGCTTTATTTGATACTTATTCAGCAAATGTATAGGAGATAGATATGGCAAGAAGGGATAGCATGGCAGATGTGATGCAGGCTTTAGGAATAATTTCTCAAGCAGCAAGTAATATACATGCTGCAGATGTGGCTGGAAGAATGAGAACACTAGAACTAGATATAGCTCAAGAGAGTAGACTTAAAGAAGTTGAATTACAAGGTACTATTAGTGAGTACTATGATCTTAAAAAAGAGAGAGCTGATATTTCTGCTACTCTTCAGGATGAATATCCAAGATTAAATGAAAAATTCATTACTGATAATTTTCATACTGTAAGGAATACGTTTGAAGGAGTGGCTCAAGATGATATGTCTAATCTTAGAAGTAATATGGATATACTTATTGATGATATTGCAGGATTAGAAAGTTTAGATAGGCAGCTTTCTGAACAGAAATCTTATTATAAAGGTCAAGAACAGGCTATAGCTGGTATAACTACTCTTGTAGATCCAGGAGAGTTTGAAAGTTTTGTAGAAGAATATCAAGAGAAATTTCCTGGCAAGCCTACTGCAGGGCTTTATGCTGCATATGATGCTGGTACGGTAACTACCTATCAAAGGAGACAGGCTGCTACTGATATGCAAGCAGTATCTAAAGCATCTGCTCAGAGTAATTGGCAAGGTATGCGTGAAATGGCAAGCAGTGAAGATTTTGAAGTTAGTGCCTATACGGATAATGAAGTTTTACAAGCAGATATTGCTAAAATGATCTCACATGAAAATTATCAAGATGTTGTTAAATACATGAATGCAGATACAACTGGGAAAGTAAAAGATATTTTTTATGAGATGTTCCCATCATTAATGTGGAGTATGGAAGGACATGTCGAAAGTATAGATGCTATAGAGAGTGAGTTTTTAGGCAGAACAAAAGAAACTCATGTAGAAAATATAACTAATAATTTTCTATCAAACTTATCTAATACTAAATCTAATAAAGAAGCATTTGTTTTGTATGATCAGGAACAGGCTAAGTTAACAAATAAGGCAGACAAGAAAGCTATGTTTGCTGCAATGGAAAAACAGCTTGGTAAGGGAGATCTTTATGAAGGAAAGGGAGGATATAAGGAGCATTTAGATAAGACTTCAAAATTTGATCCTGAAAAACCTATAAGTGTATCCTTGATGGCACCTGCTTTAGAAAAATATAAAGGAACTGAAAGAGAGCAGGCAGAACAAATATATGAAGTTTTAAATACAATAGAAGATTCTGAGGCTATAGAAAGTCTTAAAGAACTTACTTTGAATATTTCAGCAGAGCAAGCTATTGAAACTGAGGCTGGAGGATTTTATCACCGTCCTTTATATACAGCAGGTAAAGCTTTTGGGGGTGGTTTATTTGGAGTTGATTCTCCATATTATGATGCTTTCTACGATAGTATGGATGATCAGATGGCAAATATAGTTGCAGAGGAAGATCCATTTGGCCCAGATTTTATATATTATGGTTTTCATGAAGAACATATAGTACCAGAACTTATGAGAGAGCGTTATGGAGATGATATCTATAATGAGGCAATTAGAATAGCTGACCAAATAGGACGAGAGGCACAAATTAAGGAGTTAGAAACAGTGTTAAAATCAGGAACAGGCGAAGATTATTTTGATTTAGTTAGAATATTAAATTCTTCTGTGCTAAAAGAATACAGAGGGATATAGTCAATGCCATTACCAGAAGATTTTTTTGATAGTCCAATAGATACTACTACCTATACAGGTACTCGCAATATTTTTCCAGACTTTGGAGAAGAAGATGTAGAGGAAAAGGGCAGTGCCTATGATGCTATAGGTCAATTTTTGTGGAGTACTGGTGCACACTTTGTATCTGGAGCTACTTTAGGAGCTACTGAATTTGTCGCTCCTACTAAAGCATGGGAAGAGAAGACTACTGCTGAGCGTATGGGTGCTGCTGTTGGTGAAGCTCTTGGATTCTTTGTTCCTATGGGAGTTATTGGTAAGGGTGTACGTGGTACTATGGCTCTTGCTAAGGGTGGTTCTAAAGGTATAGCTAAAGCTGCTATTAAAAAATCTGTTTCTAGTATAGGAGATGCGGCTTTAAAGACTGCTGCTGCTAAAGGATTAGCAAAGGGTGTCTTTTCTAAAGAAGGTAAAAGATTATTATATCAGCATGAACTTGGTGGTGAGGTTCTTGAGCGTGTAAATAGAAACTTAATGACCAATACTGAGGCAGCTCTCAGAGCAGGCGTTAAAAAGGCTGGACTTGAAGCAGATGATGCTACCATTAATACTGTTATGAAAAGTCTTCAGGAAGGTTTACAAGAGGGTAAACATATCAATTCTGTTTCTTCATGGCTACATGCTAAGATAGCTCCCAAAGTTGGTGCTGGTAAAGCATCACAATGGTTAGCTAAATATGCTGGAGAGGTTGCACAAGATATGGTGGTTCTTGGTATTCAAGGAGTAGCAAGTAATGCTATACATTCAGCTGCTAGGGGTGATATTGATTTTGCACCTGGGTCTGCTTTAGGTCATGCATTAATGCTATCTGCTGCTTTCCCAGCTATCAGGTCTTTCGGTGGTGGTGGTGAAAGAAGGATTGGAGAATTTTGGGGTATTATGGTAGCTAAACATGGTAAGACAGACTATACTAAGTTGGCTGCTGGCCCCGATGCTGCTAATAACTTACGTGGTTTGCTAAGAATTATTACTGGTGGTAAGCGTAAGAATCTTCTTGGCAAAACAGAATGGACTGGAAAAAGTGGAAATAAATATCATGTAGATGATTTTGCTAATCTTAATTTTAAGAATAAAGAAGTCTTTGATGATGCAGTAGATATTCTCAAACAGATACAGGGCAGTATTGGCAAGTTAGATGGAGCAAAGATTTGGGGTAAAGCCTATGCTAGAGATACTCTCAAACCTGGTACTATAGGACGTATAGTTACAGGTGCTATTGTTATGAATCTTGATATGTTTAGTGACAATGCACATATGTTTCGTCATCTTCCGCCTGAAGAAGTTCTAACCCATCTACTTATTGGTGGTATGATGTCTAGAGGCAAGGGTGGTTGGGCACGTGATCCTAAATCTAGAACTGGTGATGCTAAAGCAGAGAAGATTAATGACTATTATCAGTTGATGCATCTTCTTGGAATAGATCATTCCAAAGTTTCTGATTATATTAAAGTAAAGAACTTCCAAGATGTAGTTATGGGTAATCATATGGGTCTTGTATTTGATCCTACTGCAACAGAGATAGAACGTATCTTTAAAAAGTATGAAAAACTTATTGCAAATGATGAGAAGTATAAATATGATAGAACAGAAAAATCTTCTAAAGAAATAAATGATCCTGTAGAAGAATGGAAACTACTAAGAGATGCTGTAGGATTAATGAGAGAAGAAGGCTATGATGGTGTTAACTATAATATACTTACTCCAGAAGATAAAACAAGTTTAAGAGAAGAATTAAGAAAAGTTGTTTATAAAGATAAGACTTTAAAAGATGTTAGTTATAATAAGTTTATGCAAGATTTTAGTCTTGAACAGGCTAAAACCTCTGGTACAACATATATTGATTTTCTTAATAGACTGGGAAGAGAAAGTTATGAAGGTGCTGATGATAAAATATTAGATGGCTTTATTGATAATCAGGGAAAACTTAATCACGGTGGTATTGTTTGGGAACATGAATCATCTGATATAGCAGAGCTTAGAGACTTGCTTTATGTGCTTGAATCTAATCAGATGGCTGTTAAGATATCTGGTGAACAATTTAAAACTACTGATTTTGATAAGAATCCTAAAGCTTTAGCAAGATTAGAGAGAGTAAGTAAAGAATTTCGTGAGCAACAAAAACAAATGGGTCTTGGTGATGGAGTAGAATTTACATTTAATATAGGTAATCCTCAAGAGAATCCATTTCTTAGATCATGGTTACAGTCACGGGTAATGGAAGGACAATCCCGTATTGCAAATATTGTAACTAAGACAGATGTAAAAGAGATGGATCGTGCTGATAGTGGCTTTATGGATGTTATTGCTCGTGAGTTTGCTGATGATGATGGAGCTATATTATTTCCTACTAAGTATCGTGTTGTAAATGAACAAGGAGTTGAAGTTGATGATTTAGTATTACAGGATCAGATATTTGGTATAGCATCAGCTCTATATGAAGGAGCTCCTAAGACAAGAAGGTTCTCAGAAAAAGGAGATGCAAAGATCCCAGAGGCTATAGCTAGACAGATTGTTGGTGCTTATGAAGACCTTAATTTAGCCATACCAGCAGAAAGCTTAAAAGATCCAGCTCATTTAAGATATATTGAATCAAGGGCTTATGAAAAAGTAGACAAACGTCCTGAAAATATACGTATTATTCGTAAGTTGGAAGAAGAGAACTTAGCTATGGTAGATAAAGAAGAAGGTAGAGTTCTTGTTAATTCTGATGCTGCTATACGTGATATTGCTAGTAAAGATTTAAATCCAGCACAAGTAGAAGAGCTTGTTGCAGCTCATCGTGAGATAGTAGGGGCTTTAGGTAATAATGTTGAACAAGCTCCAGGTAAAATTGGTTTTCCATTAGAGCCAGATCGAATTATTAATATAGAAAGTTTACATGCTATTCGTAAGATGCTCCCTGGTATTTTTGATAAAGAAGTACGTACTCAAGTAACTGATATGTGGAATAATCCAGAAAGGATTACTCGATTAGATTCAGAAGAGCTTGAAGGGGAGTTAGATTTACTATCTGAGAATCTAAAGGTTATGAATTTTGATGCATCTTTAAAGAATTTAGAAAGTTTACGTAAAAGATTACCTGGATTTGAGGAAACATTTGGAAAGATATATGATGAAATACTTTTAAAACAGCAAGAAGCTTTACCTCTTGAGCTTGAAGTATTTGAATTAAGTAAAGGTACTGGCAATGTATATAGAGCTATGCAAGAATATATAGCTTCTGAGAAAATAGCTTCACAATTAATAGAAAAATATCTTGTTCAGTTAGTTTATCGTGGTGGAGATTATAGATCTATAAGTGATTATAATAGATTGGTTGATAATCTTCTTGTTTCAGTAGGTGCTGATAAAGAGAAGGCAACATTAGAACAACTTTTTACAACATACCTACAAAAGAATAGCTATGAAAGTCTACAACAACTAATACATGGTGTTAACCAGCTTCATGCTGGTAGGAAGATGCCTAATGAAATAGATAACACACACCTTACAGATGCTATGGAACAAATGTTCCAAAATTATACTGATACTCCAAATAAAACTAAGATTAGTATAGCTCGTGATTATGGACTTCTTGATGCTGAAGGTAATATAAGTGCTCTAACAGTAGAAAGATTAAAAGCTGGTGATTTTGAATCAATAAAGAAAAATATTACTCCAGAGAATCTTACTACCAGAGTAGATGAAGATCTTTTCTGGCTTAGTGAGATAATTAGGAATAGTAGAGAGCAGAAGATGGTACGTCTGACTGAGATTATAGATGAAAATGGTAAATCAGTTATGGTTCGTGAGTGGGTAATGCCTTGGGATAATGTTGAATTTAATACGCCTGCTAATAGAGTACTAGATAGTTTTAATGAAGGTGGTGTTGAAGTTTATCCTATATCTAAAAGTGGTATCATAGATGGTTGGCAACAGCAGGAGATATCATTTGATCTTAATGCTAAGGCTTTATTTGAGAATAATAATACTCAAGATATGCCTGAGACTAAATATTTAACTGATATCATTAAGAAAGATGGACGTCTTACGCATGAAGATGTAATTGCTCGTGATATAGAAATGCCAACAGGGCCTATGAAATTTGTAGAGGTTTCTCTTGGTAGACCATTACTTCTTGTTGAGAATGAAGCTAGTATAGAAGCTTTAAATACTATGTATAGAGATTGGTATTCAATTACACGTAATAGATTTAGAGACCAATCTCCAGAGCAACGAAACTTTGAACGTGCTTTTGATCCAGAGAAGGTAGTAGATAATGAAGTAAAGCTTAGAGCTTTGTATTCATATAGATTGAACCCTGATGCTTTTAATAAACTATGGACAATAGAATCTATTGAAGCTATGAGTGAAGCACATGGACTTTATGGATTAAGTAATAAGCTTGTAAAATATAGCAAACTTGCTGAGGGTGGATCCTTAAAGCCATTACCTTCTGCAGAAAGATTACAATTACTAATAGATAATCTTCCTGATATTCCTGAACATCGTAGAACATCTATAGAAAATCTTATTGCAGAGATTACAGAGAATGAACAAGGCATTACTAGTGCATTCTATGCTGATGAAGTAGAAGGTATGGAGAATCCTTTATCAGTACGTACAAGACACATAGCTCAGTTAGATAATATACAAGACCCTGTATTAAGAGAACATTTAAGACAACGCTATGCTTCTGGAGAAGAAAGTAGATTTAAAAGTGTAATGGATGTTTCATCTATAGATGGTGCACAATATATAGATGGTGATATGAGAAATTTACTTCTTACAGTTTTAGCTGAAGCTGATCATGTGAATGGCTTTAAAGGTTCTATTGCTAAGAGTGGTAGTCAAGATTTAATTACTCTCTATGGTAAAGGTTTATTTATTTATGATCCTGTAATTGCTGCATCTATGGAGGCTAAAGGTGTACGTATTTTGATGGGAGAATCTGCAGCCAAAAATTATGTTGGCAATTCTTTATCTGGAGAATTAGTATCTGGTCGTGTAGCACAATCTTTAGATCTTACAGCTGATATTGGGAATCTTAGTAATGATAACATTATGAGAATCCCTCTTGAAAGCATAGGTATAAGATATGGTGGTCATTTAAGTAATAATTCTCCTGTCCCTCATCCATATACACATTATATGCCTGAGAATTTAGTGCTTGCTGTTAGAGATGGTTGGCAAATGTTGGGAACTAAGATCGGAGAAATAAAACGGTTTGGTAGAGCATTAAATATGGCAGCTAATGAAGAATTAGCTATGGCTATAAAGCTCCAAAGAGAAACTCAGGGATATATGCATGAAATGGATGCTGTTTCCTTTGCAGAGTTCATGCTTAATTTAGGTGGAACTACACGTAATCCTGTAATAAGGGAAGCAGTTATGAAGATGTGGGAAGAGAATGCTTTACCTATCCTGTTGAAACCACGTAATCCTAAATTCACATATCCTTTCCTTGTACCTGATTTAAATTCAGCTCATCCAGTAGGAATAGATGTATATAAAAGGGAGGGTCTTTTTGGGACTGGAGAGATAGGTAGTCCAAATGGTCATGTACGGATACAATTAGGTGAAGGTGTGCTTGGTGAAGATGCTAAGCATGTTCCAGTAGGAAGTATAAATGAATTAGCATTTTCATTCAGAGCAAATGATATTGATTACCTGATTAAATATAATAACAAGAAAGATAAATTTTTTATATATACTCCTGCTAAAGAATATAGTGATGCAGGTCATAGATTTGATATATCTACCCAGCAAGGAGAAAGGGGAGAACTTACATTTACAGAAGAAATTCCGAGTGAAATACAATCTTTTATCAGACATTTGGGAGATATTATTTCTAGGGGTGTTGCTCCTGAAAGTACAGTAGTTGGTTCTAAGACAAGACGTCCATCTCTTTCAGGTATTCAAAATTATATAGAGGATGTAATAAATAATCGTGCTAATGAATTTTATAAAAAGATTTTAGTTGATCAGAAGTTTAATTTAGTTCATATGGTAGAACGTGGGCCTAGAAAAGGTATGTCTGATTTTGTTCCTGTTCGTCTCAGGATAAGATCTCAATCAGAAAAGGATGCAGGTGGAATTGGTACTGCTTTAGGAGTTAATGCTCTAGATGTTAGAGCTAATGCACAAGGTGATCATGATGGTGACAAGGGAAGAACTACTCACGAATTCTCTCCTTATGGGCCTAAAGGTACGGAAGGTAAGTGGGAATATTTAAAGAATGCTTATAAACTTTCTGGCAATAATGAAGAATACACTACTCTTGAAGCAGGTACTAGGCCTTTAAATCTATTTGGTATTGGTGTTGATAATAAGGGTGACCTTACTCATGCTGGTAGTAGAACTAATGATAATATTTATGAATATAAAGCTAAGATGCTTGCTGATCAGAGAGCTGTTGGTAAGATAATAGGATTACAAGGTGCTATAGAATGGGGTAGTCTTGGTGGTTTATCAATTGATGGTGTAAGATTGAATGATAAATTAGGCTATGATGTAGATAGGTTATTAGATTATGGCGATATTTATAGAAGGTTTGAAAAAGGAAACCAGAGTGCAGTTGATTTTATTAGTGCTTTAGATAAAATTCTTATAGATAAACCTTATTCTTATATGTTAAATGGAGAGGGAGAGCCTATATTA
>Ga0080013_1006229_pt1 | contig 10714 bp, 10 predicted proteins | sample ETNvirenome_6_85_FD_69236 | JGI IMG/M metagenome (GOLD analysis project Ga0080013, IMG submission 69236) | Marine viral communities from the Pacific Ocean - ETNP_6_85 (SPADES assembly) (version 2) | ecosystem: Environmental > Aquatic > Marine > Oceanic | place: Pacific Ocean | collected 2013-06-19
TATTTTATGAACAAATTGGATTGCCATATTCAGTAAGATTTGATGATTGTTATTGGGAAAGAGATTTAGAAGAAGAAGAACGAGTATATAAAAAATTAGTGCCGGAAGGCACAGATTATATTTTTGTACACGATGACCCAAACAGAACAGAAGTTTCTGGGGGATTCGTTATATCAGAAAAAACACTTGATAGCGACTTACATATTGTAAAAAATGATATGACCGAATCGATTTTTCATTTTGGTAAATTGTTAGAGAATGCCAAAGAGGTTCATTGTATGGAGAGTTCAATTAGATGTATGATAGAATTTTTAAAACCTAAACTTATAGAAAATAAAGTAAAATTATACATGCACAGTTTTAGGGGTGGACCATCTTATAATGAAGAACTCGACACATGGAATGGAACAAGTTTGCCGTGGACTATTGTTAGACCATTATGAAAAAAAATAATATTCCTTTTTTTGTTGGTCAGTTTGGAAATCATATTCAACAAATTTCAAATGCAATATATTATTGTATTGAAAATGGTATTGATTTGAGTTTTAATAAACCAGATGTATTAGACAAACAAGAGATATTTTTTTCTGGACTTCAAATAGAAGGGAATAAAGAAAATAATTTATGTAATAATGGTTTCTTTTTTTTTAGTAAAGGTGCCGGTAAAGAAGGAACAATAGATGATTTAACTATTAAAGATTATGATAAATTTATAAATACAAAAAAAGAGATATGTGAAAAATATATAGTTCCTATTGTTTCTTTTGATTTTGTTGAAACTATCCCCGATAATGTTCTTGTCGTACATTTTAGAGGTGGTGATGCTTGGAATTCAAGACCACATCCACAATATAGTCCTTTCCCATATAGTCATATTAAAAAAGTAGCGGAAAAATATGACGAGATAATTATAGTACATCAAGATGAAACAAATTTAATTATGAAAAAATTTATTTCAGATTTTTCTGAAAAAATCATCAAAACCGTATCTTCGTCACTAAGACACGACATTTCATACATAATGAATGCAACAAATTTATTGCAAACTTCAGTGGGTACTTTTTTACCTGCTATTGCACTGATGTCTAAAAAAGTCAAAAATTATTATTCATCATCTAATACATTAGATAATCATATTGATTATAGATTTTTAAGAAAATCATGTAATTGCTATGTTACAACAACACCAAAAAACATTTCGTTTCGTGGTAATGAATATAACGAAGATGAATGGAAAGTATCCCCACATCAAGTACAAATATTATTGGAGAATTAACATGAGTAATAAAAATTGGGAAAATATGTGGAATTTGAATTATTTAACTGAAAAGTATAAATTTAATGTGGATGGAATATGTCATGTTGGAGCATATAAGGCCGAAGAAATTATAAAATACCGAGAATTGTTTGGGAATATTCCAGTCGTTTTTATAGAGGCAAATATAGATTTAGAAAATGATATAATTAATAATCTAAAATTATATGATAATGTTAGATATGAAATAGGTGCTGTGGGATCAGAATTGGGAGAATCTAATATATTTTTGCATCACACCGAGAATGGACCAGGGCAATCATCATCATTGCTTGAGCCAAAAGAGCATTTGGTTCGATACGGATTTCCAGACACATCTCATACTAGAAAGGTTAATATAAATTCATTGGATAATATAATTAAAGACGATATTGTTAATTTTCTAAATATAGATGTTCAAGGATATGAATTAAAAGTGTTACAAGGCTCTAAAAATATATTAATAGACGTAGATTATATAATAACAGAAGTTAATAGAAAAGAGATGTATAAAGGATGCCCAATGGTGGAAGATATTGATATTTTTTTGAAACAATATGATTTTATAAGAATGGAATTGGAATGGTGGGAAGATAAAGAGGACTGGGGTGATGCTCTTTATATAAACAAAAGAGCAATAGGAATAAATAATGAAATTCACAGTAACCATACCAACATATAATAGATACGATAATTTTCTATCCTCTACGATAGATGAACTTTTAAAGTATGATAGCATAGAAAGAATAGTGTTGGTAGATGACGATTCTTTTGATTATCATAAGCTAGTTCATGCATCAAAAAATTGGGATAGGGTAGAAGTATACAGGAATGAAAAAAACTTAGGTTGTTATTTAAACAAGTTAAATACTTACACCCATTTAAAAGAAGATGAGTGGTGTATACTTCTAGACTCAGATAATATGTTGAGACCCGAATATATTGATGCAATATTAGAAGAGGACAAGAAAACTGGATTAGACAAAAACACTGCCTATTTACCGACTGCGGCTTTACCAGATTGGAATTATGATTTCATGAGTGGTGTTTTGGTTACTCCTGAAAATTTTAATGAGATATTTGTACCATGTGAACCACAGTGGAATACTTGTAATTTTCTCCTACACTCTTCTCTTGCAAGAAATTTACTAAATACTAAGGAAGAGTTGTTTGATGATGTTTTACCGTATAATAGGGATGCCTGTTTTATTAATTTCCTAATTGCAAAAAGTAAGGGAAATATAAAGTTCCTTCCAGGCATGGCGTATGACCATAGGCTTCATAATCATGGACATAATTATCACCATGAGGATGATGCAGGACAAGAATTTTTTGATAATTGGGATTGGAGTTTATAATGAGTGAAGTTTTGATTTTTGATATCGGCGCAAATTGTGGCCAGGTAACTAAAAGATTTATTGATGTTGGGTGTAAAGTAGTAGCAGTAGAACCTCTAAAACATGTCAGTGAAGAGATAAGAAATTTTGCTACTGAAGACCAAGTAACAATTATCAATAAATTGGTACATGCCTCAAACGAATCACAAGAATTTTTTATGTCTAGACTGGACTCTACCATATCCACAACAAGCAACGATTGGATGAATGTTGGTAGATTTTCCGAACAGGGAGATTGGGTAAGTGTTGGCAATATCGAATCAATTTCCCTAGACGAAATGGTTGAAACTTATGGAACTCCATATTTCATAAAAATTGATGTTGAAGGAGCAGAATATCAAACATTGTTATCTTTAACAGAAAAAGTAAATTCTATTTTATCGATAGAATGGGTTGAAGAGTTTCCAGAAAAAACAATTCAATGCATAGATTATCTAAAATCTTTAGGATATACTCACTATGGACTTGCTTTTGCAACAATCGATAAAGTAGAAGACATAGTTCTGAAAAATAGAATAGAGTATAAGGATATTAATAATTTTGAAGAGGACTTTAGAAACAATTTACAAGGTCCAGATGATATGGGTGGTTGGGGCGATGTTTATATTAGGTAAATAAATGACACTAACACACAAACCATCATATCCTACATATCCTCCATACCACACAGGATTGTATCTAGAAGAATACTTTTTTGAGTTTTACCAAAGGAACATCGACCGTTTTAATAAATTAATAAAGGAGATTATATGAAAACATTAGTAACAGGTGGAGCAGGATTTATAGGTTCAAATCTTGTCAAGAGATTATTGGAAGATGGTCACGAAGTGAAGGTAATTGATAACGAATCATCAGATTCACACGACCACCCGCATTGGAATGAAAATGCCGATAATTATAATTTGGACATCAACGATTACGAGAAGTTGAAATTTCTTACAAAAGATATAGATGTAATTTTTCATTTAGCAGCAGAGGCAAGAATCCAACCCGCAATAGAGAATCCAAGACTTGCTGTACAAACAAATGTTCTTGGGACATGTAATGTTCTTCAAGCCGCTAGAGAAAATGGAGTAAAGAGAGTAGTATATTCATCTACTTCTTCTGCATATGGTTTAGTAAATCCAATTCCAAATACAGAAGATATGCCAAAGGATTGCCTTAATCCATATTCAGTTTCAAAGACCGCAGGTGAAGAATTATGTCAAATGTACACCAGTTTGTTTAAATTAGAAACAATTATATTTAGATATTTTAATGTGTATGGAGAAAATCAACCAACCAAGGGGCAATATGCACCAGTGATTGGATTATTTCAAAGACAATTATCAGAAGGAACTCCAATGACTGTTACCAGTGACGGATTGCAACGCAGAGATTATACGCATGTATCTGATGTGGTAGAAGCAAACATTCTTGCATCAAATGTTAAACTCGGTAAATTGTTTAATATGAGACTGCTCGGGGATTTTGATGAATATCGCAAAGTAGATTACGGAGAGATTTTTAATATCGGTTCTGGAACTAACCACAACATTTTGGATTTGGTCAAAATGATAGGGGGAAGTGATGCAAAATATACTTACATTCCAGAACGACCTGGTGAGGCAAGAGAAACTCTTTCCGATTGTACCAAGGCACATTGTGCATTGGGATGGAAACCCAAAATGAAATTAGAAGATTGGATTTTACAGCATGAAAAACAAAACACCTGAAGACATGACAATAACCCTTTGCATGATTGTGAAGGATGAAACCCACATCATTAAAGATTGTTTAAATTCGATGCTTCCATACATCGATAGATATGATATTACTGATACAGGTTCTACAGATGGAACACCAGAACTCATCAAAGAATTTTTTGATGAACATGGAATCGAAGGTGAAGTATATCTTTCCGATTGGAAGGGATTTGGTGACCATGCAGGAAAAACAGGAAGTCGTACAGAATCACTAAGAAACTGTGATGGTAAGGCTGATTATGCATGGGTCATTGACGCTGACGACTTTGTTGAGGGTGACTTCCAGTTCCCAGAAAACATGACACACGATTCTTATAGTCTTCGTATAGGCAGAGAAGATTTTGTATGGTGGAGAACACAAATTTTCAAAACAGGAATCGAATGGAAGTATGTTGGAGTTCTTCACGAATATGCTGAGTGTGGAACAAAGAGTCCACCAGAAACTGATAGAATTTTCGGTGAGTATCATGTTTCTGCACGAACAGAAGGTGCAAGAAATGTAGGGATAACCACAGTAGAAAAATATACAAGAGATGCAGAAGACTTACTAAAAGCAATAGGCGACGAACCAACCAATTCCAGATATTATTTTTATCTCGCTCAGTCTTATTTTGATTCTCAACAATATGAAAAATCTCTTGATGCGTATATAAAACGGGCTGAGATGGGTGGATGGGAAGAAGAAACATTTTATTCTCTATATCGCGCTGCGATGATCAAAGCACTTTTAGATTATCCTTGGCCAGAAATTCAACAACAGTTCTTGGATGCATATAATTTCCGTCCTTGTCGTGCAGAACCATTATATCAAATTGCAAGAATATATCGGCAAGTACACGAAAAACCAAGACTTGCATATACCTTTGCCAAGATGGCATTAGAAATTCCATATCCAAAGGAGGACATTTTGTTTATTAGTAATGATGTATATAAATGGCAATTGCTTGATGAAATAGGTGCAAGTGCGTATTATGCAGGTAAACCGCATGTTGGATATCACGCGTGTAAGCGACTTCTTGATGAGAATCTGGTACCAGATAACGAAAGATCAAGAGTGGCAGAGAATTTTGGTCAATATGAAAAGGTGATCACCATGATTCAGTCTCAAATAGCGCAAGAGGGGGTAGAGAACAAAATCAAAGAACAGGAAAAGAAAGACAAAGCAAAACAACATCAAGCAAGCAAAAAGAGAAAGAAGAAGAAACGCAAATAAGCATATATAGTATAAACAGGAGTATTTCTATATGACCGCACGACACGACATCAATGCAAATCAAGGTGAAACCTTGAGCCTTCATATTCTCTATACCGATTCGGACGACAACGGTATTGATCTGTCGTCTTATGCTGCTGATATGAAAGTAAAAAGAAGCTTCCTTGGTGATAATTCTCTATTATATTTAACACAAAATGGTGGTATTACTGCGGGAATTACAGGTACAGATGGGGGTGTTACTGGTGGTATTTTCCTGAACAGAAATGTTGGGAATAGTGGCAGTCAAACGGGTGGCATTCTTATCACGGCGGGTGCAACGGCAACATCATATATTCCTGACGGTAGACACCACTATGACCTAGAAATTAAATACACACCAACAGGAGAAACTACAAGAATTATTGAAGGTAGGTTTGAGTGTGATGGTGAGGCCACAAGATGAAAGTTACAATAACAGAGAATATTATTAAAAAGAAATCAGTGAGGAAACTAGCAGTAAAGCACTCTGAAGCAAATTATTATAGAGTTCCATCTATTACTTTGCAAAAGACTACTAAAGCAAAAACGCTGTTTCTATGATATATGGTACGGTCATTTCAACAATTTTTTGATAAAAAAGAAGAACTACACGAAGGTTCTTCTAACATTATATTTGGCAGAAATAACGAAGAAAAAGAATTTGAATTAGTATCTGATATCGGAAATTATGAAAATGGTCATACATTTAAAGTTTCCAATATCGAACATGAAAACGCAACAATAATAGAAGTAGGTAGAGGAATGAGTTCTGTCACTGTTCTTGATGAATATGATGAACCTGTTTCTTTTATAGGTTCATCCTCCAAAATCAATTTATTGTTTGACGAAATTATCCCTACACAGGATGATGTTGTTCGTGAAGAAGTTCCACCAATTATTATTAGAGAAGAAATTGTTGGTTCGCAAGGGAAGCAGGGGACTCAAGGATTTCAAGGAATAAAAGGTGCAGACGGTAAAGATGGACTTCATGGTATTCCTGGTGAAGATGGAAAAGATGGTGAAGTTGGACCACAAGGTGAACAAGGTATTCAGGGTGAAGTTGGACCACAAGGTGAACAAGGTATTCAGGGTGAAGTTGGACCACAAGGTGAAAAGGGCAACAACGGGGATAGAGGCGGAGGGGGTCTTCCGGGTATTAGAGGTGAGCAAGGAATTCAAGGATTAGAAGGTAAGCAAGGGAAGCAGGGACCAAAAGGAGATAGAGGCAAAAAAGGTGAGCAAGGTGTTCGTGGAGTTGACGGTAAACAAGGTAAGTCAGGAACAAAAGGTGTTCGTGGAGTTGACGGTAAACAAGGTAAGTCAGGAACAAAAGGTGAAAGAGGAATTCAAGGTAAACAAGGACTTCCTGGAACAAAAGGTATAAATGGTAGAGACGGTAAAGATGGTGTAGACGGTAAAGACGGTCAAGAAGGATTCATGGATGTTCAGTTTCCATTAAAGTACGATGACAAGAAAAAACGAATTAGTGTAGATACGAAAGTTCTACAAAAGATGTTGAGCGTTCCTGCAAACAAAGAAGGACAATTCATTGATTGGGTTGCACTTGCAGGTGGTGGTGCTGTGGGAATTCGGGATGATAGTTCAATGGTAATTAAATCAGTAAGTGATTTGAACTTCAAAGGAAATGCCGTGTCAGTAGAACGGAAAGGTAAAGATGTTGAATTGACATTTACTGATACTGGAACATTTACAGAGTCTGCTTCCGTACCATCTAGTCCTCAAAATGGTGATAGATGGCACGACACCACAACAGGCAAACTATATACTTATGTAACATCAGAATCCGCATGGATAGAATTTTGATAGAGGAACACAACAATGGCAATTAATTTCCCAGACTCACCATCATTAAACGATACCTACACTTACAGCAGTAAAACATGGAAGTGGAATGGTTCTGCATGGGAAAGAAGTACCGCAACAGAAACAGGAAATACAGAAGGTAATACAGGTGAAATTGCATACTACTCAGGAAAGGGAAGTATAATTGCCGGTGCAACAGCATTCTTCTATGATGGAGATAAGGTTGGAATAGGAACTTCTGGTCCAACAGAAACTTTAGATGTTCGTGGTGGTATTACTGCAAGTGGTTTGTTATATGCCGGTGGCGGTGCAACATTTGGTGGAGATGTCAAAGTAAATAACTTAACTGTCGGAAAGGGTGGTGGAGATGTTTCTACCAACACCGCATTAGGATATCAGGCACTCAATGCCAACACAGAAGGTAGTCATAATGTTGCATCTGGATATAATGCACTCAATGCCAACACAATTGGTGCTGGTAATGTAGCATCTGGATATAGGGCACTCCATAGCAACACAGAAGGTAGTAATAATGTAGCATCTGGATTTCATGCACTCTTTGCCAACACAGAAGGTGATTTTAATGTTGCATCTGGATATGCGGCACTCTTTGCCAACACAGAAGGTGATTATAATGTTGCATCTGGATATGCGGCACTCTTTGCCAACACAGAAGGTGATAGTAATGTTGCATCTGGACATAAGGCACTCTATTACAACACAGAAGGTGATTATAATGTTGCATCTGGATATCAGGCACTCTATTACAACACAGAAGGTGATAACAATGTAGCATCTGGATATAGGGCACTCCATAGCAACACAGAAGGTAATAATAATGTTGCATCTGGAACGAAGGCACTCTATCTCAACACAGAAGGTGGTTATAATGTTGCATCTGGATATTATGCACTCTTTTACAACACAATTGGTGATAACAATAGTGCATTAGGACACAATGCGGGAATGAACGGCACAACAGGTTCTAATAACACATACATCGGATACAATGCACAACCTAGTTTTGCAACTGCTTCCAATGAAATTGTATTGGGTGATTCTAATGTCACTTTGATTCATAGTGCGGCTGGAATGTCTATGGGTGGCGGTGCAACATTTGGTAGTGACATCAATGTAAATGACCTAACTGTCGGAAGGGGTGGTGGAGATGTTTCTACCAACACCGCAGTTGGATATAATGCACTCTATAACAACATAGATGCAGGGATATTTAGTGTGGGTAAGAATAATGTTGCATTTGGATATCAGGCACTCAATGCCAACACAGTGGGTGAGAATAATGTTGCATCTGGATATCAGGCACTCAATGCCAACACAGAAGGTAATAATAATGTAGCATCTGGATATAGGGCACTCTATCTCAACACAGTGGGTTATAGGAATGTTGCAACTGGACGACAGGCACTCTATAACAACACAGAAGGTGATGGTAATATAGCATCTGGATATTATGCACTCTATTCCAACACAGAAGGTGACTATAATGTAGCAACTGGAATGCAGGCACTCTATGTCAACACAGAAGGTGATAATAATCTAGCATCTGGATATAGGGCACTCTATTACAACACAGAAGGTGATGGTAATGTAGCATCTGGATATATGGCACTCTATAACAACACAATTGGTGATTACAACAGTGCATTAGGATTTCTTGCGGGAAGTAACGGCACAACAGGTTCTAATAACACATACATTGGATTCAATGCACAACCTAGTTTTGCAACTGCTTCTAATGAAATTGTATTAGGTGATTCTAATGTCACTTTGATTCATAGTGCGGCTGGAATGTCTATGGGTGGTGGTGCAACATTCGCAAATGACATTAATGTAAATGACCTAACTATAGGAAGGGGTGGTGGAGATGTTGCTTCCAACACCGCAGTTGGATATCAGGCGCTCACTGCCAACACAACTGGTATGTATAATGTAGCATCTGGATATAGGGCACTCTATTCCAACACAGAAGGTGATAAGAATGTAGCATCTGGATATCAGGCACTCTTTAACAACACAGAAGGTGATTATAATGTTGCATCTGGAACTTCCGCACTCTTTAACAACACAGTAGGTGATAGGAATGTTGCATCTGGAATGAACGCACTCCAATCCAACACAGAAGGTGATTATAATGTTGCATCTGGAAATAAGGCACTCCAATCCAACACAGAAGGTGACGGTAATGTTGCATCTGGATATCAGGCACTCTATTCCAACACAGTGGGTGATTACAATAGTGCATTTGGATATAATGCGGGATATAATGGTACAACAGGTTCTAATAACACATACATTGGATACAATGCACAACCTTCAAGTGCAACTGCTTCTAATGAAATCGTATTGGGTGATTCTAATGTCACTCTGATTCATAGTGCGGCTGGAATGTCTATGGGTGGTGGTGCAACATTTGGTGGTGATGTAAACTTCTTAGGGAATATTTTATTACCAGATGATGCATGGATTGGTGGTGGTGCAAGTGAAGACAGGATAATGATTAACACCGATGGCAATCAGATTGCGATAAGAACCATAAATGTTGATATAGAACGATACCTCAGACATTATGCTGATACGGATACAAAAATAGAATTCACTGATGATAATATTAAAATGCAATCGGGTGGTAATGTATTCATAGAAGGAACATCCACTCAAGTTCTTTTTCCTCTTGGTATTTCTGCCGCAGGAGCAACCATCGGTGGATATTGGGCAGGAGAACAAAAAGAAACCATAGGAATTTCTGTAAACAACGGAAGTCGAGTATTGACCACAGGAGTAAAGGGACACCGTACTATTCCGTATGCTTGTGATATTGTTGATTGGAGAGTAACCTCAACAGATAGTGGTGCAATTGAATGGGGAATAAATTATTGTACCTATGCAAACTTCCCAACAATGACAGCAAATGGTATTCATACATCAGAAGCACCTGGCATTGCCGCTACAGGAAGTAAAGATGAATCTGCTGGTGATATTGCCGGGCAATGGAATAAATACCAATTTGATGCGGGTGAGATTATAGAATTTGAAATTGATTCTGTTACAACCCTAACAAATTGTATATTAGAATTGACAATTAGGAGAACTTCATAATGGCAGAACATACTGGAGCAAGTGTAACGACATACTATGTACATGGAGAGAATGGAGATGATGCGAACGCAGGAACATCATTACTTGGCCAATGGCAAACAAT
>Ga0080013_1006230_pt1 | contig 10714 bp, 12 predicted proteins | sample ETNvirenome_6_85_FD_69236 | JGI IMG/M metagenome (GOLD analysis project Ga0080013, IMG submission 69236) | Marine viral communities from the Pacific Ocean - ETNP_6_85 (SPADES assembly) (version 2) | ecosystem: Environmental > Aquatic > Marine > Oceanic | place: Pacific Ocean | collected 2013-06-19
TCTGTGTATAACAAGCCATTATCTGCGGTTCCTTCTACTCTAAAGTCTACGTCCGCTCCAGCTTCATTAAAAGTGATCTCACTTGCAGTATCCTGAGTAATGTCTATAAAATTAACACCACCGGCTTGGATATTAATATCATCGTCAGTAAAGTAAATGAAAGTATCATCATCATTGTTATGAACAAGGCATGCCCCAATACCAACACTACCAGCTACATCAAGCATATAATCCGGTGTAGATGTATTAATACCAACTCTTCCCTCAAAATAATTATAACCTCCTGCGTCACAATGGTTACCAGCGCTAAGACCGCCTCTAGCACTTATGTTACCGGATACTGTTAGCTTTTCGTTTGGTGCCGTATTACCTATACCGACTTTACCAGAAGACGGCATTAACACATTATAAGTTAATTGGTTAACTCTAAATAAATCAGTACCATTACCGGCTTCAATTTTTAATCCGTCATAATCACCAACTGACCCTCCGCCCTTAATTACGACTAAGTCTTTAGGTATACATTTGTTTGCTGATACATGGAGAAATGATGTTGGTCTATTAGTACCTATACCTAGATTACCACTAAGAAAGCTAGCTTGACCTAATGTACCTCCACTAAGACCACCAAGAGAGCTTACATTACCTGATACAGTAAGTTTTTCGTTTGGTGCTGTTGTACCAATACCAACGTTACCACCCTTACAAACATAGAACATGTTGTCACCGGCTCCTACACTACCTCCGGTGTCTATACTATAATCCCCACCTGTAGTAGCTCCTGTCGAAATACAATCACTACCATACTGAAAGCGAATTTGACCCTTATTACTCGACCCGCCAATTGTTACTAACTGTGTACCGCTTCTATGAAACTGAGCCAAAGTACCGCCAGTAGAATTAACATGCAGTGGCGCTTCCGGTGCTGTTGTACCAATACCAACTCGACAAGCAAAATAAATAGGCGCTTGCGAAGCACTAAGACCACCGCAGGCGCTTACATTACCTGCTACAGTTACTTGCGTACTAGTTTGACAAGCTATACTATTTCCAATAGTATTAGAATCAGAAAAAACAGGTAAATAATTAGCAGTACCAGAGCCGTCAATATTTCCGGATGATGTAGCAAATATATCAGCTAAGTCTCTACCACCTGATATAAATCCACCGTAAGAACTATTACAAGCAGCAACACGCTCTGCACTAAGAGTGCCTGTTGCACTTATGTTACCAGCTACAGTTAGTTCTTCATTCGGTAATGAATTATTACCTACGTTTATTCCGACATTAGTACCGAAACCAAATACTGCTCTATCACCAGTATCTTGATCCAATAACAACATTTGCTTACCCCCGGCAACAAATCTCAATCTATCAGCAGAATCTGTTTCAATCCACGTTGCGTTATCTTTTTCAAAAAATATTCTTTGGTCTTCGTCTAAATGTATATTACCATCAGCACTAAGATTGCCTGTAGAACTTATGTTACCCGATACAGTAAGTTTCTCATTAGGTGCGCATGTTCCAACGCCAATGTTACCGCCAACTAACATGTTAGTTGTAGCACTTAATGACCCGGTAGTTCTGGTCATATTTGTACCACCACTCAAGAGACTGTCTGTTAAAGTATTACTATCAGACCATGATGGTAAAAAGTTAGCAGTTCCGGAACCATCAACATTACCTGAAGTTGTTACAAATATATCAGCTAAGTCTCTCCCGCCTGATATAAATCCGCCGTAAGAACTATTACAAGCAGCAACACGCTCTGCACTAAGAGTACCTGTTGCGCTTATATTACCTGATATAGTTAGCGCTTCATTTGGTGTTGTTGTATTAATACCAACTCTTTTTGTCCCAGCGTCAGTATGTAACAACACGTCACCGCCATTAGCCATTACCTGAAGGTCTACATTTTGATTTGTATTGTTTATCTGAATTTTACCGGTACTTGCTTCGTACTTTAGCGCAGACTTCCCACCAGCAACTAAGTTAACGAGATTAGGAGCAAATCGAATATATGTGTCATTGTCACCATTATGATACAGGTACTCGCCTAAACCCATGCTTCCACCTACATGTAGTAGGTGACATGGCGTGTTTGTACCAATACCAACCCTTCCCTCCAAATAATTATAACCTGTACCTGAAGCGCTAAGACTACCGCATGAACTTATGTTACCGATAACCGTAAGTTTTTCATTGGGGAATCCTGTTCCAACACCTATTTTATCTACACTTGCATCAAGATATAATAATTTATTGTTTGAACCACCAGCTCCTCTGAATACAATATCAGTATCAGTATTATCTTGATTGAAAACAAGTTTATTAACATCAGCATCTTTCTGCCATGCGCATATAAAATTTACACCACCAGCAGCGATCGTAATTTTATCACCAGTTGGGAAATTAATATAAGTTTCATCACTACTATCTTTAGAATGATAAAGACCATCTGCAGCATATAATTTACTTGCTGAAAGTGTTCCGCTTGCAGATATATTACCTGATACTGTTACATTACCAGCTGCGCTTAAACTACCGTCTATAGTAAATTGCGATCCGGCTTCTCGTGCTATACTATCAGTTACCGTTGTTGATCCGGACCATTTTGTTATTCGGCCTGTTGTTCCAGATCCACAAACACTTCCGGAAGAAGCAGTAGTTGCAAATATATCTGCTAAATCACGACCGCCAGATATAAAACCACCGTATGATGTATTACAGACAGCGACACGTAATGCGCTAAGATTACCTGTTGCGCTTACATTACCTGATATAGTTAGCTTTTCATTAGGATCTTTAGTGTTAATTCCTAAGTTTCCAGTATCTGCAAAGTATATTACACCGCCTTCTTGATCAACAAATTCAGCAATTGGTTGACTAGCTCCCTTTTGTCTTACATATAATGCTGGACCTGTACCATTATTAATAACAGATAAAGCAGAGGTTGACGTTACAATAGTTCTCGTAAATATAGCAGATGTTGCTTCAAACTCTGTTGCGGTTAGTTTAGTGAACGTCGCATTGGTCCCGGTAAGTGCGTTCAAGTAAGCATTACCACCCACAGACAAATCCTGCGTGATAGTTGCACCATTCTTTACCTTAAAATCTTTATTTAGCGCCATATTTACGAGTTCACTTTCCCCCGTAAATATATTTATTACCGTATCGGTAAATATACAAAGTTAATAATGTGCAACTCCGTAAACAATAGCAGTACAATCTGCAGTTGTTGTGATAACTAAATTAATAGTACCAGAGCCAATGCTTGCAGTAATGTCTGATAGAAGTGAAGTAGCTTGTGCATCAACTATACCATATGTTGTGCCGTCAGCTGCGCTTGCTCCGTTATGTGTTACTAATACTTCGCATGCAGTTCTAGAAGAAAGAGAATTAGAAAGAGTGATAATATATTTAGCTGTCTTAAACTCGCTTGTACTAAAGGTATTTAAAGTGTTAGCCCCCGTTGTCATAGGGCCTGTAAATACGCTAGTCTTTGAATATACAATACCACCAGCAGCGTATTCTATAATATCTCCCCTTACAATTAAATCTCCATCTATGTCGTCATTAAATGTAAATTCATCTCCTTCATTTAATGCATCCCAAATTACCCCGCCGTCTCCTGTTGATTTAAGAAATAGATCTTTAGTTTTTCCTGTTGATTTTATATCAATACCCTCAACATTAACCTGAGCGCTAGATAATGTATTACCCTGCCATGTTCCAAAGTAATTAATTGCAGAGACGCTTCCGGATAATACACTTATATTTCCGACAACACAAAGTCGCTCATCAGGTATAATCCCTAGACCAACGTTTCCATCAAAGTAGCTTGGTCCGGGATATGTTCTTATAGGCTTAGCCATTAAACATATTTAATCTACTTTTCTATTCTTCAATATAACCGCGTTGTCTAATAAATTCAGAATTTTGCCATGCGTCTGTAGATAGCTTTTCTCCTTCTGGACCGGACCGTGGTTTTCCTGGATTATTAAAAAAGTGATAAACATATACTACTTCATCAATATATTTTACAGCTGAATAATCTCCATCTCTTTTCCGGAAGATATGCATCATTGGCAAAACATAGGCAAAATCTGTCGCCATTCTAAACCAGTTTCCATTCCAATCTAAAAAGTTGGCAGGTGGTATAGCAGCTAACGCCTTTACCTTAAACGTTGACATATGACTATTAATCCAATCATCTTTATATGCATCCCAATTATTTGAAGGAGGAGGTGTCCCGTGTCCCTTTGTTGTTTCATGGGATCGTCTATAATTTGTATATACATACTCTAACTTTGGATCAGAATCATATGCCTCCTTAACTCTTGCTAATGCATCTTTCCTACAAAGCCAATCATCACTATCAACAATACAAATTATATCTTCGGGATCCTTAGTAATTGCATGATCATAAATATTCTTTAATCTGTATTGCCGCTCGGTATTATGAATTACCTTAAGATAAGATATATCCTTATTCATTTGAACCCAGTTTAAATGCTCTATTGTATCATCATTAGATATATCATCAACAACAATATGGCTATCCGGTTGTAGAGTTTGTCTTTCTATACTATCTATGCAGTACGTAATAAATTTACCCGCATTTCTTCCAGTGGATATAACATGTATTTTGCTCATTTTTAATTATTGTTTGTTTTTTAGTAATGCCCAAGTTATAACAGGGCGCCTAATTTCATTTAACCCGGGATTTTTTAGCATTCTATAATCAGCCCACCACTCTGGACCAGTAATACCAAATAACCGGCCCAAGTATTCCGTATTACCCCATTGCCCTATTTCCATAATTTCATACCCTGCTTGATATGATATCGCGGCTAGCCCCATAGACGTAAACCCAGTATAAAAATGATACGGTTCACTATGAGGTAAATTGCATGCCGGTACATTGATCCATAAATACCCACCCGGGGACATGTATTTTTTGATATTCTTGAGACATAACAAAGGATCATATACATGTTCGAGGGTTTGACTAAGGCAAACAAAATCAAAATCATCATGGGATAAGCATAAGTTATGTAAATCATACTTTTCGGGGCTATCTTCGTAATTTACATTTAACCTCTGCTTATGTCTCCCCCACAAATATTCAACCTCCGGATCTTGTGGTTGATTAGGCCCTTCTGCATTAAACGTAAGTAACTTATCTATCTGAAAATCATATTTTTTAATATACCGTTCAAATTCTAATAACGATATTATCCGCGGAAAATCCTTATCCTCCCATTTCCAATTTTTATTATTCTTTTCTAGAGGTAGAGGAACATATCGATTCTTATATTCTTCAGTATTATTTATCTTAATATACTTGTCGTATAATTCTTGAATTTTATTATGTGGTATTATCATCGCTAAAGCCCGGTTATTGTTTAGGTGTTTTTATATGAGGTACATCTACCTGACTTAAAGTATGATGTAATAACTTTTCGTGAGAGGCTCGTTCAGGGTTAATATCGATACCACCTCTACGAGCGTATAAACATCTCACGCTAAGCTCTTCTGGATTAATAGTATCCATTAAACGTTTATAGATAGCTTCACAAATTTCTTCATGAAAATGACATTCATCTCTAAAAGAAACAATATACTGCAGCAAAGAAATAGGATCTACAGTATTTTTACCCTTCATATAGATATAAACATCGCCCCAATCCGGCTGTGAGGTAACACGACAATTAGACTTAAGTAATGCACTATGATAATATACTTCTTCACTAGGAGCATCTTCAATCTCTTTAAGTAGATCAGGTGCTTCTTGATATGCAGTAAATTCTGTACCATCAATAGGATATGTGTCCTCTAGAGTAATATAACTAGGAGTACAATCTTCTCCGTGCATCCATTCCCTCTTAGCAGTAAATACATTTGTATCAGATAACACATAAGCATTACTATGCACCTTAACTTGAACGGCTACACCGAGCAACTCGCTTAAATCTTTCGAAGCCTTAGTACCAATATTATCGCGAACTACTTCACTAGATTCACCTAATTTTGTCATATTAAAAGAGTTAAAATACAACTTAATAGATTTTGACTCAACAATATACCTACTATTACAGGGGTAAACAATTTTAGCTACACCAACAACTGGAAGCCCTCTATTAGTAAGAGCTGAAATCTCATAAGCATTCCAAGTGTCATTGCCTACAAAGGGTAAATCATGATCCTTAATACCTAGATGCGTCCTATTCGATTGACGAGGCTCTCTTACAAGAAGGCTCGGATCATAGGTAGACTTATATTCAGAGGTTTGACCTAGGTGTTTACTAACGTTTTTGTTATCGAGTTTTGCCATATCTAAATTTTAATATTAATATCATGTTTAGCAAGAGTTGTTCTAACGGTCTTTAACCTATCCTCAACACTACCTTTTAGCGTTACAATCTCACAATCAAAATTTTCTCGTTCTAAAAATATGTTGAATATATTAATAATATCATTTCGAAATCTTTCATCAGCGCTCCGCTCTCCATCATCAACTAACTTTACATCATCTGGTGAAGTGTAAAAGATAATATCATATTTGTCTTTTAAATTTTTCCAAATTAGATCACATGCATCATAGCAAGGCCGGCTAATCTTCCCTTCTTCAAGCAACCATAAAGAATATACAATACCGTCTAACGCACAACGATCAAATATTTGATGCACCCCTCTGATTAAGTGATCGGCTCTATTTTTATAAATATTCCGAACATGCTCGGTCATAATGAGCATTTGAGTTAAATCATCTCCGCTTTCATTAATAGGCATGTTATACTCACGGCTTACTAGTCTTGTAACCTCTGGTATAAACGAAAATGGATAATCGCCATTTTCAGCATAAAGCTTTTTTAGCAGAGTGGTTTTACCTGTACTTTGTGCACCAGTAAACGAACAGATCATACCTTATTATATAAACGTTCCTTTAAAAAACTATACCAGGCATCAAAAGATGTCTTTCTTAATGCACTGAGATGGTCATTCCAGGTACCACCAATTGTTTTTACAGATTTTTCTACCACAACTTCCCCGGCGTCTACTTCTGCTACTACTCTATGAACCACGCTGCCAATCTCCGGATATAACCCCATATTCTCCCATACACGCTTTTGGGGATCCTTCCCTTTTAATTCAGGATATTTAGTTATTAAACCTGGATGACCGTTATAGATATTATATTTGTTACACTTATCCGGAGGCACTATTCTCAACCAACCATTTAATGTAATAAGAGTTTCGTCTACATTAAAATCTATATTTTCTAAAATATCTAATGTCTTTGCTTCTTTATTATTAACCCTAAAGCTAATATCAATCTCCGAATCAATATTATCTAAATCAGCATTAGTAATTACAAAGTCAGGAGATCTATTTAACGCTTTAGACAAAGCGACTATTTCTGACCCTGTTTGTGAAAACAGAGCGATCCAATGTGTAAACTTCATTATAGATATGATAATGCCGCCCAGTTAATAAGCAAGTGAATGGTATTATCACTAGCTACTAACAGCCATAAAGACAGCCATTGTGGAACGTCTTTATGATAACCGGTTTCTTTACAATCTTCCCATTTATGACGATACTTTTTAGGTCCGAGTATTAAGTTTTTTGCATAAACAACATATCTAGCTAGTCTAAAGCGATCAATAAAGAAATGTGTAATACAAATTACAGCAAATGCTGCTAGGGATGGCTCGAGAATTAAAAAGGGCAACGAGTATGTAATCGCATGCGCTGCAGCCGCTTTACTACATTTCGTCTTATTAAGTGCCATCCAGTCGCTCTGAAGGAGATAGTCACCAATTAGATGGAGTATCAATTGGAGCATTATTTATTATTTTATAGCCAGTCCTCTATTTTTCAAGAGGTATATTAAATAATTTAGTGGAAGATTTTTTAAAGTTCGTTACAGACGTCGGATTTCCAATAGCTGGAGCTATTACATGTGGTGTTTTTGTGTTTATTATTCTAAAGTTTATACTTAACGAAATTACAGGAGCAGTTAAAGGATTAGGCGGAATGATAAAATCATTAGAAAATAGAGTGCAGACCATGAATAACGATATAGTTAAAATAGATACTTTAGTTTCTTATGCATTTAACAAGCACCCTAATTTAGATAGGCTAGCAGCTAATGAAGGGAAGGAGGATGCTAGAAAAGACTAATGGATAGTGATACTCTAGTACAAGCTATTAACGATTTTGGCTTTCCGGTTATTGCTGCAGCTGGTTTAGGTTATTTTGTGTATTACACATGGAATTGGGTTGTAAAAGATATCAAGCCAGTTTTAGATGAATCTACCGGGACACTTATAGGGCTTATCGATAGGATAAGAATGCTAGATAATGACATGATTAGACTTAATACCAAAATTCAAATGATTCTCCAGGAGCAAGAAGAAAAACATGAAAACGAGAGAAAAGAAAATAGGAGAAAAAATAAACACATTGTGGATACTAGACTCTAGCATTATATATTAATGGAGGTAAATATAGTTATGAAGTATATTTGGTTATTATTACTTTTTTGTAGCGGCGCTGCTGCCAATGAATTGACATTTAAGTTTAAATCCCCTTCTTTTAGCGGTTTTGGTTATAGTGCGCATAAGATTAATCTGGAGAATATTTCTGCAGCTAGAAAAAAGACGGTTAAAGATGAGCTTAAATCTTTACAAATTCAAGCAAATTTAGCCGCGCAGAGAACGCCGTTAAATGTTTTTATGACTAACTTGCAGTCTAGAATTTATTCTGAACTCTCCAAACAAGTTACAGAGCAACTATTTGCAGATACGGGATCTGATTCCGGGTCATTTGACCTAGATGGTAACGTTATTTCTTGGTATAGATTAGCTGATCAAATTAGTCTGAGTGTTGCAGATACAGATGGTGATCTTACAACTATATTAATTCCTATTGGATCGCTTCTACTTCCCGACCCTACTAATGAAGAATCTACTGCTGAATAGTCTTTTAGGCTCGTCGTTGCTACTATATAGTGGATGTGAAACTTTTCAAGGAGGTCCACACGATCCGCCAATAGTTGCTCCCTCGCCTATAGCCGCACTTGTAACTTTAAATAAGCTTCCAGAGCTTGACGGTGAACCTATTTATATAGGTGTAAATAGCTTTAAAGATTTGACCGGTCAGAGAAAGCAATCTGATAATTTTGCTAGTTTTTCCGCGGCTGTTTCACAAGGAGGTGAAGCTTGGCTGATTGAGTCTCTTTTAGAATCTAACGGATGGTTTAAAGTTTTAGAAAGAGGTCAACTTGATACTGTAATGAGAGAACGTGCTCTGGTTCAACAAACTAGAGAAGATTTTACAGATGATGATAATACTGGATTAAAGCCGCTGTTATTTGCTGGCTTATTAATTCACGGCGGTATTATAGGATACGATACTAATACTGTATCCGGTGGTATTGGTGCAGCGTATTTAGGTATAGGTGCCCATGAACAGCACAGAAAGGATGTTGTTACTGTGTCGATAAGATTCGTTAGTACTTTGACCAGTGAGATTTTATTATCTTCAACAGTGTCAAAAACAATATATTCAACAGCAGTTGGTACAGACGTGTTTAAATATGTTAAAGATGCTTTAAATCCATTAGAAATAGAATTTGGATTCGCAAAAAACGAACTAGTATCTGTCGCAACTCGAGCAGCTATAGATATGGCTATAGTTGATCTTATTACAAAAGGTGAAAAGAAAGAAATGTGGAAATTTAAAAAATCACCGGAGTTGTCTACTGAAGAAGCTAAAGAACCAGAACCAGATAAAGTGCCGGTAACTAAATTAAAAGGATAGATTTTACATAAATATTTTTATGAAAATAAAATCTCTCTTATTAGCTCTATTATTTACAACCGGCGGATTGCTTAACGCTAGCAATGAAATTTATCTAGATCAAATCGGCAGTGCAGGTATATTTAACATATCACAAATAGGCTCAGCAAACAATCTAGGTGAGGGCACCAACAGGTCACGTATTGAAGGTGAAGAGGTTGTTTTTAATGTTGCGACTATAGGTAATGAAAACTTAATTGATATTGATTCAATCGGTAATGAAGAGGTAGTAAATCTTGAGTTACAAGGCGATGCAAATGAATTTATTTTAGCGTTAGACGGTGATAAAAATGAAGTAAATGCATTTGTTGCAGGGGATTCTAATAATGTTTTAATTGCTGGTAATGAAGACGATACACAAAAAGCTACAGTAAATAACGGCTTAATTAACTTAAACATAGAAGGTGCTTCTAACTCAGTTGATTTGTTATTATTCGATACATCATACACCTTTACTGATTACCATATTGCAGGCTCTTTAAATGAAATAAGCAGCTATCAAGAAGGTCACGGTGGTCTAATTGGTCATTCTCAGTTAGTTGATGTATTTGGAAGTAGTAATTCTTTATTAATATCACAAGTAGGAGCTGAAAGCCAGTTTATTGAATTATCTATTCTTGGAAATGAAAATGCATACCAAATATTCCAAACTGACGGCGCGTTTGATCCGACATTTATGCCTGAGCAAATTGACAATAACGTTATACCGTTTAATGAATTCAACAACCCAGACGGCCCGCCACAGGCTGGTAACGAGTAGTTTATTATTCTTATTATTTTTAGCACCAGTTTTTGGTGAAATAGGAAATGTAACGTCACAAACTAAAGCAGCTCGAATTACTAG
>Ga0080013_1006233_pt1 | contig 10712 bp, 11 predicted proteins | sample ETNvirenome_6_85_FD_69236 | JGI IMG/M metagenome (GOLD analysis project Ga0080013, IMG submission 69236) | Marine viral communities from the Pacific Ocean - ETNP_6_85 (SPADES assembly) (version 2) | ecosystem: Environmental > Aquatic > Marine > Oceanic | place: Pacific Ocean | collected 2013-06-19
CACCCTTGACGGTGCGCTGAGTGCTTGCGCGCTCGTTGGCGTGGACCCCGACAACGTCGCGACCGTGGGCAACCTCCGGCACGCTCTAATCGAGGCACAGGCCCTCGTTGATACTGATGAGGCCGCCGCCGTGCTTACCATCGAAGTGATGACCCTCCACAAGCGAGGTTATAAGAACAGCTAACTAATTGCAAGCCGCAAACAATCGAGCCCGGGAATGGTCCCGGGCTTTTTTGTATCTACTGTGAGTGCTTGCGTGTGCGTAGTAACTCACAAGAACCTGGAGATTGCCGCGTGAGTTGAATGCGACACACAAAGAACTCACAATTGCTCACAAAAGATATTGACAAAAACTTGACATAGTGGGCACCCCCCCACCCCCGGGGGGGCCCGAATATATGTACTAAGCAACTACCCTGTGGACAAGTCTTGCCTATATACGTTTTCAACGCGTAGGTAATTTTTGAGACTTTTCGTCTAACAACCCAAATTGGGGCATAGTTATAGTATAATGAACAACTTACAAGACATAATAATAGTAATAGGCATGAGCAGCGTCGCCCTTCTTTGGGCGTTCAGTATAGTAGGCGGCCTTTCCACCCTGTGGGATACCTTTGGGGAGCATGCGGCCGGCCTAGTTGAGAGGCTTAAGAGGTAGGAATGCAACGCGATGACCAACCCCCTTGTACATACGCTGGTGTTTGTGGCCGCGGTACTGATCCCTGGCGGCTTGCTGGTGTACTTTGCATGGAGAGCCGCTAGCAAGGCTATCTCGACTAAGCGAGGACCTAATCAAAACAGCGATTCTGAAGGATTAGAGTGTATTCCAGATGAGGCAGCTAGCCCAGACGAAGCGCTTGAGGCCTTCATAAAGATGTATCCCAAGTATACCAAGGAATCCCTCCGCGCGCGCAACAGGGTTAACCGTTTAAACCTGCATAAAACAAGGCCGCGTAAAAAATCCCATTAGAAATTTTATAGATTTTTGTGTTTTGTCACAAGAAGTGCATAACTCCACAACACCTTATTTAGGCCATATGGTATACTGCGGCCTACTTATGTCTGTTATGCGCAAATATTTTCAACAAAACGATGATGTGACGGAGGCTGTCTTCTGGGTTTGCTGCTCTACTATTGTCGGTTCGCTAGCCTGGATACTACTTCATATATAATGTTATTGCCTTATCTATCCTTTTCTGCAGCGCATGATATCATTCTGGGTGTTTCCCTACAGCATGGCGAGAATATGTGGAGAGAGTGGAGTATAAGTCTCCACTTCGCTCTGTTCTCCCGCGAGCTAACTGTTGGGTTAAGGTGGAAAAAGCTGCGCTAGTGTGCGATCGCCAGGGTAAAAATTTTCGAAGAAAAAATCGCGGATTTTTGACTACTTACTTTGGGCGCGCTTAAAAGGGGCACCATATGTTCTGGATTTTTTTAAGTTTTTTAACTATTATGTCGTTCCTGGTGGCCTATGGCGGCTATAGAAACTATCGCCGCAGTCGGGAACTTATTGTCATTCGTGAAGCATTAACAGAAACTTTGTATGTGGTTAATGATGAGATCAAGAAAAACGAAAAATTACTCGTGAAAGCAAAAAATTTAGTTGGAGCCTCTCCCGACGGACTAAACTCGGCAGCGGCGGAGCTGGAGTCTCCTGCGTTTTTATCAACCATTATTAGTGCTCTAGTTATGAAGCATGGTACCGTTCGTTTATCAATGCAAGACGTTTTAAAGGTCGGTGACGATTATGTGTCGGTATACGTCGACGGAAAATCTCATGAACTTATTTTGTCTCTCAACCACGATTTAGCCAGTGAAGATCCTTTATCGCTAATGGCCTTCTCTTCTTCTGACGATAAGACCTTCCACTAAACTATTTAAAGTGGTGAAAGTCGGAGACCTAGTCGTATCTAAAAGATTCAATGCCATGGGTATCGTGGTGGAGATCTTTGACGATCTTGGGAAAAGCGACCCATGGATTCGTGTACTTTTTACAAATCCCTCTAACACCTATCAATGGTGCAAGCTTAAAGGATTAACACTGGCGACAGAAGAAAGGGAGGGCGACTACCCTCCCTTTCTTGATGCACAACCCACGAGCGGGAGTTTATGAGTCGCGCCATAAATTATTCGAAGCGAACTTGAGAACTTCTTCAGCCGAATCTTCACTATAGCCATAAGAATCCATTAATGTTTGAACCATCGCATTAAATTTCTTTTGTTGTTTGGTGTCGCGACTCTTGGACTTGGTAACAATACGGGAAATGTCTCTCACCGAGGCCACCAGCTTGCTTTCAATGGCTTCTCGCAGTGGGCCGTAGGAGCGCCAGTCTATAGTGTCTCCCCGACGGAGCTTCGCAAACATATAAGAAGTAATATCTGCACGGAAATTATTTTTGGCAGACCCCTTAATACCAATTTGTTCTTCAATGCTAATTAAAAACTTTTCATCGGGCTCCATGTCCTCGTTGGTAACGCGATCCTTAACCTTTGTATTGTTGACATATGCTTCAGCATGGTCCAAATAATTATTAAAAAGAGATTCAGCCTGCTCATCATAAGCAGATACAAAAGCCTTTGTTATTTCCTTTTCTAAAATTGAGAGATATTCTTCATGAAGAGTCTTTTGTAAGAACTGAAGGCTTACCTTTCGAGTCTCCGGATTAACAATCTGTTCTTTAACCTGCTTGATTAGAGCGTCTCGTATAGATATCGGCGTAATCATATTTTTGGTGGAGTCGGATAATGCAGCATCGATGGCCTTCATAATGAAGCGAGTAGAAATTCCGGACATTCCTTCATCTTCGACTTCTTCACGTAGATCTTTAATATCAACTTTTTTGATTAAACCCTTTTCTACAATCTCTTCGCCATTATAAATTTTCATTTTGGTGAGGGGGTCTACCTTATTAGAAGCTTTCAGTCTAGAAAGTACCGCGAACATGGCAGCGACTTCCAAGGTGTGGGGGGCTATGTGGTAGTTAAAATCGGAACGACCAATAAGCTTTTCATAAATCTTAACTTCTTGTTGGTATTCTAGACAATACGGCACGTTAACCCGAACAATACGATCAAGAATAGCCTCATTGGTGTGTTCAGATTTAAACTTGTTCCACTCGGCTTCATTACAGTGAGCGAGAATAACGCCATCAAAGTAAATCATTGCCTGCTTGCCCGGGGAGGGGACGTTCTTTTCTTGTGTGGCGGTGATCATGGTGTGTAGGAACTCGATCTCATTTTTAAAGACCTCAACAAACTCTACAATACCGCGGTTGCCGACGTTGAACGCCCCATTAAGACTTAACACCCGCGGATCGTCCTCGGGATAGAGGTCCAGCTTGGAAATATCCTCTGAACCAATAAGTAAGCTCGTGTCTTGAGTGTTGGGATCCATCGGGGGAACAACGCCCACTCCTTTGCGGCCGCGAATAGAGAAAGAGCTTTCACTAATAGGGAAGCGCATAAAATCACCATCGAATTCGTTAAGGAGGCGATGTCGACAGATGGGACAGAGATCTCCTTCGATTTTTACGTCGTATTGTTCCTCAAATGACTCACGCAAGGACCGTGGAATCAAGTGTAGTGGCTCTTCGCGAATAGGACACCCTGATAGTACGTATGCAGAAGGGCTTGCTTCGAGCGCGAGTTTGATGTGCTCCACAAGAGCAGACTTGCCTGCGCCAACGGGACCAAGTAGCAAAAGTACTTGGCGACTCTCCTCCCCCTTCATCGATGCTGATCGCAAGAATCGCATTACTTTTTCTAGCGGCCGTTCCATTCCAAAAAATTGATCTGCAAAATAGTTGTAGACCTTCACTGCTTGGCCGTCAAAAAGTTTATTGCATCGATCGTTAGCTTCGTCGAGGGTTTCGAGCCCATATGACATAATTTGATTGTAGAGCCTTTTGTGAGCCAGGTTAGCAATGGCTGGATCTTTTTCTAGTAACAGTAAATACTGCTCCAGGCACCCTTCAAATTTTTCAGCCTTCCGGCTTGTTCTATGTTCTTCGATATTTTTTAAAAATTTACTAGTGATACTCATAATTTAAAACTCCCAAATTTCATTTTCCACTATCGACACGAGGCGAACCTCGGTGCCCCACAAGTCTTTAATATAATTATGCACTTTCGATGCATAATTGATATCTAAATCTCTTCCGTCATGTTCGTGCGCCAAGGAAAGTGTCCCATTCTTCTCTAGTTCGTCTACATAAACGATAGGCAGCCGCCCAAGGCCCGTATTTTTTATCATGTCATCTCTAACTAGCTCCCACCCATCATCATCGGAGATATCATCTATTGTAATAGACTTCTTATCCTTTTTGAAGGAATAACTAAAGTAATTCATCTCTTGCATAAAATCTTGAGTGAGATAAAACCGTAAGAAAGTTATATCGTTGTGTACTTCGCGGATTGTTCGGGCCTCTTCAAATCCTTTAGTTTCTATAAGGTACTCAAATAATTTAAAGCCCAAATGATAGGGGTTAATTTGACCCAAATGAGGTCGTACTACTTGGTTATGTAATTTAATAAAAGGAAGATGAAGCCGATCAGGCAGGTTAAGTTCGTTAATAATCTTGTAGTGAATAGTGCATGCCCAACCTTCATTCATTACTTTGGTGAAGGCCTGGGGAATGAAATACCTCGAACTCTCCTCTACAATCAGAATAAGATTTCTCTCCCACTCTTTGAGGTGCTTGCTGTGCTCGGCGATAAAACGCAACAAATTATACTCCGGTTGAAGGGGGATCTTCTCCAAATCAGCCTTGTAGGTGTTGTCTTTCTGCATCTTGTTTTTTTCTATTTGCTGTAGTTCGTCATGGCTTTTATATGTGACACCAGGGAAGCGTGGTACTTGGTATTTGATTGCATGAGCAGCATCTAGAATTCTTTCTACATTCTCTATTCCAATCGACGGGTCTTCTATGAGCTTGCGCACATACTTGGACGCGGATTTAAAGCTGTCGATGATGTTATTGGGGTTGGTATCCGCAAACATGCGATTATTCTTAAAGAAATCCGAATGTCCGACACAGTGTGCCATTGTTAATAAGTGAATATATAGTGCATTCTCTCTCATAAGATAGGCAATACTCGGATTTGAGTTGATGATCATTTCATATGGAAGCCCGGTTTGTCCCATATTGTATAAAGTGTGGGTTCTTTCATACTCTTTTCCATAAGACCAGTGTCGGTAATGCGTGGGAAGGCCTGTATATGCCATAGCCCCTAGCATTTCTTGATAATCGATGATTTCATAGTCAATTGGATGCCAATCTAGCCCTAGATCCTCGGCCACTCGGAGGATCTTTGCATCCCAATGCATTAAATCTGCTTCCGTCCAGTCACTCATGAGCTACTTTTACCTCCGAACAGAGAGTGAAAGGCGTGCCATATGTGGCCAGACTCTCCCACCATGATTCTTTTGAACTTGTTATCACAAATAGGCGCCAATTTGGACCATAAATTCTCCATTTCTTCGTTTTTCCATGCCGAAAAGGTTCCCCATGGGGTTCCATAGAAGGGATCGTCGGGGTCGACTTCGTCCGCGAGGCCCTTATAGTGTTCATTTATTTCACAATATCCAGTTAATTGGCTCATCTCTTTAATTTGTTTAAACAAATCCAGGCTTTTTTCATTATCTGACGACCAATTTTCGCCGTCGCCGCAATAAAAACTGTAAATATTCCAACTATTTGGGTGAAATTCTTTTTCTATGATGTCTAATTCAAGGTCTAAGCAGCTCGAAATGATCGTTCCCCCGTGGGTGCCTACTCTAAAGAAGTCATCCTCACTGACTCGGAGAGCATTTGTGGAGTGAGAGATGAAAACTACCTCTACTTGCTCATATTTGTGGTTTAAAAACTGATAAAGAAGGAAAAAGAAGCTTCTGGCAAGAAATTTACGCTCCTGTGACATAGATCCGGACACATCCATCAGAAAAAAGATCACGGCAGTACTGTTTTCTTTAATTTTCGGCTTAATATGGTGGTATTTAAGGTCATCTTTGTGAAAAGGGAACCTCTCATCGCTCTCGGGGTCGTATGTACCCACCTTTTCAGCCATTTTTTGGCGCCTGATCTTCCTTTTTAGCGTTTCTTTTTTGGAAAGACGCGGCCGAATGCCTTTAAACCGGTATCCTTTACGTTTTATTGTTTCTTGTGACACAAATCGAAACTGTTTTTTCTCTAAATCGGGTAATTCTAGATCGCTAAAGAGATATTCGGCCAATTCTTCCAAAGTTACCTCTACATCGTAATATTCATCACCCTTTTCGTTGCTAGCTTGACCGGATCCTTGACCAGAGCCCTTTTCGGCCCTCTGTTTTCCAATTTTTTGACCTCTTTTGATGCTATGATCGGCACCGGAGCCCACTGTTTTGTTATTTTCATTATTTCCAAAGATAAAGCGATACTCTTTAATACCCCGAACCGGTATTTTGATTTTTTTCTTACCATTTTGCCCGATAATCGACTCTTCGGCGACCACATCTTTAATAGATTCTTTAATTGCCTTTTCAATCTTTTTTTTATGACGAGAACGGTCACTAGCAGCGCGGTCGACGATAGATTTGTGTTTGCGGAAGACGCTCATGTACTAAATATCTTAAAAGAAGAACTATTAACAATTATAATTCATATATAAGCAAATGTCAAGACAAAAAGAGTGGTTAAAGAGCGCTCTTCTATTTATTGTACAATGGACAAGGATTTTTACAACGAAGCGTCAGCAAGCAAATTAGGGTGGGATCCCACCTGGTTTGGAGAAAACCACTTTGATGAAGGCCTGGTTAAGGCAATTCGAGGGTGGCAACGTAAAAACGGGCTCAAAGCCGACGGATTATGCGGTCCAGGGACCTATCGGCGCATTTGGACGGAGCGACAGGTTGAAATTTCCGACTATAAGCCTCAAAAATGCCCATTTCAGGCGGACGACCAAAAATATATCGTTCATAACGGCAAATTTCTCGAAATTGAGTGGGATAAGGTCGTTTTATGGGATGAAGCGGGCGGATTGAAGATAAATCCCGGCAAATACTACGATAATTCGGGAAAAACCGAACGAAAACCCTTAAATTTCGTAAATCATTGGGATGTTTGCCTCTCAGCAGAGAGTTGCGCTCGAATTTTGAATAAAAGAGGTATCTCTGTACACTTTTGTCTGGACAACGATGGTACAATCTATCAAATTTTAGACACTCAGCATGGTGCGTGGCACTGTTCGAGCCGCCTAGGCAACCAAAACAGCATTGGAATTGAGATTTCTAACGCTTATTACCCCAAATATCAAGATTGGTACGTCAAAAACGGCTTCGGGGAGCGCCCTATTGTCCAAAATGCGACCGTTCACGGCAAAAAACTGCCGGATTTCACTGATTTCTACCCAATTCAGCTTGAAGCATTGAAAAAATTGTGGAAAGCTCTGCATTTAGGCCTAGATATCCCCCTAGAATACCCACAAACAGACGGAAACTTCTGTACAACAGTGCATAAACCAAGTATTGATGGCACATTTCGCGGTTTTAACAACCATTATAACTACACAAGGGGCAAAATAGACTGCGCAGGCCTTCCTATACCCCAATTACTTGAAGACATAAAACACTCTTTGGAGCTAAAAAATGAACCCTAAAAACAGAATAAAGGACGACGTCGAGGCTGCTTTGCTAAAGTTGCACCAAAAAATTGATTTTTTGCAACAAAAAGTAGAAAAGTTATGCGAATCTACACAAGAATGTCGAGAAAGCCAACCAATGAATCATTCAAAAGAGAAAAAAAGCAAATAATGGAATTAATTTCTACACATTTTGTAAAAACACAAGATGTGGGATACCATGGGAACCTTTTTGGCGGCGTAATGCTGGCATGGCTGGATGAGGGGGCCGCGGCGTTTGCCGCACAAGTCGCAGACACGCCTCGAATGGTAACTAAACACATTTCAGGCCTAACCTTTGAAAAGCCCTGCAGGCCCGGGCAAATCATCAAGATATATGGTGAGGTGGCCAAGGTCGGTAAAACGTCTCTAACGCTGGCTATGGAGGCGAGAAGGCACTCTGTGTACAATGGAACACAGCGGGCTGTGGTGAGCACCCAGATGACCTTCGTCCGCATTGATGGCGACGGAGAAGCGATCCCTATCTCAGAAAAGGTGAGACAAAAATATAGAGATCCTAAGGACTTTACATAGCGGCACAGATCTTGCTTCCTAGTTACAATAGGAGGTATGTCGTTATGTTACGTACGATTTTGTTAGTTTTGTGCGCGTCTTTTGTCGCGTGCGCACCCCCTTCGGGAGAGGAGGACTTCGATAGGTTACCCAGAGACCTTGGGCCCGATGACCACGAAGAGACACTGGATTTTATTGCTTTGGAGAACTTTCATGAGACGGATCCGTGGGATGTACTCCCCGCTAGTCCCATTGATTGGAAAGCATGTGCGTGTGTAGAAGGGGAACACCCTTGTAATATTATGGCCGTGGATCATAATGGCGACGCCTTTAGCCTATACGCCCTTTTTGGTCGTCCGATTGTTTTAGATTTCTCGGCCGGCTGGTGTGGTCCCTGCAGACTGGCGGCGCAACACGCCCAAGAGGTACAAGATCAATATAGCGACACCGGGCTTCTTTATATCACCGTTCTGGTGGAAACTGCCGAGGGCAATGTGCCCACGGCCAAGGATGTTCAAGCCTGGGCGCAAGAATATGGCAACACTAGCTCTCTAGTAATTGGTGGGAGCAGAGCCATGCTGGAAAGTGGCGGTGGAACGTGGGCACTATCTGGGTGGCCAACGTTTTATTACATCGATCGCAATATGGTTTTGAGAGATATCGATAGAGGGTATAGTTCTGAAGAGGTTATCTATTCAATTGAGTGGCTATTAGCGTTATAATACTATTTATAGTGTTATGAAACTCCTACTTGAAAACTGGCGGAAGTATTTGAACGAAGACGAAGCCGGGCATTTCCCGTGGCTCAAGGATCTGAAGGACCTGGACACAGGTCCGGGGCTAGCTGATCGCCTTAGAGTTCGACTCCAGTCCGGCGACGATCGATTCAACATACTGGGCTCTGGTGCCTTTCGTACGGTTTGGACACCGCGCGGTGATGACGAGCATGTAATAAAAGTTGCTCACGATCTCGACGATCATAAACTACAAATGAACAAGGATGACTTTGAGACAGCAAAACGATACCCACTCATTTTCCCCAAAGCATACGCACATGCGGATGACTTTTCCTGGGTGGTGATGGAGACCATAGCTCCTGTGAAGGATCCTGATGCGATGCAAAAAGTACTTGATCAATCTTTCGCCAAAGAACAAGAAGCTATAAGGCGTCTAGGCGCTGAGGGATCTTTACCCCCTAACCATTATGGGCGCCAATACAATTTGGCCGATCCATTTGATATGATGAAGTTAATTATGGCGTCTTTTCGATATGAAAGAAGTGATACCCCAGAGGCAAAAGCAAGAAGCGCCAAAGTAAAATTTCCTGACATCAAGCCTGCGAGGCTTTTACAAAAAGCTATCTCACCAGTGGCTGGGCGGGCTTATCAAGAGCTTAGCAAGGCAATGCATGAGTTCCCCATTGATAAACATGAACTCGGCAAGGGCAATATTGGACACGACAAAGATTATAACTTCAAGATTGTTGACTCTTCGGTCTTTCCACCAGAGGAGTGGTAAAAATAATTCTTGACAACCTTTTTCACTCTGTTATACTGTAAATGAATGAAAAGGTATACTTATAATAATGAAACAGATTTTAAAAGAATGGCGAAAGTACATCGCCGAAGAAGATAACTTGGAACAAAACATTTATTCGTTTGATTATGACGAGACTTTAATCCGACATAAGCCAGACCCAGAAGATCCGGAGTTCGGTATAGTTTACGACGGCCTTCACGAAGAAAACATCGCAAAACTAAGAGAACTCGCAGCTGCGGGACACGCAGTTATTATTGTTACATCACGGTCGAAGCGCACAGGAGACAAGCACCCATGGGATAGCGCTCCGGATCCAGAGGAGCTAGAAGCTGAACTAGATCTGCCGCTCACTCCCGTGCTGGACCCTGAGGATAAGGACGGAGAACCAAAAACTGTTCACTACACCCACGGAGACCTGAAGGCATCTAAACTTACAAGGCTCGGAGTTGTCGAACATTGGGACGATGACGAAGAAGAGATCGCGGCTGCAGAAGCTGCAGGAATCACGGCTAATCTGGTACCATCGGCGCTTGAAGAGGGTGCTATTGCCAAGTGGTGGGCCAACAAACTTCACGAAGCTGGACTCGAAGTGGCGCCGAGAATGAAAAAATATCTTAAAGACCGGCCCTATATGGAGCCAGATGGTCTTCAGGAGACTAATTAATTATACGCCGGAGGTTCGTGTTATGAAAAAGTCAGAAATTTTGCAAATTATTAAAGAAGAAGTAGAGGTAGTGCTTACTAATGCTGAAATGATTGAAATGTTTGATCTCGATCCGGCGGCTTTGCTCGACGAGATGATGAAAGAAGAGAAAAAGGGCGAAAAGGGATATGAAAGGCCTTTGGAAGCCGGATTAGCCGAAGAAAAGGACGATAATTGGATTCAAGATGCTGAAGAAGATATCGAGCGCCGAGGAACCGAAGGCGTTTGTACTGGAGAGAAGTTCGGAAGTGACAGCTGTCCACCCGGCTCGAAGCGCTATAATCTGGCTAAAACTTTCCGGAAG
>Ga0080013_1006235_pt1 | contig 10711 bp, 11 predicted proteins | sample ETNvirenome_6_85_FD_69236 | JGI IMG/M metagenome (GOLD analysis project Ga0080013, IMG submission 69236) | Marine viral communities from the Pacific Ocean - ETNP_6_85 (SPADES assembly) (version 2) | ecosystem: Environmental > Aquatic > Marine > Oceanic | place: Pacific Ocean | collected 2013-06-19
CGAAGAATCCCCTTCCAAGGGAGTCCTGAGTGATGAAAAATCAAGCACTTAGGCTGTTGTTGTGTCATTTCCGTGTCGAACCGTGTCAAGCCAAATTCCAAGCCATCAGGACACGCAAAAAACACGCAAAAAAAATGGCGACCCCCGAAGGGATCGCCATTGGTGTGCCTGTGCGCGGTTATGAATTAACCAGATTCTCGATCAGGGTTTCGAGGAGGCTTTCGATCTTCTCGACTCGCTTCGCGAGTCCCGCACCTGCCGCCGGCCTCGCCGTGAGTTCCCAATTCCCTTCGGGCTCAGCCTCTGCCTTCGGCATTTTCCCGGCACGCACTTTCGCGAGATCAGCCTTCTTGCAAGCCTTGCTTGCTTCGCGATATTCCGCACGCCCCTTCACGAGTGGGTCGGTGGACAAGTCCACCGTTACGATCATCGGGCTAACCGCCTGTATTTCGTGCAGATTTCCCTTCACGGCTACGCCGAACTTCGTGACCCGCCCGACCTTGAGCGAGCGAATCGGGTGACCGTTGAGCTCCATCCGCCCCTTCGGGCCGTTAATCGCGATTATCTTCGGCTTTGTCGTGAGAACTGGCATTGTTTTCGTAGTCATTTGCGTACTCCTGCGCTTTACGCGCCTATCCCGGTGAGTCCTGACCGAGTGGCAGGGAATCAGCGATCTGCCGATTCACCGCCAAATAGAGATAAGAGCTTTGCTCTTATTCACGCGTGAGGCATTCGCGTCGTGATGCGCGATTTCACACACGCGGGGGGGGTATACCCGCCGCCCCCCTTTTCGATTTCGCCGTGTTACCGTACCCCTCTCCACGAGCAGTAGCACCATTTTTCTTAACGTGTAACAGGAATTAGACACATGGACATCACCAAACATAAAACATTCAGCAGTTCTGTATCCGTGAACGAGCTTGCGTCATCAATGAAGCAGAAGCGTTTCCATGAAATCAAAGACCCGATAAAGCGTCAGCAAGCCATTTACGATCACCTTATGTCTATGATGATTAATACCATCCATGACAGGACTAAGGCCGCAGACCTTGCCGCCACAAGAGTAGAGACCGTAAGAGACTACGGCGGCGCAAGCCCGACTCTCGATAGCGTTCCTATTGAGGAGATCAAATGACACTAAGCCAGAAAGAGGCGGCTAAGCGTGTACTACAGGTACGCAATGCAGAGCTATCGTTTGTTGATTTCGTTAAATCAATGCACCCTGAATGGAAGATCCCCAAGTTCCAATACACGCTAATGCACGCTCTCAACTTACTAGAGAAGCGTAATCTCTACTCTGGCTTCACAGGAGACACAGATAAGAAGGGAAACCTAATTAAGAAAAACCAATATGGCGAGCCTGTTTACAACATCCTCATCAACATGCCGCCACGCCACGCCAAGTCCACGTTCGCCACCCAGTTATTCCCCGCCTACTACATGGGCCGCAACCCATCACGCTACGTAATGTCCACCTCATACAACGCCTCACTGGCAGTTGACTTTGGACGAGCAGTACGCAGTATCGCGGAAGAACCTATCTTCCCGCAGATATTCCCCCATTTCGCATTCGACCAGACATCCCGCGCCGCAGATGTGTGGCGCACCACAGATAACGGCGCATACTTCGGCATAGGCATGGGAGGCACTACATCTGGCCGACCAGCCAACCTACTCATTATCGATGACCCCATCAAAAACCGCCAAGAAGCTGAGTCCATGACCACCCGTAATAACGCATGGAACTACTACATATCCGCTCTAACCACCCGGCTCCAACCAGAAGCCAACGGCTCTCACCCCATACAGATCATGATCCTCACGCGCTGGCACCCGGACGACCCAGGTGGCCGCATCCAACTCACTGAAGATTGGCAGGAGAACAGATGGCTTCATATCAACTTCCCGGCTAAAAAAGAAGTTAATTGCGGGGTTATGAGATCCGTGGCAGAGTTGCCACCCGATGATCCGCGACATATAAAGACAGGGGAACTCTCCAAGGTATCCCCTAAAAAACGCCACTACAGCCCAACTAAGACAGTAGCCTTATGGCCTGAGCGCTTTCCCCTAGATAATCTCAACCGTATCGAACGCCTCAACCCTCGCGAATTCGCCGCCCTATACCAGCAATCCCCATACATCGAAGGCGGTAACATCATCAAGGCTGACTGGTGGAAGTTCTATGACCCCGAAATCATAAACCCCACCAACTTCAGCGCAATCATCATTGCCGCAGATACCGCCTTCAAAAAGACCGAAACCGCTGACTATTCCGTATTCCTAGTCGGCGGCCTAGCCACAGACGGCGACATCTACATTATTGACCGCGTAAAGGGTCGTTACGACTTCCCCGAACTAAAGCAGAAGGCTGTACACCTCAATACCAAATACCGTGGCAAAGGACTGCGCGGCCTCTACATCGAAGATAAAGCCTCCGGCCAATCCCTAATCCAAGAACTAAAGCATGAGTCCGGCGTTTCCGTTATCGCCTATAAGGTAAACGCAGACAAGGTAGCTCGCGCACACACTGTCACACCTCTTATAGAGGGCGGTCGCGTTTGGCTTCCCCAAGGCGCTCATTGGGTAGACGACTTTATCGACGCCACTGTCTCCTTTCCATCCGCCGTTCACGACGACGACGTAGATGCACTGTCCATCCTCTTAGACTCAATCTCTAAGATGCACGTTGGCGCATCATTCGATGCCCCCATTAATGTATCTGAATCTCTAAACAACCATTACAGTAAGCATAGAGACTCTATTTCACCCCTTTCAGAACTCAACACTTGGCGTGGTTGGGGTCTATAACGGGACGACAAATACCCTTTCAACAAAGAGAATCAAGTAATGTCAGACTATCGTGATTTACGTGGAACAGAGGATCACACAATCGTTGACCTCTCCCCTCATTTCCGCGCTTTAGAAGAACTACAAGACATAGCCTCCCTCCTTTCAGACGAGGAAGAACAAAAACTTGTAGACTTTGCTCGCGCCTGTATGGATATGTCGCACTCGCGTATATCCAAACGCTACCCCCACTGGAAGGAAGCAGACCGCGCACACGACGTATACGTACCCGACACTTCAACCCAGTTCCGCGAAAAGGCTGTTATCACTGACACCCGTGCTATCGCCGACACAGTGCAGACCTATCTTATGGCCGCACTCGCTGGTCGGAACCCTATGTTCCAACTCGAAGGTCTAAACAGGGAATCACGCAAAGTATCCATGATACTAGAGCGTGTACTCCACCAGCACATGCGCCGTACCGCAGGAGAGGCCCGTGTAGCACAGATGATGCAGGACGCCATCCGCTATGGCTTCGCCCCAACAAAAATCGTATGGGACTCCACATCAAACCATAATCGCATCATCAACTTCGATCCACGCCGCACCTTCCCTGACCCTCGCGTTTCATGGGGCGATTGGGAATCAATGGGCTTTATCGGCTTCACCGACTTTGTAACCTACAACAATCTTCTGCGCTCCGGCCTCTACCCAAAGCTGAAACGCTTTCCCGCAATGCGTAACCGACTAGACGTAACCCGCCTCGGTTGGCTTTGCCACCAGTACAACAATGAAGAGGGGCGTGGCTGGAACATTGATCCGTCACTGGCCAACGAAAGAAGTAGCACTATCAAACTATCTAACGCTAACGTAGTTGACGAACTCTGGGTAAACCTAGCGGGTTACGAAGTAGGCTTACCTAACGTCGAATCCATTTGGCTTCTCCTAACCATACTCGACGAACAGTATGTTATACGATGCCAACTCAACCCGTACGGCCAGCAGTTCCCGATAGTTATGGGCGGCATCTATCACGATAGCCACAAGACATACGGCCAATCACTATACGACCTGCTCCTACCCCTTCACGATGTCGCCACTTGGCTACTTCGCTCTCGTATAGATAACGTACAAGCCGCACTCAACAACTTGATCTTTGCAGACCCAACACAGGTCTCCATCCCAGATCTTATTGACCGTAACCCATGGGGCGTCGTACGAACAATGCCGGGAACAAACCCCGGCGACGGCGTATTCATAGCCCAAGTCCCTGACGTAACAAGAGGACACTGGAACGACATCGGCGCTATCTCTGAACTCAAGAACAGAACTGCCGCCGCATCAGACGCGCAACAGGGTGTGCCCACACCAGACGTACGCACTGCAACTGAGATCCAGCGCCTTACACAGCTTGGCTCTCAACGTCTTGGCGTAATGTCCAGAATAATGTCAGCAACCACAATACGACCAATGGTTCGTATGATGGTCGCAAACCTTCAAGACGCTCTACCCTTCCAAGGCTCCATCCGGGTTGACCCCTTCGACATGCCAAGCCAACTCGCAGGTTCTGTCGAAGATGATTACATCGATTATAAATCCAACGTCGATCTACAGGGTTCAGTGGACTACCTTGTTGTAGATGGAACCCTACCACTTGAACCAACACGCAACGCCGAGACTTGGATGTCCATACTCCAGATCATGCACCAGACCGGGCTAAACATGGAATACAACTCAGGAAAGATCGCAGAAGAAGCCATCCGTGCGATGGGTATCTCCGACCTGGATCAGTTCCGCATCAGTCCCGAACAACTCCAACAGGGAATGTCTCCAAGCCAACAGATGGCGATGATGGAGAAAGCTCGTGGCGCTTCAGTCCAACCTGAAGGGGAAGTTCAATCCCAAGTAAGCCAAGGCAACCTTACACCTATGAGGGCCGCGTAATGCTAGACCCACACTTAACCGCACTAACGAGCCGAGTAGACGAACTCGAAGTCTTCTTGGCAAAGATAAGACAGGAGATCGCATCCGAAATTACGAAGCATTTGGATGAAGCCATAAAGGTAAAGACTCCACCTGAAGATATTGCAGACACCACACAGGATCTAGTCATCAGGGTTGGCAATCTATCTGCCGAACTAAAAACATTATCTCGCGCTGTTGAATCAATTGATGAACGCTACCCGGATGATGATGAAATTGCCTTATCCAAGAAACACGTTATCAAATTCATGAAAGCCAACGGCTGGTACGACAAATAAAAGGAGCCGCAGAATAATGGCTATCACAAGACCTAGCACTGAACAGATCAGGTTCACTTCATCGAAAACGGGATCACACGTACTCGACACCTATCTCGAAGCCTGTGAGTTCGGCAGCAGAAATATATACGATATCCTCGGAGACATCTTCGATAGCTCAACCGGACTTGTCGATTCTGATTCATTCCAACTCAAGATCGACTCATCCACAAGAAGCCTGCAAACCCGGATGGGGACATTCTCTAGCCCGTCGGTTTCATGGACTAACGTAGACGGCGGATACATATTCCGCCAGAGGGGCGCTCACGCTAACGCAACTGCGTACGAACAACTCGACGTTGTTACCGACAACAATAATACATACATCTGCAAAACCGCACACACCTCTTCAGCGGCGACACCTTCAGGCACAAACTTTGTGACCATCCTCGATGGCACCGCACTAGGCACGGCAACCACTTCAGCCACTGCTTCAGCAGCCACCGCCACAACCCAAGCCACCACAGCAACCACACAAGCCACAGCCGCCGCCGCGAGTGCTGTAACTGCTACCAACTACGCTACGAAAATTAACGGTGCAGTTACTGGAACTGATTACAGTGCGAAAGCATGGTCAATCGGCGGCACCGGAATAGATAACACCGCATTACGCGGTAGTGCAAAAGATTGGGCGACCAAGACGGGAGCAACCGTTGATGGAACAAACTATAGCGCCAAGCATTGGGCAACACAGGCAGATGTAGTAACTGTTGCTACAAACATAGCTGACATCACTGCGGTAGCTGGCAAAGCAACTCAAATAGGATTACTTGGTACAGCAGACGCTGTTACTGACATGAATACATTAGGCACGGCTGATGTCGTTGCTGATATGAACACTTTAGGAACTGCGGATGTTGTGGCGGATATGAATACCCTCGCTATCGCCGATGTTGTTGCCGACATGAACACATTAGCTGTGGCGGATGTGATCGCCGACATGAACACGTTAGGAACTGCCGACATCGTTGCTGATATGAATCTGCTCGGCACTACAAGCAATGTTGCGGCGATGGCTTTACTTGGGACTTCTGATGCAGTAGCGGATATGAATACATTAGGGACTGCGGCTGTAGTAGCAGACCTTAATATCCTTGGAACCGCCGATGTAGTTGCTGACATGAATACTTTGGCCACAGCCGACGTAGTAGCCGATATGAATACTCTCGGCACGGCAGATGTTGTTACTGATATGAACACCCTCGGTACAGCCGACGTAGTTACTGATATGAACGTGCTGGGAACAGCCGGAAACGTAACTGCGATGAACACCCTCGGCACAGCCACTAACGTAACCAACATGGCCTCTGTTGCCGCGAATATTACCGGGGTCAATTCATTCGCTGATAAATATCGTGTACAGGCCAGTGCGCCATCCTCCTCATTAGACGATGGCGACTTATGGTATGACACCGCTAATGATGCGATGAAGGTATATAACGGCACTAACTGGGTTACCTCAGCCGGGTTCTCGTCTTTTGTCATCTCAGATATGACAGACGTAACCGTCACCTCAGTAGCCGACAACGAAGTTCTGGCTTGGGACTCATCCTTATCTAAATGGATAAACCAGACCCCATCAGAAGCATCCATCGACGTTTCCGATCTAGCAGATACTACGATCACCTCCGTAGCAGACAACGAAGTCCTGGCTTACGATAACAGCTCATCCAAGTGGATAAACCAAACAGCGGCTGAATCAGGCTTAGCTACATCCGCTCATAATCATACTGGGACTTATGAGGCGGCTAACGCGAATATCCAAAGCCATATCGCCGATGCTGACAAACATGGAGAGATAGATGATGCCGCTACAGGGACGACAGATTTATGGTCAGCAAGCAAAATCAATACCGTAACATCAGGAAATACTACTTTAATTTCGGCTAACACTGCCGCAATTTCGGCTAACACTACCGCAATTTCGGCTAACACTGCCAAGGTAACAAACGCTACACACACTGGTGATGTAACGGGTTCAACGGCCCTTACTATTGCTGCTGATGCGGTAGATATTGCTATGCTTAGTGCAACAGGCACGGCATCTGCAACTACGTTTTTAAGAGGGGATAATACTTGGACAGCAGTAGATGCTTTGCCATCACAATCAGGTAATGCAGGTAAGTATTTAACAACCAATGCTACAACTGCAAGTTGGGCAACCTTGGATACAGATGCCAACACAACAACCAAGGGCTTGTACGAACACGAACACACGATTGATGCAAACTACAGTATAGCAAGTGGATCAAACGCTTTAAGTGCAGGGCCAATAACAATTGACACCGGGAATAGTGTTACAGTGCCAACAGGTAGCACTTGGGTAATCGTATAGGTGATATAGATGGCTAAAGTAAAAATTCAAGGTTCGGCAAGCGGTACAGGAATATTAACTATAACCGCTCCGAATACGAGTACGGATAGAACGGTTACATTACCAGACTCAACTGGTACTATCTTAGATGAAAACTCTAGTTTACCAGCAGGTAATCTGACAGGGAATCTACCTGCTATAGATGGTTCTAGTTTAACAGGTCTTACTTCTTCATTTTCTGGATTGACAGACACTACAGTATCAGCATCAGACCCAACCGTATCAACTAACCCATCAGCCGTAGGTCATCTTTGGGTGAACTCTACTTCAGGCGAAGCATATATTTGTACTAGTGCAACTAATAATGCTAATGCTTGGACTAATATAGGGCCAGGTACTGGTGATGTAGAACCACCTTATAATATAGATTGTCTTATTATTGCAGGTGGTGGCGGTGGAGGCCCGCACGCAGGTGCTGGTGGTGGTGGAGCAGGCGGTTATCGTAATTCCTATAGCACTGAAACTTCTGGCGGTGGAGGTTCATCAGAGACTTCATTAACTATTGAACCAGCAATAACTTATACTATTACAGTAGGGGCTGGTGGTACTTCCACCGGTGGCAACAACCCGCCCTACGCCACTAGTGGTTCTAATTCTGTTATTAGTGGAACAGGAATAACTACTATTACTTCTACTGGTGGTGGTGCTGGTAGTTATAGCGGGGCAGCTTTAGCGGGTGGTTCTGGCGGTGGTGGCGGTGGTGCTGGAGGCTCTGGAACATCTGGTCAAGGTTATAGTGGTGCCTCTGGCAATAGCAATCCGCTTATAGGTGGTGGTGGCGGTGGTGCTGGAGCAGTAGGCGGCAATTATTCTAGTTCTGTTGGTGGTGTAGGTGGCAGTGGTGTTGCGTCATCAATTTCTGGCTCTAGTATAACAAGGGCTGGTGGCGGTGGTGGCGGCGCTCATACTGGTGGTTGTACAGGTGGTGCTGGTGGTTCTGGTGGCGGTGGTGCTGGAGCTAGTTATGGTACTACTGATGGTGTTGCTGGAACAACAAATACTGGTTCTGGCGGCGGTGGTGCTGGTGGCAGATCAGGGATAAATGCACAATCTGGTGGTCATGGGGGCTCTGGGGTGGCAATTCTTCGTATGCTTACATCTGATTATTCAGGTACAACAACAGGTTCGCCTTCAGTAACAACATCAGGCTCAGATACAATTCTCACATTTAATGGCTCGGGCTCATACACAGGATAAAATTATGGCGCATTACGCAGAATTAGACTCAACAAACAATGTATTAAAAGTTCACGTACTCAACAATGAAGTAATAACTGACTCTGATGGCAGCGAACAGGAACAAGTTGGTGTTGATTTCTTAACCAACCATAACGGTGGTGTGGGTTGGTATAAGCAGACATCATACAACGGAAACTTTAGAAAGAACTATGCTGGAATAGGATATACCTATGACTCAACAAGAGATGCTTTCATTGCACCTCAACCATATAATTCTTGGACTCTTAATGAAGATACTTGTCAATGGGAGTCACCAGTAGCTTATCCTGATGATGATAAAATGTATGATTGGGATGAGGCAACAACTAACTGGGTGGAGATAGAATAATGGCAATAGTGATTAACGGAAGCGGAACAGTAACAGGCATCTCCGTCGGTGGCTTGCCAGATGGAATAGTTGATGATGGCACTCTGGCAACAGATTCAGTAACCGCAGCCAAACTTAAAGATGATGCTATAGCGACAGGTGATTTGCCAGCAGGGAGTGTGATTCAGACAGTATTTATGTCAAGCAGCACACCAGCTCAAATAACCTCAACGAACGTAGCTTCGCCAACTAATACAGGACTATCGTGTGCTATTACACCGAAAGTTGCCGGGTCTAAAATCCTTGGGATGATTGATATACATTTGCAGGTCATGGCAAACACAACAGTAGCAGATGCGGCAGTAGGTTGCATGGTACATGATGGAAGCTCCTATGTATTTTCGCAGGGGAGCGTTGCTCACATGGGATTATACACCTATGGGGGTGCTGGTGATCCATCAGATGAATGGAGGGGGATGCAGGGGATTAAATTTTATATTGATGCAACAAACACAACTGCGCGAACATATTCTGTTCATGCATATATCTATCCTGCAACAAATTCCCCCACTGTTTATGCTCAAGTAAATAATTCGCTTAGTATGTTCACACTGATGGAGATTGCAGTATGAGAAGTCAAGCGATACGCACCACAAACGAAATTAAAGGGAGGCATCCGAAGTGAGCACGATAAAGAGTTCAGCAGAAGATTTAACCCTAAACGCTGATGGCTCTGGTAACGATATTATCTTTCAGAGTAATGGCTCGAATGTAGCCACGCTAGACCAAGCTGGGTTATTAACTGCGACTACCTTTGCAGGTAGTGGTTCTAGTCTTACTGGATTAACTTCTGCACAAATGCCAACAGGGAGTGTGTTGCAGGTTGTTTCTGCGACCTCGACTTCCTCCAGCAGCACTACCAGCTCAACTTTTGTCGCAAGTAATCTGACAGCCGATATCACCCCTACTGATGCGACCAGCAAAGTTCTGGTTTTGATTACATCAGTGATGCGAATCAATGCCGTCGGCAATGCGAATTATACGCTTTATGAGGACGGGTCGAACATCGGACACTCAACAAAAGGTATGGGGTATATCTACCGAGGTGGTAATGCTATTACATTCGATGTACCCATTTCTCTCATTCATTTGGCATCCCCTGCCAGTACGAGTGCTGTAACGTACGCGCTCTATTACCGTGCCGGTTCGGGGGTTACCGCTGAATGTTCACCGTCTAATGGTATGATTCAGAACATAACACTGATGGAGATTGCAGTATGAGAAGTCAAGCGATACGCACCACACACCCGACCGTCGTCACAATTAATGGCGGCGTTGATTGTCGAGATAGCGATTGGAATATCGTTGAAATTGATGAGGTCTTAGTCGAAGCGGAGGTGGCTCGCTTGCAAGCAGAATATGATGCGACCCAATATCAACGAGATCGACAAGCTCGATACAATGCTGAACTGCCAATGGGCGACCAGTTCGATGCGATCTTGAAAGGATTTAACCAACTCCGGTTTGACGGTCAGGATTTACCAGCGGATCTCGATGAGGTTATCGGTATCTGGCTTGGGATCAAATCAGCAATTCCGAAAGAGTAATGGATATCTCAACCGCATTTGATTCCATACTAGCAACGGAGTAAGACACAATGAATAAACATATCACACTTTTTTTACTACTCACATCTTTACTCCT
>Ga0080013_1006236_pt1 | contig 10710 bp, 8 predicted proteins | sample ETNvirenome_6_85_FD_69236 | JGI IMG/M metagenome (GOLD analysis project Ga0080013, IMG submission 69236) | Marine viral communities from the Pacific Ocean - ETNP_6_85 (SPADES assembly) (version 2) | ecosystem: Environmental > Aquatic > Marine > Oceanic | place: Pacific Ocean | collected 2013-06-19
AGAGTATACAGTCTCTGAGATCCAAGAACTTAATACGTCAATAGCCGAGGGCATGCCAAAAGGAGTAAGTTCAGGTGGTGGTGGCTTACTGGGTAGTCTGAATAATTTAGTTAATAATATTAAAGGTGGCCTACCAAACCTGACTAATATTAACTTAACGGACCTTGACTTAACGGACCTTGATCTCAGTGGTGGTGTTACTGTTGATACTACGCAAGACCTAGCTGGAGCGACTACGACTTTACTAACAGAAGGATTAGAGTCTGTCCAGGATTTCGGAATTACAGCCGTAGAACAATTAGGGGAAGGTGGTGAATCCCTTAATGAACTCATAGATGCAACAATTTCAGGGACTTCTGATGTAGTCAGTAACTTAGGTACTGATGATTTTGTGTCACTTCAAGAAGGAATGGAGTCTGTTACTGAACAACTAGATGCAGTAAAAGGTAGTATTATTGACCCTGTTATGGATCAAGGACTCCAAACAGTCACTGATGTCCAAAATTTTCTTGGGGATGTCCAAGAGGGAGTAAATCCACTAGAAATTCTTCAGAATTCTTATGAGGTTCTTATTGAGGACCCTAAAAAGAGATTAGATAATTGGTTAAATAAAGCTGAAGAGGACATAACAGAAACAACAAAGGCTATTAAGAAAATCCCTAAGGATATTGGAGAGACTGGTGAAGAAATAGGGGCTGCTGCTACTGAGACTTTTCAGACAGGTATGGAGACTGCAACACAAGCAGGGATAAACGCTGGGACTCAAGTCACCCAGGCAAAAGACGACCTTGTACAAGCCTTAGTAGCAGCAGGACTCATAACTTTGAATGACGATGATGCTGGTCCTGGGAATGCTCAAGCACTCATGGAAGGTGATCCTCGGATGTTGTCTCTTTTAACCCGTAGGAGACAAGCAAGAAAACGTGGTAAGGCCCAATTAAGAAAAGGTGGTGGTCTCTACATCCCCCTTAAAACAGGAATACAAGTCCCAGCAGCATAAATGCCCCAAGATGTGAACGCTAAGTCAAGGTTTTCTCAACTGGAGATGCAACGGGAACCTTTTCTTCGCAGAGCTAGAGAGTGTTCTGAGTTAACTATACCTACACTCATCCCCCCTGAAGGTCATTCAACCTCTACGAATTACCCAACACCCTTTCAATCCATAGGGGCTCGGGCTATCAATAACTTGGCAGCCAAGATGTTGATGGCATTATTACCTCCGAATAGTCCATTCTTCAGATTAGTAGTTGATGATTTTGATCTCCAGCTACTTCAAGGTGAAGGACAAAGAGGACAGGTGGAAGAGGCTTTGTCTCGTATTGAAAGAACCATCCTTGCTGAAATTGAAGTACTGAATCTCAGAGTTCCTTGTTATGAGGCTCTGAAGCTTCTTCTTGTCTCAGGTAATGTTTTAGTCCATATACCCCCTAATGAAGGTGGTATGCGTGTCTTTCCATTGGACCGCTATGTAGTTCAAAGAGATGCAATGGGAAATGTCTTGGAGATCATCACCAAAGAAACCATATCCCCTGTGATGTTGGACCAGGAGACCAGAGCCCTCGTAGGTGATGCTGAAGAAGGTCCAGGTTCCACTGAAAAAGAAGTGGATCTCTATACCTATATATACCTTGATGAAGATCAACAGTGGTTGGTTCGCCAAGAGGTTGCTGGAGTTGTCATTCCTACTTCGATGGGGATGTACCCCGTAGGGAAACTCCCTTGGTTGGCACTGAGGTTTGACAGGATCGAAGGGGAATCATTTGGTAGAGGATTAGTAGAACAGTACCTCGGGGACCTTAAGTCCCTGGAAGGGTTGACCAGAGCCGTAGTGGAGGGAAGTGCTGCTGCCAGCAAGGTCCTCTTTATGGTAAGACCTAATTCCACTACCAAACCCAGGCTTATAGCCAAGACAGGTAATGGTGGTATTATCCAAGGGGACATCAATGATGTAGGTGTCTTGCAACTCAATAAATTCAATGACTTCCGAGTTGCATTGGAGATGTCAAAGTCGATCACTGAGCGGTTGTCTTATGCCTTTTTGTTGAACTCAGCAGTACAAAGGAATGCTGAGAGAGTCACTGCATATGAAATAAACTTATTAGCTTCGGAGCTTGAGCAATCCCTTGGGGGTGTCTACTCATTATTGTCTCAAGAATTCCAGTTGCCCCTGGTTCGTATCTTGTTACAAAGGACTGAAGAGTCTGGGAAAATGCCAGCATTGCCTGAGGGTATTGTAAGACCCCAGATTGTCACAGGTGTCGAAGCTTTAGCTCGGTCTCAGGATCTCAACAAGCTTGCCCAACTGCTCCAGATGCTTCAACCATTAGGACCTGAAGCAGTCCTTAGGGAAATTAATGTAGACGATTATATCGATAGACTTGCTGCATCCCTTGGGGTTGATACTCAAGGTCTTATTAAGTCTCCTGAGCAGAAACAAGCTGAGCAACAACAACAGATGCAGATGCAACAACAGCAACAGATGACTCAACTTATGTCTAAGGCTGGACCAGAGTTGGTTAAACAATTTGGACCTAAGCTTTACGAACAATTTACTGGTGACACCATAGAGGCTAAGAATTAAAAATGGCTAAACGAAAATCTAAATACGGCTCTAAGGGGAAAAAATTCATAGGCTCAACAAGGTCTGGAGAGATAGTTTACGAGGGACAAGGACGGGCAGGTAAACGAGGAAAATATTATAAAAGAGGACCCAAAGGTAGAGTGGGGGCTGTCTCTAATAAACAAGGGGTCCAAGCAGCACGTAGGGGAGTTCCAGTTCCACTGGGCCAACGAGGGGCTACAATACGATCTCTCGCTATCCCTGCCCAACCCCCTGGCCCAAATTTAAGTAGTCCCCCTACCAGGACGAGAACGAGTGTTTCTAAACCAAGATTACGTAAAAGGACAAGCCTTAAGGACCAAAGACCTAAAGTAGTGGGCTCAGGTAGTGGTGGAATTTTAAATAAACTAAAGATTCCTTCCAGTATTAAAAGTGCTGCCCACAAAGCAGTAGGTTTTCTCAGAGGTAAAACTGGTCTTGCTTCATTAGGAATTGGAGCCTGGGATCTCGGGAAATACATTGGTGAAATTGAGCATATGGGGAGTGAGTTAAAAGCTGAACAAGGGGCTAAGTCAAGGGCTGGTGATGTCATAAGGATGAAAGAGATTAAAAAACCTAAAGCTACGAAGAAGAAACCATCTGCTTTAGCTCCAAAAGACCACCATCCTCCACTAAAGGCCACGATCCAAGTTAAGGCAACACCTAAGATTAAGAATGTAAACCCAATTAATAAAAAGGTTGTCTCACCAACAAAACCACCAAAAGCCAAGAGTCTTTCAAGCTTTGCCCAAGAATTTAAAAAGCATCGATATGGTAAAGGTGGATACGAAGGGAAGAAATTTTCTTACAAAGGTAAAAGTTATATTGCTGTCTCAAAAGATGACCTCAGTAAAAGAGGGATGAAATCCTTGGGGGAATGGCAAGCAAAACAGAAAGCTTCTATTAAAAAGTTAAAACAAAAAGGAAGATTGCTCCGTGTTGAAGGAAGACCACCACCAAGATTTAAACCTAGCACTCAGGATCAGTTAAGGAAAATGAGGATAAGGGGGGCTCAAATATCAGGATCACCTATTCCCATTTCAACTCCCCGATATAAAAATAAAGCTTTATAAAAAATTCCAAAAAGAGAAAGGGAAAAAGATTATGGCTGAACAACAGACTGAAGTTTCCACCTATGAAGCACCCCCTGGGGAAGCTCAAGAATATATCCAGCAGATGGTGGACAAGGCTGAACAGGCTAACAATCCTCAAGTCACTGAGACTAATTTCGATGAACAGCAGAGACCTGATTGGCTCCCTGAGAAGTTCAAGACACCTGAGGATTTGGTTCAATCATATCAACAACTTGAGCAAAAGTTGGGTAGTCAAAGCCAGTCACAAACTGGGGATGCCGAGTTACCAGATGAGTACCAAAATGTTGAACAAAGTCTCCAAGAAGCTGAAGAGGTTGTCGAGAAAGCTGGCTTGGACTTTGGAGTGCTTGCAGATGAATATGCTGAAAAAGGTGAACTTAGCCAAGAAGCTTATGACACTCTGTCTGAAGCAGGAATCCCCCAGCAGATGGTGGATCAATTCATTGAAGGACAAGAAGCTAAGACTCAACTGATTCAACAGAATGCTTTCAATTTAGTAGGGGGAGAACAAAGATATCATCAGATGGTTGATTGGGCCAAAGGTAACCTCTCCCAAGGGGAAGTCGAGGCTTTTAATCAAGACATAGGACAACGGGATTTGGAACGGGCTCAATTTGCCATCAAGGGTCTTTTTACAAGATTCGCTATGGCTCAAGGGGTCACACCAAATCTTGTTAAGGGTACGGGACAGGCCCGTCCAGGTGGGTTCCAAAGTGTCGCTCAGTTAAAAGAGGCAATGAAGGACCCCAAGTACAAAGCTGACCCAGCCTATAGAAACGAAGTTATGCAAAAACTCTCGGTTTCTAATATCATGTAATCAACCGCTTAGTTTCAAAAAGAACTCACAGGAAACCCTCTGCGGAGGACAATCTTCTTTGTCTCTTTTAAAAACTGGTTTGCGAACAGATTTCAGGCTTTCATTCTTTTAATCTGTAGTTTAACAATTTTTAAAATAGAAAGAGATTATTATGACTACTGCTACTGGAAACTGGCTAGGTAGAGTCAACGCTGCTGCTGGATCATACAGCACCACGTTTGCTACCCAGAAAGCCATGTTCCTTAAACTCTTTGCTGGAGAAGTTCTCACAGCATTTGAGGAACAAAATGTAATGTTACCTGTGACCACCGTGAGATCCATCACAAGTGGGAAGACGGCACAATTTCCTGCCCTTGGTAGGACTACTGCTGAATACCACACCCCAGGTGAAGAGATTCTTGGTGGAAACATCAAAACCAACGAGGTCACCATCAATATCGATGACCTCTTAATCTCCAGTGTCTTCATTGATTCCCTTGAGGAAACGATGAATCACTATGATGTCAGAGGCCCATATGCCCAAGAAATTGGTGCTGCTTTGGCAAAGCGAATGGATCAGAATCTGCTTCGCTTAGTGGATATCGGGGCTAATGTTTCTCTAAAACCTGCTACTGTAACTGGTATGGAAGCAGGGAGTCTCATTGACTCTGGGGGTACTGATCTTACTGATGGGGATAATGTAGCAACTTATATCTTTAAGTGCGCTCAGGAACTTGATGATAATTTCATCCCTTCTGACAATAGATATGTTGTTCTCTCCCCTACCATGTTCTATGCGTTAATTCAGTCTGCTAAGGCTGTTAACCGTGATTGGAGTCCTAATACGACTGGCTCTTACCAAGATGGATCAGTTTTCCAGGTTGCTGGAATGAACATCCTGAAGTCGAGTCACATCCAAACTTCGAATTATACAGCCGCTGCTGGTGAAAATAATTCCTATGTAGATGGGACTAATACTGCTAATGAACCAGATAACTTTGCTTCCACTCAGTTCCTGGCCTTCCATAGCTCTGCGGTGGGTACTGTTAAGTTGAAAGACATCAGTATCGAAGCCGAATATGATATGCGAAGACAAGGTTCGTTGATGGTGGCTAAGGCAGCCGTAGGTCATGGCGTATTGAGACCAGAAGCTTGTGTAAAAGTCTACACGTAAGCTGAAATAGCCCAGCGGTGGGTGGCTTTGTAACCCCCGTAGTTCCATGTCGTTCCATAGAGATTGCGAGGTCTTCCTTTTTCTCTAAAGGGGGACCTTGTAATTCACCTTTTTCTCTCTTTATTCAAAAACATATGAGCCTTGAAAACATTATCCAGAATTCCAGGTATCAACCGTGTCCTACCAATTTCTCCCCCTCAGTTTGGAAAGCAATGGAGGAACAGAGACTTGCTAAGGAACCCCAGGAACCTCAAGGGAAAAAAAGAAAACAAAGAGGAATTAAGAACCGAGGAACTAAAGTTCACAAAGATACTACAAAGTACGATAGGAATTTAGTCCCCCAAGATCACACTGAGGAATAGGGGTGTGAAAGGTTTCACCCCGATTAGCAAGAGTTTCCCCCTTTCTCCTCTCTTGCTTTTCTTCCCTTATCATGCCCCTTCATTAATATGTCCAGGACAACACAACTTGAGACAGTAAATATCATGCTGTCTTCCATAGGTGAAAGACCCGTGTCTTCCCTAAGCTCAGGTCTGGTGGATGCTGAGATGGCAGAGACAATTCTTAATTCAGTGGACCGAGATGTCCAAGGAATGGGTTGGTGGTTCAATAGGGATGTTGCACGTAAGTTCACCCCAGATGACACCACTGGTGAAGTTCAGTTTCCTTATAACACCTTGAAGTCTGATTTCGTTAAGGAATCTACTTATAAAGACTTAGTCCAAAGGGGATTCAGAGTCTATGATGCCTATAACCACACCTATGATATCGGGTCTAATTATGCCCAAGTCTATGTGGATCTGATTATCCAACTTGACTTCGATGATGTCCCTGAAGTTGGTAAACGGTACATAGGTCTTAAAGCTGCCAGAGTTTTCCAAGACAGAACCACTGGGGCCACTGATTTACACGGGTTTCAACAAGAGGATGAATTCGTGGCTTTTTCTGAGCTTAAAGATACTGAAGGTGAAAACGGGGAACACAACATCTTTCAGGATTATGGTGTCTACTCCATTGTGGATAGGAATCCTGGAGGTGGAGCCCAAAGACTTCGTTTAGGATATTAAAAAAGATGTCTCTAGTATCCAGTACAATCCCCAACTTGATTGGTGGAATTAGTCAACAACCAGCCTCAATTAGGCTTAAAACTCAAGGATCTGCACAAATAAATGGGATCTCCGATGTTGTTGATGGACTCCAAAAAAGACCAGGGACAGAGCATATCGCCAAGATATCTACCAGTTCTCTCAGTGGAGCCTTTATTCATGCACTCAAGAGGGATGAGGACGAAGCGTATATTGTTCTCCTCACGGGAACTGGGACTAATGTCTCTGATAGAATTAAGATATTCGACAAATCTGGAGTAGCCAAGACGGTCAACGTGAGGGCTGCTGGGGATACCATAAGTGATGCTGCATTGACCTCAGGGACTCTCTATGATGCTGTCAAGGCTTACCTTGCTGCTGGAACCCCTCAGACTGCTTTTGCTGCCACTACGATTGCTGATTACACCTTTGTCCTCAACAACACAATCACGGTTGCCAAAAGCTCCACTGTCTCTTCTAAGAGAAACCCTGAGGCTTTGGTCTATATTGCCACTGGGGACTATGCGACTGATTATAAAATTGAGGTAAGAAAAGCAGGGACTGGGAGTTATGTAACTGCTGCTGAATTGACCACTTATGACACTAATGCAGCAGCCTCTAAGGGTTATGAAAAAGTAATCGCTACCAACACCATTGCCTCAGAGTTAGCTAGTGATCCTGGGACTGAAGAAACTGCATCAAGTGATGTAACAGCCCTTGATGAGACACTGACATCCACAACTTGGATTGGAGGTGGCTCTGACCCCTTCAGGTCTTCAACTTCAATTGTAGTGGTTTCTAATACTGGGACTGTAACCCAAAGTAGTCATGGGTTGACCACAGGAGAAAAAATAGAACTCAGGGGTTCAGGTACAGGAGCTTTAAATGGAAATTATACTGTAACTAAAACAGGGGATAGTACTTATACCATAACAACCGCTGGAGTCGCTAATGCAACCTATACGGATGCATATGCTTCTTATGACTTTACGATAACTACCCAAGGTTCTGTCATCCATATCCAATCAGGGGGACTAAACCAGGACTTTGACATCCAAGTCACTGATTCCAGAGGTAATGTCTACACCCGAGTTTTCAAGGATCAATACCCTAGTTTTACTCGTCTTCCAGGGCATGGTCCTACTGAAGCAGTGGGAATGACAGTGAAGATCACAGGGGATTCTGCTAAGTACCAAGATGACTTTTATGTCAAACTAAATGATAACAAGAATGGTGTTTGGGAAGAGACTGTAGGACCTGGACTCCAGGATGCTCTTGATGCAGACACTTTACCCATACAGTTGATTAAGGAAAGTGATGGTTCCTTTTCTCTCAAACAGACCCCTTGGGGCTCCCGAGTTGCAGGGGATGACCAGACTAATGATTTCCCGAGTTTTGTAGGGAAAGAGATCAATGACATATTCTTTCACCAGAACCGCTTAGGGGTCCTTGCAGATGAGAATGTCATCTTTACTGAATCAGGGGAATTCTATAACTGGTTCAGACCCACAGTCCTGACAAGTTTAGAGACAAACCCAATCGATGTGGCTGTCTCCAATAATAAAGTATCAATCCTCAAACATGCTGTTCCCTTCTCTGAATCCATCCTGATATTCTCGGATCTCACTCAGTTTATTATGAAGTCGAGTGAGTATTTGAGCCCCTCCAATGTGTCCCTTAATGTCACCACCGAGTTTGAAGCTGATCTTACAGCAAAACCAGTTGGTGCAGGAAGATTCGTTTTCTTCGCTACGGACAATGGGGCTCACACAGGAATCCGAGAGTACTTTGTAGAGGTTGATAGTGAGACCAATGATGCTGTAGAGATCACCAGTCACATTCCTCAGTACATCAAAGGGGGTGTAAAGCACATGGCAGCCTCCAGTAATAACGACACCCTTCTGGTTCTTTCAGACTCCAGTGATGCCACCAAGACCATGTATGTCTATCGGTACTTCTGGCAAGGAACCAACAAGCTTCAAAGTGCTTGGTCCAAGTTCACTTTTGATTCCACAGTAATCACTGCTGAGTTTCTCCAAGATGAGATTTATCTGGTGGTTCAAAGAGGATCTAATGTCTACCTGGAGAAACTGAAACTCTCCCAGGATGACTCAGTGGCTATCATGTCTGCTGAACACCCAGTCCACTTGGATCGTAGAGTCAAAGTAACCACTACGGCTACATTCGATAGTTTCACAAGTACTTACTATGCTGATGGAAACTCTACGGATTATTCTGATAATACCTCTGTTGTCTATGTTTCTAAATACGGAGAACTTTTAGGCTCTACTACCACCAACATTCTTCAAGGCTCCCACACGGGTGGTAATAGTGTTACAACCCTCGTAGATTCTTCAGCTACTTTTGAAACCAATGGTGTCTATAACGGGGCTAGTATTACCAATAACAATGAAGGGGCCACTGGGACCATAAATGCTACGGTGTCCTCGGAGACTGCTGCTTCCACTACTCTCACATGGGATGCTACGGAGACATACAGTCTTACCCTTAATAAAGTCAAACAAGCCATCACCAAGGACGGTTTTGTCTATGCAGGAATCAACTACGAGTTTGAGTACGAGTTCAGTGAGATTATGGTCACCCAAGGGGAGAATGACACTCCCCTAACCAATGGGAGACTTCAAGTTAGAAACATGACTGTCCTTTATAGCAATACAGGATATTTCACAATGGAAATCAATGCTTCCCAAAGGGATGCTGATACCTATGTTTTTAATGGAAGAATCACCTCTGATTCTGGGCATACCCTTAACAACACTCCATTGGATACTGGATCTTATAAATTCCCAGTATTGTCTAAGTCCAGTGAAGTCGTAGTTAAACTCAAAAATGATACATTCCTCCCTTGCATATTCCAATCAGCCGAGTGGGAAGGACTTTGGAATTTACGTTCCCAGTATATGCGTTGATTACAGACCTTCAGAAGCTCAAGACTGTTACGAAGTCGCACCCATTATGTGCAAGAGGGATGCTTATGAAGTTCTGTCTTCTGATGGTATAAGCCCCCTGGAGGCCCTTCAGCTTTCTTTTGAGACTTCCTACGAATGTAACACCCTTCTCCGTAATGGAGAACCTATGGGGATGTTTGGATGTGGATACGGGGAAGACAAGATTTATGGAGTCCCTTGGATGCTCACTGATGGTAAGTTCAAGGGGATGACAAAGTGGGGTCTGGTTCACTCAAGAGAGTGGATCAACAAGGTCAAACAAAGACATCAGATTCTCTATAACTATGTCCACAATGAGAACAAACAGTCATTGAGGTGGCTTAAGTGGCTTGGTTTTAAATTCATGCGTTCCATCCCTAATTATGGTTTTGGCAAACGAGATACTTTCTATGAATTCTATTTGGTTAATGGTGGTGACTAATGTGTAGCCCAGGATTAGCCCAGGCAGGGCTTATGGTTGCATCGTCTGTCTATACCTACGGACAGCAGACTAGGGCTTATAATGAGGCCATGAAGGCTAGACAGCAGAATAAAGAGTCAGCCGAAGATGAACTACAGCTTACCTATGAGCAACTGAATCTGAGGGAACAACAGGAGCAACAGGCTCTTGTAAATCAAGAACGCTTAAGAACCCGAAGAAGCCAGGAATTAGGGGAACAAACCTCGGAACAGAAATTCTACAATCAACTGGATGCAGAACAGGCCCTTAGTGCCATCAAGGCCCGAGGGGGTGGTGAGGTCCGAGGGTTGGGAATTGGTATTGAAAGAGATCTTGCCCGAGCTAATTTTGGTAGTGCTGAGAATCTCCGTAGAGAAAAAGAGATGCTTGGGTTTCAGAAGTCTGTAGATAAACAAAACTTCAAGTACCTCAAGGAACAACTCGGGATAGCCAGACAGGGTGCAAAAGCTACTTATCTCAACCGCTTGAGAGCTTTCCAAATGCCTGGGAAACCTGATCCTATGTCTGCTTTATTCCAGTCTGCTGGTGGTGTC
>Ga0080013_1006237_pt1 | contig 10709 bp, 24 predicted proteins | sample ETNvirenome_6_85_FD_69236 | JGI IMG/M metagenome (GOLD analysis project Ga0080013, IMG submission 69236) | Marine viral communities from the Pacific Ocean - ETNP_6_85 (SPADES assembly) (version 2) | ecosystem: Environmental > Aquatic > Marine > Oceanic | place: Pacific Ocean | collected 2013-06-19
AGGACCAGGGACGGAGTGGGAGTCCAAGATGGCGGATCTATTTGAAGATACGGGGAAGAAGAAAACGAAAAATACAGACTATTTAGATAGTAAGTGGGACTGGGTGGTTGAATGACGATCAAACTTGATTTAAAGACTTTATTGACATTGGGTGGGATCATCGCCATGCTCGGCGGATTCGTGTATACTACGAAGCTTCGACTGGATTTAGCAGACCAGAGAATTGACAAGATAGAGAATGATTGCTCCCGGCTTCAAAGAAAACTCGGTCGCTCGAAGAAAAGTAAGGAAATAAAATGAATGTGTTTGATATGTGTGGAGTTGCCAAAAGATAGGCTAACTTTCCGAGAGGCTTGGAGAAATTTCAAGGAAATGGAGAGAGAACTTGATGACAAACACGCCACGCAGGTCAAGCAGAAGATTATAGATAAGATGGTCGCGGAAAAAAAGAAGGTTTATGAAGAGTGAGAATAACAGAACAGCAACTTAAACAGATTATTAGGGAAGAGGTTCTTCGTGCCATCAACGAGATAGCCACTGGCAATTTCGATGATCCCGTCACCATGAGTTCGATTACTGCGGCTAGCCAGCACGTCAAGAACGTCAAGAGGGGGGAATATCCAACAATCAAGGATATGGCTCAGGGCATGAAGGACGCAATGAGCCTCACCCGGGCCGATGAAAGAGGAGAACAAACCCAATACGACGCTTTTAAAAGCACCCTTCAACACAATTTGAACAACGTCGGGCTGGCCCAACAGTACAAGGCCCTCGGCATGGAGGATTGGGATAAATCTATTAAAAGAGTGTGGCAACTCATCGAATTGTTAGGAACAGGGCCCGAGACTTTTAAAGAAATCGTGAGCGCCATGGCAGAAGTTGAGGGCGAAGACTCTCTTGCTAAGGCTCTCAGGGTTTGGGAAAACACGGTGGAAAAACTATGAAATTAACAAACTCTCACATTAGACAACTCATTGCCGAAGAGAGAAAAAGAGTGGTAAACGAGGTCCCGTACTCTGGTAGAAGAGAGGATATCCCAAAGACTCCTCCACAACCAAAGAAGAAGAAATGGTCAACCCCGGATGCTGTAGATACCACCACCCCAGACACGGAGTTCTGGCACGCGAGCCCGACCAAGGATCTGCATTATATACGGACCATCCGGATCAATAACAGAGAAATCGAGGCGTCTGCTGCTCTGGACCCTATGAAACGAGAGTGGGGGCTGACACTCAACACCCCAAGGGGTAACCCCAGGAACCCTATCGCTAGCGCAATTATTAGTCGCGAGATTAGAACGGTTGAGGACATAGTGAGAGAGTTGGAGAAGGGGAGGCCGCACGCTCCGTCAAACCTCAAGTCTTACGAGGAATTGTGGGATCGGATCTATGGGCGGCCCGTGAACGAGGAAACTATGACAAAACAACAACTTGAACAGATCATCAAGGAAGAGCTTGGGAAAATGTTAAATGAGAAACCGGAGGGCCGCCCGCTCGTGTGGGGCGGTGGCACAAGTGATGCAGAAGCAAACGTAGCCGCTATAAACACGATGCAAAAAAATTGGGAGGATGTGAAGGACGACCTCCGCCAGCGAGGCATCACAGAGAAAGATGTGTTGCTGGGGTACAAAACCGTATGGAAAACACTGCCTCCCGCCGCCAAGGTAACACAGGACACGGTGAACAGCCTGAAAGCTACGTACCAATTTCCGCCGGCAGATCCCAGGGGCAAGGAGGCAGGTCTCTCCATACACCACGGCCAAAAGATGGCTATTGAAGATCTTAATGCTTGGTTGATAGAGCCTAAAGAGAGTCCACCATGGGCTGGAAGTATAGGAGCGTAAAGGAACTCTAAACATGAAAATAACAAAACAACAACTTGAACAGATTATCAAAGAGGAGGTCAAGGCCGTTTTGGGAGAAGGAGACCGGCCCTCGCGCCCCTCCGTACACCAACAGTTTGTTAACAATCTTCTTGCGGGCCACAAAGACTTCGAAGAACCCCGGAAGGCGGGGTGGTCCCCCGCCGCACTCGCCGCAGTCGGAAAGGCATGGAAGCTTATCGATGAACTGGCTAACGACATCGCGGCCGCCGCCGGCGCGCATGTCCGCCACCACGGTACCGACCAGCCTCTAAAATACGGGGACACCTGGCAGATGGCCAAGGAGATCGGCGCCCGCGTCGCCGCGGGCGTCGACAAAGGCGGAGTGGACGTACACGGCACCACGCCGGAACCCGCTGCGCCTGGTGTAGGCGGAGACCCCGTATCGGAGGCGAAGGTTCTGCGGTATGTCCCCGGCGAGGGCTGGCAGCGGGTGCCCGCCTTCGACGACGACAACGACAACGACCAACTCTACAGGGACATCGAGGATCTCCGCGACCCCGACGAGCCCGTCGACCCTCTCGCTGCGCAGATTGACGCTCTCGGCCCCGACGACCCCGGAAATCGTGACGCCGAAAAACCTGATGAAGAGTTCCCATGGGGGATCTCCGGTAAGAAATTCCGAAGGCTCAGGGACGACGCCACAAAACGGCGCGCTGCTCAAGATCGGCGAAGGCCCGGGCCGAAAAAGAAATGAAAATAACAAAGCAACAACTTAAACAAATCATCAGAGAAGAACTTGCGAGAACAATAAGCGAAACCGACGCTAGTGCCGGGCATGATGCTGTTATTAATGATAAATTAAACGAAGCAATGCAATCATTCCACACTGCTCGCGGGGCAGCAATGGAAATGTATAAACTAGGTAATGACAGAGGTTTCAAAGTAATCAAAGAATGGCTCGGGGTATTGAACGGTGCAATGCAGAGACACGCACAATACCAGGATGCCACGCAGTCAAGTTCAGATCAAGAGGGGTTAGAAGATCCGTGAAAATAACAAAGCAACAACTTAAACAGATTATTAAAGAAGAGCTTAATGCTATGGTAAAAGAAACTGTCTCAGCCGAGGGAACTACGCCCGCCGCGGTGGCCAAGAAAATAAAATCTATGGGCCTTACTGATGACGACGCCGTTGATGCGGCCATCGAGAAGGCCCGGAGTGGTCTTGGACTACATAAGGATGAGTGGGACAATTTCGAACGCGCGGTGTGGGCGAAGCTGGATGATGAGGACGACGAAACAAACGCAGATCCTCGTGATCTGTGGATGGACAAATACTCACAATTAATCATAGGCGCCATGCGACAAACCGGAATACCACCTGACGTTATTCGCCCATCCGAAATTCTTAAACTCGCTATTGGACTCATTGATGAATTTGGTGGCAATATTGAACTCGCTAAAAAGGTAGCGAAAGCAGGCGGCCAGGAAAAATCTGCACATGGTTATGAAAAAAGTCCAGAGTGGAGCTGAAAAAATGAAAATAACAAAGCAACAACTTAAACAAATCATCAAAGAAGAGATTAATAAAATGATCTCCGAGGACCCGGAAGCACTCACTCGTCCGCCGCCCGACCAATGGTTCGACCAGGAACTCGGCGACGACGCGATCGACCACACGGCGACGACTCTAACAATCCCCAGGTTGCTCGCTATTAAGGATGATATCGAGGCTCTCAATGTCAAGGAAGATCCCAAAGTACCCGTGTCATCAATGATAGATGATATGTTAAGGAGACTTGGGTACGATGAGCTTGGTGATGAGGATGTCATGGCCGGCGGAGCAGCCGCCGATTACGATTCCGGACGTGGGTACGAAGAGTAGCCCGAACATTAAAACAATAATTTTACATCAAATTAATAACTTGCTATAATTAGTGTAATGGGCAATTGGTTTGATGGCAACGGCAATCCCGTAGAATACCTTACAATTTTAGACCAGATTGAAGAACACCATCTTGGCGATGGCACCGTGTATATTGGCTCCGATAGTCACTTGCATAGTCACGGGTTTATCTTATCTTCCGCTATCGTCTTACACGGCGCCGAAGATCAGCGTGGCGGCAAGTATTATGTATCATCAACCAAACTTGATAAAAACTCTTACCACTCTCTAGCAGAAAGAATATTAGCAGAGACAGAGAAGACAATTATGATGGCGCATGATGTTGTTGCCCTGTTCCCAGAAGTCAAAATTGAGCTGCACATCGATGTCAGCAATACAGACAAAAATGAAGCGACAAGCAATTTAGCCAAAACAGTTATAGGATATGTGTCTGGTAACGGGTTTTCATGCAAAGTTAAGCCGAACGCTTTTGCGGCGGCGAGCGTTGCCGACAAACATACGAAATGACTTAAAAGTAAATGTTGAAGTTCACAACTACTTATAGATATGAAAGCCATACTGGAAAACTGGAGGGGATACTTGCTTAAAGAAACACCCCGCTACGATGCCTCTTTTCAACTTTATGTTGATTTGGATGGTGTGTTGATAAACTTTGAGGGCGGCGTGGTAGATGCGATCAACGGGGATATAGAGGACCCATCCAGAGTTTCATTAGAACACAGGCCGGCCTTCGACAAAATGATCGGAAAGATTAGTGATGTCCGAGACTACGCACAGATTGTCAGGTCAGACATTAGCAGGAAGAAAGCTGAGCGTGGCGATGTTGGAAACGCAGTTCGAGATTACATGTACAGACGATTTCAGGATGACGTTAAATTTTGGGCTGGTCTTGAGTGGCTACACCCCGAGGACCCCGCTAACTTGAACCAGGACGGTCAGAAATTGTGGAACTATGTCAAGGGGTCAACGCCTCCACCAATAATTTTAACTTCTCCCATGAAGGGAGATCCGAAAGGTGGGGATCATAAAGGCAAGGAAGAGTGGGTCAAAGAACATCTGGGAGACCACGTTAGAGTGATCGTGGAGAGGGATAAATGGAAGTATGCCGTGGCTGAGGACGGGACAGGAAATATCCTTATTGATGACACGGAGAACAAAGTGGTCCCGTGGAGGGAGCGAGGGGGAATTGCGATTCATCACGTTAGTGTTAGCCGCACCATTGAGGAATATGAAGAGAACAGGGTGAGACTCAACGATGAGCGGAGAGGAGTTTCTAATCAATGAATAAAAAAATGATGCAGAGATGGAAAAGTTATGTGAACGAATCGCTTAATAACAAAGAGCCCGTGGTCGTTATATTCGGGCCCACTGGAACTGGAAAGACTTATTATAAAGAGTATTTCGAAAAAAAGGGCTGGCGCCCGGTCAATTCCTATACCACTAGAGAACCTCGACCCGGTGATGACCAGGAGTATCACTTTATCAATGAATATGAATGGAACCGGATGTTCTCCAATGGGCTGTTAACCAACACGAACTCTTACCAGGGGCACTACTACGGAACGAATATAAATGATTTTGTACAACCAGGAAAGTCTGTTATGATTTCCGACGTTACTAGTCTAAACAAATTGAAGAAAGTCGCTGAACAAAACAGCAAAGAAATGTACTTTATATACGCAGCAACAGACAACCCGGCAGTCACAAGGGAGAGGCTGTTTAGTCGCGGTACTCCAGACAGGGCCGAAGTGCTTGAGAGAGAGCTGGAAATGGAAGTGTACGATTTAAACATGTCAAAAGTGTTAACATTACCCAACGTGAGAGAGAGCCTATACCTTGCTTATGATTTGGAAGATATTAAGGAGTTCGAGGAGCAACTGCGCGGATGAGGGCGAACTGGAGGTTACTAGTAATCTCTATGCTTGCTGCTATAGTATTATCCGTACTCATCCGCCCCTCCTCCTCAGCTAACGCTGGCTTCGATACTACTTCCCCAAAACACTCCGAAGTATCTGTGCTTACCAACGACTATCAGGTTGGTTTGAGCAACCAGTTTATTTTAGCAATTAGATTTAGGGACCAGTACAAGTTCAATGATCAGTATCCCGCGAGGGTTAAGATTCTAGGAGCGCCTCGACTAATCAAACACTCCAATCATTACGGAAAAGACCACTTCATTAAAGAGGGAAAGTATATCTTAATACCGATAACTTTTGCCGCCATCGCTCAAGGTCGCGAGAAAGTTATGGTGAACATCAGGTACTCGGTGTGCAACGAGCAGGAGTGTGCGCTAGAAAATGTAGATTACAGTGTGGAGCTAGAAATTCATGAGTGATTACTACCAAACACTACAGGTCGCCGAGGATGCTACTCCGGAGGAAATAAAGAAGTCCTACAGAAAGTTGGCGCAGAAGTACCATCCTGATAAAAACCCGGGCTCTCATGAGTACGAAGAAAAGTTTAAAACGATCAGCGAAGCTTATTCTGTATTATCGGATGGCAAGAAGCGGGCTGAATATGACGCGTCGCGACACCCTGCCTTTGGCCGCCCTCCGCACGCCGGCCCGCCGTGGCACGCCTCTCCGTTTGTGCCTCCGGAATTTGCATCAATGTTTGAACAAATGTTCGGACAACCCCACCCACCTCCTCGCTCACCTCGCTCGGAGAAGAAATCCCCGGTCATTAATTTTCAGATACCTTTCGATAGATTAAAGACCACTGAAAAGATCAGGCAAATTTTTAGAGTTAGCGAGGAGACAATTTGCGAGGCATGCTCTGGGATTGGCGGCAAATTTGCAATCGAGTGCCCAGATTGTCACGGAGAGGGGTACGTGGTAGATATGACTGATATCGGAGGTATAATGCTCCGTTCTACGCACGCATGTTCCAAATGTAGGGCGAGTGGTAAGATATTTGAGAATCCATGCGGAGACTGCGACACAACGGGAGTTGTGGTGACGAAGGTCGTCTATGAAGTGGATATTAAATGCAAGAAGAAAAAATAGGGATATGAGCCTAGCATCTATTAATTCTTTAGAGCTCTAGACACCGCGTGCGCAAGCTCAATTCTTCAAGCCTCCTCCTTTCGCTTCATTTTTGGTGTCGCCGGGTTTCACTATCTTTAGTATGATATCATTCGTGTTACGATCAAACAGCATAACAACCACATCATTTTTTACCACAGAAATTAATTCTTCTTCTGATATCTTTACCGCTCCGCCGGCTTTCTTGATCAAAGCGGCCAGCAGGGTGAACACTGTTTCCTTGTTATCCAGGCCTTTCTTTGCTTTCATACCCATTCCTGTTATTAACTAGTTGCATAACTGTAAGAGGCTCACGACGCGTTGGCGATTTCCAAGAGATCGGTGTGAAAATTCATAACAACCTCATTTGTGAATCTAATCTTGCAGATACCCGAATCTTTTAAAGATGGTAATACGCTCAATACAATTCCAAGTCTGGTTGCTGGAAGCTGTTCGTCGTGAGTGCTCTCCTTAACTCGGACTAGATCACCCGCTTTTATTACGTGTTTACGCTTGGCTCGCACAACTCTTCCATTGTTCTCTTGGGGTTTGTAATGGTGGTGTATATGGAACCAAAGGAGATAGTTTTGAGGTAGCGGAATTCTACCGTAACCCCGGTTTCGTCGACAGAGACGTAGATTCTTTCAATCTTGGCGCGCCTAATCTTTTCCTTTTCGACGAAGTAAACTTCGTCCCCGATGTCATATTCTGTTTTGATGTTCATAACTATCTTGGCACCCTCGGTAGGATTCGAACCTACGACCTACGGATTAGAAGTCCGTTGCTCTATCCAGCTGAGCTACGAGGGCTTCTCATCAACTGCCAATTCACGCTTTCTTTGATCAACCTATGTCTTAAATTTTTTTCATAGAAGGCTCGCAGCTCACCGCAGCTAGAAACCGTGTTCCAGAAATATCGACCGTTGTTTTTGTACCTGCTTACTAACAGGAAATTTTTACCAGTCCCCCTGTTCACAATGAGGTCGCCCTTCGCTAGCTTTATTTTTTTCAACAACTGTTGACTTGTGACATTTCTTCTTCTAGTTCTTCCAACCTTCTTGTGAGGCGATCGAACTCCACAACGCTCAGGGTATCAACAACATTATTTTCGAACCACTCTTCTTCAATTGCAGCGAGTTTGAGTTCTAGCGAGCCTTTCTCGTTAGAGAGTCGTTTGGTCAGTTCACTCACTTGTGGTTTCTGTGACATCGATGTCCTTGCGTTCCACTAGAGAGGTGGCTTCCTCTCCGTCCCATTCGACTTCATAGAGCCTGTTTTCATATACTGATGGTGCATAGGTGTACACTATCGTCCCCAGCACTTCCTCGTATAATGTATTTCCATATGTTGAGGTGCGGAGCCTGACGCGCGTGCCCTTCTTCAGCATCCTGCGCCCCGGCCCGCGGGCGATGTTTCCTTCACGGGTTCTAACAGATGAGCCATTAGTACGGATTCCTGACCTGCTTTTGTTCCTGATTGCCACAATACTCTCGCCTTCGGTGAATACACTCTGCCCCATTTCCCGTGATCACATGGATCAAATCCACAACAATCTGTTGCGGGGTCAACGGACAGAACGAGGCCGATCTCCCCGCCCGGGCCACTAGTTACTCTGACTAATTCTCCAGATTTCAACATTGATTCATAGTAATAATACACTATCGCGGGCAGTTTGTCAAGAGTTATTTCGCCCGAAGATATGGGATGCCTTTGGGAAGTTCGCCGCTCACAATTCCACCGTGCTTGGCGCAAATTAGCGAGATAATAGCCGCAGGCACCCACCCATAAACAGTTCCTGTTGGGTTTGCTGGATCCTCTGCATACTCAATAATTAGCGTTTCTTTTTCAGAGGGGTATCCAATTTCGACAGAGAAATATCTAGACGCATTGTTTACTCGGGGGTGACTATAATTGTACTCCCCAGCTTGAACGCTCATGGAGAACCCATCAGCGCAGATAATTTTTTTGCACAAGCCGGCCATCCAGTCACGCCTCCCTTGTTACCGCCGGCCGAAGTTCTAGAGTATCGATCCGTTCTGACTGCACCATTATTCCGCCATCGTCTAGTCTCCACAGGACTCTTGCTAGATCAGAGTTTTCATTGATTCGGATGATTTCTCCGTTCTCTGCGACACCGATGGTCGACACGGTTTTTCTGACACGATCGCCGGCTTTCAAGGTTTCACACATCTAATTATACCAGATTTTTTTATTATACGTCATTCTTTGGTACGTCCGGCAGGAATCGAACCTACAACCAATGGGTTAAAAGCCCAGTGCTCTGCCTGGTTGAGCTACGGACGCATTTTTTTTATTAGAAGAAGATCACCAACTGAACGCTAGTGAATGATGCAAAAAGAAAAGCGCCGGAGGACAAAGGAATGATCATTCATCTTCCTTTTGACACGTCAGGACATTTCCCTGTACGGTCATGACTACGCACTCGGTTTCGACCTGCTTCTTCCCATTGAATCTGATATCTGTCACTCGGTAGTTGCCGGTAGGTAGATAGCAGGCAGCAAGAAATACCAGTGCGATCGCTAATACAATAATCTTTTTCATTACTTCTTCTTACACTTTTTGACAAACTTCAAGTGACTTCGCATATGTCGCGTCGAAGTCATCGCCTTGGGGTTGGCTTGCCACGCGATGGAGTAAACCATCTTCTTTGGGCTCACCCACCGTTTCAATTCAAAGTCCCACTGGGGGCGGCCATCGCGCTCGACCTTCGCTGTCACTAGCCCGACAGCCCTGTCGTTCTGCCAGTAGTTAAAGAAGCGATCGAGGTCATCTGCACACAAACTGTAGTAGCTACTCCCGGGGCCTCGAAAAAACCCTTTATGCTTGTCAATGATGTGCTTTGTGTCCTTCCCAGCAGCCGATAGCGTAACTAAATCTCCTACGTTCATTTTTTATTCCTCTCCAAAGAGCAGGTCTTGACAATATTGACAAAGACCGCTGATTGAATATTCTTTCTCGGAGATCGCATCGCGAAACTCCGTGGCTTTACGCCCACACCCGAAGGGAGGACCGATACAAACGTCCGCTCTGATGGAGCGAGTCCGTTCGGCGTATTTGTCCAGAAACTTGATAATTTCCGGAGATTTTCTTGAAGGTTCAGCCATTTTTTTTATCACTCAAAATTTTTATTTGTTCAAAGGTGTACAGGAATGTGCCCGGGTAATTATCCAACTTGACAGCCACTTCGCGTGAGCTAGGGTGGTTGTGCCCGTAACCAATGACGATACCTCGCAAGGTCGGGTCGTTGTGATAAGTGTCTGATGGGTATACCTCGACATAAGTTCCGATCTCTATTACTATATCACTCTTTGACTTTTTAGTCAAGAACTTTTTGCTTTGATGATATCAAAATCACGACGCAAGTTATGAACATTCATTGACGGATAGCCGTGCTCCTCATAATAACGAGGGGGCCTTCCGTTCGACCAAGTGATGAACACAGTTTCATGTCTCCATTTATTTTGAGTGATCTTGTGGACGACGCCGATATAACTTCGCACTGTCGCCCCGCGCTTCGGATCCGCATCGCCGTTGCCGACGTGCTGAATGATCATGTCACCGACTTCGGCGGTCCGCTCTTTGCTACCCATCATTTTTATATCATACCAAAGATATCAGGCGAAGTCAAGAATTATTTTCACTAATGACTGTCAAATGTTTTGCTGGGGTCGATGTTTCAGCGCCCATCGGATTGAGCCATCGAACTGTTTGATAACGCGCCGATCCTAGTGTCTGATCAATAATGATCCCGGTCCACTTGAACCACGGACCGTTACTGTGTTCTTCCCGCGTGTAGCGAACTAGATCACCGATTTTCATTTTGTTCCCTGCCCGGCGAGCGCCTTGAGCGTCTCGCGGTACTCCTTGAACACCTCTCGCCCGATCTCCATCACGCGCTCGTGGCCAGCGGCCACTTTGCCCGGACGGTCGAGCCAC
>Ga0080013_1006240_pt1 | contig 10708 bp, 19 predicted proteins | sample ETNvirenome_6_85_FD_69236 | JGI IMG/M metagenome (GOLD analysis project Ga0080013, IMG submission 69236) | Marine viral communities from the Pacific Ocean - ETNP_6_85 (SPADES assembly) (version 2) | ecosystem: Environmental > Aquatic > Marine > Oceanic | place: Pacific Ocean | collected 2013-06-19
TATACGTCTTTCCCGAACCGTAACCGCCAATCAATAGGACAATTCGGTTGGGCATATCCCAGAATTGCCGTTGATGTTTGAGCATCTTGTCTTTTTTTATTTTGAACTTCACTCAATTACAATTTCATCTTTCGTTACGTGCTGCTCTACTCTTTCCAATGCCCGACCCTCTGTTCTATCAGCAATGAACTGTACCGCCCACGATTTCCCCTCTAATGCGTACTGAAATACTTTATATAAAACAACATCGAGTTTACTCTTGCCATCTGTTGTGCCTTCTTCTTCGCCTATCTTGCGGAGTATATCGGGGATGGATTGAATGCCTTTAGGTCTGCCATTAGGATTGCCAGATACGCCCGGCTTGAATTGTCCATTGGCTTCCCTGTTATTTCCTGATACATCAGGCACTTGCAGCCTCGAATCTTTCGGCTTTGTTTCCTGTATATTCTTCCCAGCGTTTAACAATCACATCGCAGTAATGTGGATCAATCTCCATGCCGTAACACTTACGGTTGGTCTTTTCACAGGCTATTAGTGTTGAGCCAGAACCAAGAAATCCATCCCAAATAAATGAACCTTTTGATGAGTATTTATTTAATATTGCCACTAATAAATCTGAAGGCTTTTGGGTTGGGTGTTCTATCTTTTCTCTTTTGTGATGCCCTACGTTTAGCGATGTTATTCTATATATCGTTCTTTTGTGTTTTTGTTTACTCCAAATAAGTTCAAAAGCAGAACCAAATCTTTTATCATTCTGGTCTGTTGGATATTTATCCCAAACAAACCAAGCCCCATCTTTTGGTAAACTATCAACATAATAATCACCACCGAACCAAAACTGTTCATCACATCCTAAATCAAAATAATTAAATTCCTTATCGTCTCCATAAACAGGCTTATGTTTTTGTGATTTACTACCCATCTTTGAATAGTCTGTATCTAAATTCATCCCATAAGGCGGATCAGTAAATACCATGTCTGCTTTATTACCATCCATTAAAGTATCAACCGCATCTATGCTTGTGCTATCACCACATAACAGTCTGTGATTACCTAATTGCCATAAGTCACCAAGTTTTGTTACAGGTTCATCTGGTAGATCTGGGACTTCATCTTCATCTGTCAAACCTTCTGTTGGTTCTGCCAATAAATCATCTATCTCTTTATCTTCAAAGCCAAGCAAATTTACATCAAACTCTAAATCGTCTAACTCTTTAAGCTCAACCTTTAACATTTCATAATCCCAATCAGCATTTAAAGCCAATCGGTTATCAGCTATCACATACGCCCTTTTCTGCGCTTCTGTGAGGTAATCTAAGCGTATGGTAGGCACTTCCTTTAAATCTAGCTTATTCGCCGCCATAACCCTTCCATGTCCAGCGATAATCATGTTGTCCTGATCAACCAGGATTGGATTAGTAAAACCAAACTCTTTAATGCTTGCTGCTATCTGGCCCACTTGTTCCTCGCTATGCGTTCTGGTGTTCCTCACATAAGGAATTAATTCCTTTGTAGACCTCATTTCTATCTCTTGCTCTATGTTATCCTTCATTGTTATTCCTCAATACATAACCTAACCCAACCAACAGAAAATGTGTACGCTCGCCAGCTTTTGGCAAGCGCAACGCATTCTCACTCGTATATATTACGATATTTTTGTCCATTAACCTATCCACACTTCGCTTCACCGTATTCCTGTGCATCCCTGTCGCCTTTGCTAAATAAGTAATTGAATCGCGACAGCTCCAGCTCGCCAATCGCCACCTATCCACCAGAATCCACAATACCAACTTATCCGCTGGCAACAAATCAGTTCTCCCCACCCTCGCCTTAAACCAATCTTTCCACAACGCTCGCTTCACCACCCTAAAATCAGAGTACCTCGCTACATACTCCACCCTCACTAAAGCCGAGTTCTCCTCCCTCTCTATATTCCCCAACACCATCCATTTATACTCCATCATTCACCCTCGCAATGCTTGCTCCCCACCTTCGGTGGGAGCAAAGCATAGGTAGTATAAGTAGTATAATAGGATATAAGCACCTAGTAGGTGCATCAAATGACCAGATAGGTGCATCAATCGACCTAGTTGGTGCATTAAAACACCTCAATCTCGGTGAATAAATCACCATCAGGAGCTATTCTTTCCTTCGCTATCTCGATGTATTCCTCGTTGAGTTCAATCAGAACTGCATCTCTATTATGGCTATTGGCTACTTGAGCTGTAGTTCCAGAACCACCAAAGGGATCTAAGACTGTGCCGCCTTCAGGACAACCAGCTAACACACATGGTTCTATTAAATCCATAGGGAAGGTTGCAAAGTGTGCGCCTTTAAATGGTTTAGTAGTTACTGTCCAGACTGAGCGTTTGTTTCTTTTGGGATTAGCACCTATCTTATTTAACCCTGATCTAGTGTCCATGCCATGTTTACCAACACCCTTTCTTATTTTATCTGCTGCATTAGGCCCATCTGGAAACTTGGCATCCTCCTTAATCGCTTCGTTATCAAAATAATACTTAGGACTCTTACTTAATAAAAATATATATTCATGTGCCTTTGTGCAACGATCTCTAACACTTTCTGGCATAGGGTTAGGTTTGTGCCAGATGATGTCTTGTCTTAAATACCAACCATCAGCTTGTAGAGCAAACGCCACTCGCCAGGGGATTCCAACTAAGTCTTTTGATTTAAGTCCGTCAATTTTTCCTGTTGGTTTTCCATATTTCACACCAGCGTCAATATGACCTTGTTGTATTGATCCCTCTTTAGACCATTGCCATCCTCTTCCACCGCCAACATAACTATCACCCAAGTTAAGCCAAACTGTTCCATCATCTCGCAACACTCGTTTTACTTCTCTAAATACATTAACCAAGTTCTCAACAAATTCTTCTGGAGTTTCCTCTAAACCCAACTGTTCGCCCTCGCCATAATCCCTCAACCCCCAATAAGGCGGAGAAGTGATACAAGTATTGACAGATTGATCTTCCAGATCTTTAAGTCTGTCTAAGCAGCTGCCATGTAATATTTTAATCCCCACTCCTTTCTCCTGTTTTTTTCTTTGGCTTTTTCTTCTTAAATATCCGATCAAATTCCTTATCGAACTTCTCTTTATTGAAGGGCCTGTACTCTGATCCTTTACTCATCATCATCCTCCCAGGGATTACCCTTCACATACTCATTACGAGTTTCTTCTAACAATTCTAAAACTGCATCTTTTCTAAATAGCGTCTTAGTTCTCATGTCCGTTTGCGAATTGGATTTAACCATTGCAAATCGCACTAATCTATTTGGATCGTAGTCCACACCATATCTCGTACACACAAACTCTGCTTCTTTCTCAGGTGCGTGATACATCACACAACACCATCTCTGTGAGTCCACGAGGCTACTTGCGCCTCTCACGCTGGATCTGTATATCATTGGGTCATCACTCTTTCCTAACGCAGTCTTACTCATGTGATGCACAGAAATAACGCTACAAGCTAATTTGGAAGCCATACTCGCACAATACTGACCCCACACTTGCCCTACCTCGTTTGAATTGACTGGTGCGCTTATCATCGCTTGCAATGGATCAAATACAACCAGAACTGGATTGTGAGATTTTATCTCCTCCAATAATTCAAGCGCGGTTGGTGTAAAACCCAACCCACCGCTATCTTCTTTAACCAACGTCAAAGGTTGTGGTAAATCGGGAACAGTTACACAAAATAAATCGTGGAGTGCGTCTTTCCTTGTGTTGCTTGGATCTATTAACGTCAACCTACGCCACAACTCGTTCCTATCATCCTCTGCGTTGACAAAAACCACGTTCCCTCGCTGTGTAACGTCTTTACCCATCCATTGCCCACCACTAATGCAAGCCATAGACAGCTTGAGCATCTCCATACTCTTACCGATACCACCTACTGCCGCTAATATGCCTGGAACTGCCATAGGAATTAAACCATCGATTAACCACTCACGCTCTGGAGGAGAGGAGGAGAGATCACGAACAGCAAATTGACGGATACCTATGACAGTCCTTTGTTCTAGTTCGTTCCTTACATATTCAATACCATGTTCTAAATACGCATCGTTCCAATCACCTTTCTGTGGTGGTATGCGTAATATTGCGTTGCTGACTGCCTTTGCAGTCTCGTTAGCGCATTTTTCACCAACGCCACTACTATCGTTATCCAACGCTAAAATAAGTTTCGCCTGACTAACCTTTCTAATCTCGCTACACGCTTCTAAACAAAAAGGAGCAGCGAATACTACCGCTACTGGCTTGTTGGTTGCTTCCGCTACGCTAATTCCAGTCGCATAGCCTTCCGCTACATATATTTCTGACAAATTTGGTAAGGAATTGTGGTCGCATCCAATTAGAAAGATACCACCCTTAACTTTAGAGCAAGTTGCAAACTTTTTTTGCCCTTTAGGTGAAATGGTCTGTAATGATTCTATCTCCCCTGATATACTGCGAATCGGTATCAACAGCTCGTTTCTGTTGTTAATTTTTAACCCTACATTTTTAACTTTTTTGGAGACTAAATACTTATGTTCCTTGTCAAGCTCATGTCCTTTTTCAAATCTTTCAGCGCACTCTTTTGCGACCTCTTCTTGCCTTTCTTTGCGATTAGCTTTTGCCCTCTCGTTAGCTATTTGTACTTGTCTGGAGAGTTCGGCTTGCTGTGAAGGGGACAGATTAGAGACAGCCTTATTGCTCCATTTAAAATTTAGATTGCTTCTCCAATTACCATAAACACAAACCATCAACTGATCCGTTTGAAAGAAAACGTAATAACCAGAACGCTCGCCTGAACGATCTGCCCTTACGCTTGTGGTGGCTATTACTGGAACTCTCTGAAGCTCTCCAGTTGTGTCTATGTAATCTACTCTTAATCCGTTCCCATTCATTTCCCGAACTAAATCGGTAATATCACCAGCTGTGTTCGGAAAAGCTATATCATCAGAAAGAGCAAGACCACCTTTAAAGTAATCTTCTACGTCTTTCATTAGAAAGGTACTTCAGATTCTTTCTTTTTATACGCTCTAATAATTACGCTAATAAATTTAGATACCGTATCTTTATCCCATTTGTTTAAATGAGGGCCATGTTCTTTAATAAAGGGTGTGGCTTGTTTGATTGCGTAATCCTTACAATCATCACTAACCACAAAACCATTCTCATTTTTCTCTGGCAATTCTCCTCTCAGTCCATTCTTTAATAAGTCTAAGTGACTCATGCTACACGCTCCTATTGCTTTTGAATTTCTATTACTTGGATCTCGATACATCAGACCTGAACATCCACGAAAGCAGATGCCACAAGCTGATGGTCGAGTATCTCTTATTGATCCCAGGGGTTCTTCTCAGAATCTTCACTCACAGGCTCACTAGCTTGTGGTTTAGTATCTTCTGCAACAGTCCAACGCTTAATGTCGTTATAACCATTCTTATTGATGCCAACCGTAAACCCAGCTTGCTTACCAATCAGTTGATCCCAATTTGTCAAAGAACCAATCCCTGTTGCGCTCATTAAACGCATCAGATCTTGTTTACCCCACTCAACGTAGTCTGTGTTCTCATCAACCAAAGTGATATTTTTCCAAAGGTGTCTACCCTTGCTTTGTTCACTTGTGATTTCAAACTCAATCTTTAGATGTTCACCATCTGACCAAGTATCGGGGTTAATTTCAGCAGAAGCATTGACAATCTTGCCAATGTATTTGCCCTCTGGAACTGGTGAATTATCGTAAGTAGGTGTTTCCATACCTTCTGTAGTTAATCCATCTTTAAAGTAATCTTTTACATCACTCATTTGCTATCTCCTTTTTTCATTGAATTTAAAATGGCATCCCAAGAGAAATTTATTTGACTCTCCATGCCATATCTATTTTTTGCCAGCCAAGCCGGCTTCTCTTGTGTCCATAGTTTCCTCTCACCGCTAGACACGGCTCGCTTTTCTTGCTTGCCCATCTTGCCTTGAGATTTCACTAAGTTCACATCATAGTTTCCAAACATTACTATATCGCTATGCTCTTGCAGTTTCGCTGAAGCTGCTTTGTGCAAAGCAATCTCATAACGATCATAACTTTCTCCGTCTGGCGGATAAAAAGTTCTGATGCTTGTATGAGCAAGTTGTATGACAACCATGTTCTTTTCATTTCTAAGTTGGTTGAGGTAATCAATATATTTTTGCCAAAGCAAAACAGCTAACTTGTAGCCTTTTCCATAAGCAATGTTATCTATTGAATCCACCTTCTCGTTTTCACAAACCTTCTGCCATATAAGAGCTTCCAACCAGTCGAGCGAGTCGAGTGCCAGAGCTTTAAATTTATGAGATTCATTAGCCAATTCGTGTAACGCTGACATTACATCTTCATAAGATTTAGCTAATGGAAAGTGAGGTACATCTGCTATACCTGCCAACCCATCTTCTGTCTGAATGAAGATAACGCCAGGTATTGATGCAGCCAGTGTGGTTTTACCCAATCCAGCTGTTCCATGAATTAAGATACGAGGGGGTTTCCTCTCTATCTTTTCTTTTATATCACTAAGTTTAAAAGCCATATTTCCTCCTTATTGCTTGGTTTCTGTGATGATTTCAGCATCTTCAGCGTCTTTATCAGCCACCGCTAATGATGATTCTAATGCAGCTATCAAACGATCTTTGTGATCCAATCTCGTTCCTAGCTGAAGATCTAAACTTTCAATTTCAGGTTGTAATGATTTCAACATCATCAACATTCGAGCTTCATTTTTATTTAAGTCAGCTTCAAAATATTCCTTATCATTGATAGTTAATGTAGGTTTGGGTTCTTGGTTATCACTCATTGTTTCCTCCTTTATTATGTAATGGACAAGTGAATTGTTTGGCTGGACAAAAGCGACACCAATCTCCAGCACAAGGTTCAGGTTCTAATTCAAAACAGCGTTCAGCCGCTTCTTTCAGATCGTTCAATCCCCAATGCAGTAATCCCATTAAGTCGTGCTTCTGCGAGCTAATCTTGGGATTAACTTTAGGTTGCACAATAGTTGTGATTACATCTTCAGTTTTTTCACTACCGAATTCCTGGAGGCATAAGAGCATATAGATGCAAAGCTGAGAACTGCTTGGTTCTACTTTCCACTTGCCTGTCTTTAAATCTATTATCTCTATGTTGTTGCCATAGATGATGGTTGCATCCGCAGTACCAAATAATTCTGGATGTATTTCATCGCTTGAGCGATACCTTCTTTCTAAATAAAGTTCGCCTTTGGTTTCTTCTAATCTTTTCTCTATGTAGTCGGTGTAAGTTTTGATGATGTCTATATCTTCTTGTTCAATAATAATCTTATGACCTTGCACCTTATGAACTGTGCCTAAAAATTCTTCAGGCGTACTTCTTTTGTATAAAAATGATTCCGCAGCTTCGTGATTGATTGTTCCTCTAAGTGCTGCAACGTGGATGGGTTGTTCTTCTGATATGCTAGATAGGTAAGGTGAAGCTGGACAATTTGACCAGCGTTCAAATGATGATGGACTAATACTACTATGATCCAATGTTTCTCTCCTCTAATCTCCTTTCGTTTTAAATTTCTATGAACTCCGTTTGCTCTTGTTCATACGCTTCAACATCATCAAGACGGTAATAAACCCTGCCTGTATCTTTGCGTTTTATATAGCGTGGCCCTTTCTTTGGTTTTGCAGTTCTCCAATTACAAAGTGTACCCTTGCTCATTTTGAACCTTTGTGCCAACTCACCTGTACTTAACATCTTGTTCATGTTCCTATCTCCTAAAAATGTTTTTGATTTTATTCGGTGTTAATTATTCTAAATTTTAATTTATTCTAGTTAATCGTGTCAACCGATTATTAAAAATTAATTAAAATTAGTATAAATTATGAACTCCTCATTTCTCTATCTGCAATTAAAATATAAAAGGAAGTATAATGCAAGAGTGTTTATGAACTAAAATGAACATGGGTAAAAGAATCAATGAAATTACTCCTGAAGAATGGGATTCATTAAAGTGGAGTAATTCTAAAGCAACCGAGATTCAAGTCGGTGGAGATCACTACGCTAAACAAAAGGAATACCAACCAGCAGAAATAATACAAAAATTAAAACTGTCCTGGTGTAAATCAAACGCAATTAAATATATTTTACGAGCTGGTAACAAAGGGCCAGCCACAGAAGACTTAAGAAAGGCCATTCACTATTTAGAACTTGAGCTAGAAATAGAAACGGAGAAAACATAATGCCACCATTTATTGTTGCCGATGATTCTTACATAGATTTCTTAATCTTTTGTTTTATGAAATGGGTAGGAGAAATAAACGATCAAACCACTACGGTTTCTTTTCGTGATTACTTTGAAGACCCAGAAAGGAAATTAAAACTTGAAGAAGAGTTCACTACTAATTCAGATGGTGAGCCTTTAGATATATGGTTTGATCCAACAGAAGTAAGGGAGGTGGTACATTGAGTAGTTATAAAAAAATAAACTTAATGAAAGGATACGCAACTTCGTTAGCCGACAATCCTTGTATTAATTTGTGTGGGAATGTGGTTGTTGGGGGGAATGGCTCTTGTAAGTATTGTGGTAGAACACAAGAGCAGATAACTCATTGGCAAACCTATCCAGTAATGGTTAAAAAATTAATTAACTTAGAGAATTACGATAAGCACGCTTCCAGACAAAGAATAACTGCCCTTGCAGAAGAGTACGATATATCTTTTGAAACTGCCAGACAGATATTTGCAGTTGATGGGCATTTAAGTTCTGTTAACTAACCCTCGCACTCCACAATATCGTTATACAACTCCCTTCTGATTTCCGTTCTTAATTCTTTTGGAATTTCACTAAGGATTTTTAAGTCGCTTATCTTAGGCTTAAAAGTTTTGTGCTTATTAGCTTCATGGTCACACTCATCTTTCCATCGCCAGCGTATCTCCTCTGGATGCAGCTCTGATTTAAAATAGAACGAGTAGTTCATGTTGCTTTCTCAATGTTTAAACCAAGAGTAACATCTTCAGCTAGAGCGTAACCCCCTAGTATGTGAGCTTTCCCATCTTTTAGATCTGTAATAAGATCATGCACCGTCATAATATCTTCAAGTGACTTTGCTACAATTGTTATTTTATATCTGCCAGCCATTATTCTACCTCCAGTATTACATCGCCCAAGCGATCCTTTGCTTCACCAATAACCCTTGCGTACTCTATTTGATCTACTGGTACGTTAGTAGCTTCGGTGTGCGCTAGGAATTGATCTAATCTATTGTGTATGCGTTTAAGTTCTTCAAGCATTGTTATCTCCATAAAATTTAATTTTTTCAAGAAACCATCTAAAAGGATTAGAGTCCATTAAATCTCTCCTACGTTCCTTTCTTGGTTCTTGGGTTACTTTACCAGTTCTAATGTCGGTAAAAGTTCTACTCCCATCATTAAAGACTCTTTCTTCTATGTAGTCGTTGTAATGATGATATTTAAGTTGCTTCGCCCATTCCTCATAGGCTTGCAACCCCCTTTGTTTCTCTACTGCGTCTCTAAATTCGGTCATTAATTTTCTCCTGAGTTTGTTCTACTGAAATTATCATTCGTGATGTAGTTAAGAGCCATTCGTACAAAACCTTGTGGTTTTTGTCGCTTAACATAATTCTTTTATTATTAGCAAACTCTCTGACCGCTCGATCACTTATATTGCCAACGTATCTGCTTATAGAAGAATCTGTGTACCCATACGTTTTTAGTTTCTTTATCCAATGACGCATTTTTATAGCTTCAATTTCTTTCACTTTGTTCCCCCCATAATCATTTTACTAATATTGTCTGAAGTCTTTTGAGCGTTCTCCTGGTTCTTGTCTGCCATTAAATGCGAGTAGCGTTTAGTGGTTGACGTATCGGAGTGACCTAAAAGACCACCTATCTCTTCTAACGTACTGCCGTTAGAAACCATAAAAGAAGCAAACGAATGTCTAAGATCGTGAAATCTCAGGCTGTCTATGTTGGCTTCCTTTAATATTCGCTTCCACCACTTTTGAGGTGATGATGCAAAACCTATAATTTTTTCTCCATCTTTGGGCAAGTTATCCAAAAGCTGCATAGCTTGGTTAGATAAAAAGATCTTACGATCTATACCCTTGTGGTCTGTCTTGTGTTCGGTAAGCGTTAAAACATTACCATCTAAGTCTGACCATCTGGCTTTTAACAACTCACCAATCCTTGCTCCAGTAAACAGTAGCAACCAAATTAAAGTGGTTTGCTTTTGTTTAAAGGGTGCTTCTCTATTAAGAATGACAGTCAAACGTGCCAGCTCTTCTTGAGTTAAGTAACGCACTCTTTTGTATTCTTTGTTCATGCGAAACTTTTTAGGAAAAGGATTGGGTGTTAGTTCACCAATGGATTCCATGTAGTTAAATAATGTCCTTAGTAAACGCAGAACTGCGTTAGCACGATAAGGGCCATTGTTGTTAGTTAGGTCGGTGTGTAGCGTTCTTAAATCCGAGTATTTTATGGTTCTAATATCTCTATCTTTAAGGTAAGGAAGAATAACCCCCTCAAACATCTCTACATCGTGTTTGCGAGACTTTTTTTGCAAACCTATATCGCCACTCCACAATAACCAAACCTCGCTTATATTAAGTTTCTGTGGCTTGGGTTCATCCAGTGGTTCGTTGCGTGTTTCTATCGCTTTGAATCGTGCTTCTTTCCAACCAAAGTTATTGGTAAGT
>Ga0080013_1006241_pt1 | contig 10706 bp, 9 predicted proteins | sample ETNvirenome_6_85_FD_69236 | JGI IMG/M metagenome (GOLD analysis project Ga0080013, IMG submission 69236) | Marine viral communities from the Pacific Ocean - ETNP_6_85 (SPADES assembly) (version 2) | ecosystem: Environmental > Aquatic > Marine > Oceanic | place: Pacific Ocean | collected 2013-06-19
CAAATGGATATGGTAAGAAAAGCTTATGGCAAAGCTTTACCTAAATCTAAAAAATTTGAAGATTTTAGAAGTGAGTTATTAAATGATTTAAATAAATATATGAGAGCATCGTTTGCTACTTTTACAAATGAAATGTATCAACCTTTAACTAAAGTAAGAAAAGAAGCTAATGATTGGATTGTAAAAAATGTAATTAAAAAAAATAAAGATTTTAGATTAAATGCTGTATCTCCTAAAACAGGTTACCCAAATGTTTCTAAAGAAAAAGCATATCAAATGTTGGGTGATGATATGATAGAAAATATATTACACATAGGTAGAAGTGAGGGGAGAGACCCAATAAGAGCTTTAAGAGAAATTGGATTTAGGTTATTAAGAAGAGATAAATATCGATTTTTAAATAGTGGAGAAGAACTACCAAATGTTATTCAAAATTTATTAGGTAAAGAAAACAATTTACGAGCATCCGTTCTTTCTACATATACTGATTTAATATCTCAACTAATGTATAAAAAAGGTTATGATCAAATTGCAAAAGTTGGATTAAATGCACCAAAACCTTGGTTGTTTGCTGATGAGGCGGCTGCAATTAGAACTGTAGGTGCTAAAAAAATACATAAAATTCCTAATCTTGGTAATCTTCCAAGTGAAATATTAAATCTTTATGCATCGGACGAAATAGTAAATGCATTAAGGGGTGTACAAAATGGTGGTATATTAAATCAATTAATTAAATCTGCTTTTTATAGACACTTACTTCAATTTAAAGTGGCAACACAATTAGGTAAAACAGTTTTTTCTCCACAAACACAAGTACGTAACGTAGAATCTGCAGCTTTATTTCCATTTGTAAATGGTCACATAGGTGGAAGATCTAGTGTAACTGATTCATTAAAAATAGTTTTAGATGATGTGTTTGGTGCAGGTAATAAAATAGAAGATAAAAAATTCTTTGAATTTATACAAAAAGAAATTCGTTTAGGTACTATGGATGAAAACGTTATAGCATCTGAGCTACGTGGAGTTCTTCAAGAAATTAAAGATGGAAGCACAAACAGTATTGATAAACTATTTAATAGAATGGTAAAAACTAATTTTGTAAGACAAGCTACTAGAGTTTACGCAGGTGGTGATAACTTATGGAAACTGTATGGTAGACAATGGGCTAAGTCTCAATTGGTAGATGTTCTTCCTAATAGAAAAGCTGCGTTAGAATATGCAAGATACGTAGGTCAGTACATTAACGAAGATGATTTATTAACAGGAATGAAAAAATCTTATGATGATATTATGGACGAACTATCGGCATGGGAAATAAGAAATACTTATCCAACCTACAGTAAAGTACCACCAATAATTCAAGCCATAAGAAAATTACCATTTGGTAATTTCATATCTTTTCCGGCAGAAATCTTGAGAACTGCAACACGGATCATGGACCTTGGATTAAAACAAGCGTCTCATTCTAATCCTCACATACGTCAGATGGGTCTTAGAAGATTAATGGGTGCGTCTTTAGGCTTCTATGGCTTAGGTGCAGGTTTATACTACACAACTCTAGCGTTAACTGGAACAACAGAAGATCAATGGGATGCATATAAAAGATCCTTTGCAGCATCTTGGGATAAAGATAAAAATTTATTACCAATGACTACATTTAAAGATGGTAAAGCTAAAGCTATTAACTTTTCATATTTTTCTCCTTACGATGTTCTTCAAGCACCTATTCAATCAGCGCTTAATAAAGCGGCTGCACAAGATTTAAATCCAGAAGAAACATCAGATTATATATTAGGATTAATGTTTGATCCAGATGGACCAATGATGTCATTAATGGAACCATTTATTGCTGAACAAATTGGACTTGAAAGAATTCAAGATATTATGCCAGCTGGTTATTTTGTAGGTGGCAGAGGTGGTGTAACTGGAGAAGGAACAAAAATTTATTCTCCATCTGATAGTTTAAGTGATAAGTTTGATAAATCTTTTGCTCATTTATTTAAAGGAGTTGAACCAGGTGTGATTACAACAGCAAGAAAAATATACGGTGGAGGAACAGATAATTTAACTAAAGGCGGTTTTCCAATTGAACTAAGGGATGAATTGTTAGCTTTGTTTTCTGGTATTAGAATTATAAATATCGATGTACCTAAAAGTTTAGGATATAAAATTGCGGAAACAAATAGATTGTTAAGAGCAACCGATGATACTGAAAAATTTTATAGCTCTAAAGATTATATGACTAGAGGACCAGAAGTTATTTTAGAGGAATATAATCAAATACAAGAAGAAGCATTTAGAATTCAAAAAGATGCATTTCAATATATTAAAGACGCAAGACTTATTGGCGTAAGCGATAGAACTATTAGAGAAGTATTAAAAAATCAAAATGTTCCTACAAAAACTATAAGAAATTTAATGAATGGATATTTTACTCCAGTTAATTATTCTGAATCAAGATTTGAAAAGAAAATTAAAGATGTAAAAGCTCAAGCTCAACGTATGACAGCAAAAGATAAAGACATAGGATACATTGCTAAGTCTAGTTATTTATATCCTAAAATGGGTTTAGATAGAATTAAAAGATCTTGGAATCAAAAAAGATTTGAATTGTTAGATTGGCAAAAAGAAAAAGAAAAACCTGGGTTGTTTAAAAGATTAAAGAAAAGATTAAATCCATTTAAAGGATTTGGTGCGCCAAAAGAACAAGCAGAAATACCAACGCCACCATTACCTGAAACACCAATGCCAAAATTAACACAAAATACACAGCGAAAAGACCCTACTACTAACTTGACAAGAACAGAACAGGCACTACTATCACCATCAGAAAAAATAATTGCGGGGAGAACCTAATGGCTAAGAACGCATTACAAAAAATTGAAGAACATGAAAAGCTTTGCAGGATTATGCAGAAGCAGACTCATGATAAAATAAATAAGCTAGAACGCCAAATAAACCGTATAGAAAGTATCTTATTAGTGTCTACTGGAGCGTTGATTACTGGCATGGGATATGTTATATTTACTTTACTCTTACACTAAAAAATCATGCAATTATCGAAACATTTTAAACTAGAAGAAATGACTAAATCAATGACTGCTACACGAAAAGGCATTGATAATTCACCAGGAGCAGGTGATATTAAAAATTTAGAAAACGTATGTTACGAGATACTGGAACCTTGTCGGGCACACTTTGACAAAGCAATTACGGTGACCTCGGGCTACCGCAGCGAGGCACTGTGTGAAGCAATCGGCAGCAAAAAAACGTCGCAACATGCAAAGGGCCAGGCGGTTGACTTTGAAATAGCAGGTGTACCAAATATTAAGATTGCTTACTGGCTGTCTAATAACGTGGACTTCGATCAATTGATCCTTGAGTTCTACAAAAAAGATGATCCGGCTGCGGGCTGGGTCCACGTATCTTACAATGAAAAAGGATCTAACAGAAAACAGATTTTAACTTACGACGGGAAAAGCTACGAAAACGGGCTTCCCGAAATGAAGTGGTCCGGCGGAAAAGTCGTATCTTAAAATTTTAGCGCGCGTCGCGCGTATATCCTACTAAATCCATGATTTAAGTTCTTCACCTAAAACTTCTGATGCTATGTTTATTTTTTTACGTAAAGATTTTACTATCTTTTCATCAACAGTATTGTCAGCATTAATATCTACATAAGTCACTGATTTTTTTTGACCAATTCTGTGAGCTCTATCTTCTGACTGTAAACGCTTCTCTAGGTCATATCCGTTAGAATAGTAAATTACAGTGTTTGCAGCTGTCAAAGTAATCCCATAGCCGCCCGTAGAAGGGGTTCCAATAAGAAATCGACACCTAGGGTCATCTTGAAATTTACGTATATTATCTTGTCTTTCTTCTTGTGGTGTTAATCCATAATAAGTAACAGCATAATCTTCATCATATTTTTTTTCTATTGCTTTTTTTATTTCAGATATATCGTGTTGATAGTTAGCCCATATAATAGCTTTACCTTCTATTTCTTCTAACACATCCATTAACTCATTTAGTCTATTACTTTTGATTTCTTGGATTGTGCCATCATCTGCTTTAAAATGCCCACAGGTAATCTGTTGCAATCTCATTAATTGAGTTAAAGCATTAACTGTTGTCATTTTTTCTCCATTGAGTTCAGCTAGTGCTTTTTCCTTCATTTGCTTATAGACTTTTTGTTGTTCCTCCGTTAAACTTATTGACCTTTTCATGTAAATTTTATCCGGCAGGTCTAGACAATCTTTCTTTAAAACTCTGTATGAAAATGATTTTAATTTCTCGGCCAGTTCTTCAAGATTTTTATAGAATGATACAATCTGTACCTGGCGTCCTCCAAAATTCATTGTTCTCATTTCTGCGTATCTGTTCCTAAAGGAATAAAAAGACTCATTATCAAGATGCCAATGACTCAAGAATTCACACTGACTATAAAGATCCAAGGGATTTTTTGTCACAGGAGATCCTGTTAAAATTCTTCGATACTTAGTAAACTTGGATAACTTAGTAATATTTTTAGTACGCTTAGCTTTAGGATTTTTAATCGTGGTACTTTCATCCACCACCATTAGGGTGTTATGAGAAGAAATAAATTTATAGGCAAATTTAACACCTTTGTTGGTACTCAAAGCTTCGACATTCATAATTAAAACATGTAAGTCATGTCCTGTTTCAAACAGGGTATCTAATTTATCTTGTTGTTTTTGATTAATATTCGCTTGCCATAAAACAGCCTTCTTTTCTATATGGAGGGGTAGATGTAATGGAATTTCTGTATCAAACCACGTTCCCATTACACCTTTTGGGGCTATAATTAGAGCTCCGTTGATTTTTCCATGATCATACAGCATAGCCATGTTGTCGATAAGAACTTTAGTTTTACCGGTTCCCATTTCCATGAAGTAGGCGTACGTTTCCTTATTCCAAGACATCTCTAATGCCTTGAGCTGGTGCCCATAGGGTGGTGTTTTAAACTTATATTTCATCTTTCTATTGACTTAATATATAGGATAGCTTATATAAGTCAAGCATGAAAGAAAAAACTTTAGACTACCGAGAATTAATAGGAAAGCCAAAAAAACCAAAAGTTTACGTTATTCAACAAATACCGGGAACAAGCGAAGGTACGCCTAGAATTAATATTTTAGGGGCCAGAGAATATGGAGAATTTGTGTTTTGTTTACCAGAACGATCACAAATTATTTTTTCTCCGGGCCCTTTAATTTTTAAACTTAGAGAGATTCTAAAGAAATATACTCCCAAAGATTATTTATTATTAACAGGGGATCCTGCAATTATTGGAGTTTCCTGTTCTATTGTTTCTGATATAACTAATGGGAAATACAGATTACTAAAGTGGGATAAACAAGAAAGAAAATATTATTCCATTGATATAAATTTACATGAGAAAGGTGATATAGATGAATAACATTAATTTTGAAAAGGATCAGGAAGAAGTTTTAGATCGTACTACGAATTTAAAATCCTTAGCTGACCAAGTTAAAAACTTGAGAGATTTAGAAGATCAAGTAAAAAGAGACGAAGAATTATTAAAAGATAAAAAACGTGACATTGAAAAGATTTCAGGTGAAATTATCCCTACACTTTTAAGTGAAATGGGGTTATCATCTCTCAAACTTGCAGACGGATCTGCAGTTGAGGTTAAACCGTATTATGCAGCTAACATCTCGGTTAAGAATAGAGAGGCAGCGTATAATTGGCTTCGTGAAAATGGCCTAGGTGACATTATTAAAAATGATGTAACCGTTTCCTTTGGACGTAACGAAGATAACAAGGCGGCAGAATATGCTAACCTTGCAAAGGGTCAGGGGTATCAGCCGACACAAAAGTTGAAGGTTGAGCCCATGACTCTAAAAGCACTCGTCCGTGAACGTATTGAGAAAGGTCTTGATATGCCCATGGATACTTTTAACGTGTTCGTAGGAAACCGAACCAAACTAACAAGGAAACAATAAACATGAACAAAGAAACACAAGTGACGAAACGTGAAACAGGAGGAGCATTAGCAACAAATCTATTTGAAGCTGATGCAAGCCACGGTGCACAGAATATAACGCAAGAAGATCTAGCGTTACCTTTTCTGAAAGTACTGGGGCAGCTATCACCCGAAGTTAATAAAGGGCATGCAAAATATGTTGAAGGTGCACAACCTGGCATGATTTTGAATACAGTGACAAACTCATTGTATGATGGCACGAAAGGCATCGAAGTATTGCCAGTCTTTTACAAAAGACAGTATATTGAATGGCAAGACCGAGGTGAATCTAAAGGTGCACCTGTACACATATATAATGCAGGTGATGATGTCCCTAAAACAACTAGGGATAAAGCCAACAAAGATCGTCTTGCAAATGGTAATTATTTAGAAAATACAGCGAATCATTATATCGTTGTTCTAGGTAAAAACCCAACCACAGCATTACTTTCCATGAAAGCTACTCAATTAAAGACTAGCAAGAAATGGAATTCAATGATGCTAGGTATTAAGATGCAGGGAAAAAATGGCCTATTCACACCGCCAACATATAGCCACATTTATAAACTAAGAACGGTCCAACAATCCAACGACAAAGGAACTTGGTTTGGATGGGACGTGTCTCAAGTTGGTCCTGTTAAAGAAAAAGCGGTTTACGATATCGCAAAGCAATTTGCTACAAGAGTTAGCAAAGGCGAAATAGAAGCGAAACACGGAACCGAAGATTCTAAATCAGACGGACTGTATTAAATCTTCCTTTGCGAAGGAAAGAAGGGGCGGTGGCGCGAGAGTTAAGCCGCCCCGCTAATAATATGGTAGAGAAATTTAGAAATATTTTTAAAGGCTTAGATGAAAGATTTGGTTACCACATAGCCGACTACGAAGAAGGTGACGGTAAAAAATCTGGTGATTCTTTTACTTCAAACTATCCCCATACTTTAGAAATGTGGCAATCGCATCTCGAAGGAAAAAAATTTAAAGTTAAAACGAACCGTGGTTCTATCGAAGCAGATAGTTTAGGTTTATGTCCCATAAATAAAAACAGTAAATGTAGATGGGGAGCTATGGATCTAGATAATTATAAGCCTTCCATACCAGAATTATTTAAGAAATTAAAAAGTTTAAATGTCCCTACGATTCCTTTTAGATCAAAAAGCGGAGGGATACATCTTTATATTTTTTTAACTGAAGAAGTGCCTGCTTTATTAATGAGAGAAAAACTTCATTCAATCAAAAATATTTTTGGAGTAGAAAAACCTGACAAAATTTTTCCAGTTCAAAAATATTTGAATCTTGAGAAAGGATCGGCCGGTAGCTGGATTAATCTTCCTTACCATAATGCCGCAAAAACAGAAAGATATATGATCAAAGAGAACGGAGACGCAGCTACATTAGAAGAATTTTTCGAAGCCTACCAAAAAAACAAAGTTACCCCAGCTCAATTAAAAAAATTAAAATCCAACATAGATGAAGGTGAAAGCGGGGATTGGTTTAAAGATGGACCACCATGTATGCAAGCTTTAGCTAAATTTGGCGTAGAGAAAAAAGCTAGAAACGAAACTCTTTTAGATATGACCAGATATATCAAGTTGCGATACCCAGAAAAATGGAGAGATAAGGCAGGAGAATATAATAAAAAAATTTTTATACCCCCAATGGACTATACCGAAGTGAATAATGTTATAGGCTCACGAGAAAAAAGAGAATATCCGTACAGATGTAACTCAGATTGGTTAAAACCTCATTGCGATAGAGCTAAATGTATTCTTAGAAAATTTGGAGTTGGTAATGCTAATGGAGGAGGAAACGTAGTTTTAGGTCCTCTTTCTTATGTGAAATCAATTCCTAAAATTTGGTACCTGGGGTTTGGAGGAGATGAAGTTAAACTTTATTCCAAAGAATTAGTAAGACAAGATCTAGCTAGAGAAGCTGCCACAGAACAAACGGGAAAAACTCCCTCTAAAACAAAAAACTGGGATGATCAAATCAGGTTACTACAGGAGAAAGCTACTCCTATTGACGCGCCAGAAGAAAGTTTGCCTATGTATAAATTAAAACAGTACATCCGTACCTTTTGTTTTAATATGCGTAGAACAGAAGACAGAGGACAGATTCTTTTTGGAAAACCTTTTGTCAATACTAAAGAAAATAAAATTCATTTCCAATTCGACGCTTTTTATACTTTCCTTGAAACCAAGAAATGGAAAGACATCGAAGCTACTACTCATCAAATGTTAAAAAAAACTGAAGGAGTCAGCCGAGAAAAACTTCACATCTCTAAGAATGTAAAAAGAAATGTTTACACTGTAGACATCAAGGAATTTGAGGAACAAAAAGTAGATCTTGAAATCCCCGATTTTGGAATTGGCGAAGACGAGGTGCCGTTCTGAGAAAAATTGTACCTAACCTACGTAGAGATTTTAAAATTTTTGGTCCTCCGGGAACTGGAAAAACAACCTATATCTTAGAACGTTTAAAAGAATATTTAAACTACGGCTTTGCTCCTGAACATTTATTGTTGATCGGTTTTGCTCGAACAACTGCAGAAGTTTTAAAACACCGATGCCAGAAAGAATTAGGACTCACAGAGGAACAAGTAAAAGCCATTAGGACAATTCATTCTTTATGTTTAAATGAATTCCCGGCGCCTAAACCTAAACTATTTGGCAAAGCTCAGCAAAAACAATTCAGGATGCTCATCAATATTCCTGTATCTGAATGGCCTAAAGCGGATGAATTTGATGCTGAAGAATTCGCTGATGTTGAAGAGCTAGGATCCAGCCTGGTAGATAAAAAATTAAAACTTATTCAACGAGCTCGCACAACGTTTTCTCATGGTGACTCCTGGAAATCTATTGAACATTATTATGATAACCACGACGAACAAGAATACAATAATATTCATCGACAGGATTTAGAACACACTTACACGCTTTACAATAAATATAAAAGAGACAATAGACGTATAGACTTTGAAGACATGCTCTGCCGAGTTTTAAAAAAAGATATTAATTTTCCAAAATATAACGCTGTCTTTGTGGACGAATGCCAAGATCTTAATCCTTTATTATGGGCTGTCATCAAAAAGATAAGAGAAAAATGTGATGATATTTTTCTGGCAGGAGATGATGACCAATCTATTTTTTATTTTACATCCGCGAGTCCAGCAGACTTTCTCTCATGGAAAGCCCCAAAAGAAAACGAAAAAATTCTCGATCAATCTTATCGTCTGCCTAGAAAGATATTAGATTTTTCTCAACGAGTCATACATAATATTAGTCCTAAATATCGGAAAGAAAAAATATTTAAACCACGAATCGATCCTGAGACAAAACAACTTGTTGAAGGATCCATTTTTCAAATATCGGACCCCATGGATCTTTCGCAAGCTCTACAAAAGAAAGAAGATTGGATTATTTGCTCACGGGGAAGTAAACAAATTTTACCCTGGGCTCAACTATGTGTAAAACTCGGACTGGTCTGGAAATATAATAGTAGTTTTCAAGGACTGCACAAACAAATATCTTATTCAATTAAAGATAATGTTCTTGATATAATAAAATTATGGGACACTCTTAAAGATGGAAAACCTATTCTAGGTTTGGAGGTTTATAAACTTTTTCCCCGTATTTCTAAACCTTTCTTTGCTGTAAAGAAAAAAGAGTTTGAAGGGGAACGACACCCCTTTATTGAAGATGGCTCGTTGTATACCGCTAAAGACTTCATGGCTAAGGGTTTTTTTAAACCTAATCTTAGTTTTAAAAATGATTGGTATAAACACATAAGGTTTCAAGATAAAGATGTCTACAATCCAGAAATAGAATTACCAAGTAAAGACAAAGTTAAAATCATGGAGGATGTAGAAGAGGTTAACAAATATCTTCAACGAGCTTGGCATCGTGATCCTACGTTCCGAGCTGATGATATTATTCTAAGTACAATTCATGCAGTTAAAGGAAAAGAAGCTACCAATGTTGTAGTCTGTGATGTATGGACTTATTTCTTCTGGAAAAATTATACTGAAAAAACCTACGCTCATAGACATGAAGAAATCAGAGTGGCTTATGTGGGAATCACGCGTAGTAAAAAAAGATTATTCATGTGGCGTCCCACACCTAACGCTAAAAAAGGAGAACATTCTTTTGATCCATTACAAATAAACTATTATGACTCTCATACCCCTACACCACGCATACCAAGCGGATCGTATACTGAAACTGATTATTTTAATTTCCTTCAGAAAATGGAACAAGAAGTATACGGACAACAGATATGAGTGTATGGAAAAAACAGGTTGGTGGAAAACACTACATTAAATATAAAATCCAGCCGAGCAAGTTTGTAGTCGAGAATAAGTTGCTTTATCCTGAGGGAAGTGTTATTAAATACATCTTAAGACATCAGGATAAAGGAGGAAAGCAAGACTTGGAAAAAGCTAAACATTTTATCGATATGATTATTGAAAGAGATTATTCTTAATGCAGGCTCCTTTGTTCAAACCTCGAACTGAATGGGTCCAGCCAAATGAATTTCCAGATCTAAGCTCCTACGATGAAATTGCCATCGACTTAGAAACCAAAGACACTAATCTAATGAAACTTGGACCAGGAATGTTCAGGGACGATGGAGAAATTGTAGGGATATCACTCGCTGTAAAAGACTGGTCTGGCTACTATCCAATTGCCCACGAAGGTGGCGG
>Ga0080013_1006242_pt1 | contig 10703 bp, 6 predicted proteins | sample ETNvirenome_6_85_FD_69236 | JGI IMG/M metagenome (GOLD analysis project Ga0080013, IMG submission 69236) | Marine viral communities from the Pacific Ocean - ETNP_6_85 (SPADES assembly) (version 2) | ecosystem: Environmental > Aquatic > Marine > Oceanic | place: Pacific Ocean | collected 2013-06-19
GAGCGACAAGCTTTTCGTTGTTTCCGGTGGATCGGCTGCGGTAAAGACGTGGGACGGGTCTACGTGGGCATCTGCGGGGGGAACCCAACCTTCAGCTCCTTCACTTGCTGCCGGTTCTGCCGGGGATCTCAACGGGCAATACCGGATTAAGGTGGTGTATATACAGTCTGATGACAGCGAAGGTATAGGTTCTGCTGCTTCAGATCCGGTGCTACTTGAGAATGAACAATTAGCCGTATCAAGTATTCCGACAGGGCCAGGGGGAACTAAGGCCAGAAAGCTCTACCTTACGGGAGGTGACAATCCCGGTATCTACTATTTTGCTCACATGCTGGACGGGAACTCTGCTACCTCTGTGACCCTGGATATAGCTGAGAGCGACTATATTGTGAACGAGGAGCTGATACGGCATGGGGATGCCCCGCCAACAGGGCTCAGGGTCGTCTCACAGGCGCGTGGCCGTATGTTCTATGCCAATAAGGATGGCGACAGAAGCGCAATCTATCCGAGCGATCTGGGGCTTCCTGAGAGCGTCAACCTTCTTGAGAAGTTAGAGGTGGCAAAACAAGACGGTGACGAGATCATGCACATGGAGCCTGAGTTCCAGGCTGTTGGTCAGGACCAGAGAATTATTACCCAGGTCATACTAAAGCGATGGGGCATCTGGAATCTTTTAGGTACGCAGCCAAGATCGGATGAGCCTGATCCCTGGATCCTCCAGAAGACAAAATCCCCAGTCGGTACTGTTGCAGGAAATACGGTGCTCAAAGTTGAGTTCTCTGGTGATAACAGTCTGATTTTCTTGGCCCCGGACAAAACGGTGCGGATGTATGACGGGAGTTCATCCGTTGATATCTCCGGCGATGTCTGGAACACCCTTTCGTCAATGAACCTGGAATACGCCCATTTGTCATGGGCGGTAGACAACCCCAGTCTTCGTATGGCGTTCTTTTTCTTCCCCATCGATTCATCAACTGTTCCTAATCAATGCATCGGGTGGGATTACCGGCGTAATGTCTGGTGGATTTACCCGGACTTCACAACGCTTCTATGCGGGGCGCTGCATCATGCAACTGATCTTGACGAGTATGTGTTTGCCGGACAGGCAACAGGAGCGACAGGGGGACTGATCTACCAGTTGTTTACCGGAAACAACTTCGACGGGTCAACCTATGACTGGCAATGGCGCACTAAGCCTTTATTGCCGCAACAGGAGATTTCAAGGCAGCGTCAAGATCATGGAGTAACTTTCCACTTTGATTGGCTGGAGCCTGTATTTGAGTCTTTAGCCGCCTCAACAGTTACAATTAAGGCGTGGGCTGGATACGAAGATCCTGATACTGAGAATCCTTTTATGAGCACATCGATGGCACTAGAGGACTCCAGCGCCACCCACAAGAAAGAAGTTATATTTGTCGAGAATGAGACGGGTGGCTATCTAGTTGACGAAGAAGCAAGATTCCAGTTTTCTGAAAGTTCAGCAGCTTACAGGCCCAAATTGCTTGGCTTCCACCTTGGCGTGAAACCTAAATCTACCAAGAGGGTTTCGTGAAAGAACGCATAAGGCAACAACTCAGGGATCTCGACATCCGCATTATCGGCTGGGTGGACCAATGGGATCCGCTTGCCGCCCAGTGGATTTTCGAGTCATTCGTAGAATATGAGTCGAGCGAACTCAATGACGCCATTGTTTTGGATTGGTTCAGATCATTGAAAAACGACCCAATGAGCACTTTCTATGCGGTAACGTCGAAAGGGAACCCGGTCGGCGTCGGGGCGATCATGGCCCAAAACCCGATACTGCGATCCGCTGAATGCCACTTGTTTCTCGATGGATCCATGACCAATCGGGGCGTGGCCCATTTGATCGCGGGAAATACGTTTAGAACTTTGTTCGATAACGGTTTCGAGACTTTGATGATAAGCCCGATGAAAAACAATGTACTGGCGATCAACACAGCTAAAAAGCTTGGCTTCGAGGAATCGAGAGATATTGTTTCGATGAAATTAACCAAAGACAATTGGCTCAAAAAGAGCACTTATGTAGCAGCGCGGAAGGATAACGACGACGCGCAAGGGGAATCTTATGGGCGCATTGGCTAGCGCGTTACTTAATCCAGCGGTCTTGTCCGTATTGGTCTCAAGCGGAATCGGTGCTTTAGGATCAGCCTTTACGCCGGAAGCGCACGAGAGGTTTGTTTTCAAGGAGGGAAACGACCGGATAGACCAGAAAAACGCGACGTACACGGGCAATCGGTTGAGAGCTATAGACGCGCAAAATGTAGCGCGCGAGGTTCCCCAGCAGCGCATTCATTACAACATAGCGCCAGGGCAATATTCGCGATCAGATTATGGGGTTTTGCCGCACACCAATCAAAGGATCAGGTTCGGCGGCGTACCGCTTTCGACTTACGGGCAAGCTGTTCCAACTGGACAGCCTGTCAGTTACACGCCTACGACGCCTACGACGCCTGTTACGCCCCCGGAGACGTTCACACCCTTTAACACGGTGCCTCCGTGGGGGGTTGGGGACAATGTCAATCCTGTCGGCATCAATGATGACCAGCAGCAGGACCGGGACATAGCTGAGCAGGAACATCAGACGCAGATCAACTCGGTGTTGACGAATATCAATACTGGAGACGATGGAAATGTTGTCGATAACGTCGTCGGTGATGGAATTTTGTCTGGGACTCAATCCGTCAACCTGAAGGCTGGGGACTTAGCTGACTACAACAAGCAGGTTTGGGACACCCGAGAAGTTTGGGAGAACACTCCCTCGCGGGCGGAGGAATGGGCATGGAAGGGAAATTATACGGGGGTTGATGATAGCGGGAAGTTCTCCTGGGGAGCGGACAAAAAAATAGAAAGTGAACCGTTGCCGGACTGGTCCAAAACACAACAAGGCTAACTAATGGCTATATACAACAATCTTGGACAGGCAAGACCAGGGGTTGATCCGATAGACAACATCCCTGGCCCTACGCCACAGACTGGTCCCAAGGTGCCCAACGCTCCGACTGCGCCTACAGTTCCTAATCCGGCTGCTGGACTACAGAAGCAGGTGGGACAGATACAGCAGGGGGGGGCATTCCAGCCGCAGACAGGTTTGCCACCTAGTGGTCTGGCAATCGGCACCGGAGGCCCAAACCCAGGGCCAATCAAGCCACCGCCTAGTGGTCCAGCCATGTGGAGTCCAGTTCAACTAGCTACTGCGCTTGGCACCGGAATCGCGGGTGGAGGTCCATCAGTTGCACAGCAGCCGCAGACACAAACAGCAGCCGAGGCATTTGCTGGAACAGGAGTCCAACCCTCAACTGGCAAGGCTTTTGGTTCATGGTACGACCATAAATCCCCCTTGAGGATCGACCCCAACACCGGGAAGACACTAGCTAATGGTTGGCTGTGGAATCCAACCACTGGCAAGCCTCAACAGGTTCTGGCAATGGAAACCTCGGCGATGCAGCAGCAAGCATCGCCAAGTAAATACGATGTCCCTGGATCGGCGATAAATACCCAGGGGGAAGAGAGATGGGAACCTCCTATCGTTGAAGGCCCAGGCTTTGCTCCACCTGCCACTGCCGAAGGCTTGGAGTCATACCAGCCTACCTTCCGCGATATAGGGCACCAGCAACAAACGGCTGTCCCTCAGTGGCAGCAGGAGATGATGTTCCCAGATCAAGGGCCACAGCAGAATCTCGTAGCTGAGATGGGGTATATACCGTCCCAAACCCCGGATTACACTGGTCGTGATGCACGGTTCCTTGCAAACCAGGAGGGGGTCATACCTCCTGGACAAACCCCGAACATGGTTGGCATGGACCCGAGGGAGATGCAGGCAAATGCCCCGGAGATTCGCCAGGATGCCAGCGGGAATTACGTTGAAATAGCTAATCCGTATGGACAGGGGTCAAGTCAGCCCCCTGGCTTTACTTCAAATCGTCCTGATCTTGTACCTGATACACCTGTGGAGGGTACTGGTGGAGTACTTCCCCCTAACTACGTTGAGCCAACCGAGCAACCCGTCCCGACAATGGACCCAGTACACGGTGATCATTTTGACGACACGGGAGAAGTCGAGGTTCCCACGACCCCTGATGACGTCATAGATCCGATCCCAGAAACGGACATTAACGGCGGGGGCGACCAGACTGGAACAGGTCAGCAGCAAGCCGCAGAGCCCTATGTTCAGCAAGGCCCAGATTACGCAGTTCCTACCGCTCACACCCCAGGAACTCAACAAGCTCCGCAGTACGGGCCTGTTGTACAGCAAGGAGGACAACTCCCGCCTCCGACAAAGGGCGGTGGGATTCCGCTGCCAAAACAGACCCTACCTGGAGAACTCCCAACACTAGAAACTCCTCCGCCGCCCCCACCAACCAAGCCTGGGGACATTTCAACCGTTACCGGGAAGGCCATTCAAGACAACATCACATCTCTCGACCAGAGCAATAATCCTCTTGATGTGACTTTGAAAAACACACTCACTGAAGTTCTTGAACAAGGCGCGGATATTGACAGTAAGTCTTTAATTCCCAAGTTGAAGAACGAAAGGGAGAAGCTCTCTGGAATCCGCGAGACAGCCCAGCGTCGGCTCCTGGCGGACTTGGCTCGTCGTGGGTTCCAACTCGGGGGTGATCAGGAAGCTGCTGTTCTTGCTGAACTTGAGCGTGAAGTAACAACAGCGACAGCGCAGGCATTCAGGAACATCGTTAACGAAGAGCGCACTCGCGCCGACCAGCGACTGGCAGCGGGCATGAACGCCGCCGGGCAATTCCTTGGGCGAGAAGCTGAAACAGGTCTTAGCCAGCAGCAATTAGCCCAGAACTTAAGGCTTGGTCTAGGCCAGGAGAGATTAGGGCTAGGCAGGGAGGAACAGGCCCGACAAGAACTAGCCGAGCAAACGCAAGCAAATCGAAGGCAGCAAGAAATCCAACGCTATCAGGCCGGAACTCAGCAATATCAGGCTGAGACACAACGAATAACCTCGGAAAATGAAGTCCTTCTCCGTAACCTGGAACTCTCGGACAGGTTCCAGCAGTTCCTGATGCAGATGGGCTTCGACAAGGCTAGGTACGAAGCGACGTTGCAACAGGCGCAAGAGGGACAAACCGCCGACTTAATGAAGTTGTTAGTTGACTACCAAAACACTGTAAACCTTGGGGGGGCGCAAGCCAGCAACTAATGCCAGCACTACCACCAGAACTGATGAATGCTTTGTCTGCTAAGAACCCAGGCTTTGACGCGGCTGCTAGCGCGCCAGGACCGCCAGGACCGCCAGGACCAGAAGGACCAGAAGGACCAGGGCCACCAGGATTAGCAGGACCAGGGGGGCCACCAGGATTAGCAGGACCAGGGGGGCCAGGAGATGAGGCCGCTGCTGTCATAGCCACCGCTATGGCCGACATGATCCGCTTTGCGATTGAGCCGCTGATCCCTCAATTTCTAGAAGAACTATCTCAAGCCTTTAATGCTCAGGGTCAGACCGCTGGAATGCCTACGCCCGATGAAGGACCGCTAGGAGCACTACCGGCGCAGCCGCTTGGTGGAGCACCTGCCGGAGGAGACAATATCGCCTAATGGCTAAGTTTCTGAGGGGGCTCGGCAAGGGGCTAAAGGCCGCTGGTGAAGGCCTGTCACAGCTTCCTTCGGTCTTTCTAAAGATCGAGGAGGAGAAGAACCGTGCTCTTGCCGAAGCTAATCGACAAAAAACCCAAGAGGCTCAACTTGCAGAGCAGATTAAGGCCGGTCAGCGGCAAGAGATAGAACTTCAGCGAGGAGGCGTCACGGCCTTACATGACTTGACGGAAAAAAACCTCCTTGAATTTAAGGCTCCGACCGAGGCATGGGACAGCTATAGCTCGATGGGTGATCAGTTACAAGTGCCGGATGATCAGATGTTGGAGGAGGAAGCCTTCAGGGAAGGCTACACGGACAGCTTTTACAATCAGCTTGAGCAGCACATCGCTAGTTTAACCGAGCCTAAAAAGATGTATGCGTTTCAAGATCTCTTGCCCGGTCTACTTGCGAGAGTGGCGGGACCGGAACCATCACCAGGGCGATTCACGGAAGCGGTGACAGGTAGGGGTCCGGCGCTGATGCCACCTTCCTCTCTGGCTGATAACTTGCTGACGAAGGGACAAAGGGAGACAAGGGAGGACGGCCTTCAACGACCTTACTCTAAACAAGATGAGGCCGACATTCTTGCTTATGCCGAGGCACAATCCCAGCACGTCGGGGGTGGCCCCAGGGGCCGGGGGGCGACCCAGCAAATGATATCCGCCATAGAAAATAATTTGGCCAGCGACATCGAGATCACGCGTCTAACGGCAAAAGCGCAGGCGGAGGGTGCCTCGGAGGGCGCGGATATGGGCAAAGTAAATTTTATGGCAGCGACAACGGAAGATCAAAGAAATTCGCTCTATGAGTATTTGTACCTCACCACCCAGGCAAAAAATAAGTACGCGCAGGAAACTGCTGCCATGACCGCTAGTAGGCCGGACCTCGAATTCCTAATGGGGAGGAATAAAGACCTCAATGATAATCACCGTAAGTTCTTTGAGCCCCTGAGCAAGCTGTTCAGTATGCTCGATGCATGGGATGAGCATCAAGCCAAGATGGACCCGTCGCTGATGAGCGACGACGACTTCATTGCTTGGACGGAAAGCCAAGGTCTTAAAGGACTCTTCCAAGGCCTCGGTACATCTGAAGGTATCGAAGTGGCCAGGGCCGAAGCGGCAAGCAAAGGGTGGAATGTGACCGCAACGGGAGCCTTTGATCTCGCCCTTATCAACACGTTCCAGCGCCTCATCGATGTGGGCGTGGCTGTCAGGGAAGGCGATATTCTCCTGATAGAGTCGGCTCAAAGATGGCATGAGAGGGTGGCGCTACGGGTCAAGGCGCTACTTGGCGGTGAGTCGCGGAACCTGACTGATGCGAACCGCCAAGCTTTTCGCGACATCGGGATGATGCTGGCGAAAGGATCCGTCGAGGCCTATTACGTCCAGTACGGTCAGCTAGAAGGTCAAGGCGAGAGAGAACGATACACGGGTGACCTGTGGTTTTGGGATACCTGGTATCCCGACACTCCGCTGCCAGACGATTTAGCTAAGAGGATGTTCAGCCCGGATAGATTGCATGAAATCCGAAGCCATCAAGGTGGCTGGAACTATAAAACCCTTGGACCCGAAGGGGCGGAGAGCGATAATACTGGCACAGACGAAGCTGCTCTCGGACGATCCGAGTCGGAGGACGGTCGATAATGCCCCGAAATCCTCCTCTTAGTCTCAATTTAGTTCCGTTTCTTGGAGAAGCTAAGAGCGCCAAGGAAGAGGCTAGACCGCCTCAACTAGCAGCAGCCAATCCTCCCCAGGAGCCTTCCTCGAACCTCCCCGATTTTGCGCGAGGCGCTTTCCAGTTCCCGACCCTGCCTATTGCCCCAGAGAAAAAAGAAGGGGTGGATTTCATCACCGTTCCGATATTCGGGGCCGATGGGCCTCGGCTCATTGAATACGATCTGCCCCTGGACGATCACTTAATAGGACGGGGCGTAGACCCTGCCGACCCGGAGACTTTTGGGGCTTGGATAAGGGCCAATACTAGTAGGGAGTATTTTGCGGAGCTTTACGAAAGAGCTACTCCTGTTCCTGGCTGGAGTGACCCAAGAGTGGAGCAGCTACGCGATCCCACAGCCTATTTCGGCACCAACCCATGGCATCCTGCAAATCTCGCACGAGGGTTTGCTGAAGGAGTACAGCAGGCGTGGATGCCGGGGGCGACAGAAGGGGAACCCTGGGTGGGCGGGCCGAACCCCAGGATGGATATAAGAGACAGAATGGAGATGGACCCATCGCACTTTGGCGGTGAAGGCTGGAGAGAGCTTTCCACCAGAATGCCGATTTTAGGGATGGGAATTCAAGATAGGCTACCCGAGGCGGGCCGTCATGTGAGTACCGGTGAGGTTCGTCTTATCTCGGACATTCACCAAAAGGACGCACAGGGCAATTACATTCTGCCTGACGAAGAACGGGCAATGTACGCTTGGATAACTGGTCACGACCCAGATGCAATGTTGCCCAGCCAGATAATAGCCAATCGGGCGGATTTTGATCGGCTCTTTAACGAGCAGCACGGAATTACCGAGGACACAGGCTTCTTGAGTGGCGTGTGGAACGCGATAGTAAAATCAAGCACACAACAGCACAGGGAGTCCTACCGTCGTTATTTGGAGGCCAGCGAAGAGGGCGACGAGTATGGAAAAGCTTGGAATTTTGTAAATATGTACACTGGCCCCCTCGCTTATTTGACGAACAGCTTTAAATCAGATTGGGAGGCTGAAGAGTATGGTCGGATGGTCGGGAAGGGTGTGGGGCTTGGCCTCGCCGACGTCGCAAGAGGCGCGGCGGGCCTCGCAACAGGCGCGGCGAGACTGGTTCCGTTCGTTGGTACTCAAGCAGCCAGAGCAGCCCCGTCGCTTGGGAAAACCCTAGTCCGTGCCATAGAAGGACTTTCGACCCTATTTTCACCCAGCCGTATGGCGGGGAAAGCGATAAGAGCAGCGAGGGCGAGGCAGGCGGGGAGGTTTCCAGGCAACGTCACATACGCAAGTGGCGAGGCGGGCAGGGTTCCTATGGGCGGGCCGGGTTATGGAGGCAGGTTCCGGGGGGCATATAAATACGCTGCCGGAATTGTTAGGGGGCTTATGACCACTGGTAAGCGGTACGGCGCATCTTGGAATAAGAGCGTAATTGAAACTGCGACAGTAATAAACAAGCAAATGGATGACATGCTGGAAGAGGCGTGGGCCGCGTTCCCTAGAAGTCCGGCTGACCCAAAGATGCCAATGTCTGTAGCAGAAGCAATGACACTTCCCGACGCAAAATTTGCCACCGACATTCTAGGGAGCATGCTCGACTGGTCCACGGCGGCATGGAATAGGCAGTGGGACATCTTATACGGCGAGGTAATAACTCCGGTTCTTACGCACGCCTCCGACATGGGGTGGAAAACTCAAAGCACCAATTTAATGGCGAAAGTTGACGAGACTCTCGTTTACCTCAGCCGTGCGGATCCGGCAGTTCAAGCTAAAAACAAAGGCTTAATTCAACACCTGGAAAAATTTCGCAGCGGGGAAGGCACGGGCTATAGAACCTCAATACAACTGAAAAGCCTTGTGGACGATTTCGGGGATATGGGCGCGGCACTGAAGGAAGCGAACCATCCAAATCTTGCCAGGCTGTTATTTGACATCAAAAAAGCGGCGGCGGACGACTTTGACAAAAGCTTGGAATTCATCAGTGGGCAGCTAGCAAAATTGGGTAAGGAGGGCGACGACTTGTTCAAGACCGTGGACGAGTTCGGGGAAGAGATGATTGTCCCCTTCCACGAGTTTCATAAGCACGTCACGGCCAAGAACGCATATATGCAGGAATTGATCAAGTCAAAGGTATTTAAGGGATGGACGGAAAGGTTTGGGCACGAAAGAATCGGCCACGAAATCTGGTCAGAATCGACAACCGTCGCGCACATCACCGACTTGAAAAGGTACATGGGGTCATATTTCGAGCCCGTCGCCTATCACGCCCTGATGACTAAGCTCCGACCATTTATGAGGACAGCACAACCGGAGAGGGCCGCGAATCTGATCCCCTCGTTAGAGAACTTGGCGAAAGACCTTATCCCTTACCAGCCACAAAAGTTAATGGAATGGTTAAACAAGAAGGATAATTGGGAGAAAGTAGTAGCTTTAATGGGCGAAGATAGGGCAGGCCAACTTAAAATAAATGCCGGGATTCTGGAGCGTCTGGCAATAGGCCTAAACCGCCAAACTAGTGAAGTCAATGCGGCGCTAACGAAAGGTTCATACGAAAGGTTCGTGGCTGAAGCCCCTGTTACCGCCGCCGCACTGATTGCTGGTGGTATTACCGGTGCCTCGACTGGCTCTGGCTGGGCGGTTTTAGGTGGCGCTGCTGTGTCTTATATCGTGCTGACTGAAAGTCTGCTTAGGCTCGTCACTGGTCCGGGAGCTAATAAGAAGCTTGATGCTGCGGTTCGTCTCTTAGAGTCAGGGAACATCAATGGTTTTTATAATGGTTTGTTGCGCTGGTACGAAGAGAGGGAGCGTATAAACAGAGGGCTGTTGGATGATTTGGGGGAGCCGTGGTCCGCTGAGTCGCCCGATACTGGTGAGCCGACGCTTACGCAGGGTGGCCGAGCCGACGAACTTTTTAGAGAGAAACTGCAATTACAGCAATCACTACAGCCACCACCGACGCGCCATCGACCAGTACATCAAGGTTGGAGAAGAGGGAGACAATAAATGCCAGAGCATAATGCACTAACCGGATCGAGTCTCCACGACCCCAAGGCCCACGCATCCTCCCATGCGGATGGTGGGGCGGATGCAATTACGTCCCTGGAGACACTAGTAGCTGCCGTCCTAATGAAGATGTCTACACCCTATGTGCGCTTTATTGGTACAGAGGGCAGCGCCGTAGACTATCGGCTGGTTGAGACTGCTGGCAGCATGAAGCTCCAGAAAAATACTGGTAGCGAGGCCACACCCTCGTGGTCTGACCTTATAGATATCGATAGCAGCGGGAACCTCAACGCGATCTCACTCAAGGTGGGTGGTACGGAGGTTGTAGATAGCTCGGGTGATATCGCGGCAGCTAGCGTACCCGCAGCAGCCTTGGCCTCTGGAC
>Ga0080013_1006243_pt1 | contig 10703 bp, 15 predicted proteins | sample ETNvirenome_6_85_FD_69236 | JGI IMG/M metagenome (GOLD analysis project Ga0080013, IMG submission 69236) | Marine viral communities from the Pacific Ocean - ETNP_6_85 (SPADES assembly) (version 2) | ecosystem: Environmental > Aquatic > Marine > Oceanic | place: Pacific Ocean | collected 2013-06-19
GCGCCGCGGCGGCGCGCCGGCTCTGCTAACTCCCAATGGCCCATCAACTCCATTATGTCTTTAGCCCCTTCCCTGATGCCGACCTCGGGGTATTCAAAGATGTTGCTGTCGGACTTCAAAGTTCTTCCAGTTCCAGTAATATCAAAGTTCTCCAACTCTTTCTCTGCGAGTTTTGCTTTGAGATTGCCGATGGGCTCGTCTGATATGTCCAATATCCCTTCGTCAATAAACAAGTCAACCAGGCTTTCCTTGGTCTCTTCGTATTTTTCGTCGATCTCGGACATCTCATTAACAAAGTTTTCAAATCTCTGCAAAGGATCGCGTGTATAATAATCTTCTCCTGGGTATATTGCGGTCCATATTCTATTCTCGGAGGATATTTCCAGATCGTCCACATTAATGTCGTGATCGTGTAATACTTCTTTTATCTCTTTCTCGATATCAAACTCGTCTAATGTGTCTGGGACGGCTTGGCGACGAGGGCCAAACTCGTAATCGTCAAACTCAAAGGATAGATAGGCACTGTAATGTGCATTACCTTCATAAAAATCTATATCTCCTATTGTCGCATATTGTAAATCTGCATCGTCCCTAATCTTTTCATAATCCTCTGGTTGCGGGCCTGGTGGTCTTCTTTCAACGCTGTGTGTTCCACTATATTGTATGTCATACCAAGTCTGTAAAACTGCATCGTTGTAAAAATCTTCCAGATCGTAACCGGGATCCATTCCATATTCTTTAAGCGTAGACACGATCGTTTGATATTGTTCTGGGTGTTCTTTGTTGAAAGCTCTTTCATCTGGATCATCGTCGGTCAGCACAAACCCCCAATCCGCCGCGTTTTCATATGCTTTAACAAAATCATTTCCAAGAATATTTATCGCAATCAACTCAATAACTTCGTGTTCGTCTATGCCGCTGCCCTCGTTTTCCCGATCAAAAGCAGTGTCATAGTTCTCATCCTGAAACTGTAATACCAAGCGGCCAGAATAGAGGCGGTTCCAATCTTCGGGCAGAAAGTTCTTTTTGTTCTTCATCTCCAAATAAAAGAAGGATTTGTTCTCTGACGTAAAACTATCAAACATCTCGCCGCCTGCTTGGGCGATGCACCACGGATTTCCCGCCTTGCCCCAATAACAAGAAGCTGTAGAATCAAAAGGTCTGTGCATCATAAAGTCGTCATCCTGGTATACCCCAAGATCAGAGTTTTCCATAGCATGGCGTCGGAGTTGCCTATCTTGTTCTTTCTGTCGATCTTTCAGATCTTTCTTGCGTTTGGCGTTTTGAGCAACATGGTGAAGGGTGTTTAGGTCTTTTATTTTACTTATGTCCCTAAAAGGCTCATCTGTGCCTGTGACGTAAACATGGAGTTTGTGATATAAATCAAGATCTGTGGCGAGCCTTTCTGCTGTTCGTTTCATTTGCTCGTGGTCGTCGGCAAATGCCGCATGGACGTGATCAAGTTGGCCGGCAGCCCAAGCAAGATACTTGTGGTTTCCGGAAGGATCATTGTCAATAAGAATACCAAGCAGGCCTTCCCTATCAAGCTCGGGATACTTCTTCTTTGCGTCTTTTACTCTGCTCTCTATCAGCAGTTGTTCTTCGCTGATAAGGTTTGTGTATTTTCGCCAGTTTTCAAATAGAAGTTTCATCTATATCTCCCAATCGATTTCTGCATGAGGAAAGCGAGACTGCATATAGTATCGCCAATAATCTCTAATCTTATTCGCTAGTGCAAACACTTCGTCATCGTCGTGTCCGTATTTGACGCCTGTACCATAAATATTCATTATCTCGTTATCCAGTATTGTGCCAGCAGGTTCCTTTAGTGTCTTTGCCTTCTTATAAATACCAACGACATGAGCTTTTGTCTCTGATTCGCCAGTAAAATAATCCTCGGCTGTTTCAAGGGACTTCCAAATTTCTGGGCCAGGGAGCAAATCCTTCATTAGCATTTCTGTGGGCTGATCGCTGTGTTCAAGTTCGTGTCTCAACACTTCCTTGAGATCTGGTATCAGTTCGGAGAATATTGAATTGTCGTAATCTAACGGCAAAGCAATGTCCACAGTAATATCTGAATTTCTTCTCTGCTCTTCTGTCGCATCCTTGTCAAACTCGTATTTCGCATGAACCAAAACACCGGTGCCTTCCATTATATTAACATAAACATCTCTAACATATGCCAGATTTTCCAAAACCTCGTCAATATCCATTCTAAATAATATTTGTTTGGCTCGGCTGAAAGCGTCTCTGAGATCTGGATCCTTTAGGGCATTGACTATTTCTCTGGAAATCAAGGTCGTGTATTGTTCTAGCTCGCGGCCTTCGTTTAGATATTGTCGCCAGTTTTCAAACAGGAGTTTCATCGCTGGCCCTTGTGAGTAACCAGCACGGGCTGGTATTCTATGCCATAATCAGCAACAACGCGACCTACGGCATCCAGATTATCTTGTGAATCGTCGGCAAAATAGACAAGGTCGTAGTTGCCTGCGTTTAATAGTTCCACTACCTTTCTCGCTTTTTGAGGACCACCACCTTCAACACCATACACTCTGTAACTTGCGCCTGGTATTCCTTGATCTTTTTCAAGTTTGTTTTTGATTGGAACTTCTACTTGTGGCTGGCGAGCAGTCAAAATGGCCACTTCGTTTTTCATGAAACTACCTTGCTTCATTACGTTGTTTAATACATCTTTGAAATCGGACATTGCTGGGAGATATTCGAACTCATCTTCTTCGCCAAGATGACAAAACTCATCAAATGAGATTTCGCCTTCGCTCTCTGCTTTCTCTAGTTCGGTTCTTCGCTGCTCAAACTCTCCAGTTGCTAGTGGTTCCACTCTTCCATCTTTGTATATGACATTCAATCTACAAGAAGTTCTCGCGAGAGTGTCGTCAAAGTCAAACAGATATAGACCAACCCTGTCTGGCCTGAAGGCTGCTTGTTCATTCAGAAACTTTCGCCAATTTTCAAATAGGAGCTTCATTCAGATAAACCAATCCCTTCAATATAAATAGTTCTGCTTTTTAGTTGTGGGAGTTTATTTGGAAAGAAGACGCTTCTTAATCAAAGCAAGGACATCGGGCTCAAAAGTTGTATCTAGTTTTTGTATTTTTTCCCAATTAGCCCAAGTAAATCCTTTGTGCTCGTAACTTAAAGTTACGCCCCCGCCAGTAAATTTATCTGTGATATAATAGTATATCATTCCAAAGTCGTGTTTGGTTCTCTGCACTAAAAGTTCTAAGTCAGCGCTCTTTACCGTTAGGCCTGATTCCTCAAATGTCTCTCTTACTGCTGCCTGCTTTGGAGATTCGCCGGTGTCGAGGTGGCCACCGGGTGGTCCATATACCCCAGGCATCCAGTGGGATTTGTCGCTCCTCAATAAAAGGAGAACCTTGCCATTTTTGATAAGAATGACGTTTGCCCCAGACTTATTCTTGGGCATGCCTATCCTTACCCTTATCATCTAATTTCGCTAATTGCAAACGCAATGCCGATTGTCGCTGCAACGCCAATAACAATACCGCCAGTAAACCACCAGCTACTATAATCTCCATCATCTGCCTCCAAAGCTATTTCTGTTAGTCTCTCGATCTCGTCGTCTTTAATCTCCATAATGGAGTTGTATCTTTCTTGTAGTGCCTGCAAACTCGCAACGGTAGAATCCAACGACAAGCTACACATCGCCTGTTGTCGGTCTTCTGCGTATTGGATGCGAAGTTCGCACTCTGTTTGATTTGCTTCTTGTTCAGCGAGCATCTGTGCGACTGCTGCTGGGTTCAGGAGAGTTCCTGTGAATGGTGCGGCCTCTCCTTCTCTAACATCTGTTATGACTGGTTCTTCGTCTTGTGCCCAAACAAGGGGTTGGAAGGCCAGCAAGCAGATTAGGAAGGGGATTAGGTATTTCATTTATAAGCCCATCTCCTGTTGGAACACTCCTTCCCTCTCAAGCAACTCGGTCAGTTCTCTTTTGACTTCATCATAGATCTTGTCTATTTCATACATCTCTCGCATAAAATCATGGAAACCTTCAATGCCCTGGTGCTGTGCGGAGGACGGGCCGATGACCATACTCACATCGTCTCCATAAATATCTAGGCGTTCTGGATAAATACGATTATTTTCCAATATGTCTCTTATTGGGAATTCAAGGCGAGCTTCTTCTAAACCTTTCTCTCGCGGATTTGAATCGCCAAACTCAAACCAAATGCTGGCCTGAAAATATACGGGGCCATCGTCAAGCGAATCTGCACCGATCTCCACATCGACGTTTTGTAAATTATACTCTTCTTTGACCCTCTCATATTCCTCAAGGCTTACGCGGGGGGCTTCTTGCTCCGTCAAAACCTTTGAGATTTCCTCTTTGATAATCTGTTTTAGTTGCGATCTTGTGATCTTCATTTGTATGTTCTCCTAAAAATCTCTCTTCCGACGACACCATAATCGCCAAGACCATACTGAACCAGGAAATCACCAGGCTCGCCCTGTAAAAGATCGCTGGACCAAGAAACCTTGACCTGAAATGGTTCGGCCATTTCTTTCGCATATACGGGAATATTCTTCTTGGATGCTGTGCTGTCGTCAAGGACATCATAAGTTTGCTCAAACTTTTCTCTGGGAATGGGCCATTGCTCGCCTTCCGTTCCAGTCATAATAGCATCGCCGGCAGTCGCAGTCACAGGCCCTTCTTTGGTCTCAATGGTTTCGTCTGTCTCGGCAAACCTGAAACCCAAAGGTATAGGCTTCTTTGCTGTTTGGAAAGCATCCGGATCTTCCGACAACTCTGGGCTCTCTTCTGCTCCGATGGCCTCCGTCAAATACTTTCGCCAGTTCTCAAATAGTAGTTTCATTGTTCATCCCTCGGGACATATTTGATCCCAAACGCATCTCCCAAAGCTCTGGATAGTTCTTCGGGATTGTCGTGATTGTCCTCAACGAGTTCCTTTATCCTCTTCTCTTTTCTTCGTTGATTTTCTCGCAGATCGTCATCCAGCTGCTCATCAAGTTGGTCCATGACCTCCTTGTGAACGCGGATAATCTCATCTCGTTTTTCGATCTCGTTGGCGTGTGACTCGTTGAGAACATCGATCTGATCCTTGTAGGATTTGTTTCGTGTTTTCAGCAAGTCCTTCGCTACATCAGATCTTTTGCTAAAAAAGGCAGCCAAAGCAAGAACAGCGATCAGGGGGATGTACCAGTGGTTTTTGATCCACACCCAAGATCGCTGCAAGAAATGCTTGACTGCCAGCCAAGTCATTTGCCGTGTTTCCACATTGACGCGAGGTCGGCAAAGCCTTGTATACCTACATATCCAATCGTGATTGCTGTCCATTGTTCACTATTAATAAAGCCCATACATAAAAATGTTGAGGCAGTCACCCAAGATAAAAGTTTGCGACTGATAAGTTTATTCAGTCCTTTATCTAATACTTGTTTCATACTCATAGACCCTCCTATTGTGCGCCGGCGCCAGATCCATAAAACATATCTGAATAGGTTTTACTGACTTGCTCGGGAGTTCTTGGCCGGCCGAACTTGTCGTTAAAATAGTTAGCAACCATCCAACGGATCCAGTTCGGGCCGAGTTCTTCAGAACGAATGCTGGTGGGCGCCCATTCTAGTTTGTGGCCCATAGATGTTGGATAGTCTTCTTCTGACTTGGTCTCGGCATATGCGCCATCAAGAAAAGCATATATTCTTCCAATGTCATCTTCGTAAGAATCATTTTCATCGTGACCAGCCGGCATAATCCAGCCGCCGCCGGGTGTTACTTTTTCCTCTTCTGGCTCGTCTTCTGGGCCGTAGCCGCGTTCGAAGTCACCTGTGGTGGTCAAGTCCTCCGACGTGCCTTTATACTCTTGTAGTTTCAGGAGTTCTTCCTTGATAATCTGTTTGAGTTGTGACTTCGTAATCTTCATGCTCATGCTCCCTCCCGGGAAACTAACCCTCTTAGTTTGATCTCAAAAGGTCCATCTGGGGTTATAACTCTGATTACATCCCTCGCGGCGACTTCGAACTCTACGCCCCTCTCTGTCAGGAAACCCCTAATAAGATCAACCCCTTCGTCGGTGAGAGTGGGCCCAGAAGGCGGGTATTCGGCGGCCATTGCTGCTCGCTCCGTATCGGCCTTTTCCCGCTGGGCCCAAGCGTGGGCATCAACACCTTCTTTGAGATTAGTAAGTTCCTCTTTGATAATCTGTTTTAGTTGTGTTTTCGTAATCTTCATTTATAACTCCCTCCTAAAGAGTTGATGCATCAACAACGGTAGGTGGTTTTTGTACGGTTACGGGGATGGTGGCGGGGACCTCCTCCACATACCGGTAGTCCATCGTCCCCGCGCCGTACCGGTACCCTGCCTTTTCTAAAAGCTCTGGCTTTATCTTAAGAAATTGTACAGCCCAAGCGCTTGCGTCCGGCGGCGCCGATCCGCGGGCGACGGCCGTTTTTTTGAGATCTTCGTATTCTTTTGTGTCAAGCTCACTGTAGGGCACATTAATCAAATAGTATGCTGTACTTTGTTTTCTACCCGAAAGGTGGTCTGAGTAATATATCTCAAAATTATAAGTCCCGCCTTCATCAAGACCTTTATCAAGACCTTTATCAAGGGGATCCAATGTTGCTTCCAGTTCTTCCTTGATAATCTGTTTTAGTTGTGTTTTCGTAATCTTCATTTTATTCTCCTATTGTGCCGGCTCGGTCCATCGCGAGTTTCCACCGAAGACTCTTTTCACCATCAACCTGGCGAAAACTTCCGATGCCGACCGCTGCGGGCTGAACATTCGTGACCCACCGAAGGCCGCGTTCTTTTGAGCTTCTTCGAGGGCGGCTATGAAAGCGTCGGCCCCAAACTCTCTGTCCAGCGCACCTTGAACGGCTGGGGCTAAACTTTGGAAATATTGACGGGAGCCATACTCGTCTCGCGTCACGCGGCCACCAGTGCTGGCGATTGGCGATTCTTTGGGCGGTAGATTGCGAGGCCAGTCGGGATCCCGGGGGTCGTAAATCTCGTTAAGTTCTTCCTTGATAACCTCTTTAAGTTGTGCTTTCGTAATCTTCATCTTATACTCCTTTAGCCAAGTCGGCTACGGACTTGGGCGTAACACCACTTAAGTCCAACATACGCAAACGGGGCACACACGGCACCTACTGCCGCTCCCCACATAAATTCGCTCATTATACATCACCTCCTATTGTGATAATCATTTTATACTCCTGACAAAGCCATTAAGATTTTGCTTTCAGCGAGTTTGGGATATTGTATCTTCTCTTCCTCGTAAAGCTTAATGATTTGGTCATATTTCTCTTTGTATCTCTTATCTTTCTCGATCTTGTCTGAAACCATTTTATACTTGGTTTCGCCAATTCCAGCAATAACCTCTTGTTCTTTCTCGGACATTGGTGTGCCGTCGTGACGAGGTGGTTGTTCTGGTTTTTTCTTGGATTTAGCCATTTATTTCCTTCTTGGTGGTTCGCCTGGTCCTGTGTGAGCCGCGAAGCCCGGGGAATGGCGGGCTCGTAACTGCATCTCAGGGGTCCAATCGGTTTCTTCCGTTCCGGGTGCAGATACGCCCATCCTATCCAAATGCCTTCTTATTCTCTGTTTCAAATCTTGTCTGATGCTGTCAATACTGTTGCCGGCATCAATAACCATCTGTAGCATCCCGCCGGCAGTGTCGGAATCGAGATTGAAGGTTTCCCCTATATAGGTTTCATCATCAACAGCGGGGCCCAGTGGCGCGACGGCGTCAACTATTTGACGCGTCAAGTCCCCGGTCGGTCCTTCCAGAGGGTCCTCATCGCTTATGGGGTGGTAATCACCCAGTTCCTCTTTGATAATCTGCTTTAGTTGTGCTCTGGTAATCTTCATCTAGTTCCCTCCTCACAAAAAGATACACCAATAAATAGTCTATTGATTCACAAATGCAAATCCCTTTTTCTTCTCGATCGTTATTTGTTGATCGACGCAATCTTTGAGACTATCTAAATGCGAAATAAGAATGACTGTCTTGAAGTAAGACTTGATAAGATCAAGAATCTGAATAAAGTTCTCCATGTTCTCCTCGTCAAGTTCTGTGCCTGGTTCGTCAAGAATGAAAATGTCTGATTTTGGCAGTGACGAAACAGTCAATAACGCCAGCCTGATAGCAATCGCTGCGATTGACTTCTCGCTTCCGCTGCCCATCGCGATTGGTCGTGGATCAAATCTTGGATGCTTGATAAAGATGTTGAGTTTGTTTCCATCGTTTTCAAAATAGACCTCAAACTCCACGATATTCGCAAGGATCTTGGCAATTTCGTTGTTGATTACTGGAAGGCGTTTCTTGATAATGTCGTAGGCAATCCCGTTGCTGTGCGTACACCGTATGAACAGATCATATGCTGCGTATTCCTCGCGAATGTCGTGAAGTTCCTGCTTTTGTTCCTTTGTGGAGGTTAGTTTTTGTTCTAGCGAGCCGTGAAGCTTGTAGAGTTCTAAGATCTGTTTCTCGCAAGTTTCTAGCTGTTGTTCCGATTCTTGGATTAGTCTGTTTCCTTGGTTTTTCTCTGCGATTAGCTCTTCGAGATTCTCAATTGCTTCCTTGTTGTCTTCATATTCCTCAATCTTCTCTTCAAAAGATTGAATGCGACTTTCTAGTTCCGCAATTGTTGATTTCCTCTTTTCAATCTCTAGTTCTGTTGAGACGATTTGGCTTTTTACCTCGTCCCTCTTGATCAGAAGTCGATCATATTTTTCTATATATTCTCGGACCTGTTGTGGGTCAATCTCTTCAATAATTGTCTCTGTTTTTTCCTTTCTGGAAAGAAAAGTTTCCACTTGTTCGTGAATGTCGTCCTTTTTATCCAGGGCGCCGTAGGCATCCTTGATGAACTTGCAGTGACTAAATTCTGGACCACAGGGAACTTCTTTGAGAAGGCAGGACTTGCTCTCAATATCCTTCTGTTCTCGCTCTAAAGAGTCCAAATCTTCTTCAATTTGGGCTAAGATTTCTCCAAGATTTTGCAGGTTTTCTTGTCGATCGTTGTATAGAACGATGTCAAAATTATTGATAAACTTCTCAAGCTCATCCAATACTTCTCTCCTGCTGGATAGCTTGTGATGCTGTTGTTCGTGAAAAGAGGCAAGATCCTCATATTGTTGTGTTGCGTTTTCTAGCGACGTCTTTACACCAACAATATCAATAATTTCTGCTGGAATGGATGCTATTGTTTCCTCCAATTCTAGAACACTTGATTGAAGAGCAATAATATCGTCTTTGATCTCTTCGCATTCTTGTTCTTTTTCTTTGGTTGCTGTTTCATTCTCGGCAAGATTTTGCTTTGCTTCTGTGATTTCCTCGTTAAACTCCTTGCCTTCAAGGCGCTTGAGGGCTCCTCGCAAATCAGTTGCGTCCTCCTTAGCCAGCTTGAACTTCTTATCAAAAATATGAAGATCGAGAAACTTCGCTAAGATCTCCTTTCGTCTTGTTGAGCCTTCGTTGATAAACTGTAGAGACTCAAGTTGCGAGGACATAGAAGTTAATAAAAAGTCCTCTAACGAGCCAAAGATGCGACGAATGTTCTTATCTGTGTCGTTTCTTGTGAGTCCGTTGAGAGAGGTAGTTTCCCCAGATTCCCTGTTGTATTTAAGAAACTCTACGTTCGTTCTCGCCTCTGTTGTTGTGACGCCTTTGAGCTTCTTGATATATTTTTCTAGGTCTCGCTGAATTATGTATGTGTCGCCGGCGATCTCTATTTCTACCAGGCCGCCGGCTGCTTCTTTGTTTTGATTAATGACATTAACATTTTTTCGCTCATTTTTAGAGGTAGAGTTGAATAGTGTAAAAAGCAGCGAATCAACAACAGAGCTTTTTCCAGAATAGTTTTTCCCAAAAATTCCAACAGTTCCGTGTAAGTCTTCAAAATCAATAACATTGTCTTCTCCATAGTTAAAAAGGTTGTTCCAGGCAAGTTTCTTTAATCTCCAGTTAACATTTCTGGATACGTCTTCATCCTGCTCGGCCAAAGTATTATATTTTTCATTTAATTTAAAAACTTTTTTGAGCATCTCATCGTTTATCTCATAGTCTCTAAGATACTCATCGATCAGTTCTTCCTGAACTTCGAGGTCTCGGAGATCTTCTGTCTCCAAAGAACCGGCCAAACCCTCGTCAATATTTCCTTTATCTCCTCTCGCCCTGTTTAGGAACGAGATGGACTCTGGCTTAAAGCGAGACTTCGCAACATCTACTGCTTTTCGCAGCTTGTCAAGAGATAGGTTGTTGTTTGATACGAGACGAAGGCGGGCACCAGTGGGAACCTTTGTGCCTCTGGGCATTCTGCCTTTCGGTGTAAGCTCGATCGTGATGAAAGGCTTGGGATTAGTTAGACGAATGTGACGACACGAATATTCATTTTTATCCTCAATATCCCAAACTAAATATCCTTTGTCGTTTGACTCGCCAAAGTTCTGCTGAACGAGGGAGCCTGGATATCTTACCTTGCCGTCATCGTCAAGAATCTGATTTGTCTTGTGAATATCTCCAAGAAAGATATAGTCATGGCCTTCGAAGCATTCCAGCGGATCATCGTTGTGACTGATTACCCAGCCAACATCCGTTTTGGATCCCGCCAAAGCCCCGTGATATAGGGCAATATTGACTGCTGTCGGATCTGTCGGGGACAACCAGTTTTTCTTATCAAAAATGGAGATTACATTGACTTTG
>Ga0080013_1006244_pt1 | contig 10702 bp, 15 predicted proteins | sample ETNvirenome_6_85_FD_69236 | JGI IMG/M metagenome (GOLD analysis project Ga0080013, IMG submission 69236) | Marine viral communities from the Pacific Ocean - ETNP_6_85 (SPADES assembly) (version 2) | ecosystem: Environmental > Aquatic > Marine > Oceanic | place: Pacific Ocean | collected 2013-06-19
CAGGTCGCCTGAGTAGTATCGAAGTCTCGCGTACACCTGGCGATATTGATAGTTTCTGCCGCAGTTGTTCCCCATTCGGTTAAGACTGATATCGTTAATTTGGCGCTAACTATATCGGCCGGCGTTGTATAACTGGCCAGATCAAATTCGAGTATCGACGCGTCGAATTTTCCCGAGCCGCTGGCGTAGCCGATTTTAATCTTGGTATCCGTCGCGTAATTTGTAGTATTGTTGGCTTCAGAAAGCCGTGTATCGACTCTAGGATTGATTTCTGTAGTTGTACTCATTATGTGATCGTAATCTCTCGCCCGATGTCACACTTGACCAGCCCGCCGCCGACAATCGGGTTAGTATAAATCGCGTTCGATAAGCCATTACGCTCGTCGAGTGTTCCGCCAGCGTATAGCGTGCAATCTGTTATCGTGTGGCTGGGCGAAGTGCAATCTGTCATATCGAACGTTCCGCCGTAAATTGTAAGGGCTGTTATTATGGCCGCCCCGGTCGGCGCATACTTGCAGGTCCCGCCGTATACATTTAACGTTGCCAGCGTTCCAGTCTCGTTTTCAATTTCTGCAACTCCGCCATATATCGAGATAATATTCATTTCCTCGTATGTTAATAATGTACCCGCGTCCATGATTAAGTCGGCCGATGCATCTACAGCTCCGGCGATTTCGAGCTTTGCACTTGTGCAGCCGATCATATTCACCGATCCGCTCAACGTCGACCCGCCGCCGGTTACTTTTATAGTGCCATTCCCGCCTGTAATGTTCAGCGTTGTAATGGTAGCATCTGTAAATGTGAGCGCCGGATCATCTGTCGAAGTGGCTTGCACGTTTACCGTTGTAAATGTTCCCTCTATGTCGGCTGTGCCGCTTGTCGATGAATAGTCTAGAGAAGTCGCGCCAATAATAAGCCCATCGATAGAGCCGGTCCATTTAGGGCCGAAATTTAAGCTGGTTAGTACGACGCCTTCCTGGTCCAGGTTCAACGTAACGTCAACGCTGCCCGACGTAAAAAATACGTCGTCGCCGCTTATTGGGACAACCGATTCCGCCCAATTATCAGACTCGCCCCAGTCGCCATCCTCTTCTCCGGTCCATGTCCTTATTGCCATTCTACCATTCTCCTATATTACAGATTGAGCTTTTTAGCTTGATTTTTGCGGCGCAAAAGCAGCCGCAATCTGTGCAGACCCCAAAGTCGTAATGATCGCAGGTTTCACACGCTGCCCGACGCTGTGCTTGCTCTTCATCGCTCGCCGCGTCAATTCCCAGTTCCGCCTTCAAAAGTTTAGCGCCGCCGGTTAATAGTCGTTTGAGTCCCTTAGCCCCACAGGTTTTGCAGTCGGCTTTTTTGGGCTGCGGTTTTGCCTTTGGTTGCTCGTTATTTTTGGGCTGGTTCTGAGGTCGCGTACCCATAATCGCCAGCTCTTCCCCTCGGTTGTCTAGCATGACCTCTCTAGCTTCGCCGGCCGGCGTTGTATAGTGTAGCCGAATAATGGGCGGGGAATATGGTTCTGTATTCTCGTTGATCACGGGTCGTACACCTCGAAAGTTACCGTCGTCCCGTTGGAGTAGCAACATCTGGAATTGCCGCCGCCGTCGCCCGTTAGTGGCGGACAATCCTGCTCGATACAGTCGTCCGAGCAATTGGAGCCGCCGTCTACACACGAATTGGTCGGGGACCAGTAGATACAGCCCTCGCCTGTGAAATTCTCCGGACAGTTCATATCATCCCAATCGTCATCATTGCACGGCTCGTTATTCATCCAGTCGAGAGTCTCGAAATCCCTGTTATTTATAACTATGACATCATACGCATCGATCGTCCACTCTCCAATATCGTCGCCATTGCTCGCGTTTTGGTACATATCGTGATCATCCTCATTTGAGCAAGGCCATAGGACGGCTTGCATTACCCAGGTAAACTTGCTCACCGTTTCATAAGTGATGTTAACTGGTGTAGCTGTAACGTCGAAAGTTGTGTCCGGATAGCCATCGTCGTCCAAGTCGTCCATCTGAAGTGGATGGCCATCTCCTAGCATATCAGCGCACAAGGCGCTGCACGTTATCCCGCGACCCAAGCTGGTTACCCATGTCGCTATCCTCGGCGCGTAATCGTTGACATCGATGCAACATACTTCTCCGTCGTAATCACCGCCAAACCATCTAAGTACAAGCCCTTCGTCGGATGTCGTGCAAGTTACGCTGGTCGCGGATCCCGTCCCGTCGTAACTGATCGCCAGGCATGGCGTAAGTGTTGCGTCGCTTATTAAAATCTTGTAAAGCTTGGTCGTAAAAGCAGACAAACTTTCTGCATGGTCTATTAAATACCACCATACTGTACTATCGTCGCAATGTTGACCTGTGCCTATATATTTGTATCTAAAGATGGTCCCCATATCATTCTCGACCCAGCGAAAATCGTCATATCCCGGCAATACAGCGCTGACACTCATGCTCGATAGTTCGCCAGTAGCTTCCGGCACCATATCGCCATGTACGCCGCCTACCGGGCCGCCGGTCCATGTTGCCAGATAGGACGTATCGGCACATAATCCATTAAATGTAATTTCATTCAAATTGGAGCCGTCACAGTGGATGGGACATTTTGCCGGCTGGCCCCATGTTCCACTACAACACGTCGTATGTGGTTCACGGCAACAGATATTGCGGCGGTCTGTCATATTAGCACTCGTCCCCATCGTGAGCGTTAGCCATCGAGAATACATAACGTGTAGCGCCGCCGGCATCAGTGACGGCGTGCATCACTACCACTACACCGACGTTTGCATCGTTTGTACTTTCGCCGATCGGCATCATGTCCCAATCTATAGGATAGTACGGGCTGCCGACGTAAACACCTGGTCCGACGTCATCGCTGCCGTTATTGGCTTCGCAAGTGTTAAGCGCGTAGTCGCCACTTAATCCGTCGGTCACTGTAGTAAAAACATTGGTTCCGTCCCCCAGGCGTCGCTCTTCCCATTCGTAATAATATCTATTTGTGCCGGCTGAGCTGCTGCCTGTGATCAACGCCAGGAATGGCTTGGTGTCGGTCGATGGTCCACCGCCGTCGACGCGTCTCTCGTCGCGCGGATAACTTGATTCATAGTCGCGCAACATTCTTAGGATCCGCTGCCAGAGCGCCGGCGTCAACTTGCCGAGACCTTTTGAAATGGATGGATACTCTGCCATATTACATTGGTAAGAAGGAAAAGCTCACAGTGTCCTCGAATGGTTGCTTAAAATATACGTCTAGCTCTGGATCTTCCGCCTCGTCAATGACAGGTTTTCCATCGCTGTCTCGGTTCGGACATTGGCGAAGATGGAACCAGCGGTCGTATGCTATAGAGTACTCCAGCTCGTTAATCCCGTCCTTAGTATGGTTGACATTCATACCTGTAAATAGCAAGCTCCCTGCTGGGAATCCTTGCCAAGCGTAAGTGTTGCGTTTGCCAACTTGGTTGATATATTGACCCCCGGAAAAGAAGCCCGTCGTCCGCGTTCTAATACTTATATCTGCTGTCGGTAGCGCCATGCTTAAAGGTTGGCCGCCCTCTGCAACAAGCGTTCCGCCGATATCGGCGACCGCTGGCGTGTTTTTATTTGCTGGTATTGTTGGATCTGCTTTCCATATGTCAATGATTGTAACGCCGACGCTCATGCTGTAGCCCTGCACTCCTAGAGGCAGAGTATCGTCCTCGCTATCGCCATCGTCCCCTACAATAAACTCTGAAGAGGAATAGGACCATACCACCGTCCATGCGTTAGGCCGTGAGTCCGACAGTGATAGCCGCCAGCTGCTCGCGTAGATGTCCGGCCGGTCTGGATGAGAAGCGCCAGCGGCGGGCATTCCCGGACCAGACAGCACTTCGTAGCTCGACAATACCTCGCCGTCGTCATCGTAAACAAGAAAAGACCGTGAGCCAGTCTCGCGTCCATCGCTGTCTCGCGTAAATTCTCGACCGCCAGCAACTTCTATACATATCGTACTCATACCAGCGCCGCCCCCCCTGTACCGTCTTTAATCGCCAGTAGTATTTTCTCGCTTGTTTTAAGCTGTTCCTCTTCGACCTTAAGAGTCTTGTCGGCTGTGATGGCCTGGCTGTCGCCTTCCACCTTGAAGCCGCCGATAGCCGTCTGTAGTGATTGCACAGCGCCGCGGATGTCTGGAGCGTTAAGCTCGATCTCCATAGCTTCGCCGCCGCCCAATATATCGAAGCCCTCGCCAGCAAACTTTTCTTTTAATTTGGCAATAAAATCCGGTACGCCAGAGACTGCCCACTTCTCGCTCATCTTGAGGAACATTTTTTCGAGATCGGCCGCGCCTTGCTTGGATAAGTCGCCGCCCAATTCTTTTAAGAAATTCGAGATATCGCGGTTGATCGTCTGGTTAAATATCGCGGCGGCTCTTGGTCCGGATTTCTTCGCGGCATTTGCCGCGCCCTCTTCCCAGAATCGAAGCTCTTTTTCTGCGCCCTCGGCTCCGACTGCGCCGGCTACAGCGGCAGCCCCGCCGGCGGCTTTAGATATGAGCCAATCCGTTAAGCCAATCGCTTGTTCATGTACTCCCTTAATTGTATTCCATATCGTCTCGATCTTTTCGGCTGCCCATCCGATACCTTTAACGATCTCGCCCCATACTGTGAGGATTGCTCCCTTAAAAGCATACCAGCCAATCGTCATACCCTTAATAACATCTAAAACAATCGCGCCGGCGTATGTGATAGCTGTAACGATATACTCGGCCACTTGTCCCATGCCGCCGGCGTCAATTACAAAATCACGGATCCGGTTGGCTATCTCGATCAAAATCGGGGCAAAGTGTACGGCGAGCTGGTTAGATAATCCTCGCCATATCGCGCCAATCCTTGCCCACGCGTCATTGGCTTGCTCGACCTGGTTGCCCATTTTATCGGTGAATGTGAGGCCTAGCATCTCGGCTTCTTTGCGCATCTCCGCCATGCCCTGTGATCCATCCTTTAGGACGTTTAGTAGATCTACGCCAGTCCGCCCGAATATCTTATTCGCCGCCGCTGCACGTTCGCCAGCTGTGCCGAGCTTGTTAATACTGTCCGCAATTGTGCCGAACATCTCGTCGGCTTGCATCCCAGCGATTGCGTCGATGTCTAAGCCCAAAGATTTAAATACCTCGATCGCGTCGCCAGTGCCGAGCATCTTCGCTTCGCCAACATTCTTGAACATCTTACCGATGGCCTTATCCATCTTCTCTATGTCGACGCCGCCAATCACCGCCGCGTGCTGCATTGCCGAGATGGCCTCGGTAGTGGTATCGAGAGATCTCGCCAGCTTCGTTATCGAATCAACAGCCGCGAGACCCTTCTTAGTCAAGCCGACAATAGCAACCAACGCAAGCGCCGCGATCGCCGCGCCGAATAGCGCGACCTTCTTGGCAATCTTGCCAAAGCCGATAGATAGCTTCTTGATCGTTGCAGATACGCCGGACATCTTTTTCTTGAATGAAGCTGTGCGCGCCTTGACGTTAATAAAGAGACTGCCAACTGTTGCCATTATTTCCCCTTCGCCATCTTGTTAAGTATTGCCATCATGTCGTCCTCGTTTTGGTTGGGTTTGTTATCTTCCGCGTACGGCATAAAATCGACCGGCTGGAATGCCTTGCCAGCTTTGCCCTTATTGGCGTTCGCGACTGTCGCCGCAATAATTCCAGCAGATAAGTCCGAGCGTATTGGACCAAATGGCTCTAGTTGGAAATACGCGATCCATTCTGACAACTCTGCCGAGTCTATTCTGGCCAACAATTCGCGGACCGTCATACCAAGATGACCGGCTAAAAGAAAGTAAAAACGCCGCGCCGGGCGGCTCTTTAGTTTCCCGCCGCGCTAACTTCCCTCGCGTCGCTGTCGGAGAATCCGTTAAGACGTTGAGCTACAGCGAATACTCGGTCGAGCGCCGCCGCTGATTTTTTGCCTAGCTTGGAGATGTCGGCATGAGTGAAGAGCCGCGTACCTTGCTCGTCGCAGATCGTCAAAACGGCGAACCTGGCCCGGACGTTTTCGAGATCTACTCGGTCCTTCTTGCCCTGTAGCGACGCCTCTAGGCGATCGCGCTCTGTCCCTGTAAGCGTTCGGACATATAACTCGCCGCCCCATTCTGGTACAGCGACCGCCTCGCGCGGCAGATCGTCGGCTTGTAGTATTGCTTCTCGGCTTAACATTACGCGATTGTAACGCTGCCGCTAATCTTTAGCGTGATATTTGCTTTAATGGAGTCGTCGATCGGTAGCGATAGCTCGAAGCCAGTTAAAACTGCGTTAAATGTGTACGTTGCGGCTGTTGCTGCGCTTGGGAACGTGATCACGCACGCTTTAGCTGTTGGTGCTGCCGTCGCTGTCGCGTCCCACTCGTCCTCGAATTTCTGCGCGTCGGTCCCCATTGGGTCGATCAAGACCTCTAGACTCAGCTCGCCCGAATCGATTGTCCCGCCGACAAAGGTTCTGTGGATGTCGTCCAGGGTTGTCGTGTCTATCGTGTTGATAGATACCGAAGGACCACTGATCGAGATTACCTCGCCGATGACCTCGGTGTCATATGTAAATGTTGCCCCGTTTGTAGTGATTGCCATGTGGCTCTCCTTAATTGTGCCAGATAATGAAGTCGAGAATAGTACGGAATGCGCTAAATTGGCTCCCTGGCGTGTCTGTCTCGTCGATGTCGACGGCCGACTCTAGCCGTAGACTGTGGATTGTTTCGCTCTCTATCGTTCCGGTGTAGTTGACCAGCGCGCTCTCTACGCCTGTCCGGAGCGCCTTAACGTCTGAATAGCTGCTAGCTAGTAGGTCAATGCTTAATCTTGTACGTCTATTCCCACTTTGGTCCGCGATAGACTCATTCATTTTGCTGTATACATTTTGGTATACAATCGCGGGCAACATCGTCCCTTTAGGCCGCCTGTGAGGGAAAATGCGTTCGTCGACTATCAGGTTTGTAGTATTGTCGGCAATGAGTACGGCTCGTATTGCTTTTTCTAAACTCATTTTGCCAGCCCCATTTTCCGCAATTCTTCATCTAGCGCGGCGTTGACAATGTGACCGAATAAATCCGAGTTATTAAAATCCTCAAATGCTCGCGTCATAAATCGCCGCGCCGGTTGCTTTCTGACAAATGAGCCGTATTCTTGTATATGTCCATAATGGACGCCACGCTTGCGGCTCACGAATACTCGGCCTATAATCATACCCGTTTTGGCTCTGCTGCTTGTTTTGCTAGTGATCGATTTCTTGAGGTTGCCGGTCCGTACTGGCGCTAGCTCTCTCGCTCTGTTGCGAATCAACGCCGTGAAGCGCCGCATTCCCTTCCTCATTACGTTAGTCCGTACCTTGTACGATACCTTCTTTAGTCGCTGGTTTACTTTATTAAATGAGGTTTTGTCAACTTCAATCTTGATCATACGACCTCTTTGCAGAGTAGCTCTAGGTAGATGTTGCGCTGTTGCCAGTTGTTCACGCTCTCGATTTGGAATGTCCGGCTATCGAATAAGATCTGGTTATTAGGCGAAATAGAAGATATGTATCTCACTTTAATTTTATGAGTAACGACGCCGACTAGCTCGCTCGAAATGTCTTTTTCTGTCCCGCCAACAGTCTCGATAGATCCCCAAACGCTCGCAGTTGTGGACCAGCTATGCGATGGATCTCCATAATCGTCGAGCGACTTTTCGACGCCCTGTATACTTAATCTGTGGCGGAGTTGTCCGGCTATCATGCCAGCGACCCGTCTCTGTACTGCCATGTGAGGGATTCCAGCGCCATCGGTACCGGTTGCAGGTTGATCGGCGCGTTACTTTCCCTATTCTCGAACCAGTTAGAGGCGAGTAACTTTATCGCCGCCTTAATGCCATCCGGTACGTCGCTCGCCTCGTCGCCATATCCTGCTACGAATATGATCTCTATATCGTTATTGTAGCCGCGTATGTCGCTCGGCCAATCGTAGCCGCTGGCTGGCCTTACTCGTCCCGGCGTGCTTGCCGTGTCTACCGTGTATTCGCCAGACGACCAGGTTTGTTGGACGTCGTTATTGTCGTAGTACTTTATCGAAGTTATCGATTGTAATGGGCTGATCGGCAGTACAATCTCGCCCTCTGGGAAGTTTGTAATCTTGTAGGTCCAGCTCGCTGTGATACATTGGCGATTTGTAGCCATCTCGAACCATGCGCGGGCTGCCGCTGCAAGTGATCCGATAAGCGTATCCTCGTCTGAACCATCTACCCGCATCCACGTTTTTTGGTCATCGGTTGTTACTGGCTCGACGCTTGGAGCTGATGATTGTACTAAACTCATTAAAGACCCCTTAAAATCCAGCCGGACCCGTTAAGACCCGGCTGGTGTTACATGGTGTTACGCCATTGTAATTTTGTGTAATGCTGCTGCTAATACAGTAGCACCGTCCACGCGTTCGTGAATACGGAATGCCACTTGCCCATTTGCTGCATACAATTCGTTGAGTCGAATCAATACGCGAGGCCCACGATCTGCGATCGTGTAATAGCTGAAGTCGCCAAAGACGACGGCTACATTGCCGGTAGCTGTCGCTGGCATATCGCCGCTGGCATACACTGGCTTCCCGAATAGCATATCCGGCTCGCCGGCTTTCATTCCTGGCTGCCAGATATACTGATCGTTACCATCTTGGAGCTTGCGGATCTCTTTAATTGTGCTGTCGTTCATGATCCAGCTGGCTCGGTTTCGATACTGCCGGCCGCAACTATGGTAAAGATCTATCAGCTCATCGCTGGTCAATACGGTCGCTGAGGCGGCCGTTACCGAAGCTGTCGCCCCAGTGCAAACGCCCTCTGGTTTTGAGGACCCGTCCCCGTCGACGAAAGAAGCTTCCTCGGCATTAGATAGGCGCCTTGCGAAATTGCGCGCAAGGTAGCCAGTGAGGTTAAATACGTTATCTAAAAGTAGCTCATCTGAGACTTTCATAATCGAGCCGAGCTTCCAACTTCCGAGGGAAATTTGAGAAAATGCAACGTCATCCTCAGTAAATGCCGCCTCTTCGTTTAACCAAACAGCGGCAGCCGCGTCGCTTTCGACACTTATATTTCGGTCGCTGGCTGTCTTGATAACAGTACACAACTGACGCATGACGTTCAATTCGTCGAGCGTTTCGACAAGTTTGCGGTCCAGGGTAGTTTCCGTCAAGTAGCCGCCCTCAGAATTTGTGCCAACTTGTAGCGCCCGCGCTTCGTCTCCGATCAAGGCCTGGGCGCCATGTCGCATATACTTATCGAATGCGGTACGGTACTCGTCTGAATCGAGCATTTCTGCCTGTGTTGCGGTTTGCCGTGATACTCTCGCTTGACCGGAATCAGATCCGATCATCTTCTCGGCGCGCGCTTGCTTGTCGCGGCGGTCGATAGTGTCTGTTAGGTCGTCCACATCTGCCTCGATGCGGTCGTACTTTTGTCGTTCTTCGCCGCTTAATGGGCGAGATCCTTCAGCGTCGGCGATATCGAGAATCTCTCTCATTTCGCGGACACCCTTTGCTCTGAGCTGTTTCAGCTCTGTGGTTGTTTGTTCAGCCATTTTGGCTCTCCTTAATTGTAAAAAATGCGACCCTCTGGGGGTCTGTACTGATAGCACGGAACCGCGCAGAAGTCGCATAGGCGTAGATCTGTCTAGGTTGTTAGGTAGGTTGTCCCGCGAGCCGCGTCGGCGTGATCGCGCTGGTCCTTCCCCTTCTTATATTCAACGAATAACTCGGCGAATTATTGCCAAGAATTTGCTCGTAATCTCTTCAAAAGTAACCGCAGCCGGAGCCGTCGATTGTCGCCCTCTTCATGTGGCATCGAGCGTAGCGCGACTTCTGTGTCCGGGTAAGCCGGATAGCAACAGACGGAGACGTCGTATAGGTCCACGTCGGATATGTGCCTAGTGTTCCGGCCTTCGTTCTTTTCCCACCTGTCGCCCTTGACTGTAAAGCCGAAGCTCATCGCGTCAAGATCACCGCGCTCGATTAAGGTCGCTAGATCTCTACCGTCCTGCGTATCTGGTAGCGTGATTCTAGAATGTAGACCCTTGCTATCCTCTCTAAGCTCTAGCGTGCCGTTCTTGGTCCTGCCGATTATGCGACCGCTATCGTGATCGATGAGCGCCCGAACATCTTGCTCCTCGGATAATGCTCTGGTAAATGCTCCCGGCTCGATAATCTCATCGAACCGACCCAGGTTTGTCTTGGAATTGAATACGCTGGCATAGCCCTCTAGTATGCTATTGTTATCTTCATCGAATCGAAACTCGGCAGCTTCGAAGTTAATGGCTCGTTGTTCGTTCATTATTGTATCCCTTTAATAGTTTTCTGGGCAAATGCCGACTCGTCTAGCTCCGTCGTTATCCATTGCTCAACGGTTTCGCTGATTGTTATATCTGTATCATTTTCGGCCATGCCATAGCTGCGACATATCGCCTCTAGCGATGGCGCTAGTATCTCGATCATTATGGCCGGTAGTTCTTGCTCTCGCCATAGTTGCCGCCATTCGCCGTAATGGTCGCCCTTACGTTTGAGCGCTGTTCTCTCTTTGTTTTCCTGGACGCGCCGGCTTCGCATTAGTGCATCTTCTAATAGTGGCATCGTCCAGCTTCTATCTGCTGGCTCGGTTTTCTCTGTTGGCTCGTCTGCTACTGTCGCCATATTAAGCGGCTGGGTATACTGATCGCCGCC
>Ga0080013_1006245_pt1 | contig 10702 bp, 9 predicted proteins | sample ETNvirenome_6_85_FD_69236 | JGI IMG/M metagenome (GOLD analysis project Ga0080013, IMG submission 69236) | Marine viral communities from the Pacific Ocean - ETNP_6_85 (SPADES assembly) (version 2) | ecosystem: Environmental > Aquatic > Marine > Oceanic | place: Pacific Ocean | collected 2013-06-19
AATATCGCCACTGAAGTTATGGGCGAAGAATTAAGAGATTGGATTTAAAAAATAATCCCCTTTATATCTAGAAGTCTCTCTAGAAGAACTAGTGACACAGCCCCCACCGTGCCCAATAATACCCAATAGATTTTGTCTATCTTGCCGCCCAATTCATGAATGCCATTATGCATATGATACTGTGATTTCTTTAGACCTTTTATATGACCATAAAGTGAAAGAATATGTTCTCTCGTAGTTTTGGGTTTGATATCCATTAGGTTATTATTCCTCTTTGTTTTAAACGCATTTGTTTTTCGTCTTCAGATAAGAAAGCGTTTTCAACTGCAGTCAAACCATTTTGAGTTAAATTAGCTTGAGCGTTCATTCCTTGGTTAAGAATATTTTGTCCTTGAGTAATCGTTTGATTGTTAGGCATTGCTGAAGTTACTGATTGTGGTAAAGGTGGTGTAACAATATCTTCAATTAAAAACTCGTCTATATCTAATGAAAAAGGTTCGTCTAAAGTTAATTGTTTCATTTCTCTTAACATTTGTCTTAGAATTGGTGCAGCTTCCCTAAAAGGATTTTCTTCTCCTAAATTTCTCGCAATCTCTCTAAACTTATCTTGTACATCGTCAGATGGAGAGTATGGTTCAAACTTACCTCGTGATAAATCATTAAAAGTTTTGTTTGTTAATTGTCTATCTGCAAATTGATTTCTTAATGTCCTTGTATCTACTCCTAAAGTTTCAGCAGCTTGTAAATCATTGAACATAGTTTGTTGTACATTAAATCTAGCCGCGTTTGATTTAGCAAATCTATTTATAATATCATTGGCAGTTACCGTTCCACCTTTTAATAATCCAAATGCTCCCCCTGTGAACTCTCTTCTTGCATCCCTAATTCCTGTTTGATAGTTTTGAATTTTAAAATCCATCGCTCTTTTGGGATTAACTTTAATAGGTCTTAAGCCCATGAAGCCAGCAATCTCTGGACCCACGTCTAATAAATCCCCAGTCTTGGTAGGAGTTTCAGTACCCGCTTGATATAATCTTAAAAATTGTTTGTATGAAGGAGCCAACGCATTCATGGCATGCATCATTCTAATAGCTGCTTTATCCCCCGCAGGTGTTTGATCTGTGTATAATCTTCTTCCGTCTTTTGTTAGGCCACCTCTGACGGTTAAATCTGCCATGGCCTCTGTCCAAATAGATTCAGAAACAAATGGATTTACTATTTCCGCAGTAGCTTCATTGACACCATCTACAAAACTTTTTAATAATTGTTCTTCATTAGCCGAGCCATCTTGAATATTATTTAATAAAGTTCTCATAGGTCTAGCAATTACATCGTAGGCATTACTGTGACTAAAATCTATATATCTTAATTCTCCTTCGTCGTCTCTTACAGGGATTAATGTAGAGTTTTTAGACCACTCAGGGACGAATCTTCTTAAGGCATCTAGTTCATCTTGCGATACATCATACAAAGCTTTAGCACCTTCTGTTAAAGCAACTGGAGCTCCAGTAACAAAAGTAGTTAAACCCACTAATCTTTTTATTCCATCCCCATAAAAAGGATTATCATTTTTTACAAACTGACCTAATTCAATATCATAAACCATCGGTGATACACTGCTACCTCGTGTAGGTCTAGAATGTCTCATCTGTTTTAAACCAAGTTCTGCAATGTTAGTTGTGGTTCTAATCATTTCAGATGGGAAAGACATGAAATTACCAATAGGTAAAAGTCTAGCTGTTCTAACCGCTGATCCAACAAAAGCATAATTAGGCACCGTATTTTTAACTATGTTAGCTGCTTCTTTTTTTAAAGTATCCTTTGTTACGAATATACCGGCTTTATCATAGCCTCTTTTAAGTTTATGCATTTCAACAAAGTAACTTGCAATTTTAAAAGTGTCATCCTCTGCAACGTATTTACCTTGCGCCCACATAGGAATTTTTTTTAATTTAGCCATCATAGGACTTAACACAGTATCGATGTTAGAAGCTTGCTCTCCAAATCTTACGTCTCTTAAAAGATTTTTTAAATCTCCTATTTGAACCTGCTGATTAACAACACCTAATTCTAATAACTCTCTATATAATTCTTTTAATTCTGAAGCTTGTGTAGATGGATCTAACTTAGTTAAACCTGAGATCTTTAATCCATCTTTAAATGCACTAGTATAAAATTTAGGTTCAAATAAATTTCCATTTGCACCAGCAAAACCAAAAGCACTTATAAAATTTCTTATATGAGTTGGTGCAGATAAAACTGTTTTAGATAGCTGTGAAATTGCTTTAGGAAATAATAATAAGTTTCTATAAAACCAACTGACTGCTTGTTCAGCTCCTTCTTTACCCTCTCCTCTTACAAAACCTTGAAGCCCACCTGCAAGATTATTAGCATTTTTAAGAGCTTCCGATATTTCTTTTGTGGTCCATTTAGTAGATAAAGGATCTACAATTTTACCAGCTCCAGGTAATTCTTTTGTAATGTCTTTCATAGGAACTAATTCAATTCCAGTTCGCATAGAATCTAAAGCTTTCTCACCTGCTTCTTTACTACCCCAAAAAAATCCTCTACCACCTGCTGCTTGTACTTCATCATTCTTTGCAGCTACATCACTTAAATATGCTGCAGTTCGTGCAACAGAAGATAGGTTAGTCATAGCATTAAAAATAGAGTATCTTGGATCCTGAATCTCTCCTAATAATTCTCTAATCTCCCTTGGTGGAGCATTGGTATTATCAATAATATTTTTTACAAAGCTGGCCCCGGGTCTTCCTTCCATAGTTTTATTAATATATTCATTAAATCCTAACTCTTTAGGTTTTTTTCTTTTACTAATTGCATTAAGGATACTTTCTACTTGAGCTCTTGCTTCTTGAGTATATTTATTGCTACCCATATCAAATGCAGTGTCTCCATTTTCTTTAGCTATTTGTTGTCTAAAAAATCTAACAGCCCCAGTGAATGCTTCATCTGTTGGAGTATATCTTTGAAAAAATTTAAACAATCCTCTTTTAGGAGTTTCAAATGCTTTGTAGGTTCCTCCAACCCAACCCGTAATTCTATCTTTAAATAAGCCTTGTAATTCTTTAACTCCTTTACTTAACTTATCCCCTGTAGCATTGTTATCAAGAATACCTATTAGCTTATTAAATTCCCCTCGCGCATTATTTAAACCACCTACAATAACTTGTCTTGTTTCTTCTTTAACATTACTTTTTTTCATAAGATTTAAAAGCTTATCAACTTTTTTTGGATCTACTGGAGTTCTTACGTCTCCCTCAAATAATAATTCGTTTAGCCCTTTTAAAAATTTATCTTTTTCTGTTCGAACAGATTTATCAAACATAATTTGAGTTTCAGGGAAAATACCATCTACTTCTCTAGTAATGTTATCTACAATTTCTCTCGCTCTATTTATATCTCTTCCTCTTAAAGCTTCTTTTAAAGTCTCGGATTCAAACAACTCATCTGTTAAACCACCTCTTGGACTAAAGGGAGCTCTTACATATTTATCTAACCATCGAGCAAATTGAGAATTACTGTAGGCAAGATCTTTACCCTTGTTAGCTAAAAGTTTAGCTGACTTACCTACTCCATAAACAAATGGAGTAATAAGTAAAGACTCAGAGCCAAACTTAATTCTGTTCATTAACTTTCGAGCTGCATCATCTCTACCTTCAGATCTTTCATCTCTATCTAAAGATGTAGGGCCATCAAACATATCGCCAAAAGTTCCTATCTTTTCTGTGTCAGCAACAAATGCTTCTCCCGCAGCGCCTCCCATAATCCCTGCAGCAAATCTTCCATACTTAGCTTTTCGATTAAAGTCTTTTACTTTGCCCATTGCAGACATTAAATTTTTACTTTTTAAATTAGCATAGTTACCCGCACGTTTTGCACGTAAAGCTTTAGCTGTTAAATTCCTAGCTGCTTTGTTTGCAAGTTTAAAACCTATAGCCCCCGGAACTCCTACTTGAACTAATGCTTCCGTTAATTTACCGATAGCTCTATCGTCGGCAATTTCTTCAAAGGGATTTATTTTATCAAAAAATTGTTCAACACTTGCAGCTGTGTTTGTATCAGCTCCAAGATCAATAAGTTCTGCTGCTAATGAAAAAACTCCTTCAGGTACTTTTAATACACCAGAGGCTATCCCTGATGCTGCTGCGGTATACCAAGCAGTGTCATTATCATATTCTGCGGAATTAAGGGGAAGAAATTCCTCTGCCATTTATCCTCCTCTCTATTGTTTGCCTTTTATGTTCTTATACATCTCCTGAAATTTTTCTTTTCTAATACGCTCTTCTAACTCTGCTTTAGTAATTGCGCCAGGGTATTTTCTTTTTTGAGTCGGTAGCCAACCTGCTGGAGCACCTTCAGGTCGTTCCGGTAGTAAGTGTAAATTTCTTTTAAAGGCTTCATCTTGTGCTTGGTCATAAGTTAAGGTCACTTCAGAACCACTTATCTCAGATAGGGTATTCCCTGAATCTGATATCGTTGTCATTGTTTCTCCTGTAACTGAAACAGGTTCCCAGGCATAGCCTGATTTATCAGATTTTAAACGTAATCTTTTAGTTTCCCCTGTTGTAACATCATAAAAAACTTTATTAACATTATTTTTCTTAAACTTAGGTTTCATTTGCTCAATATCAGTTGTTCCATGAATACTACCAATTAATCCTCCATTTTGACTTTGATCAAATTGAGCATTAATTTTTTGATATATATTATCAGCTTCATATTTAGCATGATTCTGAGCAAGCATTTTTTGTCCAGGTTCTCCTTTATACTCTTCAAAATATACCTCTGTTAAATTGTCTACGCCATATGGATCTCCTTTGGTCATTGCAATGTCTTTTTGAATTTCTCCTTTTCTGTTAAGTAACCGCATCTCTCTATTAAATTCTGTTGTAGCTACCTTTTCTCCATATAGTCTTTCATTTTTTAATCTTCTCTCATAAATTTTATTTTCTTCATCTAGTCTCCATTTCTCTCGACCTTCATCATAAGTTCTTCCTTCATCTCTTATTCCTTCGGCATAAGTTCTTCCTTCATCTCTTATTCCTTCGTCATAAGTTCTTCCTTCTATTTTCTTACCGTAATCTAGTAGATCTTCATCTCTAAGAGCATCATAATTTAATTTTCTTTTTACTCCTTCCATTCTAATACTTCTATCAAACTTAGCTTTGTCCGCCGCTTGTTGCGTTAAAGCTTTATTAGGATCTTCTAAATTTGAAATCATATCAGAAAAAGAAGTTGAGCCGGCGATTTTTGGTCCCGCTGCTAATAGGTAGGAAGTTAAAGGATCCATTCCCCCATAAGGTCCTACTCCCTCTTGTACTTCCTCTATAAAAGATGATTGAGTTCTTTCTGGACGAACTAACGGATTGTCTGCATGCATAGATCTATCTACAACACCCGTCATAATACCTGTACCGACGTTTCCGCCTTTTCTAAACATTGGTCTTTTTAAACTTCTCATTATGCTGTTGTTTGTCCTAATACACCTGGTTGATTAAATGCTCTGTAAATTCCTGCTATTGTCGCTCCAGCTCCTAAGCCTGTATTTAAGGCACTTGGATTAGGGGTAATCTCTGATGTTGTTTGCCCCGGATAACCTGCTATTAAACTTGTTACACCACTCCCATAAGCTTGTGAAGCTGTTAATGGTTGCATCAATTGCTTCTGCAATAATTGTGATTGAGCTGTTAAATTTGCTTGATTTTGAGCTTGGTTTAAACCACCAAGAGTTGACAAAGCTCCAACATCTTGACCTAAGAATTGTTGTCCTTGACCAGCTAAGTTAAATTGATTCATCATAGCTTGCTGTCTTAAGTTTTGAGCTTGATTAAACCCTTGTTGATTTAATTGTGCTAGTAATGATGCTCGGTTCCTGTCGCTTGTTGCTCCGTACTCTGCTAATTGAACACCTTCTCTTCCACCACCAAATGCACCTGCACCAATCGCTCCGGCTCTTAATGCTGGTAAACCTTTTGCTGCTTGAGTATCGAACTCTCTCATCGTTGCATCGATAACATCTTTTTGATATGGGGATTCAAATTGTTTGTAGGCTGAGGGGTCTGCATAACCTGCTGCTGTTGTAAGATAAGGTTTGTACGCACCTATACCTGATAGTGCTAATGCTTGCGCATCTTTTTGTAATTGATCTTGTCCAGCTACAAATTGTGGTCCAAATATTTTACTTAAATCTGCGTCTTTGTATTGACCCGCCGCTGTTGCAAGATCACTTAAAAATGTTTTACCCCCTGCTTCAATAAACTCTGGTGGTAATATACGTTGTTCTGCTACTGTCATTAGACTACCTTACCTTCCAATTTTTTCATTTGATCATATAATATTTGAGCACCTTTATTGACGCTTCCGCCTCCAGCTGCTCTTACTGCATCTGCAGTCCAAACAAATTCATTATTAGATAACATCGCTGGGACATCATCTGCTTTTTCTTTTACCCCAACTGGAGGAATAAATCCACCAGTTTCTCTAAGGTCTAATTCATTCACACCTGCTTTATTCTGTCTAACAGGTAGCTGGCCCATGATGCCTGCTGCCTGAGCCGTGTCTTCAGGTGTTCCAGCATACAGTCCAATTCTACCACCTTGAGCGTAACTTCTTTCACCCTTAGCTCGTAGAAGAGCTTCTTTAGTTTCTTGATTTAATTTTTCTCTTAATTTGTCTGTATTTTCTCCTTGTATCATATTATCAATATAGGCACTAAGGTCACCATGTCTTTTATTTATCATCATAAGTTCCTGTTCGGTAGCTTCTCTATCAGGGTTTCTTCTTTTTTCAGGTGGTAGTGTTCCCCTAAATAAACCAACTCTTCCACCTTTAGCCATGCCTCCGGTATCAATCATGTCTAAAGCGAGAGTATAAATTTCATATTGTTGGTTTTGAGTAAGATCATAAAATTCTTTTCCGTATTGTTCTTCTGCTAATTCTTCTGCTAACATTTGAGCTCTCCAACCTCTGTCTCCACCACCTGCAACTTTCATATTCTCTTGTTTATTACCTCGTGAAAACTTTTGCATAAGTCTATCTGCTTCGTCATTAAGTTGGTCTAATTCTTCTTCACTTAAAAGATGTAACTCTTTTCCAAATAGTTCTAGAGATAATTCATTTATTGAATCCATACGATCAGGATCGGAAGCAAAGTCATCTGTGATTTGCACTCCTTCTTCCATTTTTAAATCATGAGGAGTTATAATTTCTTCATCTTCTATATCTAAAGTTTCTATACCACCTTTGGGTGTCCCCGCATATAAGCCAACTCTTCCGCCTTGAGCCATGTTGTTATCAAGTTTTTTTTTAGCTTCTTCGATTGCTTCTTGTTGAGAAAAACCTAATTCTCTTAATTTTGATACAAGTTCCATAAATTTATCTTCGTAATCTCCACCTTCAGAATACCCAACTCTTCCGCCAGTCGCATATTCAGATACATTTGTTTCTACAAACTCTTCTACTTCTTGAGCAGATTTATCGGGATTGGTTTTACTATAATAGTCTCTTAAATAAATTTTTAGTTTTTCTGGATCTCTTTTGGTTGCTTCTATTTCTTCTGGATCCATACCTGATGCAGCTAAGATACTTCCTATTGCTCCTAGAGTATAACCGCCGCCAGGGATTTTACCCATTAAGCCTCCTAAAAGTCCTTTGCTTGTTCCATACTTACCTGCTGGTCCAATACCTGCACCACCAAATAAAGCTCCTCCCATTCTTGATCCAATTCCTGAAAGCCCTGAGAAAGGACCCATACCCATTAGACCAGCGCCACCAAAACCTAAAATAGCAGCTTTACCTAAAGGAGATTTAACAAATTTCTTAACTCCTTTACCTATTGATTTTACTAAGCTTCCTAGTCCGTATTGTTGTCTGGGTTGTTGCATATATGATAGTGCCATAATTTTGTCTAAATTTAATTAAAAAAAGCAGGCATAGAAATCCTGAATATAGCAGTTTATTTGATTTTTTTAGAGTCGTCAACAGGTTTCGAAGGGGTTTCTCCCTGTTTTAAGTCATCTAAGAATCTTCCACAATACTGATACTCTCCGATATGAGTAATATAATCTGTTATAAATAGATATACTTTACCACCTAATTTACGCCATCTTTCACAAAAACCAAAGTCTTCACCAAAATAACGTTTAGTATCTGGTTCATGTAACGTGTCAAATAAGTTATAAAAGTTTTCTTTTTTAACTTCTTTACCATTCATATTGGTAGGTTGAAATATCTCTAATTCAGGGTGAGCTTTTATAAGATCTGTAATAACTCTTCTTTTAATTAACATACACCCTGTAGGAGCATGAGTAGCTTCCATGATACCTTTATCTACAGTTATATCTTTGCTTCTGTCTAACTTAACAGGAAAAGTATAACCAGCTTTAGCAAGATCTTCTGGGCCATTTATTGCTCCATCTTTTTGACTAAGTCTTTCCCAAGCTTTATCCCAACTAAATTGTTTCATTGGATAAGGACACGATATAATATCTTTATCTGCTTCTATCATTTTCTCTATGGTACTAAAATTAAAATCAATATCTGAATCTATAAATAATAAATGAGTGTATTTATCTTCATGATTTAAAAACTCTGCTACACATAAGTTTCTCCCCTGGGTTACCAACGAAGATTTCATTATAGTAAAACTAATTAAGATGTTTCTTCTCATACATTCTTGCTGCATTTTTAATACGGCTTGGCAGTAATGCATAGAGACATCACTATGAACAGGGGTGCATACCATTATTTTATGAGGAGAACGTCCTAGATTTATATTAGTAACATTCGTCTCTGTGCCAGCTTCTTTGGTTTCATTATTAAACCACATTGGTTCATTTGGATACTGCATCTAAGGCTCCTTTCAAAAATGTTTCCCACTGTCTACCAATTTTATTCCAATTATAATAAGAGTTAGCATAAGCTGATTGACAATCAAGGTGATTAAATATTTGATTATTATGTAGGGTTTGTGATGCTGCTTCAATACCATAGCCAAATTTAGAAGCTAAAGCTTTGTAGTCTTTGTCTACAGGTATATACATAGGAAACTCAGCTCCCGTTTCGTACAAGGCACCTAGATTAGTGGTAATACAATATAAACCAGCGGCCATACATTCTAATAATGATATACAAAAAGTCTCTTCAAAAATACTTGGGTACACATACATATTATATTTATGTAAATTCTCTTTAATGTATTCATTTGATTTGTAACCAATATAATTTACGTTAGGTAATTTATCTGCTTGTTCGTATAAAGCTTTATAGTGTTTATCATTTTGTTCATAAAACTCTTTACCATAGACTTCACATGAAGAATAAACATCTAAACTAATTAAAGGATTCTTTACAAATTGCATAGCCCCTAATAAAATATTTAAACCTCTCCACGGAGTATTTTGATGAATTATTTTTATAGGTTTGCCTAGCTCATAGTGAGGAGCTTGCTTAATTTTATCAATACCATTTTTAATAACCACTGACTTGTCTGTAGGTATATCAAAAAACTGTCTGTACTTTTCATAAGTCCAATGTGAATTAAAGACATACCAATCATATTTTTTATGATTGTTTTTATCTTTGAACCATGGTGCCAGATTCGGTTGATCATATGAATTCTTCTGCCAGAGAATATTCATTTTAGTTGGATGTAAAGGAATTTTTTCAGGGACAGATGTAGTTATTTGTACTTGGTCTAATAACTTTTTATCGACATATTTTTCTAAATATTCAAATTGTAATTCTGTTCCGCCTTTAGGATGTTGGTTTGTCATTCATTATCCTTTCTATTATTTTATAAGTAGTAATTCCTAAATGGGTATTATACTCAGGTTCAGGACTACAACATATAAAAATTTTGTCAAATGTTTGTTGGGAAATAAAACTTAAACATGGATCAAATTTATAAGATTTTAATTTGTCGTTTATTTTTTGTCTATTAAAATGTGTGGGATGTACAGACTCAGGATTATTAATCCATACATAATTTATTTTTTTTAAAAAAACATTAGATAAATGATAAATCCAATTTCCCTCATCTAACTTTAAATACTGATCGTAAGCGTAATCATGATGATGATCTATATTCCATAAATTATATTCATCATACCCATGCAAAAAATAAGGATAAATTTTATGATTATCGTAATTTAAAATAATCTGTGAATCTTTAAATAAAAGTGGAATAACAAATGAAATAAGATCTTGTTGACTTTTTAAATTTTGTATCCAATCACAATCTACAGAAAGGATATTAAGTTTTTTTTCCTTCATTATTATTCATTACTTTCTGCATTAAGTCTAAACCTTTAGGTGAAACATGAACAGTTACATCTTCAACTATATCAGGTCCTTCTTTCTTTTCTTTAAAAGTTTCCCCAGTTTTTGTATTCCTATAAGTAGTTATAGTAGTACAATTTATTTTATATACGTTATCCATTTTCATTCTCTCTAGTTATTAAAGCATAACTTATGGCACCTTGTATTTTATTACTGCCCGTTGCTGCTTGTACAGTTATAGCATCACCTGCTTCTAAATTCAAGCCTTGAGGTGAGGCATTGACCTGCGACTTAGCAGCTAAATCATCTCTAAAAAATTCATACTCAGTGCTTGAATCAGATGAGTCAACTAAATTCATCTGTACCACAATAGATGATGATGCGTCGTTATTTGCACAATAAA
>Ga0080013_1006247_pt1 | contig 10699 bp, 13 predicted proteins | sample ETNvirenome_6_85_FD_69236 | JGI IMG/M metagenome (GOLD analysis project Ga0080013, IMG submission 69236) | Marine viral communities from the Pacific Ocean - ETNP_6_85 (SPADES assembly) (version 2) | ecosystem: Environmental > Aquatic > Marine > Oceanic | place: Pacific Ocean | collected 2013-06-19
TTCCCCCGCTGCAATGAACTTCTGCGCTTCTCGGAAGATGGCTTGTGCGAGAATTGTGGCAGTAGTTGTGCCGTCGCCAGCATCGCTATTGGTTTTCTCGCTGGCTTGCTTTACGATTTGTGCGGCTGCATTTTCGAAAGGGTCTTCGAAATCTATGAACCGTGCTACGGTTACGCCATCTTTTGTAATGATTGGGTTGGTGCCTACTTGGTGTAGGAGAACATTGCGACCTTTCGGTCCCAGTGTTGATGCCACATTGTCTGCTAGTTTGTTTACCCCGTTCAGGATCTTTTGTTGTAGATCTTGCCCGTTGTCATAATGCCTCACGCTCCCTCCGCTATTAATATTTATTATATACCGTGTAACAAAAAACGTTAAGAATCATTTTGTAACAGCAACTGTCCAAGAGATTCCTAATTGGTCATCGCTGTATAGGCGTTGACCCACTTTGTATTTTCCCCGATTAGTGCGTGAATAAGCGGTACGAACCAGCGTCATTGGGCGCATCCTAAATCTAATGTTAATTTTTGGGTCATTTTTATAATATTCTACAACCGAATCTACTGATTTAATTTTATTTAAAACACCTTGTAGCCTAGAACAGTCTTCCATGTTCGCCTCGATATCAGCAACAAGGACACCCTCTGCGGGGTGAGGATTTTCAGAGCCACCACCAATAATAATTTTTAACAAAGTAGAATATTTTTCTTGAAACAGATCAGACAATCTAGCATAAATGTTTTGTATCTTAAAACTGTTTTTAAACTTGCCATTTTTGCCGAACACGGGAGAATTTATGAGTGCGGCGATGACCTGTTCGTTTTTCTTTATGTCATCGGGAAATTGATAACTGGGCGCGACCGCTTTTACAATCGATAAAAACATATTTTTCTCGGCAATAATAACGGGTTTCATTATTTGAGTTATTTCTTTGATTTTATCCTTCAGTTCCTCGACAACTACTTTTGCTTCATTGTCATCCATCCCAACCTGCCGCAGACGCAAAAAAAGTTTTTTTTCATCCATCCAATTTTCCAAAAAAGCAAAATTTTCTTTCTTCATGCTAATCCCAATTGGGTCTTTTGTGGTCAGTATTTCGATGTCTGCTTTTGGTTCAGGTTTTCCACCCCCCAATTGACGTGCGCCGATTACCAAGTGATCTCCTAACTCTCCCAAGCGCATTTTCACAGGATTATCTGGTGAGGCGCACGCATTAATGCCCGTGACTAAATTTCTTTCACTCTGTTGACCGCTAACAGCAACCTCCATAATAAGTTTATCCAATTCAGCTACACCAAAATGCTTGGCTTCTTTCTGAACTGGACGTGACTTAGAGAGGATTAGTTGTTCTAGTGCTTTCATTTCTTATCTTTTTCTTTCTTCGCTTTGTTCGCTGCTGCAATCTTCTTAAGCTTTTCGCGGCGTTCTTCGGTGCTTGGTCCTTTGTTGAACTTTGCTACCCGTTCTTCTGCCCCTTCGTCAACAGGGTCTTCGCTCAAAATCTCTTCAAGGGATTGCTGGACTTGCTCGCGGAGCCTGTCGGCATACTTGCGGTCGGCTAAAGTCTCATACTCATCGCTGTGCCAGCCGTCTTCCGATTCTTCGTCCTCGCGCCTGTCTCTCTCTAACGCATCGATGTGCGCCGTGTCGTCAGCGGCTGCGCCACTAAAGTGCTCTTCGCTCTCGGGGCGATCCTCGCCAGCCACATCTTCTTTCATTAACCGCATAGCCATCTCAGCCATCTGAGAAACGTCTAATTTTAAAAATCTATTTTTAGCATCATCGCTAAGGGCGTCCAAAACTTGAACGATAGCAGACGCCTGCTGGGGATCTACGTCAGCGCCATCAACTTTGCCTGCCGTTGCGGCGGAGGCAAGCTCGCGGATCGCATCTTCCTTGGCGTTGGCATTGGTCGCGGCTTCGGCAGGTTCGTCAACAACCCCCTCTGCCTGAGTCATATATTGAGCCGCGTCGGTCTCGGAAGCGGTCTGTGCAGCCTCGTCTCTCTCGGCGTCTTTCGACCACGCCTCGTCAAGCCGCTTGGCTCGTTGGACTTCCTCAAAAATAATTTGACGGAGACGACCTTTGGTAATTTTAAATTTGTTCATGTTGTTTTCCTCTAAACGTTTTTGTTTCCACACATCATAAATATCTGCTTCTTTGCCGAAACTCCCAGCAGCGCCTTGCACTGCGCCTGATGTCATTGTGCATGTTTCTGTAATGTCTGATGTTGCCTCGCCGGCAGCGCTTGCCATATCAGCAAGGTCAGCAGCGTCGGCAAGTTCTGCACCAGTACCAAGCGCCGTTGCAAGTTCGCTAAAGCTCTCTAAAGCAAATGCGCCCAACTCACCAGTTTTAATAGCGGTTAACATTCCTTCAAGAAACGCAGCTATGGTTTGATGCTTTGCTAAGGCTTTGAAAAGCCCTTTGCCAGAAGCGACTAATAATCCAGCGATAATCGCGTGAAAAATAATCACAGCGAGTCTGTGTCTCTTCTTCTTGTCCTTCACAAAAAAGAGAGCCTTTTCTACGCCACCAACAAGCATGTGGTGAAGCTTGTCAGCCATTTTAATAATGGCGTTGGAGTCAAGCGGCTCTTCGCCTTTCCTCTTTCGAATCGCATTTTGCCCCAGTTTGACGCCCTTGCCGATTATTTTCATAATGGCTGGAGCGGCTACTACGCCGCCGAGAAGGGCTAGACCAAGAGCTTCATTTTGTTGTTGGGGAATGAGGGCATCTTTATTAGCCTTGATGTCCGATTCGATTTCATCAAATACCCCATCTAAAAGATCGGCAGCCAACTTTTCTTCTTCGGTGGCTTCTTTTAACAAGGTTTCAATAATTAATTGGCGCACTCTCATATGCTCACCTCATAAGTCTTTTGACTGCCACCACCAAATGCATCCGTGCGAAAGTCATCTTTACGCATCATTGTAATAATACGCAATTCGTCTGGTCCTTTACGCATATCTAGGGAACCAACAATATTTAATGGTAGCTGGCTTCCTTGCGAGGCTTTGACGTGAAAAGGTTCTTTGTTTTTAATCTCACCGTTCATAAAATCATCCAGCAGTTGTGGCAATGCTCGGTCTAATGCCTTGACAATGCTGTCTCGGGAAATTCTCCCCATTGGCTGACCGCCAGCCCCAGTTTTGCCGACATGTCTGCGGCTTCTTTCGTCGCCGTGTTTAGTTGCAATTACTGCAAGATTATCGAGATCAATAAGATATGTTTCACTGAACTCATCATATTTTGTGGCTTCAGTTAAAAAACTCTTCCAATTGTTTAAAATTTGTCTAGTATTCATCAAGTGTAAATAGTATTTTAACAACTAAAACTCTGATGTTTAAGAAGAGCCCATCATATATTCATCATCATCCAGAACTTCGTCGGATGGCTCTCTAATATAAAGTTTGTCGTTCATAAAAAAAAGATCCAGCTTGTTATTAATGAATCTATCAACAAGCATTAAATATCTTACTATGGCTTCTTCCGATGGATCAGAACTAATACAATTTTTTATAACTTGATTAATTATAAAGACCTTTTCGGCATGATAAACATTTTCATCACGCTTCAAAGTGCCCCTGTCATAGAGAAACTTTATGAAATCTTTTTTATCCATTTATACTTTTAAAGCTTTTTTGATTTCTTGCTCGTAAGATTTTAAATTGCCATCTTTAATTCTGGTGAATTCTTCTTCAAACTTTTTATTGAGGATTCTTTTAAATGGAAACATCCAATAATAATTTGCCGATACAAACTGGTTGACAAAAAACTCTGGATTGGCTTTTTTTGATAAGAGCCACCATTGAACTGCCATTGATACAACATACGCTTTGAATTCAAAGTGGGCGCGGAAAGGAGCGGGGATTGGCAGAAGGAATCCCAAACACAAAAGCCACCAGGGGTTCCAAAAAGCAAAGACGCTCAAGAGCATCAATATCTGAGGGCATAAATACAAAAACTTGAACAAGGGTCCAAGCCTCTGATTATCTTTCATATGTACAAATTCGTGTGCAAGAACTTCACAGGCTCCATATGGATTATCCTCTTTCCACGGAAGCATCGGCACATACATCTTATTACCGATGACGGTAATAAAACTTGTCATAAACCTTTTATTAAAAAACAAAAGCTTAGAGAGGCACCTCATAAGTCTGCTTTCCTGTTTGTCTATAAGTTCAAAATCTGGAAAGGTGTCTTTGATGTGTCCCTCTAAGCTCTTGCGCTTAAGAGAGAGGATTTCTTTCATTACTTTTTGCGAAGTTTCGCCGCAAGCTTGCGCTGGAGTGATTCCTTCACAAGACGCTTGGCTACCCGATTGGTGACCTCTTCAACAATCTCGTTGAAGGCTTGGTTCTCGATGGACTCGTGGAATCCCTTTGTGGTGTAGTCTTCCTCGCCGGGATCTGTCTTGGACTCTTCGTCCTTTTTCTCGCCCCAAGCCTCTTCCAAAGCGTCAGGACAGCCACAGCCTTCCTCGACCTCTTCGACATCGACATCGGCAGCAACAATTTCCTCACCAGCTTCATCACCAGCTTCTAGATCTTCCACTGCATCACCAGCATCTTCGCCTTCGCCTTCGACTTCAACAGAAACGCCGGTCTCTTCTTCGATAGCGCCAGCAATAGCATCAACCAAGGCTTCCACCTTGTCGTGCATTGCGTCGTCCACGTCGTCTTCGGCAGCGTCCATGTGGTCTTCCGCATCAGCCATCGCGTCTTCTGCGCCAGCCTCTTCATCGGCACCAGCAAGAGCGAGTTCGTCCTCGCTTTCTTCCTCGTCCTCGGTGACGTATCCACGCCAGCTTTCCATTAGAATTTTCATATTTGACTTCATTGTAGTCTACCTCTCCTTTAAAGTTGGTAAAAACTCTTAATAAATAGTATACTAAACCTCGAAATCCTCTAACTCCTGTGAAAAATCAACCGCTGTCACATCTTCTAGTTTTTTGAGAAGCTTCAGCCACTGAAGAAATTCTTGAAATGTTTCTACTTTGACCGTGAATTGTTTGTTCTGGTTGTCGGTGTTTTTGATTTGCACGTTGAATTTCATGGTTTTTCCCCTTTTCATAAATATCCTCTTTTCTTATTTTTTTAAATAATTTTTGAAGAGCCTTGTCTTGAATTTGTTTTACGCGCACATAGCTCACACCAAGCCTCTTGGCTACCTCTCGCAATGTCATACGCCCGTGTTTTTGCACCGCAATACTGACGCAGTTTTGATCTTCTTTATAATCAATCCACTGACGACAATCTTTATTATTACACACTTTTTGGGTTTTGTTTATCTCATCAATACACTTCATATGTTTGGATTCTCCTTGGCAATTGCGTCAAAAATATTATCAAGTTCATCTGAGTCGAAAGGCGTAAATCTTTTCATTGCTTCCTCTGCTCTTTTTAAATTTCTATTTTGTTTCTCGGAATTTTTCTGAGCCAAGCCCGTTAGCCTTTGAACGAACTCCACAATGTTTGAATCATCATCGACGTAAGCTTGAAGCACCCCCTGAATAAAGGCTTTCTGTGAAAGCTTATCTTCCGCTGCCCTAACCCTAAAATTGTTGTGCAAGGTTTTATCTATGATAAACACCAAGCGACTTTCACTTTCTTTAACAGTTGCCATTGTTTCTCCTTAAAATGTGTGGTGAACTTTCCACTTGAGATGCGCCGGTTTGCTGAACCCACTCGGCTTTTGTGCGTAGTTCTTGTATGTTTCTTGCGCCTGAATAGGAAAAACCTGACCTCACATTGCACTTTAAGGCTGTCAGGACTTCTTCTACGCTACCGCAATGAGGAACCGTGGAGGAAATCCCCTCATGAGAGGAAATTTTATTTCGCCACTCCACCTGTGCATCGGGGCTTGCCATACCACGATATGTTTTAAACCTCATTCCATCAAGTTCAAAAACTTCGCCAGGGGCTTCATCTGTTCCAGCAAGGAGTGATCCCAACATAACAAAATCAGCGCCAGCAGCAAGAGCCTTAACAATATCGCCCGCAGTTTTAATACCGCCATCAGCGATGATTTTTGCATCTCGGTCTGATTTGGCGCAGTCAAGTATCGTCTGAAGCCCCGAAACACCGTGTCCCGTTTGTACTCTTGTAGTGCAAATGCTGCCACCTCCAATATTACATCTAATGCTATCAGCACCCCAATCAGCCAAATCATTGAACCCCTCCAAGGTGGCAACATTGCCAGCCATTATATGATAATTAGGTGGCAGCGTTGACCTCAAATGAGTTAGGGCTTTTTTCATTAAAATGTGATGCCCATGTGCCACATCAATACAAAGAAAATCTGCACCGGCATCATAAAGCTTTTTGGCTCGCTCTTGATAATCCCCCACTACACCGATAGCTGCGCCAACGACCACATCGGGCTTCAGCGAAGCAACTATGGCACATTGTTCTTCAACAGTATTATAACGATGGATAATAGCCACTCCCCAATTTTTCCACATAGCATATGCCATATCAGATTCCGATACGGTGTCCATTGGGCTGGCTATAATAGGCAATGCAAACTCAAGTTCACCAAGATTGTTGGTCAACTTGACCTCTTGCCTGCTATAGATATCACTATATTGAGGCACCAATAATACATCATCATACGTTAAAGCGACCTTCATCTATTCCTCCCTTAATTGCTTTTAAATATTCGTCTAGATAATTCAATGTAAACCAAGTATACATATCCGGTGATGGAGGGTCTGGCACAACTATATAGTTGTCTCCTTGTCCCACTATGATTGAAGGCACTCCTTCAAATTTTCCCTCAAACAACTCTTTAAGCTCGGTGTCGTCCTTCGAATCGACATCAACATAAAGAAAATCAAAATCATATTGATATCTCATTACAAGAGTCTCAATAACATGTTTTAATAAATCACAATAATGACAAAACTCACTTTTAAAAATTATAACATATGGTTTATTTTCATTCACTCGCACGCTCCGTGGGTAACTCTGCCGTCCTTTCATAACACGCGGGGCAATAGAGTTTTACCTCCTCGGTTTCTTCATAAACGCGAACATTCCATGTAAAAACATGCTGCCGATCTTTTTTATCAAAAGGCTTATAACACCCAAAACAATAGCCAGGAAGCAGATTAAACAATCCGACTCGCTGCGACATTGCCTTTTTAAGTTGCTTTTGTGCGTCTTTTGTTTGGCGTCTTGCCAGTTTTCTTTCTAAACTTCCCATTATTTATTGCTCACAGTTGATATTCGAACATGATTGCGTGACATCCCAACCACTGGTGGTCCCCGAAAAACAACGACCGCTGACGGAAAAGGCGCAGAGCCTTGGTCGCTAAACTTTAAACGACCTTTGACAAAATAAACCTCGTCTGCTTTCATACAATAGTTGTGCCAATATTTTGTATCTGTCCTAGCCGGGATAAGACAGACCACAGTAGTGTGTGGTTTTCCACCCTCGTCAAATGCCTTTTTCAACCACTTGTCAATTCCCCTGCCGTATGGAGGATTCATAAAAACTTTATGTCCCTCCCAATCCTGCATCAAACCGTCGTCTTCTTGGGTAAAATATTTATCACACTTGGCGGTTTGTGGAGTGGAACAAGGATCTAAAGTAAATTGAAATGTGTTATTTAGTTTCTCATAAAAATCCGCTGGGGTTTCCCACTCGCTGGATGCGCTACTAAACATTGTCTTCTGTGTTTCTTTGTTCACTTGTCCCCCGTGCTTCCCAAGGCTCCTTCGCCTCTGGTTGAATTTTGATTAAGGTTGTCTTCTGTTGCTTCTTCCACTTCACATGGAACCATCGGAATCATAACTGCTTGGGCGATCTTTTGCCCCGGTTGAATGATGCGAGTTGCTGCACCAACGTTATGTAAATTAACAAAGACTTCTCCATTATAGCCGCTGTCTACCACACAAGCTCCAACCAACAATTGCTTTTTTGCAGCTACACTTGATTTATTTTTAATCTCCAACATGTAACCATAAGGCACTTCAACTTTTATTCCCGTTGGAACAATCTTTGATTCACTGGGATGAATACAATAATCCATTCCATACAGAGCGTGATCCTTGGCTGGGCAATAAAACAGATCCATCCCCGCATCTGCTGCGTGTTCCCTCTTGGGCAACTTTGCACTCTTTCTTATTCGAAAAACTCGCATCTTCCCTCCTATCCAATAAGTTTCCATGAATTATAAAAAGCTCTACTTGAAAACCCCCATTGCTCGCTGTAATCGAGCTTCGCCATGTAGGGTCGATTCAATCTAATAATATCTTTATTGGGGTCAACTCCCCAACACTTAATTGTCTCTTGTTTTGAAGTTTCGTCAATGACTCGTACAATATAAAAGGGTTTTCCCTTGCGTGTCTTCTTGACCAACACCTCCCGTGGGATAAACCACGCCGCGCCCAACTCTCGGTCGAACTCTCCCAAGGGGGGGATACAATAATGATCCAACCGTTCTCGGATATGATCCGACATGACAAGATGAAAGGGAAAGGTTCCCAACAAATCTACCAAATATGCCAACTTTTCTTCTTTTGAAAAGCTGCTCTCTGGCTCATAAAGCTCAATGTTCTCTTTAAACTTTTTAAGATTCTTTGGTCGATCAACCGCAACTGATGACCAGAAGTGTTTCAAACCGGAAAACCTATCATCCATCAGCCCATTTAAAGTTTGAGAGCGCACCAGAACGTCTAAGGCTTTTTTGTTTAACTTAGAGTAAACAATGTTTTCGTTAAACAAAAACTCCTCAATTGTATTGAAAGGGCGATTATTAACAATCTGTTCAATTGCTTTCTCGCCCAAGCCCTTGATTGAAGAAAGAGGCTGAACCAAAGTCTGATCGTCATCGCCAATCTCCCAAACCATACCAGAACGATTGATGTCGGGATACTCTACTCTAATCCCAAAGCTTCGCACAGTATTGATAGCTCGTTCCTTTCTGCCTTCTGGTTCTTTGTCAAGATATGCTGCCATCCACTCCACGGGATAGTAATTAAGAAGATGGGCACACTGATAGCTAAGAATAGAATAGCTAACTGCGTGGGACTTATTAAAACCATATCCTGAGAAGTACTCAAAGGTTTGCCAGAGCTTTTCGGCTTGTTTGGTTGTGATACCTTTCTCTTCACAGCCCTCAACAAACTTGTTATGGATCTTCTTTTTCTTTTCATATGTCTCACCTGTGGTTCCCTTCTTCGTCAAAAGCTTGCGGAGCATGTTGCCCTCGTCAAGCGACAAGTTCTTGCCCAACTTGTGAGCCAACAACGCAATCTGCTCTTGGAAAATCAAGTAGCCATAAGTTTCCTCGGTGACTTCCTTGACCAGAGGGTGTAAGTATTTAATATCCTTTGGATTCTTCTTAGCCTTTATATAGCTGTTATGCACGTTGGCTGAGAGTGGACCGGGACGATAGATGGATGTGATGGCTGAAACGTCAATGATCGAACGAGGCTTGGCTCGTTGACAGAAACCCTGTGCGCCCTTCTCGGTAAACTGGAACACGCCAGCCCACTTGCCCTTGTGGAAAATGTTTTTGTAAACTTCCTGATTGTTTAGGTCTAACTTCTCTGGGCTCAGGTTTTCATCGTACCATTGTTTGACATCATCGAACGTAGGGTTTTGTACCCCATGATGCCGCCGAAGCAGATGACGGATACAACCCTCAACCATTCGCAATGATGCGAGTCCAAGGATATCAAATTTAATAAAGCCAAGAGGCTCAAGATGTCTAACATTTTGTCCTTCACTCCAAGGTGTCTGCTGCACACCTCCACTATTAATTAGTGGCATATGAGTGTTCAATTTATCAGCAATCACCACCCCACCAGCGTGTCGAGAAATCGACCGCAATTGCCCTGTTAAGGCTTTGACGTGAATTTCAACGTGTGGATACTTCCGCAAGAATTTCTTAAGAGAATCAGAAAACTCCATTAACTCTTCAAAAGTGGGATTGTATGCGCCAGCAGTAATACCGTGACGTGCCTTTGCAAGCGGTGTTGCCTCCAATACCATCACGCTTGTGACGCGATTAACTTCACCAAAATCAATCCCATAAAATTTAGCAATATCTTTAATCAAAGAACGAAGCTGCAAAGTATTATAATTTGAAATTGGGACGACAGTGTTATTGCCCCACTTCTCAATAAGGATTTCTTTCAAATGCATGGGATCGGCAACATCATAATCAATGTCGGGATAATCTGTTGCGTCCTTACGCAAGAATCGACTAAAGAGTAATCCATACTTTAATGGATCAATCCCGGTAATGCCAAGCACATATGCGACAAGACTGCCAGCAGCAGATCCTCGCCCAGCGCCGACCAGTTGAACCTTGACGGCTTCATCACTCACTGCCTTCATTGTTAAAAAGTATTTTGCGAAACCACGATCTTCAATAACGCGAAGTTCTTCTTTAAGTCGATCGACATAAACTTGGTCTGTGTGAAGATCAAAACTCTTTAGCCCTTCGACACACAGCCTGCTCAATTCGTCCGGTGCGGTTGTCCCTTCGGGAACCACAAAGTCTGGCAAGCGAACAGTCGCATCAGGATAAAATTCCTCAATACGATTGAACGCAATATGGTGAGTGTTTTCCAGCGACTGCCGAACCAGATTATCATCATACTCAAAGCCCAGTTCATCAGCCGAAGACTTGTAAGCCTCCCACATCTGATCGCCGTTCTTCGGATACAACTCGTACATCAAG
>Ga0080013_1006248_pt1 | contig 10698 bp, 22 predicted proteins | sample ETNvirenome_6_85_FD_69236 | JGI IMG/M metagenome (GOLD analysis project Ga0080013, IMG submission 69236) | Marine viral communities from the Pacific Ocean - ETNP_6_85 (SPADES assembly) (version 2) | ecosystem: Environmental > Aquatic > Marine > Oceanic | place: Pacific Ocean | collected 2013-06-19
AAAGCTATCATCGACATACTCGCCGTCATAAGTCATATCCACATCGACACCGCACGCTTCGTGCATCGCCTCTTCAATGCTATCCGCTTCCACTTCAACAAAAGTTCGTTTGGTCCAAGTTACTGGTACGAGAAACTTCTTCATCTTTTCCCTCTCTCAAGTGGTTATGCATGTATTATAGGCGATCGGCAAGGTAAAGTCAAGGAAAAAGTTCATATTTCTTTTCAATTCCAAAAATAATTTTGTCATAGACTTCTTGAAGCTGCTTCCAGTTCGCCTTTGATAATCTTTGATTGTCGGGAGTTCTCCCGTCCGGCCAGAGTCGATAGCATAACTCCCGAAGCGATTCGGTTCCAAAATTATAAAGAGAATGGTAAACAAGTCTTTTCGTTGGCTTATCTCCCTCGATAGCAAGCCACACACTAAATGTTTGTCGATTGTGCCAAAAACTACTATGTCGGCTCATTTAAAACCCCGGCGTTATCTTATCGTAAATAGCACCATCGAATGGGTCTGTTTTAGCCAGTGGATGAATTATTCCACTCAGCCAGTTGCGAAAGCGCACTGCCTCCGATGGCTTGGACGCTCCAACGCTCCAAGTTACAGGCTTATCCTTTTGGAAAGCGGCTGCAACACGCCAGTCATAAAGAGATACAACGTTCTCTGCATCGTCTTCAAAGACCCACTGCATTGAGGTCGGATTATCATCCTTATCGATACCTATCTCTGAATCGTCGTATCTAGGCGGACCTAAGTGTTTGATGAGAGCATTGGCTGTCACATTGTTCAGGGTGCATTGACATGCAGTGGTGAGTGTTTTTTTAGCGCTTTCCTTAAACATCTTTTTTTTCTCCTACGCTGGGCTTATTCGTGCTCAACAGTTCTAGTTCATAATCAGGATGCCATGCAGTAGGATAAGAGCCGCAACCAATGCGATACCATAGTGCTAAGTCATCATCTGTGTAAGTATCGATGATAATTCCCCAGTCGCGGGGGCTATGAAATCCCTTGTAGAATTCCTTTATCCTCACTAGGTCGCCTACTTTCATTGGTCCTCTTCAATCGCCCTTAATTGCGCGACACCTGGCGGGACTTCTCCGCTGACCATTCCGCCGTGCTTTGCGATGACAAGCGAGACGAGAGTGGAAGGAACTCTTGGATAAACGGTCCCAGTAGGATTTTCGGGGTCTTCGCTATATTCTATGAGAAGCGTTTCCGGCGCGTTAGGATAACCCACTTCAACAGACTCATAGTGTGCAGCGCCGGTAACCTGGGGGTTGCAATACGCCGTATCGTTTGCTTGAACGCTCATTCTGAAGCCGTCCGAGCAGATCACGGGCTTGTTTAGTTTATGCTTCACTTAAAACCTCCAAGCAAAAATCAGCGTGATTGCCGATATATCCGTTGTCAAATCGAACCTCATAGCACTGGTGATGAATCTTATGTGTAAAGGGCTTAGGGAGCTTCTTGGTGATTATTCCCAAGGTTCCATTTGGAGCGTGGCGTGAGCCGTATTCAACTATTTTTATTAGATCACCGACTTTCACTAATAACCTCCAAACAATAATGGTCAATGTAAATGGACTTGCCGTGAGTGCATTCCACCATACACCAAACTTCATCTTCATAGCCGCACTTAGACAAGCGTGGGTGCGGTCCTGCACTGGTAACAATACCAACAGAGCCGCCGGGACATGCCGGAGTTCCACGGGTTTTGATTCTAACCAAGTTACCAACTTTCATTTGTCTCTCCCTTTCCTTGATTATAGGAACAAGCGCGGAGTTTTCAAGTATAAAGTCTCCAATCCAATCCTGTTCTTGCTTCGGGACTGAAACATCTAATGTGGTTGTTTCCAGGGTCGAAGACGGCAACTCCCCAGCCGCTTTGGGTTCCCAGGTTCTCTTTCCATCGAGATCCGCTATTGACCGTTACATCACACGCTAAGTGGGGGATGTCTTCGATGTAGCGCAACCTATGCCCCTGAGTTTGGCTATCGTGACCGTGGGCGACAAAGTTAACCCCGGCTTCTCGTAGAGCCTTCGCGCCTTGTGGCGTAAAAGGGGCGTCTTTGGTTCGATATTTGGTCCTGAACGCGCCCGAGCCCTGGCTGTAATAAAAATCGAACAAGGTGTCCTTGTCCGCCGTGAGTTTGCGAAACTGCGCGTTGAAGCGGTCTTGACCTTTATCTTTTAGCTGGTAAGCAAACACATCGCTTACGCCGGCATGGGTGAAGAGAAAGTTGTTGTCCTGGTGAAGCAAGTTTAAGGAAGGAAAGAACCATCCAAACTCCCCTTCGGGGTCCAAGAACATTTCTTTCGCGGCTTCTATGCCGCCGCATTCTTCTAAGAAAGGCACGATGCGCTTCTCAAAGCGTTCCGGTGAAAAGATGCGTTGAAAAAGAAAGTTGTCTTGGTCATCCCAATTTTGTAGGACCATAAGCATACGCAAGTCATGGTTGCCTGCGATGAACCTTACCTGGACCGTCTCGGAGAGCTTCTTAAGCTCTCGAAGCAAGTTAAGGTTAGATGGTCCCTTGTCCAAACAATCCCCGCCAATCAGATAGAGAGCGGAGGTGTCGTCACAATACTCAAGCGAGTTAAGAAGCGCTCGCCTGTCGGCGTGTAAATCGGCAAAAAAGTATGTTTTCTGGCTAATCACGGGTGTCTTATCCCTCACTAAGAAAAAAAAATTTTGGGTCATCGCTTTGTCATGAACGCATTGACTACCAAACCGACGAGTATTGTGCCTCCAACTACGGGGGCGACCCCTAAAAGCAAATTACCCAAGTTTGTAAGAAACTCAATCATCATGCCTCACTCACCAAAATCACGTTGTTCATTGAAATCGGTACTTTTTGTTTTAACTTGAATAAGTAGACAACAACTTTACTTGTGCGATGAAAATAAAACTGTTGATTGATAACAACTCCCATTTGTCCTGCCCATGGGCGAGGAGCGTTATCAATGACCCTTATCAAGTCACCTTCTTTCAACTCTCTTTCACGATTCTTGTTACGTGAGTTTCGGAACCTTCTTCTAATCCTGGGATTACCTTCTTACGTCCTCTCTGTCCTGCCTCTGAGGCTGTTCTAAGCGTTTTTAACTTCGCTGTGGGACAATAGGTCTTTATATTAGCAACAGGCTTTATCCAACGAATAATCGCGTGTTCTGCGCCTTTGTGATCGAAGATCGTCTCAACTAATCCAATGTGATCAGATTTAAGTCCTCGATAAGTTACAATATCTGCTTTTTTAATCATGTTAACACTCGTGCCATTCTTTAAAAAGTTTGTAATCTAGCTTCTTTTCTACTTCGTCAAGGATGCTTTTTGTTTCATCTTTCCAAACTGAATAGATTTCAAGCCACTTGACTTCTTTTAGTGCAATCCCGGCAGGAGGGGTTGTATCTTGCCATAGCTCTTTGCACCATTCACGGAGTGCTTTCGCTCCTTCAAAATAAGAGTCTCGCTTGACTATCCTTTTAAAATCAGGATTAAGTTCCAACCAGGTATAAAGGTTAGAGGTTGAGTCATTCGAGAACTCTACATTCATGGAGCGATACACCTCTCCTTGTTTCGTAGGAAGTCTTTCCATTCGTCATCGTCCGGTGTTGGTGACTGAGTTGCTCGGTCCATCTTGATGTAAGCTCTATTGAGAATAGAAATAAACTCTGCTCTCAGTGTCGTGTCTTCCAAGGTTTCAGCTAACTCAGACAGTGTTTTAATGTCAGTCGTAATTTTAACTATTTTTTCTTTATCGTTGGTCAAGGTAGTAGTTTCCAGTTTCTTTATTGAAGAAGCCAGCGACCCAGTGAATACCAAAAGTAAGACCAAGCCAAACTGGCACAGTAATGTCAATCTCAAACATGTTTTCGTTCCCTTATAGTCTTTGTTATATTATAACTATAAGAACGAAAGTTCAACTTTCAAGTTTATTTTGCTTTATTTACGATTTTAGCTTCCCAGTATGGCTCATCGTACTCGGTGGGCTTGCCATATCTGCCTAAGACTTTGTAAGTTCGGAACCCGTCATGACAGTCCTTGAAGCCATTTTTCCAATAAACTTCAGTGACAACGCCCATGTCTATTCTCTCCAAGTCTCCCTCGGGACAATGGAGGGTCACGAGATCGCCTATCTCTGGTTTAACATTCCTGTTCATACTTCACCTTATGGGGATTATAGAAGCCTTCACAAGCCTTTACAAGCTCTAACGCGCTAGGAGCTAACCAACATATGTCTTGGTTAAGCTCGCCTTTCCACTCTACACCATAGTGTTCCAGGACAACTTTACCGACGCCGCCGAAACTAGATTTAAGGCAAACAATCGTACCTTGCTTATCAGTTTCTTTGTCTTTAACAGTGTCTCCGAGTTTCATCTTTAAATCTCTTCTGTTTCTAGTTGTTCTTCAACAAAATTAAAAGCTCTCTGGACAAGCTCCGCGAGCCATTCATCACCATCATCTTCGAGATAGGTGATAGTTTGTTCCATATAATCTAATAAATCCGAAATGTTTTCATTCATTTAAACTATCTCCTTCATTGAATAGGTAGTAGTGAAGATGAAATTTAGAAAAAAGGTTCTAATTTTTCAAAGATTTCAAGGTCTTCGGCACTTTGAAGACAATAGCCTGTGTCCTCATCAAAAAGTTCCCACTTCCCTCCATATGCAGTAGCCCAAACGGTTGCTTCCTCCTGACTATCAAAACTTTGCTTGGTCCCATCACACATTACACAATACTTTTTCATTTATACGTCCTCACTTAAAATAACTTTACCGTATCCAATACGCCAGTCGTAGGCTTTTCCTTGAAGTTCTGTGTGTATCTCATCAAGGATTGAGCTTTTTACATTGCCTAACTGATCTAAACAATCTTCTTGGGAGGTCCATGCCATTCCCGCTTTTTCTACCAGTCTCTCTACCATGTTTAAACAATCTTCGATTGCTCGTAGAGTTTCTAATCTTGTTACTGTCTCGTTCATAAGTCTCCTTAGTGGTCAATAGGAATAACACGTTCCTGAGTTTTAAAGTAAGGGTTGCGAGCGTTGTGGCTATCCGTCATCCACATCCGCTGACACTTGGATGAAACTGGCTTAGGGGCGCACATGTCTGTTAGAACAATGTGACCGTCGAACTTGCCTTTGTTTACATATTTAGTCGGAGCATCGAAGTCAGTACCACCCGATAGAACACGTTCCCACTTTTTCTTTTGTCCCTTTTTCCACTCAAACACTTTATCTTCCGCTACTTCCGTATCAAAAGGAACGACAGTGAAGGTGCAGATATCAGAGAGCCCATTTAGCTCACTAAAAAACGCCGCCAGCATCGAGTCAGACACTGAGCCTGATTGATCGATAGATATAGCTATGCGAGGCGTTCTAGTAACTTTCTTACCTGGATGGATATAAGGGTAGCGCTTGTTAATACGGCGCACTGTGGAACGCTTCTCTGCGCGGACGCAGGTCTTTACAAAGTAGCGCAGGACACTTCGCCAGTTAATCTTAGCTGTTACACGATCCATAATCTCTTTGCGGACTGAGGATGTGACTGAACCCCAAGAGTTAGAGCGTGAAGCGTCTTTGGCTGCTTCTTTCAGGGTTTCACGCAGCCGCTCCTTGGCGATTGCCTGTGCTGTTTCGTCCATAGCGACCCAGCCCTCATGGTCATCGAATTGACCTTCGTCACCCATTAGATCTTTTACAAAATCTTCAAGAGACTTCTCGCCCTCACCGTCAGAGTTTTGTTTCTCTTGTTCTGCTTGATTAAGAAGCTCTTTGTAATACCATTCAGCGCTTTGCTCTGATGGCATGTGCTCGAACTTGCCAACGCCTGGAAAGACGCACTGTTCTGGAAGCCTGTCGGCACCAATCAAACAGTTGATAGACAAGTCAGTTGCGATATTCCAAATCATCAACTTGGCTCGTTGTTCTGATGGGATGTCCTTCATCTTAGTGTTGGTGGACATAATACTTTCAAGCTCGTCAGGCAAGCGACCTGTGACATGCTCAAAGATTAGGTGATAGAACTCGTGTACTAACACTCCACTGCGTTGTTTATCATTAAGCGTTTCAAAGAACTGCGAGTTGTAGTAAAGCTCGAAGTATCCTGTGTCTGGATTGATACGAACACCCGCCGTAGGGACGCCTTTGCTTTCAATCTTCTCGATAGTGCGAGACAGAGAAGCAAAAAAAGGCTCTTGGATTAAGAGCCTGTGGACGTGATCGTTTAAAATGAATTTTTTCTCTTCCATGAGAATACCTCAAGTTGTTACATAGTAACTATAAGCGCGGAGTTATCCTTTTCAAGTTATTTTTTACCTTTTACATGATCGTATGCTTCGTCCCAAATCAAGTCCCAGTCTAAAAGTTCATCAGGAAATGAAGCCTGCGTGGCGTTAAGGATGGTGTAGTCATCTATTGATTTTTCATATTCGGCTTTGGCGTAGTAATCCGCTTCTTTGTACCCATTATCTACAATAGGTCTAGGAAACCTTGCCCATCTATGCTCGCCAATATGCTTCCCGCTTACAAATATATATTGAACGGGAGTCATTTGCCTGAAATAGGGATTCGTAGTCAAAACTTTGTCAATGATACGACTATAACTTATCTCTGTAACCACCGCCAAATCATAAGTGACGGCGTGTTCAAGCAAATCAGGATCCCAGTGTCGACGTTTAACCCTTGTAAGAGTACCAACACCAAAGTTGTGTTCAAACATTTTCTTTTTAACAAATCTCTTTGCTTCGATCCAAGAGTCAGCGACTTCTTGGACATGCGCTGTCATTTCTGGGCATTTTCTCACTGTATGTCCTGGCTGCTTGCAGAAGCTACACTTTCTAGGTCGGTTGGAAGTGTGTTGAAGAAGTGTGGCTCGTTTGCGAACTAGAGGATCATCGCTGGATCGCCATTCTTCTATCTGCTGTTTTAAATACTGACAAGTACGGCGGTTGTGACCAACCTGACCGCAGAAACTACAACTCACTGAGCCGTGATAAGACATGTGCTGCTCCTTATCTAAAGGGTTAAAAGCCAGAGGGGGGTTGGAGTTTTCGCAGAGCCAACCTTGCTAGTCTGCTTTGAATTTTTTACGCGCTCATGGCAGACATTGAGCACCGTCGCATCATATAGTATACCCCTCTGGCACTCCTAGCTACTATTGATTATCTCCGGTTAGAAGTGTGACCAAGCGTGTGGCTACTTTATCGCCGTTGGACGCAACAGACTTGTGAAGTTTAATCACATTGTCTTGCTCGCCCTTGCCTACAGCAGTCCAGATCTTCATAGCGGGCTCGGAGCCAAGCGTTACGAAGTAATCAGCAAGATGCTGAACCTGTCCATCTGAAAGGATGTTGGCGAAAGTGCCTGCGGCTTCCATTTTATCGATGAGCGCGCAATGGTCGTTAATATTGAATTCTTTGGTGGCTTCAATGTTACCATCATCGAGAACCATTTCAATCGTGACATTCTTTTCATAGTTAGAAACAAAGTCGTTGAAAGAAATAGCAGCTTCAAAGCCGACGAAGGCAGCAGCAAGATGGAAGATATCATTACCTTCCTCATCAAGTAGCGCTGATGCTTCTAAGCAATCGTTGAAGCGCTTCCAAGAGCGACGGGATGGGTAAACCTTGTTAGGTTCAAACTCTCCACCGTGCTCCAAGTGAGAGCGGTTCTGGTTTATAAAGTCCCAAACCATAGAGTGAACATTATCCTGAGCCCAGGTAAGCCAGTCTTCTGCGGTGGGCTCCACATCAAAGACAGTCCAGCGGTCAAGTTCCGCAGGGTCCATCTCTCCAACTTGGTATTGAGAGCCATGCTCGCCGCCATTCACGGCAGCAAAGATGATAGTATCAGGGTGAAGGACGTTGCCTGAGATCTTACGAGAGTCCGTAAGCTCAAAGATACCTTGACGGACCTCTGAGATGGCTCGGTCTACCTCATCGAGGAAGAGCAGGACAGGCTCATTACAAGCTCTGTGGAGCCAATCAGGGGCGCACCAAGTAGTTACTTGACCTTCAACAGAAGGAAGACCCAGAAGGTCTCCCTCAGTCATTTGAGAAGCACGGCGTTCCACAACGGGAAGACCTTTGGCTTCTGCGAACTGATAAACAACCTCGCTCTTTCCAATGCCGTGACGACCTCGAAGAAGCACTGGCTTCTTGATGTCTACAACATGAGGAACGATGTTTAGGAATGTTTTAAAATCTACAGACATTTTGTTTTCCTTCCCTTGTAGGTTAATAAAGTGTCTTACATAATAACTATAAGCGCAGGAACCCTATTTTCAACTTATTTCTTTATTAAATTCGAGAAAGTTTGGAAATAGCTGATTTCATAACGCCTTTTAGTTGTTCCTCTGAACCGCTGTTATCTACAGAAATAAAGTTATCACCGAACATCTTGGCATATGCCGCCTTGTTGGCTTGTACTTTGTCATGTGTCTTTGTTACTACTTTGGTGGGCAAGGAGCGACCGCCGGTTGATGATCGAGCAAGGTTTCTTTCTTCGGCTGCGGTGGGATCTACATCAACAAAGACCATCGCAACCTTGTATCCTTTCTCTCTTAATCGCTCTACTCTGTTTTCCATTCGGCTGAATGTAGCGCCGGTTCCATCCACAACGAAACTGTTGCACTCTTCACTGTTGATTAATCTTTCAACTTCATCCTCGTGCTTTCTGTTAGCACTGCTGAATGCTTTCATAGCAGCGGAGAAGTCTGCTGTAATCTTGTCTACTTCGGCTTGTGCTTCGGGATTAGGCTCAACTTCAAGTTGTGCTTTAAGTTCTTTACGCCTGGTGGACATTCCCTGCATGTTCGCGCTGATGCCTAGCGAAGCAAGCTCGCTTTCAAAGTCATCGTCAGGATTGAGAACTACAAAGTTGTCTAGTCCTAGTCCGCTAATGACCGAGGACTTGCCTGAACCTGGACCACCTGCCATAAAGACTACAAGACTATCCCCGCAGGATGTCTCTTCGGTTAGATACTTGCGCCAGTTTTCAAGTAGGAGTTTCATTCGCTTTCGTCCCTTATCACAACGTGATTGTCTGTATCGGTAGCGATGATGCCTCTGATATAATCATTCACATCCATAATGTTTTTAACAAGGGTGTTTCCTGGAAGACTAGAGAGATATTGTTCGTACTCCTCGTCCATCTGATTCAGAATATCGTTGTCGATAGTAGACAGTAGATGTGGGTCGGTATCTAATTTATCTAAAATGGGAAACTCTTTGGCTCCCTCCGCGCCTTCTGGCTTTCTTCCGAACTTCTTATAAGTATCAGCCAAAACAACGGCAGCGGTGGCGGCATAACCAACTCCTGGTAGAGCTTTAATAAACTCTAAACCTAATTCTTGCGCTAGCCATTTCTTCGCGCCACTCGGCTCTTCCCCTTCTCGACTTGACCTGATTATCTGTGTGAGATGGTCTACTGTAACCCAGTCATCCCAGTTGGATAGGCTTTTGGTTTCAATCTCTTCTTTGAGAGTATATTGACGCCAGTTTTCAAGTAATAGTTTCATACTTTAAATCCAATTTCATCGTCAATAACGGTAGATAATCTTTGTTTAAGATTCTTTAAGAATTTTTGATCAACTATTTCAAAATTGCTTCGAACTGCTTTTTTAACCATGGCAAAAACATCGTTATATCCCTCACGATCTAAAAATTTGTATATAATATTGCCCGTCCCCCAATTTTGACTTATTCTTTGTTGTACTCTTTTATCTTTCCCACTGTAAGCCTTACTCCGCATGTTTTTAATCTTTTCATATATTTTATAAACAGTATTCATCATTTTTTTCAAATCGTCAGATAATCCTTCATTCATAGTACCGGTTGCCCGGTCACCTAACTGTGAATCTATCGCACGATCAAGTCTAGCAAATGAAGGCTGAATTGATCTTTCAATTGCTTTATAGATTCTATTTTCATATGATTCTAGATCTGCTATGTGTTTTTTATGTTGCTGTTTCGCAGTTTCTAAATCTGGCTTCTTTATCCATGATTGATTCTTTACATCATACGCAGTATCAGTGTGATGAAGACTATCTCTTGATATATCTGAGGCTAAAGTTATTTTAAATTGATACGGTCTTTTTTTGAATGCATATTTTGGATCTATATTTTTTTCAATCCACTTATCCACAATTTTATATTCTTGTAGATCCATATCTTCGGATACTACAATTGTCGTATCAATATCAGATGTATTGCTATATTGATACGTTACAGCAGCACCAACTAAAAAATAATCTAATATTTCCAAATCAGGAAATTGTTGTTTAATTTCCGAAACTCCCTTTTTGATTGTTTTAATAACTTCCGGTCTGAGAACCCCATCTTCGAAAATATCCGATAGCTTATCAGACACAACATCAGTAATTGCTTCGCTGACAAAAATCCTCCAGTTTTCAAGTAATAGTTTCATATTAAATTCCTGGTATTTCTTCATCCTCATCTGATGAAGGTTTACTGCTTATTTTAACACCCTTTAATAAAGGTGTTATATCTTTGTGCATCTTTTCAAAAAATGCTCCCATTGCTTTAAAGAACTCTTCTCTAGATAGCTTGTCGGGATCAATTTCATCCCACCCATAAGGCTCGTCGTAAAACCAATCACCCATTGCATCTTCTAAATAATTTCCTGCCTTGTTCTTAAATTTGTGCAGATCTTCTTTGGATTCTTCTTCATATTTAGCAAC
>Ga0080013_1006249_pt1 | contig 10695 bp, 9 predicted proteins | sample ETNvirenome_6_85_FD_69236 | JGI IMG/M metagenome (GOLD analysis project Ga0080013, IMG submission 69236) | Marine viral communities from the Pacific Ocean - ETNP_6_85 (SPADES assembly) (version 2) | ecosystem: Environmental > Aquatic > Marine > Oceanic | place: Pacific Ocean | collected 2013-06-19
TCCTGGGATTATATTACTGACAATATGACTCTCCATCTCACTACTCTTGTGAGTGATAGCATCTCAAGCGCTAATAGCTTTTACATTGATTGCTACTTCACTCCTACTGAGATCACAAAGAGTGATGGAGATGGGCTCTGTGTCCTTGAGATCACAGGACAAGGAATCTACCCCAATGATGGCACTGATGGAGGAGGGCTCAAGCCTGCCTCTCCTCTCACTCTGAAATTCATTAAGAATAACGATTAAAGCCAGGCAATACCTCAGGAAAGAATATGCATTTGTTTGATCTTATCACAGTCAATGACTACACCATTAAAATACCTCATGAGCTCACTATGGGAATGAGTGAGGCCTTCCTCTATCTTCAACATACATGGAGTCAAGCTGAGGGAGTGCCAGAGCCTGTGCAAGGCATTAGGAGCACTCTTGCTCTGCTTGCTATTGGTATCCATGGCTTTGATGCTCCTGACAGGCTCAAGGGTCTCTCATGGCCTGCCATGGAGACTAATGCGGATTACATGGCAAGGATAAAGGTAGTGAGGCAGCTCCCTCCTAAAGTGGCTCAGGAGCTTGCTCATGAGATATCTCAAAGGCTCTTTGTGACTGAGGAGGAGGAGGCAGAGCTAAAAAAGCAGTCCGGGTCCTCAGTAGGCTAGCTAAGAGGCCTGAGCTCCTGAGAGGCTCCTCCAGGCTTATACCTGTCAAGATCTCTCATCTTATGAGGAGAGCTAATCACATCCTTGAGGGTAGACTGGAGAGAGGAGGGGGATCCTTTGGAGAGTCTAACCGAATTATCCAAGCCTCTCAAGTGATAGAGGGTGAGAGGGCTCTCATCCATGCTGAGGAGATGAGAGCCATAGAGAAGAAAAGAAAGAGATCAAGCCTCAAGAGGAGATAGACTGTGACTACTGAAAAGCTCACTTTTGAGATAGATGCAAAGGACAAAGCCACTCCAGCCATAGAGAAGCTCTCCAAGTCTCTTGAGGCTCAAGAGGATGCTTTCTCTGCTCTCCTCAATACAGCCAAGAGCTATGACAAGGCTGTATCTGAGGGCAAGGGCATGAAAGAGCTTGAGCTCAAGGTACAATCTGCCCTTGATACAGTAGTCGAATTTGGCGGTACTATTGAGGATCAAGCTAAAGCTCTCAAGGCCATAGGTAAAGCTGCATCCTCTACAGGAGTATCAGTAGCTAATGCAGCTAAAGCTATTGATTACATGGCAGATGAGCTTGATGATGGCACTAGAGCAGTAGAGAATCTAGACCTTGCTCTCAAGGTAGCAAAGGCTACCAATGAGAAAGTAGAGGACGCTGCAAAGCTCACAGGCAGAGCACTGAGAGGAGAGGCTGATGTCCTTGATAAATTCCTCACTCCCTCAGCCAAGAGAGCCAAGGAAGCAATAGAGAAAATATCCGATCCTATGCTGAGAGCCAAGGCAGCTACAAAGGCTCTCAATCAAGCTGTGAGAGGGCCTGGAGCTCTAGAGGGTGCATTTGTAAAGCTCAGAGATAGAGTCCACTCTCTCAATGCCTCAATGCCTCTCCTGGGTCCTGTGCTCAAAGGAGTAGGAGTAGCTCTTGCAGCTGTAGGAGCTGCAGCTGTCACAGCCTACACAGCAGTCTCAGCCTTTGCTGTCAATGCATCTCTAGCCTACATTGAGAGCTCTAAGTATAATGACATGTTAGACAAGATGAGTGCCACTCTATCAGGAGCTAAGATAGACATAGGCAAGGCTCTAGTAGGAGGAGAGGGTAATGCATTCAAGATCTTGGATCTCATCCTCAATTCTCTAGAGGGCATGAGACTCCAGATCAAGCTCAACTCTGTAGAGATATTCAAGCTAGGAGTAATGCTAGTAAAGAGCTTTGCTGCAGGAGCAAAAGGAGCCTTATCTGCAGCTATCTCAATAGCCGGACTCATAGACACATTAAGAGAATACAAAGCAATAGTTGACAGCTTGAGTGTAGAGGTGACTCCTCCAGGAGAAAATACATTCCTTGATATTGTGAGGACTGTAGCTACCCTCCATCCTACTAATGTAGCCATAGAGGACATGAGCCATGCGATGCAAGGAGCTACTGAGGCCTCCAATGAGACAGGCTCCTCTATAGACTCTCTCCAGGATAAGCTTGAGTCTATCCTCCCCTCAGCAGAGATCTTGATAGATGATCTTGTAGCTGGCTTTAATGATATAGCATTCTCAGCCCCTGCAGCTATTGAGGGCACTAGAGATCTAGCTACTAACCTTGAGAATCTAGGCCTCTCAGCAAGAGAGACTAATAGGTTCATGGAGGGACTAGGAGACAAGGCTACTCAAGAGATGGCATCTATCTCTAGATCTGCTCTTGAGCTCCTGCCTGCCATAGAGACCCTTGAGGACTATTATGCTGCCCTTGCTCAGATAAAGGATGAGCTACCTCCTAAAGCTCCCCTTGCAGAGCTAGAGAAGCAATACCAAGGGGATGATTACACAGGAGAGAAAGAGAGAAAGAGGAAGGCTAAAGCAAGAGCAGCAAGAGCAAGAGCTAGACAGAAGAGAGGAAGGGATAGAGCTCAAGAGATAGCAGCTCTAACTACTCTCCCTGGTACAGATAGTCTAGACTTCCTTACATTCTCTCAGACCTCAGAAGAGGAGCTCTGGAGGCAGACTCAAGCCACTACATCTCTAGAACACATCAAAGCTCAGCTTGATGGCCTCAAGGAATGGAAGAAAGAGATCAAGGAGGCTGAGGGTATCGCGGTGGACTTCTCAAAGGCTGTCTCTGAGGCTTTAGCTGGCTCTCTTATAGCATTCACTGAGGGGATAGTCCTTGCTACTACAAGAGGAGCTGAGGGAATGAGAGAGGCAGGTATCTCAGCTATGTCAATGATAGGAGAGCTTGCTCAGCAAACTGGACAATATGCCATCCTGCAGGGTGGATTCCTCAAGCTCCTAGGAGAGGGGTGGCTCAATATCACTAATCCCTTTGCCAATATCGGGATAGGTATTGCTCTTGTGGCTATAGGAACAGCTATGTCCACCTATGCCTCTAGCCTGGCGAGCAAAGGCAAGGCAGGAAAGAAAGCAGGAGCTCAAGCTGATACAAGAGCCTCTGAGGAGATAGCCTCTCTTGGTAGAAAGCTCTTTGCTGGAGAGGATAGAGGAGAGAGAGTGACTATTCTCCAGATAGGAGACAGGCAGATAAGAGGAGTCCTCAGTGATATCAATGCAGGCAATATCAGGAGAGGCCTAGGACAGAGCAGAGAAAGAGCCTTTGTATAGAGGAGGAGAGAGATGGCAGAGCCTATCATAACAGCTCATAGAATTTTTACAAATATCAATCACTTGACTCTAACCTATGTCTCTACTAATACTGATGTAGTGAATGTATATACCTCTCTTAATCTCAAACTTTATCCATCAGGAGTGGGAGGAGCTAATGATCTCCTCTTTGAGATACAGTCAAAGATCAATTCAAGGCTCACAGCCTCCTCAGATAGCTCTGGCTCAGTAGCTGTGACTTTTACCTCAGGAGCTGCAGACTATCCCTCCTATGCTCTCAAGATAGAGCATACAGGGACCTCAGATCCTTCTCATGTCATCTCCTCCATTACCTTCCTTAATGATGAGCTCAGGAGTGTAGATCTTGGCTGGGCTGCTACAGTAGGAGCTCCTGATACTGTCACTCTCACAGCAGGAGCATTTACTGGCTCCTATCAAGTAGCTAGACTCTTTGCTCCTAGAGACCTCCTCCTCATGGATGATCCTGAGGATATCCATGATATTGTAGTCGCTCATGTAGCCTCTGGAGCTGGACTCCTGGACACCTATGGAGGGAGGACTATGAGGAGAGTCATGCTCAGTCCCTCCATTCCTGGAGTCCTCATCAAGTCACAGGGCTATATGACAGGGACAGCTATTGACACAGCCTTGAGGAATCAAGTGCAAGGTCTCCAAGTCAATGATCCTAATATAGGCCTTGACTGTTTTATTAGGGAGCTGAGGGAGCTAGCTAATGACTCTATACCTCAGCTCAAGTGGTATCCTGATGATACTGATAAGAGCATAGTGAGGAATGTGAGACTCTTGGATCCTGCTCTCTACAGTGGAACAAGTGCATGGACTGGAGAGCCTGTGAGCCTCTCACCCTATCTCTATGGTATGGACTTTGAGTACTGCGAGGTCTCATGAGCTATTGGATCTTGAGCTTGACAATAGAGGGCCTTGGCAAGGTGAGCACTACCATAGATGAGCTCTATCGGTTTAGCACAGCGCCAGCTCCAGATCTTGATGTCTCCTCAGTCTACATAGAGGGCCTTGAGCTCTATCCTCCTGAGATAGGCTCCTCCATAGACTTCAGGAGCTCCACAGCTACCCTCTCAGGCCTCTCTGCTACTCTCATAGATGCCACAGGAGCCATAGCACCCAAGCTCTATAATCAGGTCCCTGTACAAGTAGCCAGTCTCACTACTACTGCCATATCCTCCTCTGATACCACTATACGGACAGATGACGCAGCCGGAGCTCTTGAGGGCTCAGTAGTATGCCTTGAGAGAGAGTGTATATTCCTAGGAGACCACTTTGGAGGAGGTGAGTACTGGAATCCTGGGGGGAACGATCTCAAGAGAGGAGTCCTTGGCACTCTTGCAAGTGCTCATGGAGTAGATGCCTCCTCAGATGTCTCTATCTTTCTCAGTGAGACATTCCCTATCCCTCTTCATAGGAAAGTACAGCTAAGGAGAGTGCTCTCTACAGGCTCCTCCTATGATGATGAGGAGATCCTCTGGACTGGACTCCTCACCTCCATAGACTCTCCCTCTCCTGAGGTGATTAGGATAGAGGCTGAGGATGTCTTGAGTGTAATCCAAGATAGAGAGATCTGGCCTACTAGATGGGGAGGTAGCTTGAGAGGAGGCTCCATAGAGGGAGAGCCTATCTCAGCCTCAGGAGATCTGACTGTCAAGATAGATGAGCTCACAGCTCTCACAGATCTTGAGTATGATGTAGGCTCTGATAATCGGGTCAATATCGGATCTGGATGGAGCTGGGTTAGACAAGGCTCTCTCATGTCAGGAGCTCAAAGAGCTACCCTTGATGAGATAGATCAAGCCTCAGAGATGACTGAGATCCTACCTTGCACAGGTACAGGCTCCACCTCATCTCTCCCTCCAAGCTCGAATGTCTTCTCTCTCATTCTCCAGCTCCTCACTACTACCAGAGGAGGAGGTAATGGGGCCTATGATCTAGGAGATGCCTCAAGGACTCATGTAGGTGAACAGATAGGGCTTGGAATCCCTGCCTCTCTTGTAGACATCACAGGCATAGAGACCTTGAGAGATGTCTATTATGGGCCTGCCTATTGTGTCAGGCAAAGGCTCACTCTCGGCCTGGACAAGATCACAGTAAGTGAGCTATTCACTACACTCCTTGCTCCTCTCCTGTGCACTTTCACAGTCAATAGCTCTGGAGCTTTCACCATTATAGGGATGATAGATAATCCCTCAGATATTCCTGAGAGCATAGCTCAAGCCTCTACAATGCCAGAGCCTAGACTCTACCAGAGCAGGAGGCTCTATGATCCAATAGATCTACTTGAGGTCACTCTTGATCAAAGGATAGGCATAGGGGTGAGAGATGACTCCTTTAGAGATGGCATTCACAGGAGGAGGAATCCTTATGGAGATGAGAGCAAGGTCTCATTAGATCTGAGCTCCTTTGATACAGCTCATCAGCATTATGCTCATGCTCTTGCTAAGAGAGTAATGAAGAGATGGCATGTAGGCATCCCAGAGGTGACTCTAGACATGCTTAGGACAGCATCTATCTATCCCGGGACTCTATTCTACCTCACTCATGATAAGGTCTATCAAGCCACTACAGGAGGGAGAGGAGTTACAGAGGGTCTCTTTCTATGCACTGCAAGGAGGCTCGAGCTCAGTGAGGGTATAGTCAAGCTGAGGGCTCTCTATGTAGGAGCTGTCTATGCAAGAGTGGGAAGGATTGCTCCTTGTGCCAAGGTGAGCTCCTGGAGCAGTGGCTCAAGGACTTTCACTTGTGCCACCTCTACATTCTCCTCATCTATCTCAGATGTCTCAGGCATGGGAGCAACAACCAAGGTTTATCTCACTGACAGATATCACGCTCTGAGGCTAGCTGCCTCTCTTGAGGTAGAGAGTCTAGACTATGAAACTGGAGAGATTGTAGTAACAGCTGCAAGTGCTACAGCTCTATCCTCTGCAGGAGTGACTCCTCAAGCCAATGATCTCCTCAAGCTAGCTGACTATGATGACAATACGGATAAAATGAAAGATCTTTATGCTTTCATAGCTGATAGCACTGATAATCTCATAGGATCCTCAAATGATAACGCGTATGAGTGGAGTCTATAGATGCCTTTTCAGAAGATAGATAATGCTGCTTATGCTGCAGATCAAAGCCTTGATACTGGAATGCTCCATGATCTTGAGACCTCTCTCCTACATGTAGCCACTAATAGGCTGAGGGGAGCCTCCTGTGCTTTTGACTATCAAAGTCCTCCTATCATTCTACACACTGATGGCTGGGGATTCCTCACATTCCTCTATCCTATCTCTCCTCTATGCTCTCAGCTCACTGTGAGGATAAGACATAACGTCCCTAGTAAAGCTACTGATGCAGGGACTGAGGTCTTTTGGTGTGCTGGAGCTCTCTCAATGGATAGCTTTAATGATGGCGCTAATGAGCTCCCCTTCCTCTCAGTAGTAGCTCTAACTGAGAGTGCTACCTCAGATCTTGAGACAAGCAAGATCGATCTCTCTCTAGGCTCTGGCAGCGCAAGGATAAAAGGATATGCTATTGTCTTTGTAGGCTTCTCCTCAGCTATAGGAGACTACTCCTCCCTTGAGAATAGCTTCACTACTCATCCCTCTCTTGACTATGCGGGCAGGGTGAGAAAGAGCCCTACTGAGGTAGTGTTTAATGCTCATGATAGTGATCACATCTCCTCAGATAATGTGCCTCAGGAGGCCTTGAGGATAGTCACTATCTCAGATGATGAGGAGGTAGCTGTAGCTCCTCAGCTCCTCCAGGATGACTCTGTATCTGAGAATGAGAGTGGGGTAGATGGCTCAGGGAATCCCACCTATACACCTACCACAAGAGATAAATTCTACATAAGGATAGATGAGCCTGAGGACTATGAAGCTCATCAAGCTCCCTACACGGACACAGGAGTCACGTATAGATTCAACAGCAAATACAAGTATCAGTGGGCAGAGGTAGGCTACATCTCCCTCTATGGAGTAGAGATCCATGAGAGCGCAAGTGATACACCCTCCTCTCTAGGCTCCATGCTAGACAATGAGCAGCCTACAAGAGACCTTGCAGGAGTAGGCCTCTATTCTCTTGGAGAGGGTCTCATGAGGACACAAGGAAGGATTGTCCACCTAGGCCCTCACATTGAGCCCACTAACCTAGACAATGCCTCCAGGGTGAGGAATAGGATCAACACCATAAGAGACAATGCCTCACTTGATAGCTATGTCTCTACTTGTCAGGCTCTAGTGGGGAGAATGCCTACTCTCAAGATAGATGGAGGCTCAGCTCTGACATGGACTCTCTATGAGGTAACAGCTCTAGTATCTCTCATAGAGGTAGTGAGAGAGACTCCTCATGAGTGGGAGATGAGGTTCCGGCTGACATGTCACAGAGGAGATGGTGGCAATAGCACAAGCTCTCCAGTCCTCAAGCTTCCTATGCTAGCTCTCCCCTATATCTATGGAGGGCCTCAAATTAATGATCAAGCATTCCAGAGCTTAGCAGTCCTCTCAGGCTCAAGGGGAGATCCCACTCTCACATCTGGAGCTCTCAAGGGTCTCATACCAGAGAATGCATGGAGCCAAGGAGGGTATCAGCCTATAAAGCTCTCTATCAAAGATAATAATGACAATAACTTGAGATACTTAAAGCTTGAAGTCTATCATCCCTCTACAGACTATCAAGCAGGACTAGCAAGGGGAGGAGCAAGGTATCTACATGTCCACTCATGGACTATAGTCCAGTCTCCTATTTTGTCTTTTGACTCAAGCTCAGTAGGTGTATAATGGCTATTACAATCCCATCAGATTTTAATGTCATCACAGGAGGAGGCTCCAGGTATATCACTCAAGCCTCTGCTATCAATGACGCTACAATGCAGGATCTCATTGAGAATGCTCATTATCTCTATGCTGTGGCATTCAATAGAGTACTGATGGAGCGGGACTATATTGTACCTGTAGCCACTACAGGAGGCTCCTTTATTATAGGCATGGAGACAACTGCCACTCTTGGCACTGATATGAGTGGAGTGCTCCTTGAGGTCTATAGAGGAGCAAAGTGTGAGATACAAATAGACATCCTCAAGGGAGATGCTACAGCTTTCTCTCCTGCGGTGACTAATACTTTCTCTGAGCCTGGCTCTCTAGGCTCCTCTAGCGCTACAGTCACAGGCATTACTGAGACTGACGTCATTATAAGGGTGAGCTATAGGAGCACTGATGGATCCTCTGCTCAGCTATGGGGAGTGAGAGTGATAGAGTCTCCTCTAGCCTCTCTACCTCCCTTCCCCTATACATTCCTGGGGGTTGACTTTGATAGTGACACAGGCTCATCTGATGGAACACCTGTATTCCCTACTGACTGGGCAAGAGGCACAGGCTCATGGACTGTCTATGGGTCCACTGATGATAATGGGCCTGCCACAAACTATGGCTGGCTCTCAGGCAGGTCAGGGACTGGGTCCTCTGGCACAGGCCCTACTGGAGGAATGCTAGCAGGAGTAGACGCTACTGCGGGGACAATAAACACAGGAGTAGCATATAGATATTGCTATGTGGAGACCTCAGGAGGCTCAGGATCTCCAAACAAGAGGTTTCTTCTCAGGACTCCAGAGATAGACCTCAGCACAGCCGCCTCCAATAACACCCTCACTCTAACGCTCTGGTTTCATGCTTATGGACTAAATATCGGGACCTTTGGAATTGCAGCTACTACCTCAGACTCCTCAGCCTCCTCAGCAGTAGAGGCTGCAAGTGGCTCCGGCTTCACAAGTGATTCTCTTGGAGGTCTCTCAATGGAGTATTGGAATGTTGATGGAGGAGCCACCTCTACTACAGGAGTGAGGATTACAGGGACACAGCAAGCCTCTAATGGAGAGGCCTATAGGAAGATCACTGTGGATCTCAATGATCTAGCTGGAGTGAGCTCAGTCTATTTCTACTTTTATTATAAGTCAGGCTCTTCATACAAAGGAGACCTTGCAATAGACTCCATCAAGATAGAGGGTGAGACATGACATGCCAAGAGTGCCAGAGTGAGCTCCTCCAGGTTGTCTATACCTGTGAGTCAAAGGACTATACAGTGAGAGACAGTCAAGGAGCTTTAATAGCTACACCCTATCCAAAGCATGGATTATCCTCTAATGATGAGGAGATAGGAGATCAAGAGGATGGCTACTACTGCTCATCCTGTGCATTATATGTCCCTAAACTATAAAGGAGATTATTATGGGAGTCCCTGCAATTCGACCTATTAGACCTGTAAAGTATACCTCAGTCACTGAGACACAATCCTCAGTAGGGACTGCAGCTGCAGAGCTCTTGGCTGCTAATACCTCAAGAGTGTATCTCTCAATACAGAATACTCATGGGAGTCAATCTCTACATCTGAGCTTTGATGGAGGAGACGCTACCACTTCAGATATTAAGCTCACTGCGGGCTCCTCAATGACCTTTGAGACTACTGCTTGTCCTACAGGCTCAGTGTCTTGCATAGGCTCAGGAGCAGCCACTACATATGCCATCCTGCAGATCTCAGAGTAGATCTCAGAGTAAAGGAGGAGAGATTATGCCGATCCATAATGCAGGAGGAGGAGGAGGATCTATCTCTGATGCTCAGCTCCTGGAGAGACTTGCAGCCATTGAGAGACAGATACCACTATGGAGCAATCCAGCACGGTACAAAGCATTGAGCAAGGGTCTTGCCACTCATGCCTCTACATCTACTCTCAAGGACACATTCCTTGCATTAGCAGTCAACTGGCCTGGAGGCTCACTTGATGTCTCTAGTAGTGACAGCAAGACAGCTATTGTGAGAGCTATCAAGGAGGCATCATGAGCAAGGCTGAGGAGTACAATGCAAGGCAGGAGGCTCAAGGAGCCTATGATTCTATCTCATCAGGCCCTCTCTTTGATCTCCTCAAGATCCATCCTCCAAGCTCAGAGGCATTCTCTCAAGGAGTCAAGAGTCTGCAAAGGGCTCATGGTAGGCTTGTAGTAGATGGCTATGCAGGCCCTTTGACCATAGAGGCCTATATGGAAGCAGAGCCTACTCCTGAGCCTGAGCAAGGCTCTGGAGATAGAGAGGGTGTCAAGGTGAGTCTATACCAAGGATGGGGGAGGCTCTCTGATATCCATCTCCAGGAGCTCAAGGAGGCAGGGTGTCATGAGATTATACTCAATCTCAATGATGCAAGCGCAAGAGGTAAATGGAGATGGAGTCCCTCTCAAGCAAGAGTCCACAAAAGCATAGACAGGCTCTCAGCTCTTGGCTTTGATCTGTGTCTCATGCCATGGACATGGTGTAGGAGAGCTTTCATGGATAGAGCCTGTCAAGAGATGGAGGAGCTCCTCAAGAGAAGTCCAGCTATCAAAAGACTAGAGCTTGACTGTGAGGGCTCATGGGAGGTCTCAGCA
>Ga0080013_1006250_pt1 | contig 10695 bp, 7 predicted proteins | sample ETNvirenome_6_85_FD_69236 | JGI IMG/M metagenome (GOLD analysis project Ga0080013, IMG submission 69236) | Marine viral communities from the Pacific Ocean - ETNP_6_85 (SPADES assembly) (version 2) | ecosystem: Environmental > Aquatic > Marine > Oceanic | place: Pacific Ocean | collected 2013-06-19
CAGGGTGTTCTATTACGCAAGGCCAGAGCCGAAAACGGACAATACAAGCCGTATTGATCTTCCGGATCAACTGTTGCCGGCGGCTATACATCGTGCGGTAGCACAATTAATAAATTTAGATGGTAATTTACAATTAGGGTCAGGCCATAGAGGTCTGGCTAAAGCATTAGAAAATGAATACATGGGAACAGATAGGGCGAGAGAAGCAATGCCTGATCTTGTTCCGCAACCACTACAAGACTTTGTAGGCAAATAACAATAACAGGAGAAAATAACAATGGCAGATAAAGCAACAGGCAGCCTATCAGCATCGGTCTTTCAGGATGAAGTGAAAGCAACTATGAGTGGTAGTTCTGTCTATGAACCAAAAGATTCAAACGACAAATGGCTATTTGCAGAAGTTGCAGTAACTAATACTTCTGCTGATTTAATAGCTGATAGAGATTATTTAGGAAGCGCTGATACTACGGTTGTAGCAGATGATGATGTAGCATGGATAGCTATTAAAAATATATCAACTACCAGTACTGATGGTGTTGCTATAAGAATTGATGCAGGGACAGCAGCTTATAATTCGGCCGGTAATATCTATATTGGCGCTGGTGAGATGGTGGTTTTAAAAACATATACAACCCCATTAGCGTCTATTCATGCAATTGCTGTTACTATGGATGGTACTTACGGATATCCAAATGCTGTTCATGGAAGTACTGTTAGTTGTCAGATAGCAGCTATTGTAGATGACGGTGGCGTATAATAAATAATTAAGAGGTAATTATGGCTGATTTTCAGACGAGGGTCGAGGACTTGATTGGATCGGTTGGCGACACCCAACTGATAACTGATAGTTTAACAGATACTGCGGCAGAGTTAATTACACTTCTGCCGAAAGAGTGTTTATGGGTTGCATCAGTTAATTCAGGAGATGTTACAGCGGCTAACTATAATGTTGAAAAATGTTTAGTTCTTAATGTAATCCGAGAAAATGGTACAGATGGACAATATGAAGATTGTAAAGAAGTAAGTCCGTCTTATTTTCGCAGGGTGCAGGATGTAAATAGTATGTGGTATCCATCCACATCGGAACCTGTATACCTTATTAAGAACAGCCATGTATTTGTATACCCGTCCCCGGGCGTAAGCCCAAATGCTTTTCAGGTGGAATATGTGACAAAACCTTCAGTGACTTTCAGCGGATCTTCAATTACTAATTTCCCTGACGAATATGAACACCTTGTTGTGTTAGGCGGATCGGTGAAATGCCTACAAAGACTGATGAACAGTAACATGGTTTCTCTGTCTATTTCTGTGCCGACTGCGCCTGATCTTGGAGCAATTACCTACTCAAGTCCGTCAGTTTCTATAACTGATCTATCTGTTACCGCCGTTCCGCCGGATGTCCCTGCCGCGCCAAGTTTTTCAGTAACCGCTATAAGTGAAGGTAGTATAAGCGCTGGCAGTGTTGGCGCTGTTACTGTTGGAACCAGTACCGCTGTTGCAACTGTGGCTATTGCTTCCGCTTCGGTTCATTCTCATGGCGCACCAACTTATGATGCGTCATCGGCTTATAGTCAAGTAGCATTTAGTGGATTTTCCAGTGGTTTGTCACCAACAGACCCAAGTTCGTTGAGCATAGATGCGGTTCCACCTGCAAGTCCTTTATTAACAACCGTAAGTTATAGCGGTATATCAGATGTTAATTCTGTTGCTGTTGTAACGTCCGCCGTTCAAGTAGCAACCGACGCAACGTTGCCGGCTTATAATAGTGGTGGTATTATTGATTTTGGCACCTCTGCCGGTCAGCAATTCAAGGCAATAAGTGAGATTCCGGCAATACCGGATTGTACAACGATAACAACAGCACCATCGTTACCTATTGCGCCTTCCATATCTTCTTCAGGCGTATCAACATCTTCAATTATTTTTTCAGCAACACCGCCTGTATATACAGCACCTATTGTTCCTGTTGGCTTGACATCTTACAGCGGATATACAAGTGGTTTGTCAGAAACTGACCCGGGAGTATTATCAGTAACTGCCGTACCACCTGATACGCCGGGAACACCGAGCATAACTTATTCTAACGCATCAGTTGGCGATGCTATTACGGGTGCTGTAGATTCAATAGTCGTTGCACAGGATTCGATTGCTGGTGCGGTAGATAGCTTAACAGGTGCGGTTGACTCTATAACAACTGCCGTTGATGCGTATACTGGTGAAACAGATACAGCAATGTCGGGGAGTGCTACTGGCGTAACAGATACAGAAGCACCTACGGATGCCGCTGGTACAAGCTCAACAGCTTCCTCTGACTCTGCTTATGCAACGCCGACAATTACTACTGCTACCGGAGGGTTGACAGAAATGGATAATGATGCTGATGTGACGGTAGGAGCTGATGCTGAATTTGATAATTGGTCGCAGTGGTTTAATATAGTTGGTGAATATATCGAGGACGAGGAAGATGTTGAACTCGCACAAGCCCAATTACAGAAAATTAGAGCTTTTATTGATGCGTTTCAGGCAGAAGTGCAGGATGCGTCAGCGGCAATGCAGGCCACAATTGAAGATGCAAGACAATCCACACAAGCATCAATTGCTACAGCTGGTGATGCCACAAGAGCGTCCATAGCTAATGCGGCAAATGATGTTTCAACGAACAATGCTTCTATTGCAAGTTTAACACAGGCGGCAATAGCAACTCACCAAGCTGATACAACTATCAAAGGTGCTGGTGTAAGCAGTTTAACAAGCGCTAAAATAGCAAAGATGCAGCAGTCTACTTCTGCTTCAATAGCCAAGATGCGGGAGTCTACAGGGGCTTCGGTATCTAAAATGCAACATTCAACTGCGGCGGCTACTGCAAAGATGCAACAATCTACTGCGGCGGCTATGTCTAAAATGCAATTATCAACGCAGGCTTCTATTGAGAAAATGCGTCAATCTACCAATGTTAATGTACAGAACGCCGCCAAGACACTTGAAGCAGCAATACAGGATTATTCACAGGAAGTTGCCTTGTATCGTGCGCAGGTGGATGAGTATCAGGCTGAAGTGACAAAGGAAGTACAGGAATATCAGCAGAAGTTGGCTTTGTATCAGTTAGAATTGTCTACTTCGGCGCAGAATTGGGCAGCAGAACAGGCACAGAAGATTCAAAAGTATCAGGCAGAACAACAGGATTCACTGCAAGAGTTCAATGAGGACAATGCAGAATATCAGGCTGAACTCCAAAAGGCGATTCAACAGGCTCAAATCAATGCTACAGAATATATAAAAGAAGGCGATCTGTCAATGCAGGCGACTACACAGGATTATGTGCAAACAATGAATCGTTTTTCGGAAGATGTAAAGAAGTATCAGGTTGACATTAATAAGGAAGTGCAGACTTGGCAGGGGAGTACAAATAAAAAAATTCAGATATATCAGGCTGAATCGGCTAATATACTGCAACAGCACGTTCAAGCGATGCAGGATAGTTTGAATCTATTTAACGAAGAAAATGCACAGTATCAAGGTGAATTGAATACCAAGTTTCAAGAAGCACAGCACCAGAACAATAAACATTTAAAACAGGCTGATATTGATCTTCAGACAGCTTTAAGAAATGCAGATAGGAGTCAGGAACATCAGGTACAGGAAGCAATACAGGATATGCAGGCCATTATAGGTAGTAACAGTGATTTGATAAACAAGTACCGGGCAGGAATGGAGGACTACCAGAGTCGCGTGAACAAAGAAGTGCAGCAATATCAGCAAAATATATCTCGTTATCAGATTGAGCTTGGTAATCATTTTCAAGCGTGGTCAGCAACAGAAACACAAAAGATACAAAAGTATCAGAGTGATATTCAAAACCAGTTGAATGAGTTTAATGAACTAAATGCCAAGTATCAATCTACCCTACAGGAAGAGATACAGAACCTTCAGGTAGCATCTACAAGGGTTCAGCAACAGGCGCAGATTGAGATACAGGAAGTATTAAAGCAAGCTGACATTGATTCTGCTGATGCGCAGAAAGAAGCGGACATGGCTTTACAGGCGGATATACAGAATAAGGCTAATGATATACAGGCCCAAATAGAAAACAATGCAAAAACACTGGAAAAAGATATACAGGAATATTCTGCAAGAATAAACAAGTTTTCACAGGAAGTAGCGGAATATCAAGCTGAAGTCAGTAAAGAAGTTCAGGAAAAGCAGTTAAATGATTCTTCTTCTCTTACAAAATATCAGAATGATATACAAAATGCAACACAGGCTTCTCAAGCGGTAATAAATGAAAATAACAGTAAACTGGCAAAATACACTGCAGAAATGCAGGCTTACCAAGCTGAAGTTTCAAAGGAAATACAGGAGAACACATTGAAATTCAACCAATACCAGCGCCAGTATGATCAGTTGAAAGCTGAATATGAAAGAGGCTTGCAGACACTGCCAATGCGTTTTGCACAATATCAAGTACCGCAGGGACAGGTGGCTCAAAGCTAATGGCAACGAATGATGTTACTGTAACATTTAGAAACTTTTGCGTACCACAGGAAAAGGACTCTACAGGCGCAAGATGGTACCTTGACAGTGATTGCGGACGTAAACTGTCAGGCAGTGCCGTGTTGGCTGGAGAAATGGGCAATACGGTGGTCTATGAAGATTCCACTTCAAGTTTTCCAGTAGATTTGGAAACTGGCTTTGATTTCTTTTATTTAAAATGTGTATCAGGCGATGATATAAAACTTTCGCTTGACGGTGGCAGTAATTATTTGGTTTCTTTATCCTCTGGTGAGGCGTTTGCTTCTTATGTAGACAGTTCTGCGGCAGATATAAAATTTGATACCACTGGAACATCAACAGTACAATATTTAACTATAACATAATGGCTAACGACAGAAAAATACAGTTTGCAACACAGGTGATCGCAAAGATCGAAGCCCAACAAGCGGCAACTACTGGTAGTCTTGAAGAATATGACCTTTCCAAAGCCGCATATCAGTATAATAAAACACATACAAGCGTTAATAAATCTCTCGGTGGAAATGGATATATTGATGTGAACAGTACCCAATGGGGAGATGGCTGGACATCCATGTCCGTATTAACAAGGACAGCTTGGGAAGATTTTGATGAGGTTTGGAATACTACGGCTTCGGATTGGGACATAGGAAGTGGTGATGTTGCTATTTCCAGTGCAGTCGTTCAGTTATCAAGCGATTCCAGCACAATGGCTTTCTGCTATATTAAGAATACCGGGAGCAATGCTGTCAAAATAACGCTGGAGTATGGTGCTGGATCGCCAACATATCCATTTAAACTGCCAGCCGCAGGAAGCATTCAATTTAAAGGTTATAGCACAAATCTTACAATTGACAAGATTGGAGTTGTCAGGGTATCATCTGATTCTACAATCGAATATGTGATTGCAAAGGCCTGATATGCCGAAGTTAACAAAAACTATAAACGATTTTTCTGGCGGTTTAAATACATTTGGCAATCAGCGTACAATAGCAGATAATGAATTTGTTAAACTGGATAATTTTGCTGTTAGTGAAAGAGGATCATTAAGGACAGCCGGTATTGGCGTACTCGCGACTGCGGATGAAATTGAACCATATCCTGCTACCTTTGCATCAAATCAGCGTCCCGGACACAATCTATTTTCATTTTCTACAGACCGCCACTACAACGGTAACCAATATCATACAGCATACATTGAGGGTGAAAACTGGATTGCCAATGCTGATCATCAGGGTTCAAACAATGTGAATATCTTTGGTCGTTATAATGGTGGATATGAAATGATTGATAATGTGACAGCTGCCAGCGATGGGGATGTTACTACCAATAGTGCGCACGCACTAACAACTTCAAGTTATGTACGCTTTTCAGGACTTGCAAATACGATGGGCGATCTGCTTAATAATACGATTCACGCTGTAAAGACTGTCCCAGACAATACATCTTTAACAATTGAAGAGGACACATCGGCTGGAACATACGGTTCTACGGTTTATGATCTTGTTAAAGGAGGTCAGCCGGGATGGATAGCTCCGGCAGATGAGCCATCTCCATCAGACGATAATAGTACTATAGTAGACTATGCTTATGTTGATGGTGCGTTAAGGACTACGAGCAGTAATTTTTATTATTCCGGGCATAGTAATAAATGGTGGGGATATATAGACCGGGATTTATTTATAAACACAAGCCAGACAGACAGCGTTGCGGCGGAATGGTATCCGGAGGAATCTGAAATAGGGATGCCGGATGCGGCAACCTTTAAAGATGGTGAAGCAATTGGAGCCACACCGGGGAATACGCACACTTATGATCCCGGTTTATTGCGTATATCTGCCGGAACTGATACCGATTTTACTCACGAAAATGATATGGATGGCGATCTTGGTGCGACACCTGTTATCACAATGATAGAAGCTACTATTGAGGTTACTGATGAGATGGGTGGTTCAAGTGCGTACAGCGGTGTTACATTAAAGATTGGAGAATCAGTGGATAGCGGTTCGACTTATGATGGTTCTAATCACCATACATGGAGTATGAGTGGTCGCGGGAGTGCAACACTGACAAAGACTTGGACTGGGAGTTGGGATATTGGGGTTGACGGTACAACAAACGGGATTTTATCAACATTAACATACCCAGCGTCGGGTGTGTCGGGGACTATGACGTTTGAGGTAACGTCAATTAGTCTATCGACTGCTGGTGGTTCGAGTTGGGCTGATCATGCACTATCTGGCAACGAAGTCCACGTTGGAGTGGTAGATGACACTCTTACAGGTGCTTACGGTTGGGATACAGATTGGGAAATAGGTGTCAGTTTATTGTATGATAAAGATAACAGGCAGGAAAGTCTTATTCGTAAATGCACAAATGAAACACTTGGGGGAGCTGGGGAAGTTACGTTTGCTTCTGGTAAAGCTCCTGAATTGGCAGTGTTTATAAATTACGACAACGATCATGCCACAAGTTCTAATAACTGGCGAAAGCGTGTTACCGGATGCAAGGTATATATGCGTGAAATAAAAGCACCGGCGAGTAGTGACCGATCTGAATGGTATCCGCAATGTTTCTGTGATTTTATTAATGGAGAAGTTACAGCTTACGAAAGCGGCCATGTTGAATCAGCAACTTATGAGACATCTGGAACACAGCATATATTTTATTTGTCTAAAGCATATTTAATCCGACCACATAAACGATCCACCTATGAGATTGAAACCGGTGTACCTGAAGATGAAGAAGTTACAATGATGAGATATAAAACTTCTGTTATTGCAAATCGCCGGTTGTATGTTGGGAATTTGTTTGTTAGTTACCCTGATGGTACAGAAGTGCGTATGGGTGACACTATGATAAAATCGGTTGTTAATAAATTTGATTTACTGCCTCTAAAGTCTAAAATAGATGTTGCTATCCGAGATGGTGACGATATTGTACGCCTTGAAGAATATGCTGATCGGATATTGCAGTTCAAAAAAAATACGCTTTATATAATTAATATTGCCCAAGATGTTGAATATTTAGAGGCAACATATAAAGGCAAAGGAGTGCCAACTAAATCATCGGTCACAAAAACAGATTATGGCGTTGTTTGGGTAAACCGGCATGGCTGTTATCTGTATAACGGCAGAACAATTATTGATTTAATGGTCAATAAAAGAGGAGATCGGTTGATAGGCGCAGAGGAATGGCGCGGTTTTATTAATGAAGGGGTGGATACTCCGGTAAGTATTGGATATAGTCAGCCGGGCAAAGTTCTTGTGGTGGATGGAAACGCGGATGAGACAACATATACCAACGCTTATGTGTACGATTTCAAAACTGGATCGTGGAGATACCAATCATACGCATTGACAGATAATGGTGTACATGGCAGAAGCAATATGGTTCAGCGGTGGGACGGAGAATTGATGTATGCTTCTTATGGGACTTTTTATACATTCAAAGATGAGGGAACGCGACAGGCTAACGGACACATTACAACAAAAGATTTTCAGTTGGCACCGCCAAATAAGAAAGTAAAGCTGTATAATGTTTATATTACCTATAAAACTACAGATGAGGTTAGCAGTGCTGTTACAAGAGTACGATATGCCACAGATGGTAATAAGCAGTTCTCTCAATTTAATACAATTTACAAAGATGCGTCAACCGTCTCTGTACTTGCTTCAACTTTTAAATATTTGAAGAATGTAGGAACTGTTGTTGAAACGAACGAAGGTTCTGGTGTTGCCGCCTTGGCTACAACAGATACTTTTACACTTGACAATACTTATGAATTGAATGTTGGTGACTATATTATCATCGAGGACGAAGCTGAAATAATGAAGGTTTTGGAAATAAAATCATCTACCGAAATAAAGGTACTAAGAGGGGCGCTTGATACAACAATAGAAGCGGCAAGTGACAATAAAGACATAAGTAGATTATGTTCAGATCAGGCCCGGTTCGAGATTACAACACCGGTGAAATGCAGTAGTGTACAGCTTGATATAATACACACCGGTGTTACCACTTACATGGAAATTGAAGAAATAATATTTGAATACAGGCCGTTATTTAAGGAGACTACATAATGCCGGGACTTGAACAAAGCGGTTTTGATCCAGCCAAGATTGATGATCCAGAAGATTTATACCGGGATGTTATGAACATTAAAAATTCATCACAAAAGAAAATAAGTGTTGAGATTGGTTATCCGAGCATGATGGAGTTGGAAGATGGAGATATTGTTTTCCGCTATCTCCCCGGTCAAGGTATGTTTCTGTATATAAAGTTTAGAAACAAGTTATATAATACAAGGATGGCTGAAGAAGGGCGTACCGGTATAACAAAAATAGTTGACAACACAAGTGGATCAGCAAACGGAGATATACTTGATACTTCTGTGAGTAATACTACTACTGACGACCTTTCAACATTAGCCACCAAAATAAACGAAATAATAGGAAAACTATAATGGCAAACGGAAATTATGCACCATATCCCGATCCGATTGCACCGAGCTTTCAATCATTTGCTGAACGCCAACGGATGCTGATTGATGATGCGATAGCGGAACGGGAAGCACAGGAAAAACGAGTTGGTGGCGTGGCAAAGGCTGGTGCGAAGGCAGGATTTGAATATGACCAGATGTTGCGCGGATATATGGAAGCAAAGTATGCGAATCCTAATCTTACTTTTTGGGAATATTCCACCAAGCCTTCTGTTGGAGGAGCGTTTCGCGCTGAAGGACGTAAAAAGATTGCAGCGCATATTAGTGAAGGTGGGGATATAAAGGATATTCCCGGGGTGTCTTTTGGCGAAAGACAGAAAGCAGGATTTAGAGGCATTTTGGGCGCAGATAAACGCGAACGTGATGCGCGATTAGCGGAAATAGCGAAGGATGAACCGAGAGTACAAAAAATGGCGGAACAGGAGTTGGAAAGCCTAAATGATATAGGAAAAGATGTGGCTGGTGTTAAAAAAATAGTTGCTGGAAGAAAGTCACTCGAAGCAACGGAAAGCTTTAAACCATTAGACGCTTCAAAATTATTGAGCAAATCTGCTGAAGTGGAAAAAACAGCAGGAGTGGCAGGAAAAAGAATTGAAGATGTTATGGCAATGGAGTCGCCTCCTGAAGTTCCTAAAGTTGAGCCTCGGAAATATGCGACTGAAACTTGGGCGGAAGCAACATCAGACCCGGGGAAAACAAGGGTTGGGGTAGCTGGTACAAGACCAGAAGGAGGGCCGTTTAAAACAACATTTGATCCGGCAACTGGAGCTTATAAAAGAACATTAGAAACTAATGTTAATATGCGTGGAGGTAAATTATATAGAATGGGTGAGGGTGGTAGTCTGCAAGGTACGCATATTGGTGATGTTGAACAGGGCGGTATGCCTGTTTTTAGCAGGCCCATAACAAAGGGTAAAGATGTAGTTGGATCAGCTCAAATATTTAAGTTCACCGATCCGGAAGGAGTTGCTTCATATTATGAAGGGGCAACAAAAGGAACAAATTATAACTTATTAAGAAGGAAAGGTCAAGAGAGGTTTCTTACAGCTGCAGGTGCTGATTTTGATCCAAGAGCTATGGAACCATTTGGTATGAAGAAATTGGATATTGATCCAAGCATAATAGAGTCGGCTGGTGGCCCGGGAGAATATTTTAAATCAGAAGCATTTACAAAAGCGCATACAGTTCCTGAAATTGCAGGTGAAGCCGGTAAAGGTGGGTTAAAAGAAGCATTAGGTAAAGCAGGAACGGTTGGTAAAGGTTTGGGTTATGCTGGTTCCGTTGCAATGGGAGTAAAGAAAATGCAGAGTAAAGATGGAACAGCACGAGTAGGTGGCGCAGTACAGACTGCTGGTGGTGTTGCCGGATTGGTTGCAATGACTAATTTCTGGAATCCTGTTGGATGGGCTGCGGCTATACCGGCAGCTTTAAGTATCGGTGGTGGTCTTATGGGTGCTGGTGGTGGTACGGATCCTCTTGCTGGCACACCTCTCGGTAAATACAGACGAAGGGTTGGAATAAGATAATGAGTATCGAACAATATTTAAAATCAGCACCAGAAATAATAACTAAAAATATTGATCGTTATTTAGAAAAGTCTAAAGACACAGAAAAAGACTACATAACGTCAAAAGAACCAGAGTGCGTTTTTGCGCCTGCTTATTATGATGGTTGGGCAGATTTTG
>Ga0080013_1006251_pt1 | contig 10691 bp, 8 predicted proteins | sample ETNvirenome_6_85_FD_69236 | JGI IMG/M metagenome (GOLD analysis project Ga0080013, IMG submission 69236) | Marine viral communities from the Pacific Ocean - ETNP_6_85 (SPADES assembly) (version 2) | ecosystem: Environmental > Aquatic > Marine > Oceanic | place: Pacific Ocean | collected 2013-06-19
GAAGTTGTATGCAGACCACAGGGGTGGATTTGCATAATCAAACCTAACTAAAGTAGCAGGTAAACCAGCCTGTACTGGAGCGCTAACAGCAGCTTCGGGTACTAAATCAGGAAGAAGATCGGTAGGACGAACAGTTGCAGCAGCTTGAGCCATATCCCTAGCTTTTCTAAGGAACTCTCTTCTTCTCATGTCTATGTGCTCCCCAGTCGCGCTAGGAGCAACAGTAGGAGCTTGGCCCTGTAGACCTACATCCTCGCCAGGAATGACATCTAGCGCGGTAGAGGTATCACCTCTTAATTTAGCTGTACGCGGAAGAAAAGCATATGATAACGCAGACAATAAAACACCAACACCACCACCAACTTTTGAAGCTTCTGCTAATTCGCTAAAAACCTCTTTAGCGGTCATTTCTTTGTCAAGAACCCCGACATCGTAAAGGTTTTGTATTATCTGGTTAACAGGTTCTTGTATAGCCTCGGCAACACCAGCTTGTGCGGCCCTCCAAACAAACCCGGCGCCTTCCCCTAACGGTTTTGTTATTATACCCATCGGCACGAATTCAGTTAACTTCTCACTTAAACCAAAAACAAAACCATCCATACTTGATTCGTCGTGAGTTCTTCCTTCGCGCATAGATTGTTCGTACTTTGTAGCGCCGGCCTGAATGGCCATAAGGTTTAATCCTGAATTTGGATTTTTAGTTGCAATTGATGCGGCAACAGCAGGAATCATATTACCGGTTGCAAGAGCTATCTCAAATGGGTAATGACCTGGAGAACCCTTTGGATATTTTTGTGCAGATGCTTGTACTTCAGCAGCACCTTCTGCCGCTAATTCTTTACCTTTCTCTAACGCCCAAGGTTTGTATAATTCAGAAAGTTTGTGAAGAGCATAACTATCTCCAATCTTGTAATCTTCTCCCGCGCCATCACCGAACCACTGTAATGCGCTTCCAGCTTGATGTTTAAAACTAGATGGTAAAGCTTTAGTAACTGCCTCACCTACAGCAGAAACCCTAGGAGCTACATAAGCATCAAAATCTTGAGCAAATTGAGGGGGTTGATAACCAGCATTGTTAGCTGCCTGTATAATAGCCTCATATGGGTCTTCAGTTTTAGTATTAACTACAGCAGATTCTGCGCGGTACTTTTGAAGGTGGGGATTATGCTCGTAAGGGTTTGGAACACCCTCTTCAGCAGAGTTAGGAGAGGCATGAGAGGTATCAGCCACGGTCATTTGGTTCTGCTGTAGACCGTTTACATAGTTCTCTATTTCGCGCTTCTTATGCGCTTCTATTGCGCGCTTCTCCGCTAGATTAGGCACTTTTATTATCTACCGTGGAAACCGCCGCCATCGCCATACGATAAACCACCGTATGATCCGCCGTAACCGTAAGGAGGATAACTTGACGATGTTGCCTGCGATTTTATTTTTGTTTTAGGCGGCTTGAACTGACCAACTAAATCGGCTCCTGCACCAAGCATCTGAGCGGCTGGAAACATAACTGATTGTTGACCGTGAAGAGTTTTTGGATATGCTTGCGCAATACTGTCTAACGCCCCTTGTGTTGCTAATTTACCAGCGATGTCTGCATATTGAGAATCTCTTAAACTAGCATTAATATTAGTTCTCGATTTGTCTAAACCAAGGGCGGCCATATCTATACCCAACCCTTTACGATCTATATCTATTTCATCTCCACTTAACTTGACGCCCTTATTTCTTAGACCAGCGCCAGCTAAACTCTGATCTGATCCGGCTAATCCCATTTCTCTGTTTATTTTATCTTGCTGAGCATTAACTCCAGACTGTGCGATATCTATACCGGCTAAATAATCTGTTGATTGACCCATAGCTTCAGCAAACGCAGCTATTGCAGCTTTTCTGTCATCTCTAGCATAAGCTTCTGGACCTGAGGCAGCAGCAAAGTCTCCGCCATACCTTGATCCGCTAACCGTAGTACCAGGGGCTGCTGCAAGCAATGGATCTGTGAATGCTTTAGCTTCATCCTCGTAATCACCGGCTCGAGCGCTAATAGACGTAAGGAATCTATCATAATCACGAACAGATCTACCACCTATATTTGCGGCTTCTTCCTCCGCTTGTTCTAAAGCACCAACACCAGCTCTTTCTGTGCTAGCTGCAGCACTAGCAATATCAAACTCTTTATCTCTAAGCGCAAGTTGATCTTCTTGTATATCTAATCTATTTTGGCCTAAACCTACTTTATCTGCGCTAAGATCTATATCTCCTCTATCTAATCCTATACTTGATTTAGCTAAACCCAACTGTGTACCGGCATTACCAAGTTGTCTGGCACGTTCACCTGCCTTTACTCCAAACTCTGCAGAATTCCTTGCTTCCCACTGTCTTTTAGTCGCCTCTGCTTCATTCCACTGTATTATTGTTTGAGCTAGAGAAGCTATCATTTGAGCTGTTTGTAAACCTTGCTCAATGTTGGCTGCCCAACCCCTCGTTTCCTGCGCGTACGCGGCAGCCGCTTGCTGAGCAGTTTGAGCTGTAATAGCAGCTGTAGTTGGAGGATCTAGAGCTATAATATTGCAAATCCAAGGCTCGGCTTTAGCCTTTATGAATTCATCATTTTCAAACCTTGAAGGTTTTCTCGTAGATACACTCTCTACGGTTCCATCCCAACTAATATCGTTCATAGTCGAAAACATATCAAATCACCTAAAGAATGTATTTTCTGGGTGCTGAGCGATAGTTAACGCCAGCGGCATCTGGGGTTCCTGATTCAAGAGCATATTTCCTACCAGTAGATGGTCCTGGAGTATAACCACCAGCAAATGCTGACGTACCCGGCCTACCAATTACGCCGCCCTTGAATAAACCAGCCCCGCCGGGAGTTCCAATTTTACCAGCTTGTGCTAGCTTGTAAAGATCTGGAGCTAGAGATTCAAACTCGCTTCTTCCAGCTCGCATACCGGCAATAGCTTGGTTAGCAGCACCTTCTCTTGACACTATATCTTGAGTTGCTATATCTCTTAAGGCTTGGGCGTGAGGTGATCCACCATGCATTCTTTTTCTAGCAAACTGCTGCGTTGCTTTTGTTTCCGCAGCTTCCTTAGCTCTAGTGAGTTCGTCAGCTTTTATACCGTATTCTTTTTCTGCAACTTTCTTAAGTCCTTCATAAACATCTTCTGCTGGAACTCCGCCAAAAATGCTGCTAACAGCCGTGTTGCCCGATGTGATTCTGTCTCTTAAAGCCATTAGAAGATACCAAGTTCGTTGAAGTATAGGGTTAAACCACTGAACAGCATGTTTGTGTTAGCTGTCTGGGTTATTTTGAAACCAACCTCTGTTGTTACCAATTCTACCGGTAACAAGAGTCCAGGTCTAGAATCTCCCGAAATGCCTTGCGCAGTTGTAAATGTTGTAGGCGCGCGGGAGTCGTACTTGTATTGTACATCGGCAGCACCCTCGATTAGCACGTCGGCTCCAAATATTTGCTTCCATAATCCAGACTTTTTCAAGGTCTGAAACGAGCTTTCCATGGAAACTGCTATCGATGATGTTGTATCATCCGATTTTGTGTCTTGATAAGACGATGGGTTAAAGCAGAATATATAATCATTAGATCTTATGTACAAGTAATTTCTAAACGATGTTATATCTTGTATAGTTTCTGACACCGAATAACGAGACCAAGCAGTCAGTTTACTTGATTGAGAAAAAGAATAAACATATATCTGTTTTTCGATTACACACACATACTGGTTTAATCCTGAGAAGTAAATAGATTTGGGTTCGTTAGATGCTGCATACGTGTCTATCTGACTAGATACTAACGGCTTTATACCTGACCCAATATCTACAGATTGTAATGTATCGGTATATAGTTTTTGAGCTAAAGATTCGAACGTTATATCATTAAGATATATAACGTCTGTTCCAGCATTGCCCACAGAATTCAAATACTTTAAATTAGCATTCTCTATTATTGTAGCAAGTTCTATTAACGCAGGGTCTGGATCAGTTTTCCAGAGTTGTAAACTATTTTCCATGAAAACAGCAAGCTGATCTCTGAACGAGAAAACACCTATTAAATCTTCGTCAGGAGTCTCTTGTCCTGCTGGAATTCCTAAAGTTCCACTAGCATCTCTAATCTTTGACCAATCTGTCGGATCGCCAGTGGCTGAATACTTGATAAAACCTTTTCCGGAGGCATTCTCATCTATTGCGTATATCTTAGAGTCGTGGACACATGCTGACTTAGTATGCGGGCATTCAGGATCTGTTATAACGGCGCCATCGTAGAAATGCTTTATTGTACCGCTATCATATTCTACCACAACGTACAGTTTTCTATTAAATGGTAAGAATTGCCAAACTCTAGCGACACTGTCAGACCCACTATCTGGGTTAGCCAATACAAGCCTAACAACAGCACTAACCGGTGGCGAGCCATAGCCTGAAAGCGTTGGAACAGACCCAGATGTATGACTAATTACATACAGTTTAGAGTCAAAGTAGAATAAACCTGATGTATCAGAGGCTAAAGCCGTAGAACAAATACGATCTATTCCTGGGCGTTTTTGAACAGCAAAACCACCAGTTATATAAGCATTATTGCATTCTCTTAGTCCATCAGAGTCGACCACTTGATCTGATGTTCTGAGATCTATTCCACTTTGGAAATTTTGAAACGTTATAGCTGGCACTTACTTTTTCTTCCTCTCCAGCGGTCCAGGTAAGATCCAACCTAATACCATTGGTACTACGACAATTAAAATCAAAGCCCATCCACCCATCTGGATGAGTGAACCCAAGAGTGACCAAAAATTATCCGGCGCGCAATCCATATTACCTCCCGCTGTTTTGTGAGATATCTCTGTCACCACATCGGCCACAAAGGCAGTCGTCGTGGCTCCCAGTATCGGTGCAGCTACACCCCCACTGAGTACAGTCCCCGCAATCGCACCTGTCCCGGCTGCTGCTGCTACTACTCCCGCTTTCTTTATTGTCCCGCAACCGACGAGCCCCAGACAATAGAGCAGACTACTATAACGCCAACCGCGATTAATACTGCTTTTTTTAACTTGCTGTCCATCGCTTCCCATTTTTTCCACATTTTTCAACTCCTTTAACCTTTGCATTCACAAAGTTTCTGATTTAGCTTGAGATTAATTCGCGGATTCATCCAGCATCCATTGGATTCTTGCCGAGGCCAGGGCCAAAAATTCAGGCAAGAAAAATGGAATGACCGCATGGACCACACCGAGCAGGCCGCTGCCTATCATAAGGCTGGAAATTTTTACTGCCTGTTTCAAATGCGCCCACCAGGCGGACCAGCCAGGTTGAATGTGGTGTGGGTCAAAAATTTTCATCGTTATTTCTCTGTCTAAAATTGCACCGGTTGGTACAAAGATTTTTTTCACGGCTTATTCATCAAGCGTTCTTCCAGTTTATCGATTCTGGAAATGACCCTATCGATGGCACCTTGCACCTCCTGTCGTGAGACTGCGGCTGTGGCGATTTCGGTAATTCGGTTATGAAGAAGTTTGTCCTCCTTCATTGAAGCGTCGAACAGATGAAAGATTCGCTTGAGGACGAAACCCATGATGAGAATCAGTACGCCAAGCAAGGTGTCGATGACCATCGGTGCGTCCATCATGTGCCAAACTCTTTTTGTTCAGGGAATTGAGGACTTGGATTGAGCGAAAACGCCAACCCCGGCTCGGCCTTGCCCGACCACACCATACATACCTCGACTGTTTCCTTGCGCTGTTTAGTGATCACGATGGTGGAAGTCGATCTATATTTATTGACAAAAATCAAAAACGAATCGGTGTTGTTTAGCTGACCCATCACAACAGGGGCCTCGCCAAACTTGTCACCAAGTAACGTCGCCATGCGCTCAAAGCTGGGTACGCAATAAATCTGCATCTGCACGAATCTTGCCGTTACGTCGTCTGGGGGAGTGCGATCCTCTGCCGCAACTGGCGCGGCGATCAGGGCGAGGGCTAGGGCTAAGGCTTTCATAAATACCTAACGTGATATTTATCTACTTCTGCATCAGGAGCAGTAGGCCAGCCCCAGTTGGTTTTGTCTACAGTCCTGTTGTACGTTTCGGTTTCCGGGCCAATGATTTCCACATCTTCATCGTCATAGGTTGACAGGTATCGTTCTTCCTGTATCGGATGGTTCTGGAAGTTACGCACTGCATCGACTGATGCGAACGCCTCTACTCCAGACTCTAATGAATTACCGTGAGCGCGTACCTCATTGCGGTAAGTTCTCCACTCGTCAGTCATAGCCGATCCGCCGTCTGCCTCCCTTATCACTCTCCAATCTGAAGAGGACAGGAGTGAGCCAACGTGTGCGCTGATCTTAGAAATCAATTGTGTCTTGAGTTGCTCTACGTCTTTCTCTGTCGTGTCGTAGGAGATCACCCACTCACCGTCAGTGAAGGTGTAGGACTCTCTGCCAGTGTTCCAATAACGACTGTCAGGTACGTCTACCCTTGCTGGTGCAATACCTATTGCCATCAATTCCGGCTTAGTCCATTTACGGAAGATGCTTGCAGGATGTTGTATGCCATTCACGGTTATGCCGCGAGGCGTTTTAATTGTTCCAAATGTTTCTGAGTACCACATAATTACCTCGCGTTAGATGTTTTGAATGGTGATTCGGCAATGGCCAAGTAGATGTAGGTTCCAGAAGAATTATTATCCAAATTGGATGCGTTTCTAATCTTAAATCCATTTGATAGAAAATCTATTGAGTAATCAGTGCTGTCATCTTCAGCGTCAGATAAACTTGGATACAAAACTATATCATTTGGATTAATGGTATCTCTTTTATCATCCCATACATACCATTGAAATGAGGCATCTGTTCTTTTAATCAAAAGGTAGGAGGGTTTCATACCGGTATAAATAAATGTTCCATCTACAACCCCATTCCCTTCATACGATCCTACCTTTGAGTATCCTTCGATTGAATGGAAACAGTAGGCTATGTAATCTTCGGTATTCGTATTTACCTCTACGCCATCTCCTATAGTAAATACTGAAGCACTCGGGGCTGTATCATTCCATCTGTCAACGTTGTCAACTGCGGCAGCATTAGTGTCCAGTACAAGATAATCTGTAAAATCTATTCCTTTTGATGACCCTACCTGCCAAGCATCGGCCTCATCTCTGTTCTTTACAATAATTAACTCAGGCGCGGAACTTAACCCATGCCCAATCGTAGCCGCTGATCCAGTTCCAGTGTAGGATGCTATAGAAAATCCAGCCGTAGGATTCGCACTAACAGATGACGTTATAGTTCCATCAGTATTGGATACAGCAGCGCCTCCTGCTTTCCAGTTCCATGTGGCGTAAGTTCCACTGGATACATTTACATTTAGGTTATAGCCCTCACCTACTGTAAACCCATCACTGTCAAAACTGATAACGTCATAGGTATCCCCAGATGATTCTTCCGCTGTGGCCGCATTAGGTGTTAGTTTTGAGAGAGAAGAACTAGCCTCTGCTCCACGCACAACGTCCATTGCACCCCAACCCGTAGACCCAGCATCCCGCCTCTTTAAAAACATCATGTCTGGCTGGAAACCAACACCAGTTAAGGATTGACCACTTCCACCTGTGCCGGTATATAGCAAAGTATTAAAGTGATCCGTAGGTAAAGCAATCTCAGGTGACGCTAAATTTGAGGAGCATATAGTTTTGTAATCAGAATCTGACGGCTCATAACCACTCTGCCCAAAATCGAATACACCACCCATTCCTGAAGTGCTGTCGCCATCAAAAGCAACAAGATAATCAGTGTTATCTAAACTAGAGAACATATTTGTCCCAATCAACGATCCATTTCGCTTTACTTTTAATGTTCCACCAACGGTGTCTAATAAAAACTCTAAATAATCATCTATCTCTAATGCAGTGCCAAAAGAACTCCCACTACTGTCATGGTATGCATTGCCATCCGCAGCATAATAAAACCATGCCATATCCTGATTATGTAGATAGGTCGTTTGGGCGTAACCTTCTGCCTTTACAATCCCTATCATCTCCCCTTGTGGGTCTGTGTTGCCATCTGTATGTGTATACTTAAAACCCCATTTCCCACCAGATTGCATTGCCATAGTTCCGCAACATTGAGATGAATTAGACCCAGCGGTCACGGTTTTTAAATTTCCTTCAGAAAATGTTGGAGCAGTATTCCAAGCATTAACTTTATTCGTATCCAACGGATTCATCGTACACCAGTTATTCGTGGGACTATCAACCATCTGATCTGTAGCAACCAGATTGGTTACAGCGAAATCGTTTTCATTCCCAGAACTGTCTGCTCCTAGTCCACCATCCCAGTCTGAGTGGATCAGGAGTTTAGTATTTGAGTCAGCGGTGAATTCTGTGGTTGATGGAGTGAATGAACTTGTGTACCTCGCTGTGTCGGAGATTCTTATCTCGTCTAGGTAGCCGTCTAACTCTCTGGAAAATCCGGGTTGATTTCCTATGGCTAACGGGAATGCTGTATTAGTCCAAGCAATAGCAGTTGACGCCGTTTCACTAGCATCTTCTGTCCCATCAATGTAAAGTTTTAATGTGTCAGCAGAGTCATCATGTACAAAGGCATAATGATGCCAAGCATCTTGCGCCACGGCCCCACTTGAAGTAACACCGCCCGATCCATCTGCATTGTTTGCCATGCGTATGGTTTCCGCAGAAGGTAAAAACTGTATAGTCCAACCATTCCAAGGAGAACTTGTATCACCTCTGTTTAACATGGCGGCATAATCAACTTGATTACCTCCAATATACATCCAGAACTCAACAGTAAAATCTGAACTCGCGGTAAAATCCCAATCAGTAGATGTTGGGATGCTCAAATAATCCCCAGTACCATCAAACTTAATAGAACTGTCACCAACCTTACTCTGCGCTCTTGAGTTGGCTACATCACCGTTAGCGGTTATGGTGTGAGCAGAATGAGTGGATGTGAATGAGGTAACTGTTGTGCCGTCATCGAGAACTACAATACCGGAACCACCAGCACCAGAATAATAAGCCGCCCTAGTGCCGCCACCACCTCCACCTAATCCATCGGTTCCAGAAACACCATTACCACTCTTATTACCAGCACCACCTCCGCCAGAGCCACCACTACCATCACTTCCAGAACCACCAGATGCCCCACCGCCTCCAGCGTAGGTTACGGAAGCACCAGTAATGCTTGAGGCTGTACCTGATCCACCACTGCCACCAACCCCACCAGACTGATTACCACCAACGGCTCCAGCGCCACCACCGCCTCCTCCGCCTTGCCCAGCGCCTGCATCACCGCCATCATTACCTTGACCCACTACACCTGAACCACCACTTCCGCCATTACCACCGCCACCACCTGACCCACCATCTACATTTGTATCTCCACTGTCACAGCCTCCACCACCTCCACCAGTTGCGGTGATCGAAGCAAACACAGAATCAGCACCATCAATTCCCTTACCAGTGCCGGAACCTGTTGATTTCGCTGATGCACCACCAGCACCAACAGTTACTGTATAAGTTGTGCCGGGAACTACGGCTAATGTTCCCGTCAACATGCCGCCTGCGCCACCACCGCCTACGCCAGAACCGCCATGTTCAGAGGCACCACTACCACCACCACCTACAACTAGGTAATCAACAGATGTTATTCCAGCGGGTGCTGTCCAATTGACTGCACTACTATCCGTAAAACTATTCGCCAGTTCCGTGGCCGCGTATTTCTGGTAGAACCCGTTAGTGCCGAATGTAACAGCATCTTTTACATCATCGCTGTCTAGTGGTTTCCATTGGTTAGTAGCGGCATCTGTTTCACCAAAGGAGTCTGCGTCTAATGCTTGCCCGTCTATAAAATACACCTCAGCCATATACCCATCAAACTCTCCGTCTTCTCGTATATTAAACCCAAGTGTCATTTGCTCCGTGCCATTCATATAACCTTCATCATTTTGATCTGGGTAATCCGCCGTACCTAAATCGGTCACCTTCTCCCCATTTACAAACATAGCAACATCGTTTGCTCCGGGAGTAGAAGGTGTAGTGTCATATTTACAAACTAAATGATACCAAGCACCCGGATCACGAAAAACAGGCGTAGAAAATAAAACTGTATTTCCACCAGTACCAGATTGGGGTTTATTAATTAATCGAATCTGGTCAGTAGAATCTATATAAAATTGGGCATAGTTTTCAGTAGATGCCGCTTGCGCTAAATGGTAGCAAGTATTCCCCGGAGTACCCTGTTTATACCAACAACTAAACGTCCAAGTTTTCTGATTTCCAGCGGCGGCAAATGTTTTTCCTAAATAGGAATCATCGTCAACATTAAACCGCAACGAGTTATCAATCGTGTAGTCTTCTGCCGCAGACTTGGCTAGTCCTGTTTGGAGTACGGGCATTTAACTGAGGGCTTCGCTTGCCGAAACATAAACTGAGGTTCCGTCACTGTAGTAAGAAACTAAATAGGTTCCCGCAGTAGACACATCCCACGATGCGCCTTTCTTAACTTCACTCCCAAGGGAGATCGTGTAAGCGGAGGGATTTATCAGTGTGATGAACCCTGCCTGTCCAGCGGTTTCGTTGGAGAATTCAAGAGTGTCAGCCGCGCCGGGTGTGTATTTGAAGTTGTTGGCAGTGTCTAAATCTAAAGTGCCGTCTGTAACAACAGAAGGA
>Ga0080013_1006254_pt1 | contig 10690 bp, 9 predicted proteins | sample ETNvirenome_6_85_FD_69236 | JGI IMG/M metagenome (GOLD analysis project Ga0080013, IMG submission 69236) | Marine viral communities from the Pacific Ocean - ETNP_6_85 (SPADES assembly) (version 2) | ecosystem: Environmental > Aquatic > Marine > Oceanic | place: Pacific Ocean | collected 2013-06-19
CTCTTTTAAAGTTTTACGGCGAAATGGGTATTTAGAGCGACTTTCGGACATGAAAAATGAAGCATACGATAAAATGCTGAGCTTGGAAGAGGCAATTGGTGATAAAATCGATTTCCCCCTAGATCCTACTGATTATCGCGATGTAATGCCTAAAAAGGGCATGAGGACGTTGGCAGACAAACCCCACGCCTCACATGATCGCTGGAAATCGTTGCGGCGCCTTATGGGGGACAATTTCACCCTGTCTCCAAGTGAGTTCGCCGAACTCTGGGATAGTTTGAGGAGTAGCGACGAAAGAGACGAGGAACTTACCCGTGCTATGGATTTGATGGAACCGGTACCGCTTTCTGAGACACTGGCCGACCTTAAGCGTGTAAAAAAGAAGTATGAAGACGATATTGCGATGACAGCAGCAATTAGGCGCCTTGAAAACAATGATCCTTCCGGAAATCACAAATATATCAATTGGTTTGTAAAACAACTCGAAAAAGGTGAGGTGCACGCCGGAAGTGCGGCAATGATTATTGGAATGGTTGATGCCATCCAAAAATTTCATAGATATATCCATTTAATCGACAAAAAAGATATTGCGCAGTATAAATCCTATGATGACCTACGCGCAGTGGGCAATGTGGCACAAGATGAATATATGAGGAAAGAAAAGCAAAAAGAAACCTATACCGCAGATAAAGAGCAGGCAATAGAAGAATCTGCTGTTGTTTATGATTCGGGCGACAAAGGAGTTTGGGTGGTACGCCCAGACAGCGAGCATGCTTCGTGTTTTTATGGAAGAGGAACTAGGTGGTGCATTTCTGCTGAACGGTCGGCGAATTATTACGATCAATACACTGAAAGGGGAAAAGTGTTTTATTTTGTTCTAGATAAACGGCGAAAGAACACCGATCCTTTGAAAAATATAGCATGGGTAGGAAATAGTTTGGGAGAGTTTGAAGAATTCTTTGATGCCGCAGATCATCCACTCGATAAGGGCACAGCAGAGAAAGCGATTGTGTCCACCCACGGCGCCGAGGTATTTGAAGAGGTGGAAAGCGCCATCAGCTCGCATTTAGGAGACAACTTACCCTCTCATGGATGGGAATACCAGATTCAGGAGATTTATGAACGCTATACTGAAGGAAATCGATATCAGTGGGTGATGTTGGACGAACCATCCCTCGAAGATACCGGAGGTGGTGATGGCGACTATGTAGATATGCGCGCCCGCGTTAGTATGCTGTTTAAAAACCCAGAACCGGATAGACAACTTGGCGATAATCGAGGAGTCGGTGGCGCCGAGGTATGGGAATTGAAAAAAGAAATCCACGATATTCTGTATAGTGCATGGCAAGGGGCAGCACCAGACGCTGATAGTATCGAAATAGATACACGCACGATGTATGGACACGCTCATGAAGAGATGCTCGTCATAGATTGCTATTTTAATGGGTTTTCGTGGGATGTAGGCGGCACTCCCGAAGGATTTGAAGATTTTTGCAAAATTCTAGAAGATGATGTAGATGATAATGTCCCAGAAGCGAAAGTATTGGTAAAACAACTCTTGGTGAAAGAAGGATATGTTGAGCCCAACGAATTTGATCAACATGCGACGGGATATGCTGAAGCAGAAATGGATTCTTCCGATAGCGACGAGGATTACACCTATGTTGCTGTTACTTATCATCCCGAAGACTATACTATTATCATGACTATCCCCGTTAACGTCCCCATGGAAATTTGGGATAGATATGAGGATAAAGTAGAGTCGAAAGTTTATGGACACTCTGCCATCGTACTGCTTAACGAGGCATCGCAAAAAGTGTTGGAGAAAACCCTTAAAGGTATGGAAACCGCGCCCGATCAAAAGGAATTACCAGGACTAGAAGTACAAAAATTTATTGAACCGCAGCGCGACATGAAGATTTCAGGATATATTCCCTCATCTCTATCTATTGATCTTCAAACCACCGATGATGATAAAGTTGTGCAAAGCGCTTATAGTATTGCCAAATTTATCGACAACAATTTTGAGGAATTCAAGAAAAGATACATTAAAAATATTGAAAATTATGGAGAAGAAGATATCCCGGAATATCCGGAGGAGCATGATCCAGATGAGTTCGAGAAAGATGAGACTGTAACTGAAATGGCGGATGTTAGCAACGAACCATATCAGAAAATGGCGCGCCAAAGATTTGGAAAAGCAATGCGCTTGACGGTCAAGGGTCCTCAAAAGACAATGCCAAAAGGATGGAAAGTGATAAATCCCGTTCCTGGAAAAAGTGGTCCCCCAGGAGAATAACAAATGAGAAAAAATCAGGGCATAGTAAATGCAAATACTATATTTATAAATAATAGTAATAAATCTACTGGTGTTTCTTATATTTATACGGATCGAAAAGATAATAACAATTTTAAAATTGGGCGCGGGTGTAACCAGCGTGGTACCAACGTCGCGCTCTCGGTAGATTCCAATCTTATAACCAGTGGCACATTCTCGGGAACCTTTTTGGGAGTGAGTCCCGGGACGGACGGATACGACAATGGATTAAAGGTCGAAGATTTTGTGATTAACTGGGCGAGCGGGAGCAATCAAGCAGTGACAGTGCAAGCATCTGGTGCTGTGGGGTTGACAGCGAGTTTTTCCAACATCGAAGCATGGACATCTTATGAACTCTTATATATAGTGGGATCTGCTAGTACCGATCTTTATCTTAATCATTCCATCTACTGGCCGGGGGGGATCCGCCCTTCGTTGAGCAACGCCACTGGATCTCGGGATATTCTTACTTTTACTACTGATGGCGACTCTAATATATATGGTACAGTTTTGTTTAATTTCAGCGCGTCAGTGGGGTAAAGAATGTCATTTTTCTCGCGGTGGGGTCCTCCCTCTTTCAATACCTCATCTTTAATTCAAGAAGGACTGGCGCGCCCACAACAGGCGATTGTTTTTAATCAAAAAATTTATTGGTCTGAAGCGGGTACCAATTATCCCGGTGCTACATACCCTGTTCGATTTAATGATGGTACCATAAAGCGGTGCGATATGGATGGAAGCAACGCAGAAACCATTAAGACGGGGTTGTATTATGTAATTGGAATTGATATAGGAAGGAATCCCAGCAATGCGGGAATTGGGCCTGGAGATACCGACGTTTTGTTTTATGCGGATAATTTGGGTGGGCCAGATTGTGAAAGTGGCGACCTAGACGGGTACAAGGGTCAAGTGGGATATGTGGCACTAGACGGATCAACAAGTGGCGCCTTAATAGAAGGATGCAATGATAAAAACGCCTATATGGATGATCCTATTGCGGTTGCCTACGTGCCAATTGCATCCTCCCTTCCCGAAGAGAAGACTCCCGGCATTATGTATACGGAATATGGCACTGACGGATCTGAACCCGCTCAGGGGGTATGGTACCGATGTCTCACCGCATCGGCGTTGGTGGCGCCAACCAGTCTTTGGTTAGATAATGGAAGCAAACCAACTTCGGTGTCTTACGATAAGACAACGAATAAGGTATATTGGACCACACAAGGAGCTTATCCTTTTGCAGATGGTAAGATATGGCGTGGAACTTTAGATTTAGAAAATAACACCATCGATAGTCCGGAATTGTTGGTGCATGGGATTGAGTATATTACAGCGTTTAACATTGATATGGTAAATCAAGCAATGTATTGGAGCGAGGGACCGTTTGCCCTTTCTCCGGGCACACCACCGTGGTACTATACCTGTGGATTGGAAGACAAGACCATATGGTATGCGCCCATGAGTGGCACTGGGAGTGTTCCTGCTGCTCCATTTATGGGGTCATTAAATATGCCCATCGGAACATTTATAAGTACTACTCGTCGGTTATATTGGTCTGATGGGTGTGATGGTACTGTAAAAAGTGCCCCCCTCACTGGTAGTGGATATTATGACACTTCTTCGTTTTCTCCGAATCGAATATAAATTTGGTTTTGGCGCGTTTAAGGAAACAAAAATCTAATTATTAAGTATGAAAGATCTTTCCTCAATACAATCTCTTGTTAAAGAGTTTTATTCGTTCGCAAAAGAACGCATGGGGTTTAAAAAACCAGTGCGATTATTTTTAAGACAAGATGCTACTAATGCTAGTGATGTGCTGGGAAAGACAGCGTATTATGATCCGAAAAATATGACTATAACGGTATATGTGACGGATCGACACCCCAAAGATATATTGCGCTCATTTTCACACGAATTAGTACACCACAAACAGAATTGTGATGGAAAATTTAAGAATATGGAAGGCGATATGGGAGAAGGGTATGCTCAAAATAATCAACATCTGCGAGAAATGGAAGGTGAAGCCTATTTAAGAGGGAGTCTATGTTTTCGTGATTGGACAGATCGCAGAAGAAACTAAGGAGAGTTAAAAATGAAAAAAGTGCATGATAAGAGGAGAGAATTACTCCATAATCGATTGATGTCAAAATGGGGGTTCGACCTCAATGAATCTATGTATAATCGTGATGGCGACGGCGATGGCGACGGCGATGACGATGATGGGCGCGCCAAAGGCGAGTGGCGTCAGGGAGATAAACCTGAAGATCCAGACGAGGATGAAACCCCAGAAATTTCTCCTTGGGAAAAAGGTGCCTCCCAAGACGATAAAAAGGTAGGGGGGAAGAAACATCCTATCTTCGAAGATGATCGCGAGGAAGAAGAAGACCGGCATCGAAATGCTGCAAAAGATGATTGGGATCATATTGTTAAATTAGCAAAAGATGCACACGAAGATCATTTGGATCGCGAACGAGGAGACGAGGACGACGAGGAATATGATCGACATCGTGACTCGGCGGAAGATGATTGGGCCCACATTCATGCACTAGCAGACGATGCGCATGTGGATAGAAAAGAACGCGAAGAACTTGAAGAAGGTGACGGCGATGACGAATTGAGCGAGTCCAAAGAGAAAAACATCATCCAACAAATGATTGGAGAGATTGAAAAAAGTCACGGTCATAAATTAAATGAAGGTCAAAGGCGCGCTATTGAATCGTCTGTTAGAAAAAAACTTAAAGAAAGTTATTTTGATAGGATGATGGCAAAGGGTAAAAAGAAGTGGGCAGGCGTTAAGCGTGTTGGCGGAATGGCAAAGAAGATCGGCGCCGCTGCTCGTGGAGAAGAGTATGGCGAAGAAGCTAAGGATTTTAGTGCCATTGAATTTTGTAGCATGGTCGAAAAGAAAGCAAAAAAGTTACAAAAATTTTTTGATGCCATGCAAACGGATTGGGAAGAGATGGATTTTGATTTGAGAAATCCCAAAGATAAGAAATCTCCCGCACATGCACTTCGGAAAGTACAAATTGCTGCACAAGGATTGCAAGATTTTGTAAAGCTTTGCAAGGCAGGTAAAATTGAAGGTTTACAGACCGGGGATGAAGTTGATAATGAGTGTCTACAGCAGATAGAGCAGTGGATTCGGTCCCACCCCAAGCAAGATATGAGTAAACCACAGGCTCAAAACTATCTTACGAAGGCAATGGAAAAGAAAGGATGCAAAGTTCCTGATGACTATTTTGAAAAGGAAGGCGCGGGCGGTAGCGAAGGAGCAAAACCCGGGGGAAAGTAGATAGCGGTACGACTGGAAAGAAGAAGTCCATGAAGGACACTAAACAGACGTACCGCAGTGACCAAGGCGCAACGACGCGAAGATAAAAGAGGAGATAAATCATGGCAAGCCCACGTAAGCGAAGAGAGAGAAAGGCAACTGCTGTTAAAGCGAAGGAAAAGGCGAAGGCAATTGCCAAAGTGGAAAGCATGGGTACCCTAGAAAAATTGGTTGGAAGAATCAAAAAATTTCTTAAAAAATTATTCGGCAGAAACAAGGAGTAGCAATGGATCTTAATGGAATGACACGCAGATTTTTGATGGGGGAATCTAAATCATCCCCCAGCATTCACACTTACCTTCAGTCGTTAAGGGAAGTTCTAGGTGGAATTCGTCCACGCAGTGCTACTGATGCGCGCAGAATAGAAATGGCACAAGAGCATTTACGAGAAGTGCGTCGACATACACGAAAACTTGAAGAAAAGGTGTCATTACTCGAAGAGCAGGTAAAGGTACTAGAAGAAGGGAAGGAGTAAATATGGGCGGTTTTGCTGGGCATATGATGCACCTTAACGATAATCCTAATTTGACCTTTGGTCAAATGAAGGATGTATTTACTAAGGCAGCAAGCGGAGAACTGATAGGCACCGAAAAGACCGATGGTCAAAATCTGTTTGTTTCCTATAGTGTAAAGAAAAAACAAGCGCGGGCAGTTCGTAATTCTGGTGAAATCAAGTCTGGTGGATTAGATCCTGCGGGACTAGCAGATAAGTTTGCAGACAGAGGCGATTTAACCGCTACTTTCGTGGAGGGTTTTGACGCATTTGAAAAGGCAGTACAATCTCTGCCCATAGAAGAACAATTAGCAATATTTGGTCCGGACGCTAATAATTTTTATAATTCTGAAATAATGAACCCGGGCGTGAAAGATCCGGAAACCGGCGAGAAAGAAGGTGGAACCGCCAATGTCATCGACTATGATACAAAATCATTAGTTATCCATCGAGTTGGACACCATCAACTGGATAAAATGAACCGCACCACAACCCCCTTGAAGGACGAAGAACTCGTAAGAAAATTGGAAACAGCTTTGGAGTCCATACAGCAAGATGAGGCAGCAGATAAATATACAGTACAGGTTAATGCCATTAGAAACTTGCATGCGTTATCTGATGATAAACCCTTGAAGCATACTCTCGCACGATTAGATTCATTTATGAGTGAAAATGGATTGAGCGATAGTGATACTATAGGGGATTATATTATAAAAACCGTGAGTCAGAATATTGACAACGAACTTCCTAATGTTTCTCAAGAACTAAGAAATATGATTTTGGTGAAGATTCTGGGACAACAAAAGGCAGCAACTATAACGCAAATTGAAAAAAAATATATAGAGGATTTGGGAGAAGGTAGCGATGAGGGGGACTGGTCTAAAATAAAAGATATGATAGATCAAAAGAACTTTCACTTTAAATGGATTATGTATCCACTGGAAGATATTGTTCATGATTTTGCTGTCGAGATGTTACGTGGGTTAGAAAGTGCTTTTATTCTGGATAATAAAGAAGAAGTTAGGCGATTGAAGGATGAAGTGGCGTTAGCTAAAAAAATGATCGAAGACTCGGGTAATGAGGGAGCAATAGAAATTCTAAAAAAACAAATGAAAAAATTAAAGGATGTAGAAAATGTATCTACTGCTACTGAAGGTTTTGTGTTTGATTATGATGGAAATACTTATAAGTTCACAGGTGGTTTTGCCCCTGTTAATCAACTTTTAGGATTATTTAAATATGGAAGAGGAGATATTCCTCCTCTTAAAATTGATGAAGAGGTAGAGGCGCCTGTAGAGGCGCCTAAAGATGCAGATCTGGCCCTTATACCCGGGTCTTTCAAACCTCCTCATAAGGGTCATTTAAGTTTGGCATCTGAATATTCAAAATTAGCAGATAAGGTAATAATTTTAATTTCCAATCCCCAAAATCCTAAATCTCTACGTACGTTGCCTGAGTCTGGAGAGATTATTGTTCCGCAGATGTCTAAAGAGATTTGGGAAACATATTTAGATAAATCTGGAATTAGCAATGCGGAAGTTTTAGTATCCCCGTCGCCATCCCCTGTAGGATCTGTATTTGATTTTTTAGATCACTTGGCGCAACACGAAAATGAAGTTGACGTTATTTTGGGTACTAGCACCAAAGGAGGGGACGATTTAGAAAAATATGCCGATATTGGAAAATATCAGGGTACCAACGTCAAGGTGCGCACCGTGCCACTTCCTCCGGTCGAAGAAGACGGAGAAGAATTGCATGCTAGTGATATGAGGGCAGCAATAGACGATATGGATAGTGAATTTTTAGAGATGAAATTTCTTCCACCGGGGGTATCTGGAGGCGAAATAATTAATATTATAAAATCTCAAACTCCAATTCTAGAACCGGAGGCGGAATTAGAAGAGATATCGGCCATGGGATCCAGCGTCGGTGGTGCAGCAGTTAGCGGATATTCGGGCGACCGAAAGAAAAAACCAGTTCTATTTAAAAGAGAAGGAATGATTAAGAGGGAAGATATTATGTTCGAAATAAAATTAAGAGAGTTAGTTCAGAAAAGAATTAAAAGTCGACTTCAGGAGAATAAGCAACGCGGGGTCATCATGATCAATGAGTCTCAAAGGGATATGTTGAATGAACATCATGAGGAATACGCTCTTCGCAAGTGTATTCGTAAATTAATATTGCAAGAAAAGACCGAACCCACCCCCCACAGCAATACTGGCATCAATCAATTGACAGATTTACTTAAGAAAATTGTTCCTATTTTGTCGGTTGGATTTAAGTCTCTCACAACCGCCCAAGAACAACGTACTTCATATAGAAGTCATATAATTAATGCTGTAATCAATGCGCTTGCACCTGCGCAAGCGGAAGATAAAATTGATGATAATGAGGGAGTCGATGAACTAGAAGAAGTGGATATTAATATAGATGATGAGGCAGAAGGCGATCAAGCAAAATTTATTGATATCGATCCGGCACCGCCCGAAGAAGAAGAAGAGGAGTCTTTTCAAACATTATCGGGACAAGATTTAACGGGAAGAAATGTTGCATTAAAGGATTTTGATAGAATAGAAAGAATTATTTTAGATTCATATGATGTATTAGGTAATGATAAGGATCAAGATTTATTCTATGATTATCTTTTGACCAATTTAAAACTTTACTTTGATAAGTTTGAGGGAGAGTTGGTAGCAATTGAAAGTGAACCGACAACTGATGAGTACGAGGCAGAAAAATCAACCGAAGAAGAATTACCGGAAGAAACGCCCGAAGAACTTGATGGGGGCGAAGAAGAAGAGGTGACTCTTCAAGAAGTTGAGTCCGAGAAGCAACGAGATTGGGCGAGGTGGCAAAGAGGGTTGGACAAAGATGACCCAGAAAAAAAGCTTACTAATGACGAAGCCGATGAATTTATAGCAGCTCCGGCGCATAAATAAAAAAGTTCTTGACATTCAAATCGGAATATGTTACCCTAGTCGAGGTTGGTTGGGCAGGAGGCGATGAGAAGCAACAATGACTTGGAAGAAAAAGAAAAGAATTCAAGGTAAAAACAAATATTACAGTGTAAGTAAAAAGTTAATAAGAGAAAAGAAAACAAACTTTGAATTTGAAGTTACATTAAACTCTCTTACACTAGAGGAAATAATCGCCCTTAAATTAGAGTTAGCGATGAAAGCATCCGGTGCGCCAATATATGGAATTCCCTTATGGCGCTCAATAAGAGATATATGTAAAGATGCTATGCTTAAATTATCTTTAAGCGCTACTCGCACCAAGAGAGAAGCAGCTAATTTTTTAGGTCTTCCTTTAACTGAATTTAAGAGTGAATTAAAAAAGACTAAAGTTGAAAGCTTTTTTAAAAAAGATTAAACTAATGAAAATCAGCGATCTTATTCTGCCTATTCTAGTGGGAATCGTTTCTATTTATATAGTGTGCGACATGATCGTCGACACGATTAAAGAATCAAGATCCCGGGAGAGAAATTAATAACTTGACAACATCTCCTTTTGTTGGTATAATACAGAATGGAGTTCTTTTTTGAATATAAATGACTTTTGTAGTAAAATGCGAGGCAAGTTGGTAAGTTTCGAACATTACATTGTAATAAAAGAGAAGATAGATATATATGAGAATAAAAGCGCGAAAGAGTGGTTCCAAATCATGGTCAAATGGATCAAATTCTACTCGAAACAATAAAATGAAAAGATTGAAGATTGGCGACAAGATTATAGATAAAGATAGATTATACCCTGAGTATGGAACTATCCTAAAGCATGTAGAATCAGATGTATCGCAAGATGTTTATTTGATTCGTTGGATGGGAGGATATAGGACTTTGTTCGAAGTAAAGAAGGAAAATTTAGTTAATTAGCAAAATCAAAGTGTAATACTTTTGCTTTTCCACTAAATAGAACTTTTAACTGCTCGTGAGTAGGAGAGAGAGTGATATGATGAAAATACCCGTTCACCTGACTGATAACACCTATAATTTCTCCCTTAGCATTCAAGATGGGAGATCCGGATGCCCCACCAGCGCCAGGAACAGTATAGGAACTAATTTTAAAATTTTTACGAATCTCAAAGTCCCCTGCATAGCGCCCCTCAAAAATGAGAGACACATCTTTGGAGAATACAGCAAATGGAGCAGAAATATTGCTCACTCTTTCGCCCACCACCGGAGGCGTCTCGCTTAAATTAAGGTGGGGAACGTCCATTAGACTTACATTGATTAAACAAGCATCAAAATCTTTTACAACAAAGGCAACTATAGCGGGGCGCACCACTTCATTCTTATCAGTCACATCCAATGTCCATGTAATAGGTTCTTCACCTTCTTTGGGGGGAGGAGCGCCTGTAAGAACACATACGTGTCCCGCCGTTAATATGAGGCTGCCCATTTTTTCATTATGACCAACAACTGCTCCACTTCCCCACCATTGTCCCAATTCCTTGTCGCCCTGTATGGCAGTCCCAGTAATCAGCACCATACTTTTAATAGCATCTTCAGGTTGGAAGGTGGAGGATTTCGAAACCCCGCAAGATCCG
>Ga0080013_1006255_pt1 | contig 10689 bp, 8 predicted proteins | sample ETNvirenome_6_85_FD_69236 | JGI IMG/M metagenome (GOLD analysis project Ga0080013, IMG submission 69236) | Marine viral communities from the Pacific Ocean - ETNP_6_85 (SPADES assembly) (version 2) | ecosystem: Environmental > Aquatic > Marine > Oceanic | place: Pacific Ocean | collected 2013-06-19
TATTGAAGATCAGGTCGCCCGTGAAGCGGAACGCCTAGACATGGAACTTGCAGCCTTGAATCCTGATCCTACTGTTGAGTTGTTGGAGTGGTCGGATCTGGACCCGGAGGTACGGGATGCTATTCATAAGATTGCCGATGATCTTGGGCGATCTCTTGGTGAACATGCGGAGGGGCGTAATCTTGTAAGGGAGGTGGAGGAGTATTTGGGTGTTACTGGTACGCCTCCACGCAGGTTGGAGGGTCCACCCGGTACGCCTGAAGTACGTCCTACCGAACCTGACTTTAGTTCAAGAATGATAGAACTTGAAGAAACCCATCCTTGGCTATTCACTGAAGACGGCTACTTTATTCTAAGTGAATTAGATGACGCATTTCAATTTACTATAGATAATCCTAATGTAGATATGGATGAGTTTGCAGAAATGTTACTAGAGGATCTAGGATGGACACGAGAACGATTTGATGAAGCCGTCAGGATTTGGCGTGAATTTGTTGAAACGGGAGAGGAAACTTTTCCATTTCCCCGCTTGGGTCAGTTGTCTCAAAGCGATTTAGATGAGTTGGCAACTATCGAAGGTATCGATACTACGCGTTTGCAGGAGCAGATAAATGAGGCTGCTGATAGAGATGCTGCGATTTGGGAGTTGGAAGAAACTATTATCAACAGGATCTTGGGTGATGAGCCGCGTTGGGGAACGCATTACGGGGACTGGCCGACTGCCGAAGGCGCGTTTACAGAAAGACAAGCGGTGAGGAGTTGGTTTGCTAACTCTTTAAATGCAGATGAACAAAAAAACTTTATTGAGGAGTATTTAAGGATTGAATTGAGGGAGCCTGAAGTATTGGCTCGAATACGTGAAGATGGTCCAGAACGTATGGCAGGTTTGTCGGATGATGATCTAGTTGAAAAGTCCATCGAATTGATGTTTGATCCCACAGAATCGGTGGAGAACTTTCGACAACAGGCTATCGATTCGGGCGTACCGGAAGACGAGATTGAACGGGTTATAGAACGTCTTGTAGCATTACAACAAGAGACTTTGTTTGAGTCGGCAGACAAAGCGGTAAAGGCTTATGTCGAACGAAACAATCTTCAGGACATGCTTCCGAATTGGGATAACGAAACTGGTCGGTTTATGGCTGGAGGTGCAGATCTTCCAAGGCATCCCAAGAAGGGGCCTGAACCTAAGCCGCAGGATTATCCTACGTATGACGCATTTTACGAAGCGCATACACAGTGGCGAAGAGATATTGATGTTGCCCATGATTTGACTCCGCATCAGATAGAAAAGGCAGATGTCTACGGGGTTGATGCGACTACGAATTTGCCTGATGCTGATGAGTTAGCGGATTGGCATCGTAGGAATCCCGGTGAGGAGCCTCCCGGTGCGGGGGGTGTTGTTCCACCGGAGCCTCCGTCGCGTGGACCGGGAGGTGGGGCGCAGGAAGGCCCACCCGGTACGCCTTATTATCATGGCACATCAGCAGACTTTGAAGACTTTGAATATGGCGGTGATCTATTAGATCCCGGCACATGGGGCAGTAATACTCCTAATCCTGATTCTGGTTTAGGATTTCATTTTTCAACAAGTTCAGAAAGTGCTGAATTTATAGGTCCGAATATTATGGAACGGCGTCTTCGACTGGAGAATCCACTTGAAGTTCCTGACCTTCGTGATACAAAAGATTTACGTACTCGTGCCTATATATCTGAATTAGGTTTGGATGATTTGTATGAAGAAAGTTATCAGGCTTACCGAGTAGCAGAAGGATTGCCTCCTATTTCGGATGCGGCTGATCCGGCAAGCCGACTTCTGGCTGATATATATGAACGAACTTTTTTGGAAAATTGGAGATCTGAAGTAAACCGGGCACAGCGTCGTCGGATAATGGAGCGTGACTATCCGCAATATGCGCGTTCAAATGAATACATTAGTGGATCTATTGCGCCAAACCTTGATTTTTTGACGGATGAACAGCATCAACTGTATTCAGAATTGACTGGTGGTGAGGTTGCCGGGAATCCGTCCGGTGTTGGTACCCGTGGTGATGAGATAACAAGAGAGTGGTTAAAGAGTTTTGGATATGACGGTCTTCATATTCGAGAAGCATTTATGGGTCCATCTCGTGCGCCTGATGGCACTATGCGTTATTTGGAAGGTTTACCAGAGCAGGCTTCTTGGGTTGTATTTGATCCTGACCAAATCTCCAAGTTGGAGGGTCCACCCGGTACACCTACCCAACAAGAGGCAGATGAGTTTTTAGGTATACCCGAACCGGGTGGGTATGATATTGAAGGCAAGCCGTTATGGGAAGCGGAATGGCAGGTTGAACACGGTCCACCTGAAGAGGTTCCGTCATGGATGGAGGGTCCACCCGGTACACCGGAATCGCTGGCAAGAAGGGCACAAACAATAACAGATGCTTTAATGGACGAAGGTTCGGGGCCGGGACCGATGGACCCGTTTGAGTATTATTATAATCTTGCCGAGGCTTCTGGCTGGACCCCGGGAGGCGATCCTTGGACCCCGGGAGGCGATCAGAGTCTTGACGATTTCTTTTATGAAATATCAGATAGAAAGAATTCGCCAGATTTCGATCCAAACACTTATGAACCGTTTAGAGAGATTAGACAGTGGGCAGAAACGGAAATAGACAGGCTAAAGGGTCCACCCGGTACGCCGGAACAAACATATAGCCAATGGATTATGGATAATCCAGATTATGACGCTGGGTTAAGAAATGCGGAAGAGGGCGGGTGGAGCGAAGAACTTAAGGCTAAAAGACAGCAAGAATATCTTGATGAGATACGTTTAGATCCAGAAAGTTTTTGGGAGGAAACTCCACACGGTACGGCTTCATTGGCTGAGTTGGGTTGGATGTCTTGGCAGCAGTTGTTTGATGTTATGCGTAATACGCAAGATTCTTTGTATGACTTTGCTCAAGAAGAATTTATGCAGAGATATAATCTTCTTCGAAAATTGCGTGATGAAGGAAGATTGCCTCCATCAGAAGGAACAGGTTCACTTCCTCTACATGAAATAGATAAAGCAAATATTGAAAGGTTTTTGAGACATTTCCCAGATGGTACGTATCCACCGGAAACATTTGAGGATCTTCTTGTTGCGAGTATGGACCCAGATTTGAGGGGTACCAGTCCAATTCCACGAGAGTTGGTAGATTCTGTAAGTGAAATTGCAAGAGAAATGGATGAGTGGTGGGAAGATTCTACAATTCGACATTACCAGCAACGGCAGCAAGGTCCACCCGGTACACCGGAATGAGTAGAGTAGGATAATATTATGCCGCACTTCATGGACATATTGGGTGACCCCAACGCAGGACATAACCCGCCTCCCGGTCAGCGACCGGGTGATCAATTGCGCCCTCCCTCCGATCCACCGCCTCCCGGTCAGCGACCGAGTGATCAATTGCGCCCTCCCGATCCTGCACCACCCGGGTTTGGTAGCGGTGATCCCTTTGGGGACCCAGAAGAAACTTCTGGAAGTATTTTTGGGTGGTCGTGGCTGGGACGATGGGCAGACACGCTTCCCGGTACGCCAGAAGGCATCGCTGTTCGTGGCTTTATTAATAAATGGGTTAAGAAATTTGAAGATTCGCTAGATTCCGAGGGTCCGACATTCTTTCAAGACGCATTTCTTAATGAATTTCAAAACGATTTAAAGAACCAAACGTGGTGGGCAGACAAGACCAGCGTTTGGCAGGCACTTAACAAACTACAATATGGTACTGGACCCGGTGCCGACTATCGACGCCTCATTAATAACACCAGAAAGTATATAGATACCTATACGATGCAGATGGGTGTTGAGCATTCTCTAACGGATGCCGACATTACCGAAATGATTCTGGATGCCGGTCGTGTAAGCGGCGGTGTCATAACTCTTGATACGGAAGCGTCAGATGCTTGGATTGACCGAGCAGTCATCGGTAAGCGCACCACTGGTGGAGCCGAAGGCGCTATTGCTGCTGGTGCTGGCACACTTCAAGACTTGTATAACACTTACAAGGGGTACGCTGATAATAACTTTACGACGTTTGAATCTGAGCAGTTGTGGGATTTGGTTGGCCGTGTCAAGCGTGATGAACTATCGGAGGCGGCGGCTCGTGATCAGATTCTAGATTGGACGGATGTGCAGCATGGTTGGCTTGATCCGAAACTTATGGAGAAGATCAGGGCTAATCCTAATGTGTCTTTGTCTAGTCATTTGTCTCCGTTGAAGACTACGTTGGCTAATACGTGGGAGTTGGATACTTCGGAGATTGATTTGAAAGATCACTTTGATAGTTTAGTTAAGAGAAGGCCCAGTGATTATAAATTGTTAGATGGAGAAAGTGAAATTTCGGGGTTCAAGAATTCTCTTGAGGTTAAACAGTGGGCGCGGAAACAGGATCAGTTCAAGGAAACTTCTGATTACAGGTCAGGTATGAGCAATTTGAGTAGTTCGATTCTTCAGTTGTTTGGAGCGCGGTAATGGCTAAACAAACTTTGTTCACTACTGATCGTGAACAATACGATGCCTTTATTGCAGCAGGTGGTGACCCTGCTGACGCTACGTTTGTTGATACTTCTTCAGCGGAAACATTGGATGCGTTTTATGAGTCGTATGGTGATGTCCCAAACTTAGAGGGTGCAGATGTTGAAGAACCAGATTCAGATTGGGGTTCACGTAATCCAAATTGGGGTTCACGTATTGGAACAGAAGGACCGTGGACCACCGATGTTGTAGATACTGACGGCGATGGTGTAGATGATCGCTGGCAAGAAGGGCCGGGGAAACCACAGCAGCGTCAAGTTTTCGATCCCAGTGTTGATGAAACTCCAAGTTTTGAAACAACTGAAGAGTTCAAGACTTTGAAGAGCGGGTTCCTTGGAGAACTAACTCGCATCGGTCTTGATACCAACACGATTGGTTCATTGTGGGACTGGGTTGAAGAACGATTCGTTGCTGACGATGCGTTTACTTCGGCACAGGCAATGGTTGAAATTTATGATCAAGAAGCCTTCAAGCGTCGCTTTCCCGGTATTACCACGATGCGGGAAGATGTAGGTAGGCGAGATATCCCAACGCCGGGAGAGTATCTGCAACGAGAGAAGTGGATTACTCAGAAGTTTGAAGAGTACGGGCTGACACCGTTGCAGGCGAAGTTGGATAATGTCGTGGCTGAATCGTTTATCAACACGATTGGTACCGGCGAGTTGGATGAACGTATGACTGCTGCTTCTGAAATGATTTATCAGGCACCGGAAGCAATCAAGGATACTTTCGGAGAATGGTATGGACCGCATAGTAATGCTGCATTGATGGCAGCGTTTCTTGATCCAGATGACACGATCTTTGGAGGCAACTGGAAGAACTGGACTGTCCTTAAAGGGGATGTTGCTGCTGCCGAAGTTGGTGGCTGGTCGAAGATGCTGTTGGATTTGGAATCTCCGGTTTCGCATTCGCGTGCAGAACGTATATCCAAGTTGGGTCTTAGTGAACGAGAGATCTGGTCTAAGTTTGGTGCTTTGAAAGAGCAGGAAGATTTGTTTTCGGAGCGTTTGGGAGAAACCGTTGATCTTGATTTGGCAACTGGAGGGGTTGAAGCGCAGTTCGGTTTGAGTCAAGATACTGCTGATCTTCTTCGTCGTCGTCGTGAACAGAGGGCAGCAGAGTTTCAAGGTGCTGGCGGTGCGCTAATGTCAGGTTCTACTACAGGGTTTGGAGCGGTTAATGCCTAAGGTTGGTAAGAAGAAGTTTGCTTACACGAAGAAGGGCAAGGCTGCTGCTAAGAAGCACGCTAAGAAAACAGGAAAGAAGGTTAGAAGTGGTTACTAAGGACGTTATCGAACGGGTAGTTGCTACCTTTATTCAGGCATTTCTAGGTATCTTTGTTGTCGGTGGAGACATCGGTAACGCTAAGGCTGCTGCGTTGGCTGGTGCTACGGCTGCGTTGAGTCTTGTCAAGGGCATGGCTGCTTCTCGCTTTGGTGATAAGTCGGCTTCAATGGTGTCGTAATGTCTGATGTAGTCACTGATCTTAAACAGGTAAAGATTTCAAGGATTACCCTTGGTCTTATCTTGTCGGTGGCTGTCACCAGTGGTGTCGTCGTGTGGAATGCTGCTCAGGTAGCGGGACGTATCGATGACTTAGAGAGGACCGTGACTGTTATCGAACAGAACACGGGTACCGATAGTGCTGTCCTTGCGCGCCTTGCCTCCATTGAAGAAGGGGTCAGCACTAATGCTGATGCTTTGGAGAACATGCGTCTTGCTCGTGTGGAAGACACTAGGAATTTTGCTTCCAGCACAATGGTGGAGATCATTGTCGGTGATATGGAGAGTATGAAATTCCAGATGGAATCGATTCTGGATATTGTGGAGAACGGCATCGATGAGTTTGATCAGATCTATCAGCGTATTAATTCTCTAGAATATCGTGTCGATCTAAACGAAGAAGCGTGTCGTACCAAGGCTTGGTGCGACACGTTCTACGATGACTAGGGTTGGTTGGCCCGGTCTTGTTCTAGTAGATGGCGAATGGGTTCCCTATTACGACAGGGAAGAAATGTTGGGAGAACGCCCTCCTTTGAACCCATTGGTTGACTTGGAAAATTCTGATGTCTGCGAGTCTTGCCAATAGCATTACAGTCGTGCTACAATTTGTATGTAGGCCGCTGTGCGCTCTTTCGGGCCGGTGAGTGCTTATCCCATCTTGGACGCCCACGCCCTTGATGAGTAGAAAGTGGAGACAGAACCGGAGTGTGACGACCGGGGATGTTCTTATTTAGTCATCTACCGCACGGTTCCTCCGACTGTGTGCGATTAGGCAGGAGAGACATCATGGCAGAAGATCAGGAATACGGTGGGATCAAGGAGTTGCGTGAAGCCGCTGACCGTGGCAAGAAGGCATCTCAGGAACTTGATCAGATGAAACGCGAGATGGCGTTTCTGAAGGCCGGAGTTGATACTGATAGCAAGGCAGGCAAACTGCTGTTCAAGGCTTACGACGGGGATCTGGAAACAGATCTCATTCGAGTAGAGGCAGAGGAACTAGGCATCCTTAAAGATGCTGCTCCACCGCCTGAGCCAGAGAATTCTGAGGCTGATGTGCGTGTTGCACAGGAGCGTCGGGATCTTGCTGCGGATCATATCGCACCTGAGCATCAAACGGAAAGTCCATACGACGCTGGTCATCGACAGTTTCAGGAAATGGTGGGGGCGGGTCGTTCGCAAGAAGACTCGGCTGCACGATTTGTTCATACTGTGTTGGAAGCGGCGGGTGGTGCTGACCCTGATACTCGGGTACATGCTGATCGATAATGCCTACATACGTTTATCGTTGTTCTGAGTGCCTTGTTCAGTACGAACGGGTACAAGGTATGCGTGAAGACACAGACACGGTTTGTTTGGAGTGCGGAGAAGAAGCAATCAAGCGGATTCTTCAATCACCAGCGACTACGGCTGCGGCTACACCATCGATAAAGAACAAGGTGCCACCGCGTCAAGCAAATCCTGCTTGGGAACGAGGCATCAAAGGAGAACATAGGCGGGACGGCTCGTTCGTTCCGTATCTGGACTCCAAGGGTAAACATATTGGTGTCAAAAAATGGGCCGACAATCGCACTAAGTATGAGGGGTTGCTGCGAGACAGAGCAAACTCTAAACCCACTACTACTTAGGAGTACTTAATCATGGCTATCGTTGGCTATGGTGGCAAGGTCACCAGTTATGATCTTGACGTTGGTGTCAAGATCAACATGGACGAACTCATTTACATGATTTCGCCCGTAGATTCCCCAATGATTAACGGTGTCGGGACAGATGGACGGCAGTTGTTGTCTTCTTCCCCTGTTGATCAGACCACTTTCAAGTGGATGGACGAAGAACTGTTGCTGCCCACAGCAGCAGCAGACGCTGTTAACTCCAACACAGGGACAAGCGTTGTCGTTGTGTCGGTGTCGGCAGCGGATTCCTACAAGTTTCAGGTCGGTGACCTCGTTACCGTCATGGACGAAGGAGCAGTCCAGCACGCAGCAGTCCTTCGGGTTACTGCTGTCAACAACAGCACGGGCGACCTGACGGTTGCCGGTTGGGCCAACCATTCAGCACAGACCGCTATCGCTGTAGGTGACGTAGTTACCTGCCTCGGTACGGCGCTTGCTGAGGGTTCTGATCCCGGTACTGCCCGGTCGGCTGACCGGACGATCCGTTCAAACTACACTCAGATTTTCGGCCCCACGCCGATTCATATGAGCCGTACTGAGCAGCAGGTTGTCCGTTATGGTGTGAGCGACGAGTTCGCCAAGCAGGTCTATGGCCGCTCGGTTGAGAACGTCATCACCCGTGAGCAGGCTTTCCTTTACGGTCAGCCTGTTGACGACACCACGAACAAGATGCGGTCAACTGGCGGGTTGAACTACTGGATCAGCAGCAATGTTGATACCACTACGACCCTCACGTTGGCTGCACTTGAGTCAGTGATGCAGAGTTGCTACAACGCAGGCGGCGTTCCCGATCTGCTGCTGGCGAACCCTGCTTCGATGGCAACGCTGAACGACATTTCGGACAACGATCGTGTGCGTACCGTCATTGACGATCCTCGTCGTGGCCGTGTGCCGGTTACCTCTGTGTTCCACGAGTTTGGTGAGACACAGTTGGTGCGTAACCGGTGGGTCCACAAGGAGACTGCATTCGTCATCAAGAAGGAGAATGTCTCGCGTCGGGTTATTCAGCCCCTCGTTGTTGAGGCACTCGCCAAGACTGGTGATGCAGACAAGGTGCAGATCGTGTGTGAGGAAGGCCTTCAGGTGAAGGGCGAATCGCACATGGCTAAGTTCACCACCCTGACGGGCTACTAAGCCCTAAGCCGGATTAGCGGGGGGTGAGGGTATTCCCTTGCCCTCCGCTAGTGGCTAGGATCAACGTATGCCTACTGTCGGTGATGCTGTAACTCGTACAAAGCGGTTGCTTAATAGCAATACACGTACCGAATTGGATGCTGTCGGTACAGTGATTAGTGCCGCCGATACTTCTACGCTTCATTTGAAGTATCAGACTGATGGTATCCGTGCTGGTTCATATATTTCAGTAGGTAATAATACTATTGGATATGAAACCATGTACGTTCATTCTCGTAATGGCGAGTATGCAACTGTACAGAGGGGCATAGACGGTAGCACCGCTTTGTCAAGCATCGCTGCTGGTGTAGATATCGAAGTGGAGCCACGGTTTACGGGGCATCAGATCCTTGAAGCAGTACGTGACTCTATTCGTGGGTTGCCTGCTAATCTGCATGGAGTATCTACTATCAGCCCATCAGTAACTAGCACTTCAGATCTTTCAATTAACTATGACTTCTCTTCTACAGGATTTCTTCACATTATTCAGGCGCTCAGAACGCCACGCAATGACACGGACAGGTGGGTCCGTGCCAATGTCAAGGTCTACAAGAATTCGAACACGACAGACTTCGCCAGCGGTTACGCCATCGTGGTACAGGAACCGTTGGAGAAAGCAGTCACTCTCCAAATAACGTATGCCCATCCGCTTGTAACAGGAACGCTAGACTTGGATACTGATCTTGTATCCACTGTGAAAATGAATGCTCAGATGCAAGATATTCCGTCATTAGGAGCAGCAGCACATCTTCTAATGGGGGAAGAAAGTCTTCGCCTTGATTCCCATGCTGCCGGGACATCTCGTATTGACGCAGCCGTCGCTCCCGGTGATCGCGCAAGGTACTCATTGGTACTACAGTCGCAGTATGACCGTCGGGTAAGTCAAGAGGCTCGTCGTTTGATGGCCGAATACGGTGTGAGGATGGATGGCGTGATCTCGTCTGGCTTTCCGACCAGTGTTCGTCGTTAGTCAATGTCTCTGCACCAGTCAGTTCGTGACTCTTTACCGATTCGTTTAGGGAATCGTAAATATAATATAGATCTGTCACGGTTTGCGCGTGCCACTGTAGATCCAATCCGGCAAGGCTTCGATACTCAGGGTACGCCGGGTGAGCAGACGCTCAATCAGGCTGGGGTGTGGAAACGTACTCGTACCGATTGGGAGTTCGGGGCTGGTCAGCGTGAGGCTGACATGCTTGAGTCGGAGCAACGCAAGTTCTATGCCAGTACGGGTATCAACCCGTGGGTGAAGGGCGAGTTATCTCTCCATAAGACCACGAGAATTAGGTGGAATGATACTAATACGAATCTTTATTTAGCCACAGCCGACAATGGTACGGCCCGTGTCTATCTATGTGATGGTTCTAATGTTCAAGCCTCTTCGGATCTGTTCGATAACGCTACTCAGGTCAGTAACCCTGCCGGTGGTGCCATTGTAGGTATAGCCAGCGATGGTACGAGCGTGTATGTGGCTAGTACCGCTGGTGACAAGGTGCAGCAGATAACAGGAACTACCGCAGGGTCTACAGAGAACACGAACTGGTGGACGGTTACCGATACTGGTGGTGTTGGACCTGATGGTGTATGGGTAGCGAATGGATATCTAATAACGTCGGTTGGTAGCAGGCTCACTGTTCTTTCAGTGGGTTCAGCACCCAGCACGGGAGCAGATATAACATCAGAATCATTTTCACAAATAGATACATGGACATCAGTGATTGGTACCCCTACTGGTATCTATGCGGCAGGCAACCGTGGAAACCGGGGCCGCATCTACCACAT
>Ga0080013_1006256_pt1 | contig 10688 bp, 12 predicted proteins | sample ETNvirenome_6_85_FD_69236 | JGI IMG/M metagenome (GOLD analysis project Ga0080013, IMG submission 69236) | Marine viral communities from the Pacific Ocean - ETNP_6_85 (SPADES assembly) (version 2) | ecosystem: Environmental > Aquatic > Marine > Oceanic | place: Pacific Ocean | collected 2013-06-19
CTTGTGGCTCTGTTTATCCTAACCAGCCAAGTGATCCTTCAACGCAACAAAGACGAGGAAATATTGGATTATTTCCTATAGAGTGGGATGGCAAATGCAGACTTGAAGTTCAAGGTAAACCCTGTGTATGCAAACCTACAAAGAATAGTAAGAAAACAGAACCTACTCCAAAAGAAAAACCTGTAGTTGCAGAAGTAACTATGGTGGACACAGAGGAGTAGTTCTGTAATCTAGTATAAGTGTAACGATTGACCGAGCTTATGCGAATTTTATTTATCGGTTGATCGTAGAGGTTAGTCCTCTACTTTAAAATAGGAGGGAAATCATGGCATTTCCTGTTACAATACAAGGCTCTTTTGGAGATGAGAAGGTTACTTCTTCAACAAAGAAGAATCGGATCGGAGCAAGAATGGTACTTCCAGATGGTAGTGAATTTGTTTACGCTTATTCTGGCGAAGCAATTACTGCTGGTAAAGTAACCATGCAGGCTCAAACTGCATCAGACCATATTAAAGACTTAGCCGTTGCTTCAGCAGCATCAGCAGGAGCTACTCAAGTAGTTCTTACTAATGGTGGATCAACAGCAGTTTCAGGATCTAGTTCCTACACAGGAACAGGTACAACTGTTGGAGATTACGAAGATGGTTACCTTTTCATTAACGATGCTAATGGAGAAGGACAGATGTGGAGTATTAAAAATCACTCTGCAGCAGCCACAGGCGCATCACTTACTATAAACCTACACGATACTGATAAAGTTGCAACAGCACTTACAACTTCTTCACAAGCTGGTATTCTAAAGAATCCACAAAATGGAGTAGAAGTATGGGATGTTAACGATATCGATGGTATCGCAGCAGGCGTTCCAAGAGCTGATGTTACAGCTAACTATTACTTTTGGAATCAAGTGAAAGGTCTTGCAGCAGTACTAACAAATGGTACTGTAGTATTAGGTAAGAATGTAATGACAGGTTCTACTACTGATGGTTCTGTAGATGTTGTAGCTGACGACTCAAGCGCTGAGTTTATACTTGGTGGAGTTGTAGCAGTTGGAGCAACTACTGAATATTCTGGAGTATACCTAAACATCGGAGCTTAATAATGCAATTCGTAGGCTCTGAAACTTACGATAGAAGATTAATACTACCTGTTGGAGTAACTCTTTTGGGAGAGAAAGGAGCAGGTAGTATTAAATCATTGTCATTTAGTTTTTACGATACAGTCACAGAACGCAGATCAGTATTGCACAATGTACCTTACATACCTAACGATGCTTATTCAGCTAATGCTATTGAAACTATGATAGGAGAAGCACACGAAACATGGCTAACTAAAGTTAGGCAACAAGGTAAAAAGAAAGTAATGAATGTGCAACAGAAAAAAGAAGTTGGTAAAATACTAAATGAAATTCGTACTAATAAAATGAAAAGAAAAGAAAGCACAACAGGTAAAATTTATTTTGAAGGAATAGCAAGTGATAGAAAAAAACTTAACAGAGAATTCAAACGGAAAGCAAGAACAAATCAACGATAATGTAGTTGTACTACAGAGCGACATAGCAGAAGCTATGGGAGAAGATGAGTTGTTTAGACTTAGGGTTGTGAATAAAGCTCTGACAAGAGAGAACAAACAATTAAAAGAACAGGTTAAAATAATGGGCGAAGCTCAAGTTAATAAAGCAATTAAGGAGGAAAGCGATGCCACCAATGGGTAAAGGTACATACGGAAGTAAAAGAGGTCGACCACCTAAAAAGAAAAAAGCTATGAAAAGAAAAAAGAAGTAAGCTATGGCAGTAACACAAAGTAAAACAAGAGAAGATTTAAGAAAAGCTATAGGTAGAAACTTAGGCAAGATGCTAACAGGTACTACATCTGGCAGTGGTTCTACTACTACTGCTGTAGATGCTACATTGTTTGGTGGAGATGACGAGTACATAGGAAGTTACATTCGTATTACTTCAGGAACTTATGATGGTACTACCAGAAGAATAACAGATTACGCATCATCAACAGGCACTATGACCTTTGCTGCAGTAGGAGGTACTGTTGCAGGTAGTGTAACTTACGAACTATGGAAAGATCAGTTTGACCCACAGATAGTAGATGAGTTTATCAATCAATCTATATGGGAAATAACAGGAAAGTATTTTGATCCAGAAGAAAGTCTTGGCTTGCATACAGACAGAATTAATGCAAGGCTAGAGATACCTTCAGAGATTGCTATGATACAGGATGTGTATTACAGGAATAAATTTACTTCAAAACAATTACTTAGTTGTGATTCAGTATTTGACGAAACAGTTGATAGTGACTTTACTGTCAGCGTAGACACAGAAGATTACAAGAGAGGTTCGGCAGCTAACAAGTTTGTTATAGCAGCAGGAGCTTCGGCAGGAGATATAGCTACGGATTCTATAACCTCTGTTAACCTAGCTAAATATGATTACATAGAATTTTGGATTAAGTCTACAGTAGCTACAAGCGCAGGAAATCTCAAGATATTATTAGACGATACTGCTAGTTGTGCAAGTCCTATAGAAACTTTAAATGTACCAGCATTAACTGCTAATACATGGAAGTATTGTAGGGTAGCATTAAGTAATCCTCATACAGACACAGCTATTATATCTGTAGGATTAGAGTATGACTCTGACTTAGGAGCTTGTACTGTACACTTAGATGATATTAAAGCTGTAAAGAATGACACAGCAACATGGACTAAACTTCCTAGATACCAATGGAGAGTTGATAAGGAAGGAGGGCAAGGAGCTAGTACACAAGATTTAGTTTTAACAGATGGTGGCAGAGCAGAGGTAGGGTATTCGCTAATTAAGTTAGTTGGTGGAGATGAGCCTGCTGAATTATCTGCTGATTCTGATACAACAGAAGTGCCAGAAAGATTTATAGTAGCGTATGCTACTGCATTATCTGCACAGGCAGGATCACTAAGACCAGATGCAGACATAGACTCTATGAGAAACCTTGCAGCATTTTGGTTTGCTAAATCTGAACAGGCAAAGAATGACTTACCATTTCTAACTAATGTGAGGTTAGTTAGGTAATGGCTAATAAAGTTATAAAGAAAAACGAAGTATATCTTAACGGAAATTATTACCCAATAACTAGACCTGTACAGCAGGTGTTAGCCTCCATCTACCCAGCTAAGGTTGTTATTGGCGATACCACTCGTGATTCACAGATTCGAGCTAGCGTTATATCTTGGTCTGATTTTAGGGGTGGTATAGGTGTAGAGAGAATGGAAGGGGCAAAAGATGCAGACAGAGCGTGGTGGAGTACCTGTAGCTTACGCTACAAAAGACACCTAGTATTACCAGCAAAGACAAGAGGTGGTGTATCCAATTCGGACACTACAGGAGAATCATTAGATATTATACAAGAGTTTGATGGAGAACTATATTGTATATATTCTAATAAAAAAGTTTATAAGTTTAATTCTGGTAACGATGGATTTGGTAGTGAGTTAAATGAATTACCTGCACAGGCAACAGATTCGTTAGAAGTCAGAATAGGAGGTAAGTTATACTTAGTTGTTGCTTATGGCACAGGTTATATGTATGTAAAATCTAAATATGAAGATGATAATACTGCAACAAAACTATTAGAAAGTGACGACACATACAATGACAACACATCAACAGATTCTAATGCTCCTTTTGCTACTAAATTTTTAACATTTTGGGATGATAAGTTATGGGGAATAGGAGATGATGGTCAGCTATGGTACTCAACTACATTGGGAACAGAGGCATTAGATGCTAAATTACCATTACCTAGTGGTCATGTAACTGATTTATTTGTAGCTAGAAATGCTAGTGGTAATCCTGTTATATATGCTATGACCAAAGAAGGATTATATGCTCACGATTTTAGTGAGGGTAAATTTGTAGCAACACAATTAGCTTTACCTTTCCACAATGAGAATGGTAAGGGTACTATTAGATGGAGAGATTCTGTATATATACCAGCAGGTCTTGGAATATACAAGTACATTAATGGTTCTAACTCTGCTGTAGTAAGTGTAGTTGGAGCTGACAGAGATGATGGATTGCCTTCAGACAACAGAGGTTCTATAGCGCAGTTGCTAGGAACACATAATGATTTGATAGCATTAGTAGATGGTACACTTACACCTTCTAATGTAGATATGTTTGCAAGTGGTAACGAAAGTTCTGTGATAGATGACAGTACAGGTTATAGTGCAATACTAGGATGGAATGAAACAGGATGGGAAGTTAAGTGGACAGCCACAGGAGCAGATCAAGGCAAGAAGATTACAGCAGGATTTGTTACTGATGTAGGAGGAAACTTAGGTAGTACCAATGCTTACAGAATGTATTGGGGATTTGACGGAGAGTTATACTACCAGCAATTACAATCAGATGTTATTAACCCTAACCAAGTAGTTAACTATGACTATGAGGATAGTGTAGACGGCATACATTACACGCCACACTTTAGCGCAGATCAAGTAGAAGTAGACAAGCTTGCACTTGAACTTAAAGTAGAAACAGATGACTGTACTTCTAACCAAACAATTAAAATAGAGTATGCTTTAGATTACTCTGAAACTTATACTACTATGGGAACTATTACTACTGATGGTACAACTACATACACATTTGGCAGTGGTGTGGGTACTGCGTTTAGAGCAATACAGTTTAAGATAACTCTTGCTACTAATTCAGTAAACGCATCTCCAGATTTAGTTAACTTAACTTTAATATACAGAAAGAAACTAGATTCTAAATTTGGATGGGCTGTCAATATAGATATGAACAAAGGATACAAAGGTAAAACTCCTAAAGATATGAGGTCTAATATATTATCTGCTATACAAAGCAATACCTTATTAGAGTTTACCTACCGAGATGACTCATCAGCTAACAGAAACTATTATGTTGATATAACTTCAGCTCAAGGGTTAGAGCATACAGCATATGACGAAAGAGGATCAACGCAATTACTATTAACAGAGCCGTGATATGGTAAGCCCAAGAGCATATACAAATGTAGAAGCGCCACCAGAGTGGTCTGGAAGTTTACCAGAATACATGGTTTATAACTCTTTGACTACTACATTTAGATTTAGAGATGGTAATGAATTTGACTACCAGACATCTTTGCTAGGTGGTAGAATGAGCAAAGGTGGAGTAGTGTTAGATTTCTTTTTCTATGACCCACCAGACCTTGCAATAAATGTTCAAGGAGAGTATTATCATTATGGTATGGGGTCTACTATATCACAAAATGATGTGTTTATTAGAGCGCAAATGGCAGGGCAAGGGATACAATTAATATTTATAGATGAGAATGATATCTACAGAGATGTAGATTACTATGTTAGACAGGCATTAAATTATAAAGATCACTCCAAGTTAGGAGGAGGAAGATAAATGGCAACAATATATCAAGCAGGATATGTATTTAAAGATGACGGAACTGCTGTAAGTGGAGCAAGTGTTCAGCTATACCAAGCTGACACAACTACTACAGTAGGAAGCGCAAGCACTACAGACTCGAATGGGTATTGGGCATTAAGTACAACCACAGAACACGCATCTGGATATGATGTAAAAATAACTTCTGGTTCTTCTATTAGATATAGAAGAGGTAACGACAAGTTGCAACTAGAAGAGTTAGATATAAGAAATGACACAGGCAATGGGCAAGGTGGATTACTTGTAGCTAATACAACTAACAATGCTAGTAACAAAGTAGCAACCTTTGCTAATAGAAACAGCACAAGAGCAGACGGAGATGAAATATACATTTCGTTTGAACTTAATGACGATGGTGGAAACATACATGAGTTTGCTCGTATGACAGCAGAAGCAGTTGATGTTTCTAATGGTTCAGAAGATGGACAGATTAGATTCGGTGTGTCAGTAGCAGGAACTATGACAGATGTATTTACTATCAACGCTACCACAGCAGGAGTAAGTGACATGACACTAGATGTGTCTGGAGATTTAGTCTTAGATGCTGATGGTGGAGATGTATTTTTTAAAGATGGTGGTACTACATTTGGTTCAGCTACTAACAATAGTGGTAACTTAATAATCAAATCTGGTACTACAACAGCTCTTACTTTTACAGGATCTAGTGTAGCTATAGCAGGAGATTTAACTATAACAGGAGATGACTTAGTTATGGGAACTAACACAAGTGGTCATGTTCTTGTAGCTGACGGCACAAACTATAATCCTGTAGCAGTTAGTGGCGATGTAACAATCGCTTCTAATGGAGCAGTTACTATAGCTAATGATGCAGTAACATCAGCTAAAATAGCAGATGATGCAATAACTTCTGCATTGATAGCTGACGGAGCAGTTACTACTGCTTTGATAGGAGCAGATGCAGTAACCAATGCTAAGATTGCAGATGATGCAATAGACAGCGAACACTATACTGATGGGTCGATAGACAATGCTCACATAGCAGATGATGCCATTGATAGTGAACATTATGCAGCAGGCTCTATTGATACAGCACACATTGCAGACGACCAAGTAACCCTAGCTAAGATGGCAGGATTAGCAAGAGGTAAGATTATATATGGAGATGCGAGTGGCGATCCTGCAGCATTGGCAGTTGGTTCTGCTAATGAAGTTTTAACACATGATGGAACAGACATATCATGGGCAGCAGCTAGTAGTGGTGTGTCAGCAGGAAAAGCAATTGCTTTTTCATTAATATTTTAAAGAGAGGTAAAAAATGGCAACCCCAAATTTAGTAAATGTAGATACAATAACACCTGTAAATTCAACAGCTTTGTTAGATGGTACAAGCAGGACAACTATTATTGATGTTACTGCTGAATATTGTGCAAAGGTAAATACACTTTTAATTGGCAATGCAGACGGAACTAATGATGCTACTATAACTGTAGAAGTATCAGTAGATAATGGAAGTAATTTTGTTGTTTTAGTTAAGACAGTAAATGTTCCTGCAGGGTCAACATTAAGTATATTACCTGCTCCAATATATTTAGATGAAACAGACTTGTTATATTGTACTGCTTCAGCAGCAGACGATTTAACTTATTTTGCTTCATACGAATTAATGAAGGATAGCTAATATGAAATATATTGGCAGACACCCTCAAGAAGGATTCCCTCTTGTAGAGTCAAATACTCTTAGTAGTGCAAGTGTTTTAAAACAAACAAATACTTTTAGGCCTAAATTAAATGATAGTGCAGGTGGTGGTTTTCAACAAAGTGGTTTTCATCACGATATGTATTTGTGTGAAATTGTAGAAATGAGTAGTAGTGGCGATTCAGATGCAATGAAACATAAATGGATTGACAATAGTGGAAGTGATATAGATGGAGAGTACAGAAGAGTACAGACTTATCAAAGTTCAACGGGAGGAACATTCTCAGATGGGTATACTGTTAATAATGCAAATTCGTCATCTCCTTATGGACATAACTTTGGAACAGGAATTGGAAATGCAAGTGATGATTCAATAAGTGGGTTTGCATGGTGGACACCATTTGGATTTCAAAAAAGAACAAGGCATAGAATGACAGGTTCAAATGATGGCGACTATGGTGGTAGTGGAGATTTTTTTCATGTAGACCAAGCAACAATTAGAAAAGAAGCAGACCAAGCAAATGGATATGAAATTGTTATGCATTCAGGGTCTAATATGACAGGCGATTTAAGAGTTTATGGTGTGCCTAAACATCACAAACATCATGGTGTATGGAATATGAATCAAAGTAATCCGTTAATGGGTCATGTTAATGATGGTTATATTGGCAATATTCCTAGTGGACAAGGTTGGGTTAAACTAGCTGAATTAACTGCAAGTGATGGCGATACTAATTTAGATTTTCAAGGAAAGTTTACAGACGAATATGACACATATCAAATTGTATTTAAAGATTGTAAACCAAATACAGATGGTGGCAGGGATTTGTTTATGTTATACATGAGTGGTGGGTCGGCAGCAGGAGCATACACAGATTATGATGGAGCATATCATTCGGTTGATTCAAATGGAGGCACAGGCGAAGGTCATGCTGCCGACCAAGCAGATTTACCTATGATAGCAAATAATACAGGTAGTGCTGCAAGAGAACATACAAATGGGTACATGCTATTATGGCCAAGAGATTCAGCAAAGCAACGAAAGAATTGGTTTTCAACTATGACAGTTATGGAAGACGGAACATACAGGGCAATGGATGGCTTTGTTTCTTACCCTTCAACTACTGCATATGATGGTATTAGATTTTTTTGGCAAAAAAGTACAACAGTTTATGAATGGGAAAGTGGAAAAATTATATTATATGGGTTAAAAAAACAATGAGTTATATAGGTAAAGGACAAGCAGGAAATCCTGTATTAATTGCATCAGATATAAATATAAGTGGAGCAAGTTCTGTTTCTTTTGATGATGTATTTTCTTCAGACTTTAATTGGTACGAAGTTTACTTGTATGAATTACAATCTGATTCAAGTACAGGCGACACATATTTAAGAATGAATTTAAGAGCAGGTGGAAGTGATTTGACTTCCTCAAATTATGATGCAGCATGGCAAAGGCATAGCTTTAATACAAGTTCTAGTGTTTTTGACAATGGGGCTTATACAACAACTTTGGAACTTGCGCCACCAAGCAGATTAGATAGTGATGGTGGAAGTTCAGCAACTGCTATTATGAGGATAGATCCTAATACACCAAATGTTGTTTTCTTTTACATGGATTATTTACACATGGAATCTGGTGGTGGCAATAATGATTGGGGTGGCAGAGGAGCTATTGGGTATGACAATAGTGGTACTGCAATAGATGGATTTAAAATTTATTTAACAACATCATCTACACCTAATGAAGATTTTAATGGTGGGGCAATTTATATATTCGGTTACAAATAAGGAATAATTATGGCAGATAAAACAAAAGCAGAATTTTTACAAGAATTAAAAGATGCTAACACAAAAATCTTTGACAATGTAAATGGGGCAAGAATAGAAATTACAGGCTCAGAATTTGATGCAAGATTAGATGACAAAGCACAAGGGTTATACGATCAACAAGAGTATAACAAAATTGTTACCAATGGTGGTCAGCATGATGATTACCTAAACATGAGGATTGATGCTATAAATAAAAATACTAAAATGAACAGTTTTGTTAATTTTTTAAATAATTTTATGACTGAAATTGGTGATGGCCATTTCGGTGATGATGCTAAAAATTCTGAAGTTTATAAAGAATGGAAAGCAATACAAGATAAATATACAAAACCATGATAAAATTCTTGATATTTACCATAGTTTTAAGTATAATAATAAGTAGGATATATAAAAGTTTAGAGGAGTTATAATGACAACTATTAATCCTGAAGAAGATATAAAGAATCTTCAAGCAAAAGCAACAGTTTTACTAGATAATTTAAAAGCATTAGATAGTCAAAGACAGCAAATTATTACAGACATTCAACAGTTGAATGGAGCAATAGCATATTTAAAAGCAAAACAAGAAGAAGAAGAAGCTAAAGAAGAAGAAAAGCCTGAAACAGAAGAAAAATCCAACGAATAAAGGAATTTAAATGGCAACTTTAGCTAAATCAGATTTTGATTATGTGTTTATTGATGTAGGAGGTAGTTTTACAGACTCTACTCTAGAGGCTCAGTCTCCAGCAGGAACGTCTTTTTCTATTTTAGCAGCGACAAACAATTTTCTATATTTAGGAAATTCCATCAAATTTGATATGGCAACTTTTGATGTAGATACTGCAGGAAGTCTAGGGACTTTAAAATATGAATACTATAATGGTTCGGCTTGGACTGAGTTTACACCTTCGTCAGCTAGATATCAATTAGACCCAAATGATAATGAGGGTTCTCAATATGATTTTTCTGAAGATGGAGCTGAAATTTTCCCAAGTAATATATTATCTGCTAATTGGGCAGTAACAACAGTAAATAGTGTTTCAACATATTGGGTAAGAATCTCTTCTCCTACAAGCGTTGCTACTGCTCCAACTATAAAAAGAATACAAATGAGGCCATACCAAGCGTATTGTACTACAAAAGATGTATTTCAACTACTACAATTAGGAAATGTAACAGGGACAAGTGATTTTACGACTGCTACAACCCCTACTTTAGCTACTGTAGAAGGCTATATCATGGAAGCTCAATCAAAAATTGATTTTGTAACAAGAAAATCATGGAGACCAAACGCAATTTGGAACGAATACCATGAATTTAACCTAAATGGGTTTAAATTAGATCGATTTCCTGTGTATAAACTCAATAAATTACAAATTTGGAGTGGAGGAGATTGGACTACTAAGACTCAAGGAAGAAAAAATGATTATTTCTTTGTTCCAGATACAGGAATGGTACATTTTTCAAGGTATTTCTTACTTCCAGCGAGATTTACGTCTTATAATGCTCCTGTTTGGAGATGGGGAGGTGGAGAATTTACAATGCCTGTTAAAGTTTCATACTTATATGGAGAAAACATAGCTACAGACACTAGAGAAGGAGCTGCTGTTACTGATATCTGTAAGAAAATGGTAGCGATAGATGTTTTAACAACTACAGATTTTGGGGGATTAGCAGTAAGTGGTATGGATAGAGTACAGATGAGTGATAAAATTTCTACTTATGAGAGAGAAATTGAAAATAGATTGGATAGTCTAAAA
>Ga0080013_1006257_pt1 | contig 10686 bp, 13 predicted proteins | sample ETNvirenome_6_85_FD_69236 | JGI IMG/M metagenome (GOLD analysis project Ga0080013, IMG submission 69236) | Marine viral communities from the Pacific Ocean - ETNP_6_85 (SPADES assembly) (version 2) | ecosystem: Environmental > Aquatic > Marine > Oceanic | place: Pacific Ocean | collected 2013-06-19
CGGCACCGTGAGCTATAACTTTAGCTTCACCACCCAAATTTATTAAATCTTTACGTTGTGCTTTAGTAATTATCCAGTAACTATCTGTCTCCACTTCTTCTTTTAATCTACTCATTTTATTTAAGAAGTCTGGTGAAGCGTTTGTTACATTATCACTAGGTCTTAACACCCTTTCTTTTGTGGGGTATTTTATATTATGACCGTTATCCAAAAGTTCATTAACTTTTTTCATGTTTTCTTTCTTAAGTTTAGATATTCTTCCCATGTTTTTTATTTATAAATATTATTTTATGTTTTATATCCTACTCCAGTTCCCCAGTGGTTCCAACTATTAGGATAACCAGTAATTTTACCCTCTTCCTCCTCACAAGTACCATCAGGTCCATAATTACCAGCACCCAAAGGCCATGTTGTTTTTGGTCGATAACCTTTTCCTGCCACAAATTCAAAAGATTGTGATGAAGTACCGAATGAACCAGCATAATTACCAGTAAGGTCTTGACTGCTACTAATAATACTACAAGTCCAATGTGGACTAGTAAACCACCATCTAATTTGGTTACCCCATAGTGGAAAACCAAATCCAAGGTTTGGTGGTTGCCAACCTGAACAACATGGTTGGCCGTGAGAATTATACATCGACCCGTTACTACCAAGAGAACCTTGTTTTAATGCATATTCCTCAATTGAATTGTATTTCCAAACCGCAGATATCCTACCCATACAACAGTTTTTATATTTAGAATACCAACTAGAATTATAATTAGGGGAATAGTTTGATGGTGGATTTGTTGGGTTTGGGTCAGCAAATTGTGCGGAATTAAGGTCAGCCTCCGTCCATAAGTTACCAAATTGATTTTGTAACTCATCTTTAACAGCGTTACACCAATCTTTTGTTAAACTACCTGAACCTGTAGTATAAACTACTCCATCAGTATCCACACAAGGATAACAATCAGCCACACACTCTTCATGTGTAGGATATAATTTACCCGCTGGTACTGTATGGTTACCGTAGGTTGAGTTGGAAAAAGTGGTAGTTGGTGGTGGTGGACCATAATAACTATTTGTATATATGCATCCGTCCTGGTAGAAATTAGCTGAATTATTTGAATCGGTACCGTCAACTTTTGCTTGTGGGTTATAAGGTAATATACTTAATCCTGGTTGTAAATAACCATCACCCGCACAATAGTATCCAGATTGTGGTGTGCAAAATGGTGAACCTGGACCTCCGTTATATTGTTCACATTGAGTTAGTGAAGAATATGGTCCACCTGTTTGTAATTGAGCTTGAGTAGGTGGGTTAACTAAACTAAATATAGTATTTTGTGCACAACCCACATTACTGTTTGGATAATCACATGAGTACCCAGGCATACTGGTTGGGCTATAAGGCCCACAATTGTCCTCACAACAAACATCACTAGGAATGGTGCACGTCTTTGCTGAATAACACCCATCATTTTCAAAAAATGGGGTATAAATGGTAACACTACCAAAGGGAGGGAAATTGATGGTGTTAGGGGTATTACCATATGTACAGGCTTGTAAACAATCCCCCATCCCATCATTATCATTATCTACAGTTTGGTCACACACATAACCAGGTTTAGTAAATTCACAACAACTATCATCAACATATATAGCTAAACCCATACTTATATTCCAAGCATTTTTGTATGACCAAGCATTACTTCCTCCACAATCTTCTGTATGACTTGGGGAATAATTTAATCCGTGTGGGTTCACACAACCTGGATTTCCTTGTGGTCTGAATTTACAAAAAGTTGTATCACCAAGTGGACTTGTCTTTGTTTTTCTTCTACCGAATGGTGTTTGAAGGGACTGACTGGCAATAAAAGCGGGTACCATACTAGTGGGTATAGTATCAGATTCCCAAGCATAAGCTCTTTTACAGTCATTTTTACTTTTAAATAATCCTTGTGGGTAAACATATTCACATGTAGTATTAAATACCGAATTAAATTCATCCGTACAACAACCAACATTACATCCTTCACAATGTGGACCAGTAATTAACTGAGGCATGTATTCTGTATAAGGTTTGTAAGAGTACCAAGGAAAACAAACACATCCGATTGTTGTGTTTTGGAATACTCCTCTAACATCACCAGCCTTATAACAAGTATTCCAAGAGGATGGCGTTGGCATACTCACATAGTTTGTTCCCACCGTACCAGCTTTAAAACAAGCGTCAATATAATCATTCCTATGAACGGTCTTTGCGATAGGTCCTGGTGGAAAAGTCCAATTACTACATCCACCACCAGTAGTAGCGTTACAAGGAATGTTGTCGGACATGGTAACATATGTAGAATCAAGCATATAATTTTGTCTACAATAGTTACCACCACCTGGGTTTCCTGGTCCGTCTTTTAATCCATTCCATGAAGGGTCGGTTGGTGGTGGGAGAACTTGTCCGGTACCACCATAAGGACTTGGGAAATTATTCCATGGGTTGGCATTAGCTTCACCTGGGAAGTAATTACACCAACCCGCAGCTATATACTGGTTTTCATAAAAATATGGAGAACCGTTGGGTTCGGTCACAGTCTGATTCCACCAATCATATGCTATCCCAGTTTGTGGATTATTAACTTTGTAAGTACCTGACACAGGTACACCCGCATTATATTCTGGTACTCCCGTTGGTCTATTGTCATAATCATGCCAATAGTTTTTAAATTTAATTGGCCACTCCCTTTCCATTGTTAATAGGTGTGTTACAACATCTAAATAAGTATAATTTGGTCTAATCCCTTTAAAATAACCATTAGTACTTGCTTTTAGAGTTGGATTATTTAAATCATACATAAAATGACCTGTTGTAATTGGATTACCAAAACCGTCTGCATCTACTGGGTCCCAATATTGTATACCAGTACCACCTGAAAGACCAGCTGGTCTTCCAGTCGAAGGGCCGTATAACCCAGCTTGTGATGAATTTGGGTATGCTGTGGGGTTGGCCATACTATAATCCCAGCTATTGTGTCCTAACCACATCATAAATCCTATTGCTGATTCAGACGCTTCTTCATATGAAGATGGTACTTGTCCACTCCATTCATTTGAGTTTGAGAAGGACCATTTTCTAAACATTTTACTAGTCATTCCCATAATGTCCTCATCATAGAACCAAACTTTTATCCCAGCAAACGTTACATTACTATAATAGTAATTAAGTGGCATGTTTGCCCAAGGCGTTTGAGCTTCACAACCCCTTTCACCTAATTTATTGTAGGTTATTTGTGGGTTACCGCTCGACGTTGTACCAGAATCATAGTTTGGTGAATATTCTGGATTTCCACAAGCATAAGTTATGCAATGCCCCCAAGGCCATATGCCGGGATTTAATTTTGATTCTGAGATTCCTGTTGGTAGGTCTATTTCTGCAATAGGTGGGTTCCCTAAATTACCCAGTGTACCAAGTGTAAGTGATTCATTTGCTGTCTGACTACATAGATTAATCATGGCATAAAACTTACCAACATCACGTAAACGATACATATTTTCCCAGGGGTCATCCTCGTTAATATTACCGGTATTTTTGTTATAGTACCCAGCTTGTACCGGGAACCACATTCTTTTTCCGTAAGGAAGAACATCCTGTCCCCATACGTTAGTACCAAAATCTTTCGCTTGTATTTCTTCGAAGTCAGAAGGACTGCTAATATATTGTAAGATTCTATTTAAGGTATACTCAGTAGTACAAGAATACCTAGCGTCCGGGTCACCGTCTGGTGGTCCGTTTCCATTTGTACCAACAATAGAGCTTATGTCGAAAATTACACCCAAGCTCGCGAATGTCAGTCCCGTGTTACCACCTGCATAAGGGGAACCAATTTTATTCCATGTTTCGTCGTCATAATTACGTAATACTCTAGCATTTTGGAACCATTGACTGTTTGAACAACAAATTTTTTGGTGTTCCAGTTGTGACCCTTCTATTCCTGGATTCTTATAAAAATAGTTGGATGGAACACTATACAAATCACCATTAATTGAGATTGGGCCAGGCATTGGATAATCACAATACCCAGCTGAACAAGTTTTGCCATCCAAATTGAAACTCGAAATACCATCAGCTTTTTGGTGGTATTTATCCCATCTATCTTTAAAAACAGTATTAGAAGTATTTGGAGGTGATGGTGACGTTAAATCTTCAGAACACCCCAAACTATAGTGTAGTGTGTCTACCCAAGCTCCTCTATTACCCCAATTCCAAGGAACATTATGTGGTCTCAAGACCCAACCTTCCCATCCCATTCTTCTAGGTTTATCTATTTTTCCATCACCAGTAGGGTGAGAACCTCCAGGTGCCCAAGATTTACCAGGCCATGGGTTTGGATAGTGTGGGGACCCTGGATTTATTAAAGCTCTACCTTGACAAAATGGGTTCATGAGGGGGATTGGGATGGAGGGTGAAAGAACGTAAGGTGGTACTGCGCCATATTCTTCTATTATCACGTCTGGCCACATATCTTCAAATAACCAGTACCTTTCGTATACGTTAGACCCCGCACTATCCACATACGCTGTAAGAGAGTTACTCCAATCTATTTGGGTTTGCATGCCAGGAGATGCCCCAGTATGACTTAAAAAACTAAATAGTCCTACACCACCGTAATTTGGGAACGCCCAACTGCTACTGGCTGCCAATATATTCCGATTAAATGGAATGTTAGTAGCTCCTTTCCATGTTACATCGCGCAAATAATCAAATTGAATACTTGCATCATCTCCAGGTTGGCCCGAAGGAAAATTAGAAGAAACTGAGTATGGTCCGTCTAAGTGTCCTGATTCTAGAGAAAAGCTCCAAACACCATTAACAACTTCTCCATCTAATGAAGGAATTATGTTATAGTCTAACCCTGATGACAGTTGTTGTGGTACTGCTGCGTATGTAATTGGGTTTGTACCTCCGGCTTTTGCATCCCACACATACGGTAAATTAAATGACCTAGTTGTTTTGTGGGTGTAGACGTCCCTCATACAGCAAGGACCTGGGTCTGAGGCTGGTACAGGTGCAGCACCTAATTTTGATTGTACATTACCAATATTTTCTGAAAATTTTGTTGTGTCAGATATAGTTTTCCAGTTATCTGGCACTTGTTTTTTGTCACCAATAGTTAAAATTTCTTTTTTACTGTATTTTGGTTTTGGTTTTGCCGGACTTTCGTGTATAACTATTTCTTCAGGTATACTACTTAGGTTCGGTTGAGTAACACGGTCCCCAGTGTATACGGTAACAAATTTTATCTCTGGATTATCAGTATCCTCTAATTTTAAGTTCTTCGTATCAAAGTTTATCTTATTGTCTGCCATTATTAAAAATTAATTATTTATCATTTATAATAAATACCTAAGAGATGTTAAATTATTAAAAGGGTCCAGAAAGGACCCTTTTAATAATTTAAGGTTAGTTTATTTAATTATTTAATGGACTTTCACCTTTGTTTTGTTTGATTTTGTCTAGGTTATGTATTTCTGTCCATACATTGTCTAGTCTTTTGTCTAAATTACGAATATGAGTATCTTTGTCTCTACCCATTTCTCTATGAATATGTTCAATGTCATCTTCTAATTCCTTTCTAACCCTTCTGATGTCATCATCAATATCCATTCTTGCAACTTCCAAGTCATCGACCCTTCTGTTCAACCTCATTACCCCTACAACCGTGCCTATTAAAGACAAAACCCCAAGAGTAATTAAAACTGTTAAAATTGTTTCCATGATATTTTATTTTTTATATCGTTTATGCCTCAAGGACATCATAAATATAATAAAATATCACTGTATTTTCAATAAAATAATATTATCTTTATTAAAGATGAAAAAATTTCTAAATAATAAATGGGTTAAACTAGTATTCAGCTTATCAATCATGTTATCCGCTGTTCCGTCAATATATCAAGATTTTACATATGGGCATCAGGGTGAATGGACACATTATGGAATGATGGTGGTGGGTTTATTATATTTTATTGAATCAGTGTTATGGACATTAGACATATGGAAAGCTTAGAACAACAATTAAAACAATTTGAGGAGGATATCTTTGCTGGTAAAGATATAGATATAACAGAATTTTATAGATTAAAAAAGTCATTACTCGATATTACACTTAGCGGTCTGGTTGTGGGGGACCATAGTGATTTATTAGAACTTCATGCGATATTAGAGAATATGTTAGATAGACGACAAACTGAATTGATGAATAAAAGATTAAATCTTCTAACTATTTGGTCTACAATCTTCTTACCGTTATCTTTTTATACGGGAATGTGGGGAATGAATTTTGATGATGTTCCTTTACTAACCGGTGACCACGGATTTTGGGTGTTTTTAGCCCTAACAATCATCACTATCGTGGGCATGTGGATGTATTTTAAAAAAAATAGATGGATATAGATTATTGACTGACTATACCTTGGGGTTGGTGGATTTTTTGGTATTTGCTAATTTGTATGATATGTGTTTATATAGATTTAACTAAAAACCGTTAAGGTTATGGGAAAAGCTGACAAACTAATAACTAAAATATCTGAGTGTCAACGAGAATTGGATAAAATCCAAAAGGGATGTATTCATAAAGAAAAAGAAATTAAGTTTATTAATTTAGGTCAAGGATTAAGATGGGTGTGTAAAGACTGTAAAGCTTTGATTGGTTGGCCAACTAAATCTGACCTTACTAGGTGGTCTAAGTAGTTGCCTTTATCCCAATTCGTCTAATTCATTATCAATATCTTGTTCTTGGTATTCAGATACAGTGGTGTTTATAATAACTTCAATCTGACTCTTAATATCTTCTTTCCAATCATTTAAGTATTGTTGTGTTTCTTGAGTTACCCTATGGTCGGGACTTATAGTCCATCCTCCAATCTTATGGTCAAACAATTTGAATATCTGTTCGGCTGCCTTCGCTTCAGGAGATGCTGGAATATTACCATATTCTCTAGCCATAATACGTGGGTCAGATGTCATTCCACCTAAGTCTTCCTCTTCATCTAAACCTTGTTCACCGTATCCGACTACTTGTTCATTAATATTATGTAAACCTCTAATTCTCTTTTTCTCTGATTCGTTAATGTTAAATCTATTTCTCATAATTTTTTATTTTTTTCTTCTTCGTTTAAATTAAATCTATTTCTCATAATATATTTTATACGTTATCCTATTTGATGTTAACGTAACATCCCCCACCTCTCTGTTTCTGTGGGTAATAAGTTCCCTTCTCTTCCTCGAATCCTGATTGATTTTTTATATCTCCCCATTTGACCCACTCAATACAACAAGTTTGGTCTCCAAACATTCCTGCTTTTAACATTGCTTTATTTAACATACAGTCTTCTTTAGTAAGAATTTCTGTGCTATAATACCCAGAGTTTGGTTTGTCTCCCGTCTCCTCCCAATATTCCTCAAAAAAAGAATCGGATAAATACACTGGATTATTACCTTTCTTCTCCATTTTTTTATCAAATTCCTCTTTGGTTCCTCCAGCGTTAATATGTTTTTTATAGTCGTCAAACATATCCTCCCAGTAGGGTGGTTGTTTGTCTTCTAGATATTCCTCGTAATCTTTAGTGAATTGTTTTGCCATTTGAGTTTCTGGGTCTTTATCAAGTGTGTCCAACTCTCTCCTTAGTTCCTGCTCCTTTTCGTGACACTTAGATACATCAACAAGTTTATAACACATACAATTCGCTTTACGACTATCATCGAACCACTTCAGTCTACCAAACCCTAAATTATAATCTGGATTTAGTGCGCCTTTCTCACAACAACCTCTGTATTCACCATTAACAATATGTTTGGTTGTACATGGTGGTCCCTCACAATTAGTTTTATATTCCCCACATACCCTTCTGCCAAGTGTTAAGTTTTGTGGGGTTTCGTCAACAAAATCCCATTCGTCATCATTACTGTCACAAACTGTACACTTATAATCTTCTGAAAATAGTGATTCATTAAGTGCTCTTATCCCGTGTAAGTTTCTAATATGTATTTTATCGGACTCGGTTAAGTTAAATCTATTTCTCATGGTATTCTATAATGGTGGTGGTGCTTTATGGTGGTCGCCAAAACCAATTTTTCTCATGTAATCGTCTTCCAACTGAGTTAGTCTTGCTTCTAATTCGGTTACTCTTCTATTAAATTCTGTTCTTTCAACATAAACAATCTCTTCTTCTTCTGATTCTTCTTGTTCGTTAATACTTTCGTCTCGTACTCCATCTTCCCCCGGAATAACATCAATATCTTCATGATGTTTTCCGTGATGTTTTTCCACCACTTCCTCTTCTTCCCACATACCCATTTTTCTACTTTCATATTCATCATAATGTAGGCCTCTAATTCGGTTCTTTTCTGATTCGTTTAAGTTAAATCTATTTCTCATAATATATTATTTTAATCGTCAACGTCTAATTCCTCATAATCAGATGCCGATTTTCCATCACCATCTGCACAATCAGCACATAAATCCCACATATCTCGCCATTCTCCCTTTAGGTACTCATTTATCCATCCTTCCATATCCCAATCACCATTTATTACATTATTTCTGTAACTCTGAGCATAAAGCTCTTTCGCTTGATTGGCGTCATTAGCGTTTGGGTATTGTCCCAACATCCCTGCTTCACATATGTACCAAATCCTGGAATTGGTTTTCGGGTCTTTCTCTATTCCACCACATTCTGGTGTGTAACCTACTTGTTCCTTAATAACAGAGTGATTTCTATGTAGGTTTCTAATTCGATTTTTCTCCGATTCATTTAAGTTAAACCTATTTCCCATAATTTTTTATTTTTTTAATATTCTTTATAATAAGTTATGCCGCAGCTTTTCTCATTATATTAATTTCATCGATACTTTTACACATTGGTTTTTGACCAGCTCCACATCCCCAAGGTTGTGTACCTTCAGCACACGCACAAGACCCATCTGCATTATAACATTTATCACATCCCCATCCTGTTCCTAGACAATCTCCTCCAGCCTGGATATAAGGTATCTTCATGTGTGTTTGTGAATTTTTTTCTTCTGACATAATTTTTAATTTTTTGTTTGTTTATTTATTACTTCGTGACTGTACCTGGACCAACCTTATCAAGAGACTGGAACCCAATTAGTTTTTCCAAATCACCACATATCAGTTCCTTAATATCCTTTAAATCTTTTGTAGACCACACATCCGTCCCCCTTCTACTGTCCTTAATATATCTTTGTAGTCTTTGTGAACCATCCAATAAGGATTCCAATAGTTCGTCCTGAGTGTCAGTTTGTTCCTTAATAACTTGCATTCCATGCAAACTTTTAATTCTCTTTTTCTCTGATTCGTTTAAGTTAAATCTATTTATCATAATTTTAATTTATTTTTTAAGTTTACAAAAAATGTCCATAACTTTTGATGGTGGTAAGAGTGTAACTGCGTTAGGGAATTCCCTTTTTAGAGACCTAATATCCCATCTATCATTATCGAATCCGTTTTTCTCTTTATTAGTAAGATAACTTAACAATCCTTCTAATTCTCTTTGTGTATTTCTGTCTATACCTAACTCGCTCTCATAAATATCTACAATACTTTTAATTCCAGTTTTGAAAGACTCTAACCTATCCATTTCTCCTTTCTTTGTCTCATAGTTTTCTATCAGTAGTTCAAGAAGTCTTTTAACATCTTCTAGTGACATTTTTTTGCCTCCCCGTTTGTTCCCACTATTATGTGTACCACTTTGCATCATATCCTTCACTATGTCATCATTTTGATTAATGAACGCGTCTAGATTCCAATTAGCTTTTTGGAGAGCTTCGTATACAATACTTCCTTTCCACATGAACTGTTGAGGATTGGTACGAATTTTTGCACTCCTATATAAGCCTGACTCGTTGGTCCCTTCCCACCCTCTGTTAGCTGGTCCTAGGTCAACAATATCTTTTAATTCCTGGTCAGTTAATGCAACGGTAGTTTCTTGTTCGTTAATAACTTGCATTCCATGCAAACTTTTAATTCTCTTTTTCTCTGATTCGTTTAAGTTAAATCTATTTATCATAATTTTTTATTTTTTCCTTCTTCGTTTAAGATATCCATAATATTCTTTTATTATAAATATCAACCATAAATAAAAGGGGTCCTACCTTAACAGGTAGTGTCCCCTTCGAATGGTTCCGTATCGAACCTATCGTAAGTAAGTAAAAACTCATCAGATAGTAATTTACAATATTGTTCTTTTTCTTCATCTGTTAAGTCGTCTATGTAACTTTTCCTATACTCATACTCCTTTCCAAAAGTACGTGGTTTCGTGGTGATATGCAAATAATTTCTTAATATGTAGTCTAACCATTTTTCTCTACTAACATTTTGTCCCTGTATCTTATACGTACGTTGTTCAGTAATAACACCCATCAATTCTTTCGCTCTAAGTATTTGTTCGTTTAAGATATCCATAATATTCTTTTAATATAAATATGAGTAACCTGTATAAAACGGGTGGTATAAAAGGGACGGGTCCCGGTTCCGCCGGTCCGACGAAGTCGGGTTCCGTTTCGGCCGGTGCTTAAGTGCTATAGATTATTCATCATCCAAGTACCCTATAAACCAAAAGATAAACTTAAAGACTAAGAAGATGGATAAGAATAAGAAAAGAAATGTTGTAATTGCCATAGGT
>Ga0080013_1006258_pt1 | contig 10685 bp, 11 predicted proteins | sample ETNvirenome_6_85_FD_69236 | JGI IMG/M metagenome (GOLD analysis project Ga0080013, IMG submission 69236) | Marine viral communities from the Pacific Ocean - ETNP_6_85 (SPADES assembly) (version 2) | ecosystem: Environmental > Aquatic > Marine > Oceanic | place: Pacific Ocean | collected 2013-06-19
TGCCAAAATTGAAAATCATTACCAGCTCCAATTATCAGTTTTTGATAGTCATTAGGTAAGTAAACATCTCCTTCACTATCTGCATTAATGTAGATTGCAGTAATAGTATTGCTACCACCATCATCTACTTGAATATGTATATCACCATCGTCAGTATTGTTTCTTATGTATAAGTCGCCAGTATAATTATCTATATAGCTATGACTACCTGTATGATATAATCTTAAATCACTTCCACTTCCTAATCTCAAATCTACATTATCATCAAATCTCATAAGTTTATGAACAGTTGTAATAGCAGCACTACCATCTAATGTTAGGTAAGGTGTTACTCCACCAGAGCCATCGTCTGTTTGTAGAATAATATCTTTATCAGTTGCGTCATTTTGAATAATTAAATCATTGTTTTCATTGTCAATATAACTATTGCTGTCATCTGAATAAATTCTTAAATCTACATTACCACCAAATTGTGCTTGAACATCATCGCTAAACACCATATTCTTATCTATTTGAACTTTAGTATTACCACCATCTAATGTTATGTAAGCAGTAAGTCCATCAGAACCATCGTCTGATTTTAATATTAAATCTGAATCGGCTGTTTGAGTTTGGATTATAAAATCTCCAGTATTGTTACTGATATATCCATTTGTGCTATGTTCTATGTGTAAATCATCTGATTCACCGAATACTAATCGTTGCCCATCATTTGGTAGTTTTACTCTTGCAGTTTCACTTGCATCTATATGAATAGCAGTAACATTAGAACCATTATCACTTACTCTAAGATATATGTCTTTATTAGATACATTGTTTGCAATCCAAAAATCAGTTCCAGTATCTTTTTCTAAATATGTTGCTGCTGCACCATTAAGGTTTAAGACTGTGTTGGTTGCACTTCCCTCAGTTATTGTTACAGCACCATCTATAATTGTAGGTTGGTATAAATTAATTTGGTCTGAAGCATCTTCAGTAAATCGCATAAACTCTGCACCACCAGCAAAGAACCTTAATCTATCATCAATATCTTCTCCGATATAAGTATGGTCGCCACCACCAAAGAATAGTTTTTCAGCAACTGGTAATGTTAAACTACCACCAGAAATAGTTACATCTCCATCTTCATCAATAACCATTCTTGCTGTAGGGCTACCACTGTTTCTTAAATCAGTAGCATTAGCAGTATAAAATGCTAAACTACCCTCATTAGCATTAGCACCATTAAAGTTTTCTTCTGCAAAACATTTAATTGCACCAATGACTAATCTATCTGAATTTAAAGTGGTATCAGCAGTTGTAAATAACATTTCTCCAATTAATTCATTTTCTGTAATAGTTACATCAGAGTTATGTATTCTTAAAGCCTCTGCTCCATCGCTTGTTGTAATTTTTAATGTAGTTCCATCAAAAGTAAGATTGGCTTCTGCATTCATTGCATCTGTGCCAGTAGCAGTTACAACATAGTTGTTAGCACCATTAGCCATAAAGTCTGATACATCTACTGAAACTGTAGTGCTTGATATATCTATACCTGTTCCTGCTGTATCAAGTGTTGCGTCTAACTGTGTTTGAATATTTGATGTTACTCCATCTGTATAATTTAATTCTGCTGTGGTAGCTGTTACTCCGTCCATTATGTTTAGTTCGGCAGCAGTAGCAGTTACTCCGTCTAGTATGTTTAATTCAGCAGCTGTAGAACTTACTGCTGTGCCATTTATAGATAACGCATCTGTTTCAAGAGTTCCATCAATGTCTGCATCTCCAGATACATCTAATGTAGTTAAATCTAATTCCCCTGCTATCGTTACATTACCATCAGCTAATGTAATTAAATCTGTATCGCTTGTGTGTCCAATGGTTGTTCCATTAATAATTACATTATCTACTGTAAGAGTAGTTAATGTTCCAAGAGAAGTAATAGCTGATTGAGCTGCGGTTGTAACGGTTGCTGCAGTTCCACTTGCATTTCCAGTAAGATTCCCAGTAATAGCACCTGTAACACCCAATGTTCCTGCTATTGTAGTATTGCCTGAAGTATCAATAGAAACTTTAGGTGAATCTACATTGGTTGTTCCAATAACAAAATTACCAGTTCCGTCATCGTGTCCAATCGTGTAAACAACGCTACCAGCATTAAAAAATTTAATTTCAGTATCACTTCCATCAGGAGCATCTAATAATATTCTACCATCTCCACTTGAAGATACAATATGTAACAATTCTGCGGGACTTGTTGTTCCAATACCAACTTTATTTGCAGAAGAATCCACTACAAAAGTAGGTGTATCCCAAATTAAATCACCTGTTCCGCCAGTTAATGCCGTTAATGTTCCAAGGCTTGTAACGTTTGTTTGTGCTGCCGTTGAAAGTGTTCCTGCTAATTCTCCACTTGAACCATATATAACAGCTTTACTATTTACAACTGTATTGGCTGAAGAGCCATCTAATAAATTAATCTCAGCAGGAGTTGATGAAATTGTTGTTGTGGTGTCTGCTGCTAATAGTGGAATATATCCACTTGCGTTTAATAAATATTGAGTGTTGTCATCATTGGTAGGGTCAACAATAGAAAGAATAGTTTCGTTTGCGTCTGCTGTTGCTCCTTCAAACTTGATAGCATTTGCAGCTTCCATAGTAACTGTATCTACTGTAGTAGTTGTTCCTGCTACTGTTAGTTTAGGAACTAATAATTCTCCTGTGCTTGGATTATATCGTAATGCACCAGTATCATCTAATAAAGCATTTGATTCATTATGAAATATTACTGGGAAATTTGTATTTGCTGTGCTATCTGTAACAGTTACAGTTGTAGCTAAAGTTGCAGTATCTGCATTACCAGTAGTATCTTGGTTTAAAGTGCCAACAACTAAATCTATATCTCCTGTAGCATCTTGATATGTTGCTGTAATACCAGTTTCAGTATTAGTGCTTGTAAACATTGCTCCTACGACATCTTGTATTTCTTCATCGGTTTGGTCTGCAGTTGCATTACTTTCAACTGAGTCTAGTTTTGTTTCTTGAGCATCAGTCATTAATCTTTTATTTGAAGCATCAGTAAAATTAGTAGTTGTAAATGTAGGTGTTGCTCCACTTACTACTGACTGGTCTAATGCTTTTACATCTGCAATACTTGTAAGTTCGCTATCCATTAACGCACCAGCAGCTGTTACATTCGTTGCGTCAGTAACGTCTGCACTAGCTTCTATACCATCTAACTTACTGTGGTCGGTATTAGTAAAATTGTTTTGAGATAACTCTCCATCTTGTACTGAATAAGTTGTATTAGTATAATTACCAGAATGAATATTTGTAGAGCCTTGGTCTGTTGTCCAATCAATTATTTCATCGTCTGATATTCCTAAATCAGAACGAACCTCTGCGTAAGTTCTACCTTCAACCTCTGTCCCATTAATCTGTAAGTAATCATTATCTGCAACTGCATCATTAGCTGTTAAAACATTTCCATCTGAAATACCTTTAGCTAAAGCTTTTACAAATGCGAGATTTGTTACTTCTGAATCCATTAATGCACCTGCACTTGTTACATTTGCTGTGTCGGTTACATCTGCGTTAGTTTCAACAGTATCTAATAAAGTTTCTTGGGCATCTGTCATTAATCTTTTGTTTGATGCATCTGTGAAGTTAGTAGTGGTAAATGTTGGTGTTGCTCCACTAATTACTGATTGATTTAATGCTTTAACATCTGAGATAGATGATAATTCACTATCCATCAATGCACCAGCTGCAGTAACATTTGTTGCATCTGTTACATCGGCACTTGCTTCAATAGCATTGAGCTTACTGTGGTCTGCGTCTGTGAATGTATTAGAGTCAGTACCTGCTTCAACTGCCGCAACTATCTCTGCATTTGATTGGTCTGCTGTAGCTGACGCTTCTATAGCATCTAATTTATTCTTTAAGGTTGTTGTAAAATTATTATCTGATTGCGTTGCTACTGTTAAATCTATTGTGCCATCTCCATCTTCGTAAGTAACTGTAATACCTGATTCAGTATTACTTGAGAACATTGCTCCTACTATGTCTTGAACTTCTTCAGTTGTTTGAGCAGTAGTATCTACATACGCTTTAACAGATTGTTGTGTTGGAATAAGTGTTGCAGAATCAGAAGCCATATTATCTTCATCTACCCAAGCAGTAACTGCTATTGTTCCATCAGATAATGTTGCAAAGGTTGTTGTTCCTGTAAAAGTAGCTCCTGCTATTGGAGCTTTTAAATTTAATTGTGTTTGTATATTAGATGTAACGCCATCAATGTAATTGATTTCTGCTGTTGTTGCAGTTACGCCATCTATAAGATTCAATTCTGTTGTAGTGGCAGTTAAGCCATCTAATAAGTTTATTTCTGCTGCTGTCGCAGTAACCCCATCTAAAATGTTTAATTCTGATGCTGTAGAAGTTACCCCATCAAGTATATTTAGTTCTGCAGCAGTTGATGTAACGCCATCTAAAATATTTATTTCGGCAGCTGTAGAAGTAATAGTTGTTCCACCATATTGTAACTTATCTTGAGTTATATTAACATAACTTGTACTAAGCTCTAAATAACTTGCTGAACCTTCTCCGTCTGATAACGCAGTTAGAGTTCCTGTTATTCCAGAATTACTATTAGAAACTTGTAATAAGTCCTTATAGCTATTTTTAACTTTTTGTCCAGTTAAAGTTGCCATTTATTACCTCAAATCTGCAGGAACAATAGCTCTAGTTCCTCCCGTTTTGTCTTTCTTCTTCATTCCGTATCTTCTAATTCCCTCTTTATATAAGTTTAAAAACTGTGTTCCCATCTGCATCTTTAATCCAGATGTTTGAGGGTCAGAAGATTTTGCTGCCGCATCTATCAAAAGATGTCCTTTTACAAAATCTATCAACAAGGGTTGTAATGAATTGTCTAAGTCTATTGTGGCAGATATTCCTGTTCCTGATGAATTATCTACCTTATCTGGTTCTGCATAATATGAAATTAAAATTCCATTTGTAAGAATGTCTGTGGTATAAAGATAAGAGTCATCATCGTGTTCAGCTGCTGTAGTTGATTTATATCCTCTTGTCACAGTTAAATCATTTGATGATATAGCAGTAACTAACATTTTTTCACTATCTATTAATAATATATCGTTTACAGAAAATGCAGCTCCATAATCTACGGTAACAGTAGTTTCAGAAGAATCTAAACCTTCATTTAATTTATTAGGAGTACTGCCATCTGCTAGGTAAACAGCTGTAGCACCAATCACTGCTGCTTTATATCTACCTTCACCAGTTTCTGTAGTTCCTCCATCTCCTGTAGTTGTTGCTATAGCAACTTTATCTCCTTCAATCCACCATAAAATAGTGTCAGAAGGGTCTGTATATGGGCTTGCCATCTATTACTCCGTGTCTGTTATTTTAATTTCTTGATTTAAAAGTCTTGGTATTTTTATATATTCGCTATTTGAGTTTAAAATACTAACTCTAAACACTTTGTTTATAGTAATACCTCTATCGTCATCTAATCCATACCACAGTTGACCGTTTACCAAATCTGCTTTACCATACTCAGTTTTAATTGAATATCTACCCATATCAACCAAAGCTTGGTTAATAAGGCTTATTACATAGTTTTCGCTAGCATCTGGTACTGCTTGTCGCACTCTACTTAATATTTCTCTTACGCTAAATTCAATTGCTGCCATAATTAATCCTCATAATTTTGTGATAATGTTTCCCAAAGGTCTCCACCATCTTCCCAGAAAGAAAATCTAGATAGTATTTCTACCCAAGTTGTAGAAGGAGCTATTACTGTTTCTGTCCAAGTTGTTGATACTGAAGCTAATGTTTCAGTCCAACTTGAAGAAGGAGCAATAGATTGTTCTGTCCAAGACGTGCTTGGTTCTACTGTTTTCTCTGACCAAGATGTACTTGGAGAAATACTTTGTTTTGTCCAGTTAGTAGAAGGCATATTATGCTGTTCCTGCTACCATTACATTAACTGTTGCTTCTCTTGAACCGTTAGTAAAGTGTCCAGCGTGAAGTTGAACATCAGCTATAGCCTCACTACATTCAAGAGGGATAACAACTGCTTGACCTGGGTCTAAAACTGCTAATATTTCACCGCTAACAGTGACGCTAACTGTAGTAGCTGTTCCAAGCATACTTACAAATTCAACCGCCACAACATAAGCTTGTGCTGGAAGCGTCCCATCAGTAACTGAAGGTTCACCTTCAAAACAATCGCCATTATCAAGTCCATTAGCACTAGTGTCTTCTAAAACTACATTTTTCCAATAAGCTACTGCGTTATCAGCAGGAGCTTGATTCATTGTATAGCTACCGCCCCAACTTCTTGAATCAGCATTGCCATCTAATGTGTCGTGAGTATATGCTATTCCTTGTACTGTTACATCATTGTCTTGTACTATTTGTACTGATGTTTGTATTCTAATTTCATTTGCCATTATGTTTCCTTATTATTTATTTGTGATTTGTCCTTGTAGGGACTGTATAAATTCTTTATATTGCCCAGCTATTATCTGATACTGTTGAGTGTACCAAGTATACTTAGCTGAATTTTTTTGTAAAGTATTTCCATACTCTTGCACTTCCTTGCTAACATTAGAAGCGTATGCCTGTAGCTCTACTCCATACTTTGACATTATAGCATTGTTATCTTGTATTTTAGCCGCCATATTTTGAGCTGAATTTTGTAATGATAAAGCCTGGTCTGCTGCCTTATTCGCTAAATCTACTGAAGTTGCTTGTTGTGATTCTAACTGAGCGTCTGCTGCATCTATCTGAGCTTGTGTAATAGCTCTCTGTAATGCAGTATTGTGTTTAGCAAGCTCGTCTTGCATCTCTGCTTGATATCTTACATTTTCTTTGTTAAACTCATTAAGTTCATTTTGTATATCTTGACCATATTTTTGTAACTCTACATTTGTTCTTGACTGGTATAATGTTATTTCTTTCTGAGTATTTTGTTGATACTCTTGAACTTCTTTTGCTACGTTCTGTGCATACAATCCTAATTCTTGTTGAAACTTAGCTAACAAGCTATTGTTGTTATTAATTGTTTCTTGCATATTATTTATAGCATTTTGTAAAGCCAGCTCTTGGTCTTTTGCTTTATTTGCTATATCTACATTAGTAGCATTTTGTGCGTCTTGTTGAGCTTTTGCTAAATCAATTCTTGCTTGTTCAACAACTTTTTGTTGGTCGGCTTGAAATTTTGTAACAGCTTCTTGAAACTCCATTTGATATAATGTGTTTTCTTTATTAAATTCATTTAATTCGTTTTGTATATCTTGAGAATATTGTTGTAATTCTACTCCTGTTCTAGCTTGATATAACGTTAATTCTTTTTGTGTGTTAGCTTGATATTGCTGAACTTCTTTATTTACATTTTGTGCATAAAGCTGAATATCATTACTATACTCTTGCATTTGTTGCGCTTCTGAAGCAGATGTTAATTCTGCGTCTTTAATTGATTTTTGTAATTCAGCTTGATAAACTTGAACATCTCTGTTAAAGGTAGCAACCTCTTTTTGTATATTAGCTTGATATTGTTGTACCTCATTATTCAATCTACCTAATTGTAATTGAGCTAATTCTGCATCTTCATCTGTCTCTAAAAATGTTTCAAACTGAGTTGTGTCAACAGATAATGTTGGAGGAACAAAATTAGGAGTGCTTGCACTAAAACTTACAGAAGCAGATGAAATATCGTGAGCCGTAGGTGCGCTTGCACTTATACTCAAATCTGATATTGCCACACTACTTAAACTGATAGTAGGTTTTGTATATGCAGGTGCGTTACTAGAAACATCTATTTGACTAGGAACAGTTCCAAACGTTACAGAAGACATATCTTCTGCAAACCCTGATTGATTGCTAGCGTCAGAATAACTTACAGTTCCTATACTTGGAATTGAAGGAGCGCTAGAACTAATACTTAAATCCGGTATAGACACAACACTTAAACCTACTGTAGGCTTTGTATATGTAGGGACTGAATTTGTTGGGTCAATATCAGAAACACTTCCTACTGTAATAGGCGATACTGCTGTAGCGCTTGCATCAGCGTTTGTTGCATCAGAATAACTTACAGTACTTAATGTTGGAGGCACTGGTTGAGTTGCAGATATAGATAAATCAGAAACAGAAAGATTTAAGTCGTTCATTAATCTCTGTATACCATTTCTTGCTGCATATAAAACTACCGCCGGTTCTGCTTCATCGGGAAAGTTTGTTATAGAGCTGTCGTCATAAGTAACTGCCGAAAAATCTAAATTAACATAAACAACACGACTATCATTAGAAGCCGCGCTTTGAGGAAAAGTATTTAATACATCATTATGAACTATGTAAGCAGGGTCGCTTGTTGTTGCATATTCCATATTAGAAGAGTCGTGAACCATTCCCATCTTAGCTGGAGATAGCTTTCTACAAGGCATATAATAATTACTATTACTAGCATCTCTTCTTAACACAGACAAGACTTTCATACTTTCTATGTCTGTACTATCTGTAAAATTAGAATTACTAGCAATATCCTCAAGCCTTGCTCTAGGAATAAAATTAATAACTTCTTTACAACCATCTTGCAACCAACTGCTAATAGCAGTAGTATCAGAAATACTTCCTGTTAAGTCTTCTACCTGTACTTGAAATGTTGCCATTATCTTCCTTGTCCTCTATATGCTTTTTTATACTTCTTTAAACTTTTTGTACAAACAAACAACGCGTCGGTATTTGGTTTTGTACCGCTCTTCGTATGTTTGCTTTGTCCCTGTCTTGTCTTTTTTTCTACCTTCTTTTTAACAGCTACGGTATTAAATAATCTTCTACGCATTAATAACGCTTAGCTTTTCTTTTAGCTTTTTTAGCTGCTGCTTTTCCCTTTTTAGTATAAGGGAATTTCTTTTTTCCTACTTTAGGCATTATATTATCCTTTTTGCTGGTCCCTTTCTAGAAACTTTAGAAGCTCCTTCTTTGAGCTTTTTCATTCCTTCTTCCTGGGATAGTGTTCTTATTTCCATTTGGTCTTTTCTAATAGCTGTTGCAAAACGATTATTCTCTCTCACAACAAACTGAGTACTCCATCTAGGTTTTGCCGCTCTTTGACCACAAGAAGGGCAATTAAAAAACCTTTCAGGATTAGGCTCATTACAATGTTGACACTTCATCTATTATGTATATAGAATTATATAAGCCACTCTTGAACGGTCTAGTTTAACAACCGAAATATCTATAATTGCTTGACTAGTGCTGTCTAAAGCATTTACTGCTGCTATAACATCTGCTGCTAAAGAACCAGATACTGAATCTGCTGCATCACTTATATCATTAATAACTATCTTACAATTAGCATTATAATCTGCCATTTTATTCTCCTATTATTTTTTATAAACTTTTTCTGCTCCAGCTATACCGAAGCTACCTAATGTTACCCAGACAAATGAATTATATACATTGTCATTGATAACTAAATCTTGTCCCATTAATCCTGTCACTAAATCAACTATACCAAACATAACCATAATAGCAAAGGAAATAAATCCAATGATTGCTTTTTCGTTATATTCGTTTTCGTCTTTAAATATTTTCCACATAATTTTTCCTTATAGGTTTCGGAGTGGGAATAAACCCACTCCATAGTACCTAATTAACTATTACTGGTCAGCAAATACAACTGCAGTATTTGTAGCAGACACAACGTGTCCGTTTAAATACCATTGTTGACCGTTACAAATGAACTTAACCATAGTACCGCCGATTGGTGTTAAAACACTAACCTTTGAATTACTATTGCCATCTGAGTCTACGGTTGCTGTTAGTTCGCCGTCACTGTCGCTATGTACTAAACCACCAATAAAGTAGTTTGCATTTGCACCAGTGTCAAACTGCCAGTCTTGAGCATCAGCTGCTGTACCACCATACCAGAACTCGTAACTTAATCCTTGTTCTTCTGCTGGTAAGCTAATTACACAATCTGCAGTAAGGTCAGGCATAACGTGAACTATGCCAGAGTCTGCTGCTAATAAAGTGTAAGTTGCTGCGTCAGGTACAAGAACCACTTTTCGTGGTAATGAACCATATGCTTTACTGTTTTTATTTATGCTATCTGTTTTCATCTTATACTCCTTCAATGTTGTAAAGAGCGTGAGATTCAGGAAGTGTGATTTCAAGACCTGCTTCGGTAAGAATCATATCTTTTCTCAAATCTTCATCTGCACTTTGTACATTTGTCATAATTTGAGTATCACGATTTAATCCGTTACCTACTAATGGTCTGTATGCTAGCTGACTCATATCAGCCATAACCATCATTCCACTTGTGATACCTCTGAATAAAGGCTGCTTAACTAAGAACATACTTCCGTGCACAGTGTTAATTTCCATTAACTTGTGTCCGAAAGCACCGTCTACGTTATCCATATTTACTCTGTAAGGAGCATTGGAGTAGCCAACAGATGCATCAACGAAAGCACCATCGCCCATTTTGTTGAAAAATGAGATAATTGGTAAAGAAGCCATAACAAGTTTTTCACTTGCTCCGCCTCTTGCTGGGTCAAATATAACCTCTAAGTCTGATAGTAGTTGGTCATATGTCAACTCTGATTCAGCTAAAGTTCTGTGATAAGCTTTACCTGATGAGTATGACAAGTCTGTACCTTGTCCAACTGGAG
>Ga0080013_1006260_pt1 | contig 10684 bp, 14 predicted proteins | sample ETNvirenome_6_85_FD_69236 | JGI IMG/M metagenome (GOLD analysis project Ga0080013, IMG submission 69236) | Marine viral communities from the Pacific Ocean - ETNP_6_85 (SPADES assembly) (version 2) | ecosystem: Environmental > Aquatic > Marine > Oceanic | place: Pacific Ocean | collected 2013-06-19
GATGATTCAATAAGAGAAATATCTCTATCTGATTTAGAACATGAAAAAGCTAGATATGATAAAGACGTTGCTGATGCACAGGCAGAAAGTGACGAACTAGCTAAAATGATTACAGATTTTAAAGCACTTTAATTAACAAACAGAGGAGTCTACGATGGCTAAAAAAGAAAAAGAAAAGCCAGTCTTAAACCTTGATGATAAAGAGTATGTAATTGAGGATATGACTGACGAACAAAAATCAATGCTAAATCATGTTAATGATTTGCAAAGTAAACAGAATACAAATCAGTTTATGGCTGACCAGTTAGCTGTTGGTAAAGAGGCATTTATAAATATGCTTCGTGAATCATTAAACGCTGAACCAGAGGTAGAAGCATAGAATGATTATCAGAAGGTGTAGCCAAGGTCATAGAATTAGAATCCATAGAAATACAACTCCAGGTGCAACTCGTACTAAAACTTACGCAGATGGTACTAAAGAGACTTTGGCTTACCCTTCATCTTATACATACTTTATTGACGTAGATGGGGAAGTAGTTAAAAGAAGTAATAGCTTTGATACCATTGAAGAATATTACGTTAGCGAATGTTCTAAGAAACATGATGATGGTCATGGAAGATTAATAATAGGTACACATAAATTAGAAAATGGAGTAGCAAAAGTATTATGAAGAATATCTCAACAAGCTATGATATAGAAGTAATCTATGTCTATAATGACTAAAGAAGAAAAAAGAATGTTGAAGAATTACATACTTGCTCTATTATTTATTTTATTCCTTACATCTTTCTTTGGATGTAATGGAGGTTGGTCAGTAGGTGGTTATCATATAACGGATTCAGATAGTACAGTATTTCACCAAATTAAAGACCATCAAGATGAAGTGCATTGGTATAGAAAGATTATTGAAGGTGAAAACTGGTGTTATAAGCATGAAGAGTATGAAAACGTAGAGGTAAAATGAGTGATAATCCTCAAACAGCCAGAAGTTATAAAGCTAGTGTCTTGGATGACAATGCTATTGTTAGTATTAATCTCAAGTGGTTGGCTCAGATTATGGTACTTGTCGGTGGATTGGTCTATAGTTATTGGAGAATTGAAACAAGGATTTATAGCCTTGAACAAAATATCGCAGAAGCTGATACTCAAATTGAAGAACTTGTATCTAAACACATAGAAGATGAAGAACAAAGGTATAAAGAAATGCAAGAGCAAGTATTATTTTATGAAAAAGAATTTAACATTAACCCACTAAGCTGGGGGAAAAAGAAAAAATAATGGATTTTATGGCAATATACGGAGAAGCAGGAATGATAGGCGTAGTAGGAGCTATGTTTGTATACCTTGTTGTTTCTCTATCAAACAAATCAGCACAGCAACAAAAAACTTTAGAAGATTTAAAGATAGAAAATAGAGGTCAATCTGAAAGCATTGAGAACATTGAAGGCATGATTATTAAACTTATTGGTAGATGGAATACATCAGATGATAAGTTAGATAGAAAATTCGATGCTATGACAAAAGAAATAAATGATTTAGACAAACAAGTATCAGAAATAAAAGGTTCTATGAGCCGTATAAATGGGAAACATTAATGGATAGTTTAAAAGTAGCATCAATCAGTTTTGCTAATTATGGGGCATATCTGGCTGAATTAAATTTATTACTCCAATGCATAGTAGCATTAATGTCTATTGTGTATTTAACAATAAAAATCAAGGACAAAAAATGAAGAAACTAATAAAAATGCTTAAAGACCTTTTAAATGGTCTAATTAAATCACAAGTCAAAGTATTACAAAGTGAGGCTTTTGAAAATCAATTAGCAAGTGCTATTGCAGCTAAAATACCAGATGTTCCTGGCTTTGGAGACCCCGAACAAAAAATGGTAGCAAAAATGGCTATTGATATGGTTACAGATAAAATGGCAGAAGCTGTAAATCTAGAGGCTGACTAATGAATCTAATCGCAGTTATACTATTAAGTAGTTCTTTATACTCAGAACCAGTAGACACTATGAAAATAGATGGATATACTGTAGCTAGTGCTGAAGTGAAGAAGAAAAAGAAGAAAGGAAAGAAAGTTTCCGAAAAAGGTAAAAAGAAGAAAAAAGGTTTCTTTTCTAAAATGTTTGGTGCTAAGTAATGCCAAAATTTGGTAGAAGAAGTAAAGAACGATTAAAGGGTGTGGATACTAAGTTAGTTAACGTACTTAATGAATTAATTAAAATAATGGATGTAACTATTATTGAAGGTCGCCGTTCAGCTGAACGACAAGAACAATTATTAGGTAAAGGTGCTACAAAAGTTAAATATAGTAAACATATGGATGGTAAAGCTGTTGACTTAGCTCCATATCCTATAGATTGGGAAGATAGAGAACGATTTCATTATATGGGTGGAATGATTAGAGGGATAGCTAAACAATTAAATGTTCGCGTTAGATGGGGTGGTGATTGGGATGGAGATGGTGAAATTAAAGATAACAACTTTGATGATTTAGTTCATGTTGAGATACTAGATGCCTAAACAAATCTATACTTTAAGACAATTTCAAGGAGGTATGAGTAATAGACGAGACCCTAGAGATATAAAAGAACATGAATCTTCATACATAAAAAATATGTCTATTGATTCATTAGGTAAAATTAAGACATCTGGTGGTTTATATGACCATAAAGAAGGTGCAGATGGTACTACAGATTTACCAGAATATATCCCAGGATGTACAGCTAATTTATCTGGCATTGGTGGATATGGAATGTTTTATTTTCAAGCAGACCATGGCAGAGAACCTACATATACTATAACTGATACAAAACATCCAGGCAGTAGTAATGCTTTAGTTGTTGCTGGGTATACATTATTACTTAATACTAATTGGAGTATAAATGACGCAACTATTGAATTAGCAGTTGGAGATACTACTACTATGATTGTTGGAATGAATGTAAACGGCCCAGATAAAATACCTGATGGAGCAACTGTTGCATCTATAACTGATTCTGATACTTTTGAATTATCTGCAAATGCAACTGGAAGTTTAAGTACTCAATCTTTACAACTTATACCATATGGAGCTATTACTTTTACAGCTGGTGAAGAAGAATCTACTTCAGAAAATACAGATAATTTCTCAGAACTTGTATCTCAAGATTTAAGTTTTAGTACTAATTAAAAATGCCTATACCAAGTAAACAACATATAACATTAGTAGGTGGAGTTAATTCTACTTATTCTACTCTATATACATCAGGTTTAATTCAAGCTGGTGATACATTAACAGTATCAGGAACTACTGATAATAATGGTGTATATACAGTAGAAGAGGTTGCTAATACTAAAAGTACTGGAGAAGGTATAGGAAGTGCTTTTAAAAACCATACTTGTGATGTTTCAAGTGGGAGTGCTACAGTTGGACATGATTCAGACGCTAGGATTGTAGCTGGACTTTCTGTTAGTGGTACAGGCATACCAAGTAATTCTTATATTGATAGTATTACTAATTCTACTAGTTTTGTAATAAAAAATGACGCTACTGGTGATACCGCTACAGCTAGTAATACAAATACAACTCTTACTTTTGCAGACCAAGATGTATATTTTGTTTTAAAAGGTAGAACTATAGTAGATAAAACATTTGATTCAGATGCATCTCCAATTCTTAAAGTAGAATCTGGTAGTACGTTAGGTGATAAAATGATTGCTCTAGGTAGTGAAACAAGACAATCTATTTCGGTTTGGTCTAATAACGCAACATCTGATTATACAGCTAGTGGAAATGGATGGAGTAGAGATGCTATAAACTTAACTACATCTGGAAGTAATTCTAAATATATATATCATTTTGTTGATGGGGCTTTACGAATATGTAATATTAATGAAACTAATACAGGTGGAGTAAAGTGGTATGGGCATATACAAAAACAACAGTTTAATTCAGAAAAAGGTTTAGTTTTTAATGAATGGCAAGAACATCCAAATACATTAGCTCCCCCTTTAAACTTTGCCGGTGGTCATTCTTATTCATATGGTCATTCTAATCACGCAGCTAATACTAGTTTTACTCATACTATAGATTTGACAAGTGGAGATGCTACAGTAGAACATTATAATAATGTTGCAAATAGTAGAATTGTTGAAGGATTAAATATTAGTGGTAGTCTGAGTATTCAAGCTTATTCTGTTGTAAAATCTATAACTGATGCTGATACTTTTGAAATGAGTAGAGATGCTTCTGGGTCAGATGGTGAAGTAACTGCAACTTTTAAAGGTGAAAATTACTTTGGGGCTTTTAGAGGAGTTGCTGTACCTGTATATTCTGGAAGTGATGAACTAAGACTTGGTACTGATTTATCAGCTAATAATAATGATGTTGAAATAATCTTTGAAAAATCAGATGGAACTAATAAAAGTAATGCTGCTAGAGGAGGTCAAGTTGTTTCATTTACAACTGGTTATGTAGCTCAAAATGGAAGATTAGGTACATTCCCTAAAGAATTTCTTTTTTGTAATAGAGAATCAAGGCAAGCAAGTTACTATACTAGTGTTTCTAGTTCAAGATTTCGTAGGTCTTATGGTGGTAATCCATCTACCAATGCTCCATTTGATTGGGCAGATGAAGATGGGCCAATTTTTCGTAGAGGAGCTGGGTTTAACTTTGGTATAACAGTTGGTACTGATGAAGGTGAATATGGTGAAACAGGTGGAATAAATTATGAATTTTATGAATCTTTTGTTTATGAAGGTAATCAAGAGTCTTTACCAGTTAAATTAAATAGTTTATCTAAAACTCCATCTCCTTTTACACTTGATAATGTTGAATCTGGTAGTTCATTAAGAGTATCTGTATATGCTGATTTAGCTTATAGCGCTAGAATAACTGGTGGTAGATTATATTTAAGACGAGAAGGTTCAGATGAAGAATTAGTTTTATTAGCTGATGTTGATTTAGTAAAAGGAATGAGAACAAAATTAGATGGTAAACACGTACCTTGGACATATGAAGCTGGGTATGGTTATCATTCTATAGGGGATGCAACTGGTAATGTTAAAGAATTAAATCTAGATACTTACCAAACAATTAATGGGTTTAGCCCAGATTTAAACTTCTTAGGTTTAGGTGGTAATCAAGAAGGATATAGATGTTCAGTTGTAGCAAATAGAAGGGCTTGGATAGCCAATGTTAAATTAAAAGAAGCTTCTGGAGCTGTAAATACATATGGCGATAGAATTATGTATAGTGAAATAGGAAAATTTGATACATTCTTAGAACATAATTTTATTGATGTTTCTTCTGGAGACTTTGGTAATTATGTAGCTATAGAATCTTATGCAGATAGAATATTAGCTTTTAAACAAAATTTAGTTCATGTAATTAATGTTGCAAGTCCTACTCCAATTAATTGGTATCTAGAAGATACCCTAAAACATTCCGGCACTTCTCATAGTTTTTCTGTCACTAAAACAAAAGATGGTATTGCTTGGCTTTCTGATGATGGTTGTTATTTCTTTGATGGGGCTACAACTAAAAATTTATTAGATAATAAACTTGCTGTAAGTAATAAATCATATAATCCAACTGCTAATATATCAGCTTCTGGAGAAGATTGGAATAATTGGTATAGAGGTTCAGCCTTAGTAAAAGATTGTATGATTGGATTTGACCCTATAACTAATTCATTATTAATCTTTAAAAGCCCTAATGATGGTTCAACTGATTCCCATACTGGATGGACATTTGATTTTGATAGTAATGGATGGACTTATCATAATAATATTTTTACTGATAGTATATATTATACAAATTTTATTACTGATTGGAATAATAATTTAACTCTTGGAGTTTGGGATGGAAGTACTTCAGTATCTTATAAAAAATTCTTACCTGTTCCAATATCAAAAAGTAATCAACAATTTGTAACTAGAGATATAGATTTTGGAGACCCTAGTTCAATTAAAAAGATATATAAAGTTATTGTTACTTATAAATCAAATGCAGCTTTAACTGCTCCTTTTTCTTATTCTATAGATGGTAAACAAAATTATTCATCAGGAGATGGTCTTGGCGGTGGAGCTTTTGCTGGTAATGTTGCTGATACTTCTGGATTGTGGGATGTTTTAACTTTAACTCCGGCATCTACAATATCTTGTCAAAGTTTGCAAATTAGATTTAAAGACAATGGTTCTACTAGCCATATTACAGAGATAAATGATATAAGTATAGAATATAGAACTCTTAAAAATAAGAAAGTAACCTAATGAGCCTTGATGATAGAGATATAAGAAAGTTAATTAACACTAAGCAAACCGCTATGGAGTTTACTGGTGTACCATCTAACAGTAATATGTTAAATGGTCAAATAGCTGTACATAAACAATCTGGTAATCAACTTGCCTTATATAGAAAACAATTCGGTAAACTTTGGAAAACTTATATGTCTTCTGATGGTAATTTTTTAATTGATAAAACATTAAAAACTAGAAACTTAGAATATAGTAGAAAGTTTATTGATAATCGTACTTTTATGCACAATTTTGCAGATGATTTAGACGCTACTAAGCATTACTTGCCTTGGGTTGGTATTTCAGAAAATACAACTTTATTATCTTCACCTACAGGTTTTTTAACACCTTATAAAATGACTTGTCAAAAAATATTATTTAGACCACCAACTTTAGATGATACTGCAGACGATATTGTATTTAGTATTGAAAAAGTAGATAGTGGTGATGGTACAACTGATGCTATATGTACTTATGATGCAACTGCAGCTTGGTCTAATAATACCAATTTTACAATTAATAAGTCTGATTGGAGTGCTACCCCTGTAGTTGGTGCTGGAGATGTAGTAGCAATAGGTATTCAATCAGATGATGCAGGTATAGTAACAAGTAGTAAAACTTTTTTCATTACATCGGTATGGGAAGTAGAAGTATTAATTTAAAAATTAGCTGGTATTTTAATATTATCAGCTTTATATTAAGCTCGCAAGATAGTATGCTTGCGTATATCAAAGGATTATTATTATGAGTAATGGATATGACCCTCGGATGTCTGCTTTAAAACAGCAATTCGGTTTAAGACGTGATTTAAAGGGAGCTCAAGAGCAATTTGGAAGAGCCCAAAATCGTTTAAGTGATTATGCTGGTAAAAAAGCATTTATGACTGGAGCGGCTAGCAAAGGAATGGGATTATTAGGAGCTACTTTAGGTTCGGCATTTGGTCTTCCTCCTGAAATAACTAGAGGTATAGGTACTTATGCTGGCGGTGCTCTTATGGATAAGTATGGTAATAGATTTTATGGAGATGCTCCAGAAATAGGTCAAGGAACTTTTGGTTTACTTCAGAATCAATATGGTGATTTAGCAGAATCAGCAGAAGGAATAGACCCACGTATAACATCATCATACCAAGGAGCCGCATTAGGACAAGGTCTATCTGGTATTCAAGGATTAGATTGGGGAGCTTTGGGAGCTCAAGAAGGTAAATATATTGCTCCATCTTATAAATCTTCATTAGGTTTAAATACCCCAAATTTTAATAATATGCAACAATCACTATTATCATTCTTTGATAAATCTTCTGATATGGTACAAAAAAGAGAACCAAAATTTTATGATTTTACTAGTCCTGATTTTTCAGAATCAGATTTACAAGAGTTACTACAAAGAAATCCTAATATAAAATTTACTTCAAATAAAGAAGCATCTAAGCCTTTACCAGAAATAGATATGAATAGTGTATTAAATAAAGTTCAAGAACGGCAAGAAGGAATGTTAGGAGATTTACAATTAAATGAACTTGAATTTGATGATTATTCTAACTTACCTGATGCTCCTCCTCCTCCTCAACCTATGCAATCACCTGCTCCTTCTCAACCTATGCAATCATTACCACCAGTTGATGTTATGGCAGATAATACAACAAAATGGGGAGAAACAAACCCTGAAACAGGTGAAAGAGTAGGTGGTATTAATCCTTCATTATTAAATTTATTCTCAGGAGGTAAAGAAGCAGCGTCCTCATTATTTGGAAATATAGCAGATTTTGCTAGTTCTCCATATGAAGAAAGTGGAGACGCTAGTTCTATGTTATCTTTATTAGGTATGCAACAGGGTGGAAGTCCTATGCAAATGCCTGGTGTATCTAAACCTATACCATATCAAAAGGGTGGACAAGCTTACAGTTCTAATAAATATGGAAAAGTTTCTTTTCCTCAAGGATTTGATGAAGAATTACGAAACGCACTTACTGAAAATAATGTAAATGAAAATGAAGCAAATTTTTATGATATAGGTAAAGATTTTGATAAAAGAAATATTAGTCAAGATAAAGATGGCATGTATACAGTTAAAAGAGTATTATCTATTCCCGCTAATCAAGTTGGAGGAGATGAAGGATTAAGATATTATTCAGCGACAGAAACAGCAGATGATTTACAATCAGCTATGGATATGGCCAGATTAGCTGCTGAACAAAAAATGTCAATGTCTCCATCAGATTCAATGGCTTTTGATGATATAGATAGTTATTTAAAACCTAAAAGTAAAATGTCTAATTTATTAAAAATGTTTGGTAGGCAACAAGGTGGAGCTATTCAAAGATATAACTTAGGTGGAGCAGTATCTCAGCAACCTATGTCATATCAAGTAGGTGGTCTTTTAAAATATAAACGTAGCCCAATGGGGTAATAATGGCTTATTCAAAATATAGTAAACTACCCGGTGACAGTATATTAACTATGCTAGAGCCAGGTGAATATGTATTAAATCGTAACGCTGTAAACGCAGTTGGTAAAGAAAACTTAGATGAATTAAACTTTGAAGATGCTCCAAGATATGATATGTCTCAAAGACGTAATATGCAAGTAGGTGGTATGCTTGGAGATATGTTAAGTATGCAATCTGGTGGTTCTGCTACTGAAGAGCCAGGTGAATATGATAGTCTTACTGATATATACAATGAGTTTAATATTGTTCCACACGAAGGGCAAAGAGCATCATTTGAAGAAAATTGGGCATGGGATGATTCAAATCTTGACCCACTATATCAAGAATTTGAAAGAGGAATGGGCGATTTAGCTAGGGGAAAAAGAAAAGATTTAAATACAATAGGCGATACAACTAGAAGTACAAAAGCAAAACAAGGATTTACAGGAGCTGGTGCTATAGATACAGCTGCTGCTGAATCAAGAGATACTATATATGGTGATTATGCATCATCTAGAATGAAAGCGGAATCAGCATTAGATACTTCAATTAAAAGAGAAAGAGACGATTGGAAAGCAGGAGTAATAGGTGCATTAGATACATTAGAACAATCTGGTGGAGCTGGTAAAGTTGGATGGAATCCTCCATCAATAGATGATAAAACCAAACCAGGTGAACAATGGACATATACATCACCAGATGGAAGTAGAGAACAATACGCTAATTGGCAAGGTGAGTGGATACCTATGCAAGAATATCAGTCTCTTCCACGTGATGAAATACGTAGAGAAGAAGATAAATATTATAATCAAGATGACCCTTGGTATACTCAAGGTGCTTTTGGTCAAGTTGGGGACTTCTTTGGTACATGGTAAAAATTATTAAATATATATATATTAAGGAAATTAGTTATGGCTAATACTGACTGGAACGCATTAAACAAAGCTTTTAATTCAGCTTATGATAAATCTGTTCAATCTCAACAACGTAGATATGATAAAGAACAGCAGTTCTATGATAAATCTGTTGCATCTCAAGAACGGATGGATGCAAAATTACAACAAAGTATTAATAATGAATATCGAGAAAAAAAATTAGGTTTTGAAAAGTCACAAAGTGCTATTGATAATAACAAAAAAGAACGTGAATTATTAATACAAGAAAAGAATGCTAAACAAATACTAGAGAATGAAAAAAGAAAGAAATATAACGAAGAATTTGAGATGATTACAAATCCAAAACAAAAATATGAATATGCAAAAAATAATGGAGTTAAAAATGGATATGTTTCTGATGAATTTTTAAATAATTTAGAAGAAAATGCTTTAAACCATGGAAGTTTTGTAGATTTAAGAAAAAGATTTTATAATGCTAATGATGAAGAAAGATTAAAACTAATAGGCCCATTAAAAGAACAGGCTTTACTTTCAGGTGTTCCACCTGCTCAAATAAATAGTTTTGAAACAAGCGCTGAAAAAGCAAGAATATCAGTTGGTAGAGGTCAATCTTTAGAAATGATAAAAACTGCATACCCAGATATATTTCCAGAATCAATACTTCAATCAATATCTGAAAAAGGTATGCTTACTGAAGATGGATATAATATGGCTGTATCATTAATAGAAAATAATATTAAGGATAAAAATCTTAATAGTAAACAAAAATTAGAAATGGCTAAATCATTAATGGCTATGAAAACTAATGAAATGGATTCACCAGACAGAAAAAAAATGATTTCTGGGATGAACGCTCTTGGTTTAAAATGGATGACTGACATTAATAAATCAGAATCTAGTACAGAAGAAGAAGAAAATAAAGTTGAAATAGAAAAGCCAACCTTATCTTCATTAGATGAACAAATAACTGGTCAAGATGGTACTTTTGATGAGATGAATGAAGAAAGAAAAGAATCTATTTTTAATCAAGTTATCGAAAAACATGCTTCTGCATGGGGTTCTATGGGCAGGGATGAT
>Ga0080013_1006261_pt1 | contig 10683 bp, 39 predicted proteins | sample ETNvirenome_6_85_FD_69236 | JGI IMG/M metagenome (GOLD analysis project Ga0080013, IMG submission 69236) | Marine viral communities from the Pacific Ocean - ETNP_6_85 (SPADES assembly) (version 2) | ecosystem: Environmental > Aquatic > Marine > Oceanic | place: Pacific Ocean | collected 2013-06-19
ACCGATACCGTGACGACCACGAATAAGGACGGGGAACTTTGCATCGAGGATGAAAGGAAGAACTGAGTTGAGAGTTTTGAAATCAATAGCCATGATAGGCTCCTTAGATTTGTAGAGCAAGGTTGCTCGAATGTTTTTGTTTGGTATCTATAATGTAACTAGGTGGGAGAAAAAAGCAAGGACATTATTTGTCCGTTTTTATCTTGCCTCGACAGGCTCGCTTGTTCCGCTTCTTCTTTTTATTGGCAGTGACGGTATGTAGACCGCCGCGCCATTCATGGAGAGATCCACCTTCTTCAAAGTGTAACTTGCGTTCAGTCCCTCTTATTCGAGCGAGTTGTTCAAGTTGCTTTTGTCGCCGTCGGCTTTGAGCGCGACTGACTGGTTTTTGGTTGCTCATTGGAGCCTCCTAGTAATAAAGTGAGTTGAAAAGATTTGCTGCAAGGGAAACAAAGCCCATTGCAGGGAGAATGAGGGCTGGAAAAGTGACACACAGGAAAATCAAAGTCATGAGAAACCTTTGGAAAGTGTCCATTCTATCCCACCCCATCCAATCCTGAAAGATGAAAGCAAAGAAGATTTCCGCTGATAGGGGGAAGATAAAAAAGAAGAATAAAATATCAAAGGTGATAGTCATCGCTGACCTCCGTTTGTTTGGGTTATACTGTATTGTAACACTTTGAGGCACTTTGTCGAGGACATTTTATGTCCGTTTTTCTATGATCTCGAAGCACTCGAACTCTTCCAAGTCTAATTCTTCTTGGGAATAGGCGAGGGTAGAGGTGTAGTCCCCTAGACCGTGGGTTCTTCGACAAACCCAGTAGATTTTGCAGTAGGGATAAGAGACACCATCATTTATCGAATGTTGCCAGCCTACTTCGACCACGACACCAATGTCGTTGAGATCCTCTTGAGTATCTATGATGAGTTGACCGAGTTCTAGTTGCATAACAACACCAGATTGATTGCCCTTTCTGAGAACTCCATGCCATTGTTCCAACGAACCACAGCCCAGCGGGGATCTCCACCAGCAACATCGGTCGTGATGGTGCGCAGGACTATCCCGATCATGTCCTGTACTCGATGCTTTACTAAATCTCCTATTTGCATAGTGCCTCCAGATAGTGGGGTGGGTGGTACTCTCGGTAGCCTGCTTTGAACCAATCAACCAGTGCTCGTCCATCACGAAACCCTACAACTATTCCGAAACCATCGTATTTATTGAAAGAACATTTATGTTTCACTAAATCTCCAACAGTCATGACTACTCCTTATTGTGGTTCTTTCGGGACACCAACTTGATTTGGTTCTCTCGAAGGGTTACTGATCCCGAAGGGAACATGATTTGATAGGTCTTTGTTCCACCCTTGGTCTTATTGTAGGTTCCCACGGTGTCAACAGATGTTGGCTCTATCTCTGTGATGAAGCCCATTTGCTTATCGTGACCTTGCTGAATAGCCCAATGGGTCATCTCGCTCCTGCGGATAGCCACCAGTTCGCCTAGGGGGTAGATGGGTGGGTTGTCATAAATCACTCGAAGTCGAGCCGATAACTTGGAAGTCAGCAGTCTTTCGCAATGCTTCCAAGGAGGGCACGAAGCCCCGATGTTGCTAGCAATAACGTAGTTAGCCGCTGATCGACGGTTCTGGATATGCTGGAGGTAAGCTGTCTGTCGGGACTTACTGAAGAACCGAGCCAAGAACAAAATCCACTCGCGATAGGCTGGGAGTTCTTCCCAAGCGTTAGTGTGCGCTTTCTCTGTCCCTTCGGTAGCCTTGACCTTCTCATCGGAGTTGCGCTCAAGAAGAGCCTTGGCGAACTCGGCTTGACGAATGGTGAGTGTACCCCACTTCTTCAAGTTCCTTGCCATGTCTCGGATGGTTGAAGCATCGCGTTTGTTGCCGAGTTTTTCAGCATTGATGACGGCTTTACGGAGTTGGTTACGAGTGATGGTCATTACGACCTCCATTGTTTTGGGTTATATAGAGTACCTATCGGGTTCACTTAGTTTTGTCAAGAAAATAGTTCATTTTAATTGATATCGCCCAGTTTGCCAGTGTTCTCCAAAAGTAAGAGCACGGCAAGCCAGATGGTTGTGGAGGTGGCTTCGTCTAAGTCTGCCGTTTCTTCGATGGTCTTGAGAACCAACGCTTGCATCATCAAGCCATCAACGAAGTTGAAGCAGTTCTTCTCTGCCTGTTCAAACGGTGTCATAGCCAGCCTCCATCATGTGTAGCGCAAAGGAAGTCAAGATTTCATCGGCTGAATAGCCTCTTCCACCCATTACCTCGTACATGCGTTCGACTGCACCCTGATCATCGCAGGGAAACACAAGTGTTTCCATGTATCCCATGCGGGTGCTCTCGGAGATCACGAAGTGATCAATCTTTGTCGAGGTTGAGTGCGGAATAGTTTTGTGTCCGTTACCATCGAGCCAAATGTTCCATTGCGGAGCATGGACAACATATTGTTTGAGATGGGTTCCATCATCATAGTCAGTATGGGCTTCATTGATTATCGGTGGTATCATCATTTGTCACCTTCCTTTGTGGGTGTCTCAAAGCCCATAGAGGGACGTTCAGGAGCCTCTGGGGGAGCCTGACGGATAGCCATAGGCATCCCACCTAGGGTGGGTGGTAGGGTAGCACTAGAGAGGGCTACCACGGTTAAGATTTTGCTCAACAGTTCTTCTGAAATGTCGATGGTTAGTTTAATCTGATTGCTCATGGCAACCTCCATTGTTTATTGTTATCAATCTTCTCTCGAAGTACCACGCGGATGATCCATTGCCCCAGAGGACTAGGGCTTCATCGGTCTGGTCATCGGGGTAGTAGTTATAGTCTATGACTACACCAACCCCAGCCCAAGGGCGACCATGTCCATTCAGTCCCTTCCACTGCACTAAATCACCTATTTGCATATTACCTCCACTTCTTTCTTTGTAAACCAGTATTCCTCTGTGTGGATGCCAGCCCATAGGACTTTGTACTTCCTAATGAATGTTCCACCGCTGTACTTCCACGCTGTGATGATCCCGACTTGTCGGGTGTCTTTAAGGTTTATGTGTCTTACTAAATCGCCTATTTGCATATCTTCTCCAAGGTTGAAGGGTCGCACCAGTGATAGCCGTTAAGCACTTCGTAGCCTGTCCCAGAGAATAGGACACGATGGGTATGATGACCCCTTATCGCTTCATATTCAATAAGCACGACCACTCCAAGTCCGAGTTGTCCTACGAACTTTACTAAATCTCCTACTTGCATAAGACCTCCAGTTGATCCTTGCGCATGAGGAACTTGTCTTGGACTATAACATAGTCCTCGTTGTCTATTTCCGTTATGATGTACAGTTCACCAGTGTGCTTGCATCTTACTAAGTCTCCTACTTTCATGAGATCACCTCCAACCACTGCGGTGCAATGAGAAAAATATGTTTTTTGATTTGAACTTTACAGTCTCCATTGGGGTTTATATCGACAATGATGCCGATCTCGCCAGCACCAGCGTAACCAGTTTTTGACACAACTAAATCTCCTACTTGCATAGTGCCTCCAGATGCTTGGCATAGTAATGCCCAGTCTGTCCAGTGTTCCACAGCACTCTTGTCAGCACCAAACCGCTTCCATCATCCTGCAACCAATCAACTATTCCAATCCTTGGATCAATCGTGTCTTTTCTTCTTACTAAAGTTCCTACTTGCATATCTTCTCCAAGTTCGTGGGTTTGTGGGTTGAAATACGGTTTGTGCCTGTCATTAGCCACTTTGGTGGATCGAACCATTGAACGGTTGTTCTTCTGTGCCAAGGGCTTTTGTCATCAGCAGTTGCCAGAACGACACCCAGCCCATAGATTTCAAGTTTACATTCTACTAAGTCTCCAACATTCATCGAAGCCTCCATTTGTTTGGGTTATACTATATTCTATCCGATTGACAGCATTTGTCGAGGACATTTTATGTCCGTTATGCTACAACCACCAGTTTTGTGACCTCCCAGCCAGAAAGATAGTTGGAAATGTTCCATTGAACCTTAGCCATTTCCCATCTGCTCTCGTGAAACTCGTCACCTTCGTTGTAAATGTCTATGTAAAGCGAGACAACTATTCCCAAAGCATTGGGGTTTGTCTTAAGGCTTACTAAATCTCCTACCTTCATAATACCTCCAAGTGATTGAGCCACACCCACATCGTACCCCCGTCGTTCCACTGAACTTGTGCTGACAGCCCACCTGTTATCGTTTCAACTGCTATCACAATGCCTATGCCCCAGTGGGGGTTCGGGGGGTTGATGACTAAATCTCCTACTTGCATAATGCCTCCAAAGCCCAAACGGCAATGTAACCTCTTACTCCATCATTCCATAAGACTAGAGCCTCGTTTGGAACGGGCTTCGACATTGCTATGATAACACCGACTTTTTCCATGGGGAAACTTCTCGTCTTTACTAAATCTCCGATTTGCATACAACCCCCAACATTCCGCTTTCAACGTATTCTTCCATTTGTTCATTCCAGTAGAGGTGCTCCCCGTCTTGTGGAAACTCTGCTCTCCAGAAATAGTCTCCATTGAGTTCATCGGTGAGTTGCGTTACCATCCCGATGACCGTTACATCACGATCACTCCACCAGACGAGATCGCCTACTTGTAAGCTATTCAGTTGTTCTATAATGTCTTTCATAATGCCTCCAGATGGTTGGGGTATCTCCGATAAACGTGGTCGCCTGTATCGACTTCCAAGTAGGCTTTACCTCTCAAAATGGTTATCTTGGTTATTATTCCGATGGGGTTTCCCATACTGCGGTGAAGGAACAAAATCCTTACTAAATCTCCTACTTGCATAGAACCTCCGCTGGTGGGAACACCTTCTTTAAGTCATAAATGCTGTACCACCCATTCTGGGTAGTATCTGCTGGAAAATGGACGAGATAAGCGAGGTCTTGGGTGTTGGTTGAGCAACCCCAGCCAACTTCCACAATAAACCCGATGTTATCAAATCCATCGTCTACTAAATCTCCAACTTTCATGACAACACCTCGCATTGCCAAGCAAGCCAAGACTGCCTCTTGCCCTCACAGAGAACAACGAAAGCATCGGTGCTATGATCATAGCCGACGAGAACCCCGATGTAATGTTGGGGTTCGGGAAAGGCTGGTACAGCGTAGTCAACATAGTGGATAAGGTCACCGACCTGTTCTCCGTTTCGAGTTTGGTAGTCCATAAGACCTCCAGAGTTTTGGGTTATACTGTATTGTAACACTTTGGGGCACTTTGTCGAGGACAGAAAATGACCGCTTTTACAGCCAGTGCTTGATAAGCGCGGTCACATCTTCTCCATCGAGCTTTTCTTGAGAGCGTTTTTTCGTTAGAAAAGCCATAGCCTTGGCATGCCCTTCCTCTATCCACTCCTCGCCTATCGGGCTTTCGGAGGGAGAGAGCACCGAGACAAACGATGGAGCGTTCCATTTGTTGCCCGAATACTTCACCAAGTTTTTGTTGTGGGCTGGGCTTCCAATGCCCTGACCAATCCCCGCTTCACCAAAGGAGACAGTTTTTGTTTCATTACCGATCTGGACGGTAACAACAAGATTTTGCTTGTACTGACTGTCGCGATAACAATAGCGACTAACATCGTCTTTGGTGGAGCAGAATAGTGACAACTCGTCCCAGTTAACCGAGGTTACAACACCAATGAGTTCTTTGTCTGGCTTATCGCTTTTCCAATAGCCGTCCTTTTCTTTGAGGTTAAGCAGTGCTCCCTCGGAAATGCCGAGTTCTGTGACGAACTTTTGATAGAAAGCGCGTCGCCAGTTGCGATTTGCTTCAATAGCATCGAGAACATACTTATCCATAGCCTGACAGTTGCGACGATTATGGTCTTTTGAGCCACAGAACCCACACTTGGGGGCTGACCTAGCACTCCGAGTAGGAGAGGAGGAGGCTCTCTTTTTAGCGGTTACTTGCTTTGCATGGGCATCCTTGCACTTTGTGAACCATTCACCCCAATAGCGAGGCTGGGCAAACCAGTGGCATGTCTGGGTGGTAGTGCTTACCCCTATGGGTATCACGGGAGGGGACTTTGTAAAATAGGCATAGTCCTCGGCTACACGGGGGCATTGAGTTGCGTTATGTCCTTCTGCTCGGCAGTAAGAACATTTAGACTTGCTTCGACCTGTGGTGTCACCAGCGTTATTATATATGTTCATGATTACTTCTCCTCTGGAGTTCTAGGGGTTTGTCCACCAGTGTTCACGGGCTTCTTTTTGGGTTTAACAGTTGGGTAATAGCAAAGACCATTTTGGATCATAGTCGAGGCTGTTCTTCCGAAGAAGCCTTGCATCGACCAAGCAAGCCCAGTGTCTATAAGTTGCTGCCACGCTTGAATGTATTGCTCGTCGCTTTCAGGCTCTTGTTCGCCCTCTGCTATCATTGTTGCTTCAAAGTTAGTTAGTTTCTTCATCGTTTTGTCCTCCGATGTTTTGGTTATATTAGTAATCTATCCCGTCCAGAGGATTTGTCGAGGACAGAAAATGTCCGTTTCTCTATCCTATCGGTTTCCTCGAACACGTTTGATTTCATATTCTTTACAGGGGAATGTTCCATCACCTTCGGTGAAGCCGAACCACTGGATGATGTAGGGGTATTGATCAGACTGCACATGGCGAAGAACCATCCCTATCATTCCAACGACCCTTGAGTTTTGTTGGAGTTTCCGACCATTGCTAGACAGTTCGACCAGTTCTCCCGCTTTGTGTCTGAAGTTCATCTTACACCTGTCACTTTCTTGATTTCATAGCGTTTCATGGGATAGTATAGTTCCCCCGCTGTGGTCAGCCATTGGATTTTAATGGGATGGTTCGTTATATGTCCATTTCTCTCGATACGGACTATCAGCCCGATCAATCCATAACATTGACTATTCTGTTTGATTTTCCTGCCAGCCGATGACAGTTCTACGAGTTCACCTACTTGCATGTTACACCTTCCCCGTGTCTACATCTTGAACGACAAGCAGGGGTTCTCCCCGATCAAGGCTGGCTGAGACAAACGCATATTCGCTCACAAATGCCCCTCCATCGAGTTCTGCGTGGAAGTCCCTAACATCACCAGAGGTGAGCCACAAACGCTCGTCAGTGGTGGTGTATGCGCTTGCTGTTGCGAAGTCATGTACATCCCCTTCCCATCCATCGGGGTAGTCCTCTAGTAGCATTTCAGCCGTTTTAAGTATTATGTCTAGTTTATCGGTCATGTTGACCTCCTTTGATTATTTTACAGTTTTCGTTTAAGAGATAGTCAGTCCAGTGTTCCTCGGCAGAGTTGCTAGATAGCCAGTAGACTACCACATGCTCTTTGAGGTCATCGCCCCAAGGTTTCCTGTGTCTTTTTTCTACATGCACCACCCACCCAGTGTCGGGGGCATCTTCATCGTTGGTTAGACCGCCGACCATATCGGTGACCCACAAGATCATGTCTCCAACTTCTAACTGCATGTGTCCTCCAAGATGATGAAGTCATCTGTTTCGAGTTCATCGTGGGTACTGTAATAAGAGTTCCCATCATTCCATTCCACGAGGTAATGAGGTTCTGTAACATGTGCATTCCTTGCCACACAATAGATTTCAGTGTTAAGCCTGTGTTCCGTAACCCAGCCAAAGTCAGGCTCAGGGTTGTCCTCACAACCTCTGAAGTAAATCATAGTCCCTATGGGTAGTAGGATGGTAGTAGATGACATTCTGTCCTCCTGTTGTTTGAGTTATACTATATTCTATCCGATTGACCAAGAAAGTCAAGGACATAAAATGTCCTATTTCGGTCTAGTGTAGCCGTACTGGGACAGTCGGTGGTTCAGCTTTCCAGCATTGCGCCCTCTTCTGGAGGGGTGGAACTTGGCTATCAGGGGAGCAAGGTAGCCAGAAACATCGCTCAATCTTTTGTTCTTTGCTATCCATTGCCAACACTCGGTGTAACCATTATTAAACCATTCCTCCGAAGGAATGTTCTCACTAGGAGCAAGGACACTATCTATTCGCACTCCCCAAGAGGAACCACGGGCAAAGAGTTCGGCTATCTTACCTGCCTTTCCTGCTACTGTGTCATTCTCGACAAGAGTGTGAAAAGGGTTTTCAAAATGAAACGTGTCTCCATTAACTAAAACTTCAATCTTCATAATGGACTTATATTCCCAACTTCCGAGAGTTAAGCCCATGTTGACCTTATCCCAGTTAATCCCTGTGACAATGCCCATTCCTGACCAGTTTTCTTCCCATCGACCATTGTGTCGGAACTGGTCAGCAGACAGGGCGACCAAAGCACCTTCAGCAAAGCCCATGCCCTTCACAAAGCGTTCGTAGAACTGCTTTCGATAGTTGGTCGAGGCTCGTTCGAGATCATCAACGAAGTTGAACATAACATCGCAGTTGCGACGGTTATGCCCTGTCTCTCCGCAGAAGCCACAAGAGACTTTGCGCTTGGCTGGCTTTCCGTAGAGCCGTTCTTTCCGTGCTTTCTTTTCTTTTCTATCGTCTTTTCGACGCTCTTGGCGGCGAAAGGCTCGTCCCATCCTATGAAAGATGGTGTCATGGTAAACCAACTTACCGCTTTCATCCCGCCTACCGTAAGACTTCTGTTGCCATTCTCCATAAAGAGTAATGTCTGGCTCCTTGCCTTGCTTCTCTAGTTCCATCATCTTGGCTGGAGCAGGGCAAGTGATCCACATGTGTCCTTCACAACCACAGGTAGGGCAGTGGGTGGTTCTTTTGTGTCTTTCGCGGTTTTCATAGATTTTCATTTTCGACCTCCAAGTCGTTTGGGTTATGTTAATAATGTAACCTTTTCTCAGGTTTTGTCGAGGACATTTTTTGTCCGTTTTTTGATAGCCTCGGTGATCTCGACGAAATCAGCGGGATTTATTTGTGCTAGGGCTAGGGTGATGGTGGTAGGGTCGGAGTTCATTTTATCTACAATGTCCTCCAGTAGCCACACATCTGCCTTTTGCAGTATGTCAATCGACCTGACTGACAGTTGTAACTCGATCAAGTTCATCTTCCACCTCCTCGATTACTTCGATCTCGTTGGAGGAACAGCCTATGTAATCTCCGTTCTCCAACGCTACATGCCAACGACCCCATCGCTCCTGTCCATCGTCGTCAACACCTTCATCAGCCATGACTATGCCTACTCTTTCGCCGTAAACATAGCCTTTGTGGTTGTCCCATTTCTTTACGATGACCAGTTCCCCGATCTGAATGGCTTTTTTATCTCTGTTTATTTTTATCATAGTTTCTCCAAACCTTCTTTCATTGTCCACGTAGTCTCGTTGTTATCGAACCAGTAGATTAACAGTCCGTCCTGCGGTCTGCCGACCTCCAGCACCACACCCATCCCCCAGTAGGGGTAGCGGGGGCAATGGATTAAATCACCTACTTGCATAAGACCTCCACTTTCGTTATGTGCCACCAGCAATCGGGCAACTTCTGTTGATTTGCCGTCCAACGCACAAAGACCAACTCTCTTTCATCCCAGCGATTAAGTGCTGTGATAACCCCTATTGCTGGGGATGCTATGTGCTTTACTAAATCACCTACTTGCATACTACCTCCAAGTCGGTGTTTTCCATCCACGTTTCCTCTCCACCCAAGCCTTTCGGGAACCACCTAACCTTAACTGTAACGATTGCCACGGGGAAGGGGTAACTGCTCATATACCCACGGCTCCTTTCATCAACCTCGACCACGATACCGAGTTCGTCGGCTTCACCTTCACGCACTGTGCCTCTTTTTCTAACTAAATCTCCTACCTTCATATTACCTCCAAGTAATAGCCGTACTCATGGGCTGGCTGTGGGCTATGCGCCCATTGCACGACATACTCCTCATGCTCGTCATCATACCCCCCTGCACCTCGGTGGGAGAGTATCATGCCTATCCAATCGAACTCATTGCCCGATGGGTCTGCGAAGCCGCTTTGTATCCTTACAAGATCACCAGTTTGAAACATCATCGTTCACCTCCTATGATAAAGAGGTGCTCGCCAAAGTTGTCAATGTTGGTTGTACCAAACTCTTGATCACCCGCCCACCATATATGGGGGTAGCCCCTATAATTCACCCTGACTACTATGCCCACATCATAGGGGGAGTCGGGTTCGATCCACTCTACTAAATCACCAACTTGTATCTTCATCTTCTTTCTCCTGAACGTCCAAGAACGCTCCTATGTAGCCCGTTGGACAGATAAAGCGTATGACACGCCAGCCAAGGAACTTGGGGGGCAGGGTGGTAGACCACGGGGATACCTCAGTGTCATCTGTCTCTGCATACACATCTAGTGTGCCTCCACCGTTCTTGATCCAGAACCTGCTATCCGTAGCCTCCACCACCAAGGGTGTTATCTTTTCTTTTGCCTCGTCGAACGGGGCTTTGTCTGTATTCCAATAGTTACTCATTTATCACCTCCAAATCTTGCTCCAGTTGATCTACTTCTGAAGTTATTCCATTAACTGTTATCATTACTCTTACAATCCCAGAGCCTTTGTGAACACGGGATCGGGCAGTGCTAACCACTATCGCTAGCACACCATTCCAATGGCTTGCTGTTACTAAATCACCTACATTCATCTAACACCTCCAGATTCTCGACATAACAGATACCTACCTTTCCCGTGGTTCCCCACAGAACTCTTGCTTGCGCTT
>Ga0080013_1006262_pt1 | contig 10682 bp, 7 predicted proteins | sample ETNvirenome_6_85_FD_69236 | JGI IMG/M metagenome (GOLD analysis project Ga0080013, IMG submission 69236) | Marine viral communities from the Pacific Ocean - ETNP_6_85 (SPADES assembly) (version 2) | ecosystem: Environmental > Aquatic > Marine > Oceanic | place: Pacific Ocean | collected 2013-06-19
CCGCGCATCTGTTACCGCAGATGATGAGAAGGGATCCGTTGGTGCCGTTAAGACCGGCTCGCTGAGCAAGAAGTTCGACGTTATTGTCGATCCTTACTTCCTCCGCAACGTCGTTCTCGTCGGCCGCCGTGGTGGCTCGTTCCTTGAGTCTGGTTATGTATACGCACCTTATGTGCCACTACAGACCACTCCCACTATCTTTGGACCAGAAGACTTCGTGCCTCGCAAGGGCGTGATGACTCGTTATGCCAAGAAGATGGTTCGTCCAGATATGTACGGCCTCGTTGTCGTCCGTGGACTTCTAGGTGAGTCTGGCGCATCATAGCCAATAGGCGCATAGCGCAATAAAGTTAAGCCCCCATCGGTTAGTTCCGGTGGGGGTTTTCTTTTATGTAAATGCCGAGTCCTCCAAAAAATACTGCCGCCAATTTTTGAGATTTCCGTTTTTTAAAACTACTTATTGTAATGATTTAATATAAGGAGTATCATTATGAACCCCAGACGACGATTGTGGCTTAAAACCCGCAAAAGAGCCCAAGCAGCACCTGCACCCAAACCCGCGGTTAAAGAGGTGGTCAGTGTCCCGCCTGTAGTCGAGGAAGTGGTTGAAGCTGCACCTGTACCAAAAAAGCTCAAGAAGCCGGCTCACAGAGCCGCCCCAGCACCTGCTAGGCGTTCAAAGAAAGCATCTTCAAAAGAAGAGAAGAAATAACACTCTCTATTGTTGATTTGCTTTCAGCCTCACTATTTATGTAGTAGGAGTACGCATGCATGCCGACAAATTTAAGCCCAGTATCGCAAACTAGCGCAATAGTATTAACCTCAACGGGGAGCACTGCTCTAGTTACGGGTTCGTTGCCTTTTGATAACTATACGGGCTCTGCCGCCTTTATTACCGGAGCATCAGACCAAGTAGCTTATGTCTATAAGAAGCTTGGTGGTGATGTTGTTGATATTGAGTTAACGGCTAACAATGTCTATGCGGCGTATCAAGAAGCAGTATTGGAATATTCCTATATTGTTAACTTGCATCAAGGTAAGAATGTACTCTCAAATGTACTCGGCTCTGCTACTGCCTCTTTCGATCATAAAGGTGATATTCTTACCGGACCATCAGGCTCAAATCTTAAATACCCCCGGTACTCCCTAGGCTATTCTCGAAGAGTCGGAGACGCTGCAGCCGCTGCTGGAGGAATGGGCGGTACAATCCCACAATACTCGGCTTCATTTACGCCAGTTAGAAATGTGCAAGATTACGATCTCCAGAATATCATTTCAGCATCTTCTGCCACTGGCACCGATGATACTGGCAATGTTGTTCCGTTTGCCGGCAAGGTTGGAAACAAGCGTGTTATTATTACTAAAGTTTATTATATCACACCGCGCGCCATGTGGAGATTCTATGGCTATTACGGCGGGCTCAATGTAGTAGGCAATATGTCGACATACGGTCAGTTTTCAGACGATTCGACGTTTGAAGTGATACCTACGTGGCAGAATAAGATGCAAGCCATGGCTTATGAAGACAACATCTTTACTCGCACATCACACTTTTCCTTCGAATTAATCAACAACAAGCTTCGTTTATACCCTACTCCAAGCGATTATGGCTTTACAAGCGAAGACGACAAGTTTTGGGTTAAATTCTATGTGGATTTGAACCCATATGAAATGGACGGAGTGATCGATAGCGGTATTGAAGGCGTTAACAACCTCAACACGTTGCCTTTTGATAATCTCCCTTTTCAAAGCATCAACTCGATGGGCAAGCAGTGGATTCGAAAGTATTCATTAGCTCTCTGCAAGGAGATGCTGGGGCAAATTCGGGGCAAATTCACAACTATCCCAATTCCAGGCGAAAGTGTGACGCTGAATCACAGCGAACTCCTCTCGCAAGCCAAAGAAGAGCAACAGCAGCTAAAAGATAAGCTAGCAGAGATGCTTAAAGAGACTGAATACGTTGCGCTTGCCAAGCAAGATCAAGAAATCACCGATGCAGCCACAAATGTCTTGAAGGTCACGCCGCTGCCAATCTTTGTAGGGTGATAGGGAATGTCTAATGAATGGAAAAGACCCGCTGCACCCCCGCCACCTCTATTCTTAGGTAAGAAAGAGCGAGATCTGGTTAAACAGGTCAATGATGAATTAGTAGAGAAGGTTATTGGCCAACAGATTCTTTACTATCCCATCGATTTAGCGCTCACTAAATTTCATGACCTATATGGAGAAGCAGTCGAAAAAACGTTCCTACCCCCTGTTCGCGTATATGCTCTTGTTAAGTTTGACGAAGAAGGCACAACTTATATGAACGATGTTGGAGTCGACCACAGTAGTGTGATTACAGTTTACTTCCATCACAGAAGACTCACAGAAGATCAAGACTTGTTTGTTCGCGAAGGCGATTTTGTTTTATATGGCGATACCTATTACGAGATGACCAAGATAGAAGAACCTCGAAAGTTATTTGGACAAGTTGGACACACTTTCGAAGTAGTGGCAACTTGCAAACGCGCTAGAAAGGGGCTATTCGATGCTACCTGATGATTTTGATTTCGCCATGCTCCCCACCGGCGCTGGAGAATACCATTTAGAAGAGATAGGAATGCTGGCTTCTACCATAGAAGACATAGACCGGTCCTTGGTGTCTTGGCTCAAAGAAGACTTGGATCTATCTACTGTTACAAATGAGGGATTTAAGAAAGTCCCAGTTCTATGGCAGGTACCAGAGAGATCGTTTCAAGTTAAGCACTCCAAAGAGTTGAGAGACGGCAAGAATATCACACTGCCTGTACTTAGTGTAGAGAGAACTGCCATCTCCAAAGATCCAGGACGAAAGGGCTCTTTCCAGGCACAAATCTACTCCCCCGACAAGAACGGCAGAGCCGGTAGGTTCGTGATCGCACAAAGAATAGTTCCTGATAAGACTCGCAACTTTGCGGTAGCAGCGGGGACAAGAACCAACACTGGCGGAACAGATCAGCGCTATTATCCGAGAGTAAATAAGAAGGTAGTAATACAAACTCTGTCTATACCGATTCCGATTTATATAAGCGTTGACTATAAGATCAGCATTAAGACAGAGTACCAGCAGCAAATGAATGATCTTATCGCGCCATTCATCGCAAGACCCGGACAGATCAATTCCTTTATTTTACAGCGGAATAATCATCGTTACGAGGCTTTTGTTCAGCAAAGCTTTGCTCACAACAATAATGTAGCCTCTCTTGGGGACGACGAACGCCAATTTACTACCGAGATTACCATAAATATTTTGGGATATTTGATCGGTGAAGGCACCAATGACGATCGCCCAATCATCCGAATCGACGAGAACACAGTCGAATACCAATTTCCACAAGAATCAGTAGTCCCAGCAGGAAACTATAACCTATGGGACAAAGATTAGTTCAGGAAGTGGAATATCAAAACTTGCCTATCCTTTTGGAAATGAAAATACTATTTAAAGTATGATTAGGCATCGAATATGCTTGCTTTTCAAAAGAGGAACCACAATATGTCAGTAAAAAGCTTTAAGTTTGTATCTCCTGGGGTGTTTATCAATGAAATTGATAATTCTTTCATCCCCCAGTCGCCAACAGCACAGGGACCCGTTATTATCGGGCGCTCAACTCGCGGGCTTGCGATGCAGCCAGTTACGGTTGAATCTTATTCAGATTTTGTCAACATGTTTGGAGATACTGTTGCTGGTAACGCCGGCGGTGACATCTACCGTGATGGAAACTACCAATCACCTATGTACGGAACATACGCAGCCAAGGCATTTATGCGCGCAAACGTAGCTCCCGTAACATATGTTCGACTTCTCGGACAACAGACTGCAACCAACAACGGCTCAACCGGCCGCGCAGGCTGGGGAACCACCGGTGTACCTAAAGATAGTGCTACTACTGGCGGCGGTTCTTATGGGCTTTTCGTGTTCCCTTCAAGTTCTGCCGGCTCCCAAGCCCACCGCTTTTTCACTGGTTCTAACGGTGGACAGCTAGCCGCTATTTGGTATTTGCAGAGTGGTTCTGCTGCGTTGGCAGGAACCGTGGCTGGCCCCAACTCCACCATTGCTACTTCTTCATGCGCAATGATCGCTAGCGACACCAATGGCGTATTCAAGGTAGAGATCGACGGTGCAGTCGGAGGCAAAAAAACAGTCAGCTTCAACTTTGATGATAATAGTGATCTTTTTGCCCGTAAGCGCTTTAACACCAATCCACAATTAACTAGCACCCAAGGCGCCTTCTACGCTTCTGCTTCGCACGAAGACTACTGGCTTGGTGAAACATTCGAGCAAGAACTTCGCGAAAGAAGCCTCACCGGCGGCTCACAACTCTTTGGAATTGTTGTTGGACTCGGTTCAGGATCTACAACCGGCGGCTCATACGCAGCCTCTGATCGCGCGATAGGTCCCGATCGTATGCTTGATATTCCTTCTCAAGAGGCAGTCGCAGGATGGTTTGTTGGTCAGGATCTGGGCGCCTACGCATCGTTTTCTGCCCCAAGTGCTCAAAAGTTGTTCCGTCTTATTGGACGAGGGCACGGTGAATGGTTGCAGAAGAACATCAAGGTTTCAATAGAGAAGATTCGTCAGTCATCTAATTCGACTTCAGAATACGGAACCTTCTCGCTTGTCTTGCGCTCTCTTCTAGATACTGATAATGCAGTTGTGATTATTGAGCGGTTTGACAACCTTACTTTAGACCCCACTTCTCCGAACTATATCGCGCGCAAGATTGGTACCCAATATCAAAAATGGAATGCTACAACTCGACGTCTTAGTACTATTGGAGATTACCCAAATCTTTCCAAGTTCATCCGCGTAGAAATGGATTCAGCCATCGACGGCGGCGCATCAGGACTCGAAGCTCTATTGCCGTTCGGTTACTTTGGTCCCCCTAAATTCCGCGATGTTGCTGCGCTAAACGCCCACAGCGCTTCAGCAGCCACATCAATAGCAACCTCCATCATAGGTGTCGGAGCCAACACTCCGGGCGCCACTCGCCCCAACCTGACGTTGGCTATTAGCTCGTCATATCCCGATTCTGCTTGTCTCTCGTGCTCGTTTAACTTCCCAGAAGTTCGCTTGCGCAACCAAGCAACTGACGGTGGTCTTTCTGACCCAACTAACGCCTACTTCGGCATGGAAGTAACTCGAACAGCCACAAGCACTTCTCCTGACAAGAGCGTTGCAGATCCGCACCGCCTATGGTACGCTTCATTGGGTACTGCGGCAGGGGTCCCTGTTGATACAACCGCAGCATCTTATAATGCTTCTACTTCTGTTATCGAAGGGTATGCATATGTCTTTACAATGGACAATGTGAGCGCATCGCAGAATAGTGTATACACTTATTCCTCTGGTTCTCGCAAGACTGGATTAAGTTCCACTGCTCGCGGCACCAACACATACCAAACACTCCTGAATGCGGGATATGATCGCTTCACCGCACCTTTCTGGGGCGGCTTTGACGGGTTTGAAATTACGAAGCCCGATCCGCTCTACAATAAGGGTATTACTGATATCAGCACTCCCACAGAAGACAACTCTTACGCTTATCACACATTTAAGCGCGCAATTGACACTGTGGCTGATCCAGAATACATCAATATGAACCTACTCTCTGTTCCCGGACTGACTGTAGACGCACTAACCGGTCACGCAATCAATGTTTGCGAAGAGCGCGCTGACTCTCTGGCTGTTATTGATCTAGCTAGTGTTTACTTGCCAAGTCACGAACAGTACGCGTCTGATGTCTCTAGCCGAGTTGGAACAACTCCATCACAGGCTGCAAACAACCTTCGCGCTCGAAGAATAGACTCCAGCTACGGCTGCACCTTCTACCCATGGGTACAGACCAGAGAGGCGTCCACCGGTCAACTCGTGTGGATCCCGCCATCTGTCGCTATGTTGGGTGTTCTCGCGAGTTCCGAAAAGTCTTCGCACCTTTGGTACGCTCCAGCCGGCTTCAACCGCGGTGGACTCACTGACGGCGCCGCAGGTATCCCGATTATGAACGTGACCGAGCGATTGGTGTCGAAAGACCGAGATCTTCTTTATGAAGCTTCTATTAATCCAATTGCTTCCTTCCCATCCACCGGCATTGTGGTCTTTGGACAGAAAACGCTCCAAGAGCGTCAATCTGCGCTTGACCGCATCAATGTGCGGAGACTGGTTATCTACTTGAAAAAGCAGATTTCAGTTCTATCTACTCAAGTGTTGTTTGACCAGAACGTCCAATCTACATGGAACCGCTTCAAATCACTTATCGAACCCTTCTTGGCAAATGTTAAGGTCCAATATGGTATCACAGACTACAAGTTGATTCTTGATGAGTCAACCACAACCCCTGACCTTATTGATCAGAACATCATGTATGCCAAGATTATGATTAAACCCGCTCGAGCAATCGAGTATATCGCGATTGATTTCGTGATCGCATCTTCGGGTGCATCTTTTGAAGACTAAAAAAGATAACAGCACTATTTACAACTATAAGGAGTAACACAGTATGGCATTCTGGTCCAACAATTTCGCCGAGGGCGCACTATTAGAGCCCAAAAGAGCATTTAGGTTTAAGGTCGAATTTACTGGCCTTGATTCGGGCGCGAACTCGGGCACTTCAATCGCGTGGTACGCAAAGACAGCTTCAAAGCCTTCTTTTGCGATTAGCGCAGCAGAGCACAAGTATCTTAATCATACTTTTTACTACCCTGGTTCTGTTACATGGAACGATGTTACAATCACGTTGGTAGACCCTACCAAGCCAGATATGGCTGGCACTTTGGCGTCTATTGTGGAGGCTGCTGGTTATTCACCACCCGCTAACGCCAACGATTTGACTTCAATTTCAAAGGCCCGGGCAGCAAATGCTTTGGGTAGTGTAATAGTTACTCAAGTCGATGCTGATGGTAATGAATTAGAAAAATGGACTCTGTGGAATGCATTTATCACAGAGCTTAAGTTCGGCGACCTTACATATGGAGAAGATGCTTTGACGGAACTTAGTGTCACTCTTAAATATGATTGGGCACGCCTTGAAGTCACCGGAGAAGGCTCGATCGCAACCGTAGCCAAGAACGAAACAGAAATATTTAACGTTTAATAACAACAAGAGAGGTGTTATTTGTCAAGAAATCAAGATAGGCTTGGAGGCGGTTCCCCGCAAGACTCCTCGCCTCCCAACCAGCTTGCGCAGCCGCAAGCAGAATCCTTTTCGTTCGTTGTTCCCACAGAGTTTGTGGAACTACCATCGAAAGGGTTATTCTATCCCGAAGGTCATCCGCTGCACAATCAAGAGACCATCGAGATTAAGCATATGACCGCGAAAGAGGAAGACATGCTTACTTCCCGAGCATTACTTAAGAAGGGCATTGCCCTTGAACGAGTATTGGCGAGTATTGTCGTTGATAAGCGCATTAATCCTAATTCTTTATTAGTAGGCGACAGAAATGCTGTTTTAGTTGCTACGCGCATCTCTGGCTATGGGAGCGAGTACACAACAAAAGTAAGCTGCCCCCAATGCAGCGTGTCAAGCGAGCACACGTTTTATTTGCATGAGCTTACACCCAAAACCCACGGTCAGTTTGGTGGATTAGATGTACGCTTCAACGAAGAAGACAAAACATACACCACCAGGCTTCCTCGACTCGGTGTCGACACGACTTTCAAACTTCTTTGCGGTGCAGACGAGAGAAATCTTCTATCCCAGATAGAAGCAGCGCGTAAGAAGAACCGAGAAGAAAACACAGTTACCACTCAATTGCGCCAGATGATAGTTGCGGTTAATGGTGATGAGAATGGCCAAACAATCAACACGTTGGTCAACAACATGCCGTCAATCGACGCGCGCCATTTAAGAATTGTATATAGGCTTTGTATGCCGGATATCGAAATGGAGCAAGAATTTACGTGTAACGACTGTGGTTATGAACAGGAAATGGAGGTACCGCTCGGCGCGGACTTTTTTTGGCCTGACCGCTGATTACATGGAGAATGTATATGAGCAGTTCTTCTTTTTGAAATATTCAGGAGGTTGGTCATTTAGTGAAGCCTACAATTTACCAGTCGGGCTTCGTACATGGTTTGTCGATCGGCTAGTGCAGCAGCTTGAAAGAGAGCAGGCTGTAATTGACGGCGCATCTAAGGGGGGCGGAGGTTCCAATTCGCAGACCCTCACCCCATATAACAATCCCATGGGGCCCCCCGGAACCAATAATCCATAGAAATAAGACAGAGCTTGGGCTTTGTCTTTTTTTTATTCTACTATTTATTGTATAATCCAAAACCGGGGACATCTATATGACAAAAAAACTCACGCCCGAAGAACAAGAAAAACTCAATAAACTGGAGAAAGATGGCCTCCTCACCGTCGAGGCCATAAACAAACTCTACGAAGAGCGCGAAGGGACTGTCAGAAGAACGACAGAAGAAATTGTAAAACAAAACAAAGACTTAATCGGTTATCTGGAAACTATTAAGAAGATCACAGCTTTTGATGACGCGCGCGAGCAGTATGCTGAAGTACAGCTTAAAATTTTAGGAAACATCCGGGAGCAATTGCAGAACACTCTTAAGGACAAACTCGCAAACGCCGATGCTGACGCAGAGGCCGTCGCGGCTATTCGAGAACAGCTTCACCTGAATATGCAACAAGAGGTAGCGATAAAAGATACCCTAAAAGTCGTCCGAGAAGTAAACACCGAATCTGCTGAACAAGTTGTCCTTAGCGATAAAACTCACAAATTAGCCAAAAAGATCGGTATTGCGTGGAAGGAAGGCCTCGGCACCCAGATGGCAATAAACGCCGTTTCAAAGCAGGGGATGAAACTCCTCGATACGGGATTTAGTAAGTTCACAGGCACCATCAAAGACATGATCTTTTCGGTGGATAAAGCCACGAAAGCTTTCCAGCGTCAATTCCAGTTTCACGAAAGTTATAACGACATGCTTGTTCAGCAGACGAGGGACATGAACGAGTATGGTGTTTCTGTAGAAGAAGTAACCGCAGCCCACACCGCGCTAGCAACAAGCATGAGCAATTTTGTATTACTGTCACGACAAGAACAAGATATGCTCACCACAACTGCGGGTCTCGCCCAAGAACAAGGGGCAGCTTTTGATGATCTATCAAGAGGAATGCACGCATCGATGAAATTCTTCGGCGAAAGCGCCCGCGGCGCAGATCGCGTCTCAAGAGAGTTGTTATCGACCGCCAAAGCCCTCGGCTACGCGCCAGGACAGCTTGCAGCCCAGTTTGGATCCATGGCCAATCAGTTTGCCAAATTTGGAGACACCGGTGTAAAGGCATTTAAAGACGTAGCTCGCATTTCCAGGCTCACTGGGTTTGAGATGGAGAAAGTATTAGCACTCGCCAACAAGTTTGACACATTTGAAGGCGCTGCAGAAATGACAGGCAAGCTTAACGCTGCATTGGGCGGAAACTTCGTGAATGCTATGGACATGATGATGGCTACCGATCCCGCCGAACGTTTCAATATGATTAGAGAATCATTAGAGAACGCCGGACTCTCATTCGATGAGATGTCTTATTATCAGAAGCAATTTTATGCTGATTCTCTGGGACTTAGCGATGTGGGCGATTTAGCGCTTATGATGTCTGGGCGCATGGACTTGATGTCTGGTTCTTCAAACGAAAGCGCAGAGAGTTATGTTGAGATGCAACAAAGAGCACAGGACTCAATGAACATCATGGAAGCTTTTAACGCGATACTTCAGGACAATGCGGATGCGTTTATTGGGATAGCCGAGAAACTCAATGCGTTTACAAAGAAAGTCCTTGATAACAAAGGCGTAGTCAAATTAATCACCGCGGTTTATATAGGATTGAAAGTGGCCACCTTCGCTAACGTCGTGATGCAGGGGCGCCAAGCGGCTGCCATGGCCAGAAACAATTCCCTGATGCTACTTCAACAGAATCAAATGACGGCACTCCTCGTCACCAAAGAGGTCATGACGGGCGCCAATATATCGCTAGCGGCATCAGAAACTGCCGTTGGCGTTGGATCCAAGGCCGCTAGTAGGGGGTTGTGGTCCATGGGACTAGGCATCGCCGCCATAGTTGGCTTCATGATGATAATGTCACCCTCGAAACTCGTTATAGCTATGTTTGCATTTGCGGCTTCTCTCTGGGCAGTCGGCAAAGGCGGCGTAGGCGCCCAACCTGGGCTAATGGCTCTGGGAAAAGGCCTCTGGGCAGTAGCACCTCCTTTAGCTCTCATAGCCGGCGCAATTGCACTAGTAATCGCATCAATTGGAGTGGCTGCAGCAGGATTTGGACTGATGGGAGCCGGAATGGCTTTGATGTTTGAAGTAATGACTGTACCAAAAACGCTGCAGCTTCTTGGGATTATGGTCGCCGCCGGGATATTCGGATATACAGGTGCTGGTATTGCTGCCGGCATTGGCTTCGGTGCTATGGCATTAGGGCTAGGCGCATTAGCCTTTTCACTCAAGTTTATCGCAACCAAGGATCTTGAAGCAATTGCTACTTTTAGCGAGAGTCTGGCTTCAGTCGAAGTAAGGAAGATACAAGCATTGACCAAGGCGATCAAGGGAGTTGCCAAGGCAATGGACGACATACCAACCTCCAAGGCACTAGCGCTCACTATGACAATGAAGAGCACTGCGGTAGCAACTAACGCCGCTCGTGCTC